>Ga0115029_1000796_pt1 | contig 27502 bp, 42 predicted proteins | sample SidtaG_3_FD_87297 | JGI IMG/M metagenome (GOLD analysis project Ga0115029, IMG submission 87297) | Marine algal microbial communities from Sidmouth, United Kingdom - Sidmouth_Asex1 metaG | ecosystem: Host-associated > Algae > Red algae > Unclassified | place: Sidmouth, United Kingdom | collected... | reverse complement strand
TCCGGGGGGGGTAATCTCATCCGCCCCGGAACCAGGCACCTCGACACCAGGAAGGTCTCCATTCCCCCCCACATCGGCCATCGACCCGGCCGGACTCAGCCAAACCTGGCGTTTCGGGGCGCCGCCCGCAGCACTAGGCACCAAGGGGAGGAGGACCAACTAGGTTCCCCCCGAGGCAGGTTGGCGCACCGCCACCACCCCGAGGAAGGTTGAGTTGCCTTCCTCCCCTGCTGCTTCACCAAATATGACAACACGCTCAGCCCACCTCACCCAGTTGGGGGGGAGGGCGAGCCAAACAGTGTCGCCGGGTAGTCCTGTGGGGGAATACCCGCCCCGAAAGAAACCCCCGAAAAGCACACACGCACGGCGTCGACCGGGGGAAGGCGCCCCGAGCAACAAACACGAGTTGTGTGACCGAAAGTTTACTTGCCCGCGTCGAAGGCCTCGAGGCGACACTCACGCCTCATCCTCATATCCCATCCGTTCCCCTCGGACCCTCGGAAACCCCTCCTCAGACACCCTCAAAGGACCCTTGGAAAACCCTCCTCAGACACCCTCAAAGGACCCTCGGAAAACCCTCCCCTCAGGGCCCACGCGGCCCAAAACCCGGAGGACGGCCGAAGTTTCGAATACCGCCATGAGTACAGGCGGGGGAAGGGTGCTACGTGACACCCTCGCGGCGCCCCCGGGTCAGGGGCGCGAAGTAACAGAAGTCGATAATCCAAATTGGGTTTACACAAAGTAAGGCCCTCACGTAGGGGCCCGCTTGTGGGGGTTACGAATCGCAGGGAAGTATTCGAATTGCGGTTGTGGTTCGTGAGCCACGAGGTGATCACAAGTGCGTCGCCAACGGAAAAATTCGAAATATGTGTTAGTGGGGCTTATTTCCGGGGAATCTGGTTCCTTGAGTGTGGGGGTCATGTGACGGACCGTCACAACCGCGACTTCGCGGCCTTCGTATGCTCCGTCGGCCGCAGTGCGCGGTGGCTACGCCGCATGTTGCGGTGCAACTCGGGTCGGGCGCTCCTGGTCCCGCACCCCGCGGCGGAGCCGCTGTTCGACGCCGGCGACGAGAAGAACGCCTACCTCGAGGACATGCAAGTTCGCTTGTGCCACCGCCCCGAGGATCTGTTCTGCCATTACTTGGCGCTCGTCAACTTCGGGGGAGTAGGCCCCCTACTGTCCCTGGCCCCGGCGGCCCTGGCGACCGCCCCGGCCGACTTGGTATTGGAGGCCGACTCACTGACGCCTGCTCGTGCGCCCTTGTCGCCAGAGATGGCCGCGCGGTGCGCGACGCAGAGGTTGCTGACGTACGAGTACCCGCCCGTCGTTCATAAGCAGCAGTGCTTGCTGCAGGCGTACCCGTGCCATTCCAGTCAGGGTACCACCTACGTCATGATGACGGCCGCCATCGTGTTGTGGCTTCTGCGCGCGTACCGCAAGACGAACCTTGTCATCAACCGGGCCCCGTGCTACTACTTCCTGACGGGGAATTTGTCGGTTCGCGAATTCGCGCCGGGCGACGGCGCCGTCGCCGACGCCTCGGCGGAGTACGATGCCATCGTGAGGACGGTGCCTTGGGCTGCCGTGCACAACCGAGTACCGTATCACAACGACCCAAACCGGCATACCCCCACCACATTGCTTCCTTACCAAGTGGGAACCGTCATCGATCGACGGTGTCACTTCGTTCGCGACGTGAGCGTCCCCCGGACGCCGCAAACCCCGGTTGGGGTTGTGCTGACCCCTTGGGTCGGCGCGGCGGCCGGGTGCGGCGGGGGGGGGTGGGTGTTTTTTGGAGTTCTCACGGGGCCGTCGAGGGGCGCGAAGTGGCGGACGGAGAGCGGCCGCGCCGCTTGGGAACCACCGACAGGTCGCAAGGCACGAAGGCGTAAGGAGACAGCCCGAGGCTTTCTGACGCGGCGGACGACGGCTTTACGCGTCGGGACAAACGCGGTAGGAACGGGGCCAGGGCGATAACCTCAGTCGTGGCTGCGATACTGCCACACGTGGACGGAGCGGCCCGTAGCGCGCAGGACGTGCCGCAAAGCGGCGTCCAACTGCTTCTCCCGCGTACGCGGGGACTCCAGGCAGGGGGGGACGACGCCAGCGAGCCCGATGCGGGCGTACTCGACCACGGCAGCAGTGACCTCGCGGGGCCCCACCGCGGCCCAGTTGACGGACGGGTCGTACCCGAATATGGCGACGACCTGCCCTGACGTGAGCGAGTCTCGCCACTCCGTGGCCGTCAACGGGGTAGAAGGTGTCCACGACGCGGACAGCCACAATCGCGGGCGACGTCCGGCTGTCCCGGGATGGGGGTCACATCGGGACCCCTGACGCGCAGCTCGAGCGGCCTCGTCGCGGGACCGTCGTTGTCGTACCCGATGTCCCAACCAGGGGCTTCGGAATAATGATTCAGATAAAGCACCGTTTTGTACGCAGCGGCTTTCTGTTCGCAGCAACATCTTATGTTCATCAGTATTGCCACAAAGAGTCTGAGCATGCGGTGAGCTTTCCAGAAGTGTCTTCCGTTTTGCTCTCAGATTGGATGGCGAAAAGATACCAACGGATATATCCGGATGTATCTGGATATATCCCAGATTCTGCTGGAACATCCGGATTCTGAAAGGCCCTGGTCCCAACGCGCGAAGCGCGGACAGGCGGCCGAGCTGGCACCAACGGTCGGGTAGCCACCATCGCCACGGCGTTGCCCCGGGCCCCAGCAGCGGTCGTCGCTGGCGTCGCCCCCGTGTTTCTGGCCGCCGTCGGAAGTCCATACGGGACCGTCACGGCCGGTGGCCGTATGGCCCCGACCGTCTCCCGGACCGGCCGCCGGCCAGGCGCGGCCGTCCCGGGAATCGGCGTGGCGGCCGTGACCGCCCCCCCAGCGATCCTAGCGGTCGTGACGGGGGGTAGGGTGCCGGGTTGGCGCCCGAGTCGGGCGCCGCCGACCGACTCGGGCGCCAACCCGTCACCGGACACGTCACCGGCCGCGCCGGAGTAGTCGTCGCGCCATGAAATGCCCCCGCGGCCGTCGCGAGCCACGCCGGCACCATTCGCGCGGGCCTCCGCCCACTGGGCCCACTCAGCGCTACCCGCGAGGGTCGACGCGTCTCACACACGGGGGCCGGCGGCGGGACCACTGGAGTCCCCGGTATCCGGTCAAGTAGACCTGGACGTGGAGGGTCCCGTCGGGCAACGTCGCGTGGTCCGCGATGCGGTCCACGACGTACCGCGGGCCATCGGCCCCCATCCCATCGTCGGCGGTTCTGCCATCGCGCTTCTTCGGATACTTTCAAGCGACTTCAGGGCGACACAGTGTGGTGCCCCATCGAAACCGCAGCCTACGACTCAAAACGGCCTGTCGGGGATCTGGCGACTCAATTATTCGGTTGGCATGGCATGTCCAACGGCTAAGACAACGAGAATCAAGCTCACACGGCCAATTCCCAAGTTTGTCCATCACTGTAATGATGCAATTTCACGAATTCAGGAGGGGCCTCGCCCGTGGTGCACTCAGGCGAGATCACTGTCAGCGCGGGATGGTGAGGACAGCCGCGACCGGACTTGACGTCCGAGGTTGAGTGTTTCTGCCCTGCGGCGAGGTGTTTTGAGACGATTTTCATTGGTTACGAGCCATGTCCGCATTGTTCTGCTCGTGTACCCGTGTGTTACCAGGAATACGGTTGGTTGGCGGTGGCCACGTTCCCCATCAATGCCCCTAGAGCACGTGGGGTGGCGGGAGAGAACCCAAGCGCCACGACCGATGCCGCGAAGGGCACCCCTGGCGGCCGGCGCCGAACACCCGCCCCCGCACCCTGCGCGTTGGCCCCAACTCTGGTCGCGGCCTGCGCGGTGGCAGTTGTGATGGCGTTGGCCATGGCTTCGCAGGAGACGGCTGCGCGCGGGGGAGGAAGGGGGGGGCGGGAGGCGGGGCGGCGGTGGGGGCGTCCGCTGTGGGTCAAGGCCGAGGCCGCGGACACGGCGGCGTCCGCCTCCGCCGCAGAAGAGTGGCGGCCGTGTCGAAGGCCGCCGCCGGGAAAGTAGCTGCGGCAAACTGGCGTTGGCTGGGCGGTGAAGGTGGCGGCGGCAGGGCGCACTGGTGGCTCTGCGGCTAGGCCGGCCCGCCGGGGCGGTAAATGGCGCCAGCGCCTGGCGGCGGGACGGCGGCGGGGGGCGGCGGCGGGCGGCGGCGGTTCGGCGGTGACGTGTGGCAGCGAAGCGCCGGCGCGGTCCACGGCCGGCTGCTGTTTAGCGGCAAGCAGAGGCGGCGGCAAGGAGCGGAATCGCGTCCGCGCCCTTCCGCAGCAAAGAGGCCTGGCGGGGCGGACAGGCGGGGGGGATGCGCGGTGTCGGCGGCGGCGGCGGCATGTCACGGCGGTGTCGGGCGCTGCGGCGGCGTCGGCTGCTGCCAACACGCGTCGCCGCCGCCGCCGCCAATGCACAAGGCGGCGGCGGCGACAAGGGGCGGCGGCGATGCGGCAGTCGGCGGCCTCGGCTGCGTCATTGTCGGCGCGTGGGGGGGGGCAGACATGCTCGGGTGTTGCGCGGTGTCGGCGGTGGCGGCGGCACAACGCAGCGGCGGGCGGCGACAGCGACGCGGCGGCGGCGGTGGTCTTGGTGGCCACGGAGGTTCGCGCAACTGCGGAAAGGGCGGCGTCGCCAGTGCCGTGTCGACCCTGGAAGAGGGACCGGCGCCAGCGGCGGCAAGGTGCTGCGCCGCGGAGGCTGCAGCGGATTTCGCGCCAGCAGGCGACAAGCACCTCGCGCAAGGTGGCGCCGCGGCAGCCGACGGGGTCAGCGCCTCGGCGGCAGCGACTCGGCGACGTTGCCTCGGCCCGGCCGGCCGCCGTTGGGCGACGGCAGGGCGACGGCGGCGTTGGCCAGCCGCAATGTGGCGGGCTGCACCGGCGGTGGGGCGGCGGCGGAGGGCGCCGCCCCAACACGTGCCCCTGATATGGTTGATCGCATGTGAGTCATTGAGTGTCACAAAATTTGATCAACAAATCTGCATCCGCCAAATAGTACTGAAAAATATGACCAAGATCAGTTGTAAATAATTTGCGCAGATTATGCCGGAATCCGGCACGGCCGGATGCTTATCCGCCGCTGAGGTGCTCCCGTGGTGCTACCGTCTGCGAAAATTTTAGCCATCCTGCACGACTCTCAGGCGACACTTTGTCGTATTGTGTCGCCAATGTGTCACCCATAAGGAACTAAAGAGGCACCTTCAGCACGACCGCCGACGACGGAAGGAACGAGCCACTCGCAGCGCGAAATGTTGAGCGAGGCCCTTTGGGGCCGCGCCCGACGCGCGAGCGACGTGCGCGACTTTCTCGAGGCAGTGCTCCCCGTCCACGTCTAGGACGACCGTGCGTCCGTCCGTGGCAACCACGCGATACGGTCCGCATACGACGTGCGTCAACTTGTCGCCGGCACCCTCCTCCTTGGCGTGGTCGCGCAGCAACGCGCAGCCACTCGCGGTAACCTTCTCCGCGCGCAGCGCAACGCGCTTGTCGTGGTCGCGCTTGTAACGTTCTTGTGTCGCCCTGAGCGTTGCCCGCATCTGCGGGATATGCTGCACGAGAAAAGTAATGAGAACGGCCTGTGCCTGCTTCTCGGCGGCGGTGCCGCGCTTCGCCGTGAGGTGGTAGGCCCCGGTCTTGGGCACGTCCTTGAAATTCCCAGCTCGACACCCCCATGGGATTGTCCAACTCCAACGGGGCGACCCCGGTGCTCCGGTGCGGGCGACTACTATACGCCAGCGTAAAGGCCCCGAGGAGTTGGTCACACGATCACGCATGCTCCGCCACGTAAGAGCATTGGCAACAACTCAGGCTATCGCTATCGGGTATTCCATTCTAGAACCAAGTCCGCGTCCTTAGACAGCTACATGTACGTCAGCGGTTGGCTGCTGTGCTGTCATGAGCCTAAGTACCTGCAGGTTTCCTCATACCAGGCCTTGTCTGGGCCCAAGCAAGACGACATTTTCTGCCAGGACTTGATTCACTGCAGCGGCAGATGACAATAGTGTTGAGCAGCTGTATCAACCATAACAAAGGCGCAGAGAACGCTCGTCGGCAGATGGACACAGAAACAGGTCAAAATGTGCAGCGCTTGATGACGACCACGCCTAGAACGACGTCACTGTAGGACCATTGCCATGCACGACAGCTCTTGCGGACGTTCCTGCCACCTCTGCCCAGAAGAAACTGGCAGTCAATCTTGCAGACGTGGCGCACACGTTGCAGCCACGTGCGACTATTTGCTGTGGAACGGGTCGTTGATGCATTACACGGGCCAATCAGAGGCCCCCGTGAGATAGCCTCGGCTATCCTAAAAGCTATTCCGACTCGAAATAGAAAAGAGATAGCCGCACAGCTATTCTTGGTCAGCGGAAGCCAGAATCAAGTAGGTAGTTCGATTTCAATGGCCCGAACACAAAAAGGGCTTCTTCGTCTAAAAAGTGGTGTTACGTCGGACTTCAGGTGCTTAATGGTACACGTTGTTCAACGTGGCTTGAATATGGGGATAGCATCGTATTGTTAACAATGCTCTCATGGTTCAGGATCGTATGAATCGTGCGGTTGAACTGCTCCGTCTGCCAGTTTGTCTGCGGGTGCGACGGGCACGTCACAATAGGCTCGATAGAGAGAACGTTGCAAACCTGGCCCCAGATGTGGCTAGTAAACTGGGGTCTTCCGTCAGAGAGTAGCCCATCCGGGAAACCATAGGCCGCCACCCAGTTGTTCAGGACGACTGAGGCGCTGTCCACCGCCGACGCACCGTCCATCGGGATGGCTCGCACCAGTTTGGTGAACCTATCGGTGATCACCAGGATGAACCGATGGCTGACAGACGTCTTGTTGAGGAGCCCGCAGAGGTCCACCGCCATCTCCTGAAAAGGCATCGTGGCGGGGACCAGGGTGAGGGGCGAGCGCCGGGCCATGGTCCGAACCCGCTGTCGGGTGCAGCTGTCGCATTTCTTCACATAAAAGACGACGTCGGCCGCCATCCCATCCCAGTAGTGATACTTCCGCATCGCCGCATACATGCGGGACACTCCAGGGTGACCCGCGAGGGTCGCATCGTGCTCCAAGTGAAGGGCCTGCCCCTGCAAGATGGCCGGGACCACCACCTTGTGTCCACCGTCGGGTTCCGCGCGTCGGCGGAGGATCCCATTGGGGCACTCGAAGAAAGGGACGCGACGGCCGACGTTCAGGGACTTGACGACCTCTTGGCAGTAGCCATCGCGGGCTTGGGAGCACCGCGTCGCGGTCGATGCCACGGACCATGCGGCCGCCGACGGTGTTTGCGGCGTCCCCGGGGCATTTTGGCCCGTACGGCGAATACGGGGTTAGCGTCATCGAACGCCGTCTCGCCGCTGCCCCCGAACTCCAGGCGCGAGATGCTGCCCACCATATAATGGGTCATTCCCGGTTTGTAGGCGACGTCGAACTCCAGCTCGCTTAGGCGTAAGCGCCAGCGTGCCAAGCGGGGGTTCCCCGAGCCCTCGATGTTGAGGATCCACCGCAGGCAGTCGTGGTCCGTGCGCACGAGGAATCGGTCACCCTCGAGGTGGGGCCGGAGATCGAGCGCCTCCCAGACGACTGCTCGGCACTCTTTGTCCGTGACCCCGTACGGGAGCTCGTTCGTGACCAGCCGCCGGCTCATCGACACGACCGGCTGGAGCTTTTCATCGTCCTGGTCCTGCAGCAGGGCGGCGCTCACGTGCGTCCCGCAGTCGTCCACGTCGAGGACGTGCATCCGCCCGCGCCGCGGGAGGGCGAGGACCGTTGGGATCGTTAGGGCCTCTTTCAGCCGGTCTTACGCCTGCTGCTGCAGGGGCGTGGCAGGAGGCACGAAGACAGGGGCCATGGACCACATAAGGTCCGTCAATGGCGCCGCCATCCGGGAGAAGTTCGGAACAAATCGGGTAAAGACGTTACACATCCCCACGAAGCTCCGTTCTTGCGTCCGGGTCGTGGGGAAGTGCGCCTCGCGCAGCGCGCGCGTGTGCGCGTCCTTCACGCCAAGCCGGCCCGGCTTGACTTCGTGCCCGAAGTAATTCATGGTTTTACGAAAGAACAGGCACTTGGGCAGGCGGAGTGTCACCCCTGCACCGCGGAGCAGGTGCAGGACGCGGTAGACATGGCCGACATGTTCGTCCTCCGTCTTGTTGGTCACGTTGACATTTTCAAGATAGATGAGGCAGCTTTGTCACTTCAACCCGGAAGGGATGATGTCAAGCGCCCCCTGATATGTCGCGGGCTCGTTTGTCAAGCCGAACGGCATACGCTTGTACTGGAAGGCGCCCTCGTGGCACACGAAAGCCGTCCTTTCCCGATCATCGGGCACGATGGCAAAATGCCAGTAGCCGGCATTGCAATCGATTTTCGAGAAGGTGGTCACCTCGCCGAGACTATCGATGCACTCGTGCATGCGGGGCAGCGGGTAAGCATCCTTCTTTGCCACGACATTCAACAGTCGGTAGTTGACGCAGAAACGGAGGGTGCCATCCTTCTTGGGAACGAGCGAGACCGGAAATCTCCATTACGACGACGTCGATTCGATGACGTCCGCCTTCAGCTGCTGCCAGACCTCGTCCGTCTCGTCTTCCCGCGCCGCGTGGCCCGCGCGGCGCGGCGCGATGCGGACGGGCCAGGCGCCAGCGTTGAGGTTGATGCGGCGCTGAGTAAACTTGATGACGGCCAGCCCCTGGCCCGTCCACATGTCCTTGATCTGGTCCAACATGCGGCGAATCCGGTCGTGCAGCGCCGCGTCGGCATCAGTGGTTGGTGAGGATAGTTTCTTGGAAGATATATTCGCACACGATACACGTATCCATCCGGGATATGGGCTGAGGCTGGAAGCTCGAACGTACTCAACTCGGAGGAAAAAGAGTAGAGCCGTCCTTATCGGAGCCCTTGTGCCAGAAAAGAGAGTACTCAGACTGGACTTGGGAGACTCCGCTTTATCCGGTAAGAACATTGGTGAGAAAGATAGCGGCTGTGGCGCCTAGAGATTCATATGCAGGCGTGTGATCGAATCGTCAAACAAGCCACATGTCCCGCTCGTGCTGGCACAGTTAGTGCAGTCTCCCGAACTGTAGCCGATCCCCAAGCGAAGAACTGTGCTGAACAGATATACAACAGCCATCCATTGGGTGGGATACGAGCTCTCGGCAAAGGCCCCAGACTCATGCACGCAATGTTCTTATCTTTGAATTCACCCAAACAGGGAGCAATGAAAGGACGAATACATGTTCTACATCCGGCGAAACAATTCAAAAGTAACAATGAGCTTGTTGTCGATAGCCAACAACGTTGGTCCGAGAAGGGCATCTGAATGGTTTAGCAATACTTTTCCACCACATCCTTCTACTGATCGTATGCCGAGCTTCTATGCGTGAGGCTAATCTTTTCTGCGCGTACCAGGCTCCAGGACAGCAACGCCCATTCGAATCTGCGTCCACCGCTACGTTTGTGCACGCGATACTGGCATAAACCGTAGGCTTTCGAACATGATGCTGTCGTCGATAAGGAATTCTCTGTGTACCATCATCGTCAAAGTGACAGGCTTCGTCACCTCTTGTCTAACATGGAGCCTCGGTGATCGATTCCGCTCTTATCCCTTGCTGTCAGTCGTGTCAGCGTTTCAGTGTGTTTCTTTTATGCGGCTACGCCAAGCGCTGACATGGGTGGCTATGAACAATCGCAAAAGCATTTAAATGAATATACCCGGAGTTTGCTTCGCAGGAATCGGATCATCGCTGCCCCCAACCGAGCGCGTCACCAACCTGTGGGGGCCACGGCCGCCGCGGCGCGGGCGCTCCGCCGACAACAACGACACGGCCGTCGCCACGCGCGACGCTGCGTCACTCTCCGAGCGGCAGCTGCGGCCGGCCAAGTCGGGGGCTTTGAGCGCGTCGGCCGCGTCGCGGTGGCGGCAGCGGAGGGCGGCGGTGCTGCGACGGAAGCGCAGCGGGCGCTGCCAAGACGTGCAGCCGCCGCTTGTGCCGTCGGCCGACGCGCAACTGACAGAGCCGCCTGGTCCGTTGCCTTCGCACCGATCCCCACCTCCTGGCGGGGGGGCGCCCCCCGCTGCCACCTCCGCGGCCGTCGCGGGGTGCCTCGAACCCCCGGCGGCATCCAACCGGCCTTCAGTGCCCGCCGCGGTAGTGGTGCTTCGCTTCGGCGGTAGCGGAGGCGGCGCTGACCGCGGCCGCTTCAACGGGCGGCCGTCGGCAGCCGAAAAGGCAGGCGCGCCGGTCGTCCACAGCGTCGGCGCCACGGCCGGCGTGGAAGGGGGGGCGTCAGGCACGCCAAAAGTCCGGTCGACCGCCGTTCTCTGCGTTTGGCGAGGTTCCGAGCACAAAAGACCCAGAATTTACCAGAGTTAACGACGAGGAAAGAAGGGTGTTGGCGTGCAAAAAAGAATTGCGACCTTGCTCTGTGAAAAAGAAATATTGGCTTTCGGTAGGGAGCACTTTCTGTTGCTGGTGCTGTCTCTAAGCGACAACACACAGTGCGTACTCATACAAAGAATGCAGAAACATATGAGGCACGGGGAAGTGAGGGAAAGAGCTGGTAGAGGGGTATGAGCTGCGGCTAAAGGGTGCGTGTATGTGGTGGTTTCAGAAGACAGTCGTGACGTCGCGATTGTCATCATCGCGGGGCAGGAGATACCAAATGGCTTCAGACTAGGCGGACTCCGCAATCGAGAAGGCAAGAAACAGGGATGACCCATTCAAAAAGAATGGAAATGAATTGAAAAAGAGTCGGCACCAGCTATTTTGGGCAGCAGACGGGGGGGACAACTGGATGCGAACTCATGACAATATGAAAAGAGATGTGTCACTTTCAAGCCCAACATGTGATGGATATTGAGTGGCTCATGACGCTTGCCCATGGGACGTGCATATCCTTTCGTTATCTCGGATGGCTGAGAGGTGTTCTCAGAAGAAACGACGGCCTGTCTTTAATTCTCGCAGAGATAACGACACGCTGAGAATCGCTCTCACATCCGGCAATATGTGTGTGCATGGTCTTCGGGCCTCGGCAAGTCAGCAGTTGTGTGGACTGTCGGCTGCTCTTGCTACCATGGTCCAGAATTGATAAGATTGCAGTACGTATCTCGACTGCTGGTGCGACGCTGTGAAATGGGGCCAGCGAGAACTCGTTCTGCCGCCAGTTCACGTGTTTCTGACAGTCCTGTCGAGGGCACCAGATGGCGACAAAACCCGGGCAGTCGTCTCTCCGGCCGATCTTTCTTTGTTCGCCATGCCGCTTGCGATGCCAGCAGAGGTGCGATCTCATCGAATGTCATGATCGGATTTTATCCTGCATCGTTGCAATTGCTCAATCCAATATGACTCGTGATCTCCTTCAGAAATTCTCATGTACTCCGTAACTGAGTTTTCGCTATTGTCATGAGCCCGGTATGCAATCAGTATGTAGTTTCATGGATTGTATCGGAGTACTGACGAAGTTTCAGATTCCACCAATCCCTGGTCGGCATCCGGTAGGTCCACGTCCTCCACTTGAGGAGGGGCCGTGGGTGGCGCTGCGCCCGGCAGGGCACACCCTTTCACCGGGTCCCGGGATCGCGCCGGGGTATCATGCCCCCTGTCAGTCGGCGTAGCCGCACCGGGTGTTTGCCCCTTCGTAAGGTCGCACCGGGTACCTGACACTGCCCCCACCACGCCCTCTGCGTACACGGCCGCCGTGAAAGCTAGGGCGGGCGTCCTTCCGTGGGGTCCCCCTTAGGGCATCTGCACGACCCCCGTCGTGAGCAGTTCGACGAAGCCGAAGTTGGCCCTTTGCCGGAGGACGACCTCGCGCGCAACTGACGGCGAGACTTTGCCACACGGCGTTGCTCCACGTGGGAATCGACCTTGCGCAGGGCCGCAACGTCGCCAACGAACTTGTCATTGGCGCGCGCCAGAGACTAGGTAGTCGGTTTTTTGACCATCAGGCGTCTTTGAAGTGCTTCAACGGCCGCCCTCAGGTTCTCCACCACCTGCAACTGCCCGGCGGCGGCTTGATATGCAAGAATGGGAGGGGTAGGAGCACCGTCCGTTGGGGCTTCGCAAGCGGCAGAGGTGGAGTATACCCCGCCCGGAGTCCGTCAGCCAGCTGGCAGCTTGCCGTCTCTGACGCGCCGATTGCCGCCGGTTCCACCAGTACACAAACTGGGACCATGACAAACGTTTTCGACCTGATAAACGAAGTGAATGCCCCAGACGAAGATCACAACCGTGATGCTCCCGGCACCAAGCCCATAAGTCTATAGCAAGCGCCCCGCGCGCTCACAGCCCGTATCGACACCGTCACAATGCCACGAATCAGCAAAGGTGCTCTCAGGATCACCGCGCCGCGAGGCACGATGGGGGCAAGGGTATTCCAGCTGCTTCGCCAAAGAAGGTATCAACAGTGTCGGATCGAATACCTGTGTACTGCGACCAAATTTAGCCGAGGAATAAAGCGGGTTCTATTGCCGTCGAAGCGAGAAATAAATACCTTTGGTTCAAGGGCATCCGATGGGGAGCCGGGTTGTTCCCACGACGGCGACTCCGGACCCATGGTGATTCAATATGAACGAAGTCATTGGTCGATCGACCGTCCGATAACAAGCGATCGTAATAAGTGCCGGCAGGCAGATAGGACTGGCAAGCAAACGAACAATAAAAAATGAACAATGCGGAAGTAGCCTTCAAGCAGCATGCCATAGGCCAATTCGTCCAGGATGTGGATTGTGGCCAGTCAAGGGGGCTGCCGGTGACATTTTTCATAAGCGGCCGAAAATATGATGCACCATCCTCCCTTTTCGCGGCGCACTAGGAGTCCCTGGTGCGTTTCACCATTCTCATCCCGCGCGCCACTGGCAGAGGTCGTCTGATCCACTGCTCTGAGAATGGACGTCGAGGAGGAGAGGGTCCCGGCAACCGCCGCCCTGCTGGCCAGGGACGACGGCGCGGAAGTTGCTGCTGTGGTGCACGCTCGCGTAATTGTGCTCATGGCGGTGCGCCGACGCCCTGGCGCCAAGCGCATCGCACGACGATAGTTCCATCGTGGTTTCACAACGGGGCGCCCGGGCAGCAAGCGCCACGAATTTGCGGTTGGTGTGGACGCCATTCCGCGAAACCACTTCAATTCTGACGGGCTGCATCTTATCTCCAAGTTCCCATACTTTGCGACGCGGTTCTGTGTCAACTGCGTCGTCTTTCGGCGTATCAGTTTGCCTGTCCAGGGCGAGCCTTTCTTCAAACTACGCATTCAAGCTACGGGCAAGCTACCAGCGCATCCAGCTCAGAATGTGGTCGCAGATTCAGTCGACCAAGCTTTTGACGGACCTCATAGTGGAGCGAGAGGGACCGACCTCCCTGCGACCACCGAGCCAAGACGAGCGCCACACCATAACACAGAGCGACAAGGAGCGCGGGATGCAGGCATTCATGGGCTCCCTCGACTGTTGCCTCTTTGAGTGGCTGCAGTGCCCGACAGGGTCGGCGGCGACGAAGCACAGTCGGAAGGGCAAAAAGGACCTCGTCGTAGAAGCTGTGTAGGAAGAGTATTTGTCAGTAAGGCACCTATTCTCAGGGGCCCACCGTAGTTAAATACATCCATGTCATGCAGCAGTCGGTGCTGACCTCGACGGCACTTCCGGCCTGTTCCCGCGGCGCGGCACGCCCTTTACTATCGATAGCCGCACGCGCACGGTACTCTGCATCGTTGTCGAAGGGATTCACCTACGCTACGCTTTTCTGATGTATCGAGATTCCTAGCCGTCTTTCAAGGAGCAGAAGCTGTTCAACCGCTTCCAAGAGGCCATCTGGAAGGAAGTGGGGAGGCTGTTCGGCATGTTCATGAAGCACCATCATGTTGCGCTCCACCCTGGGCGTCATCGCTCGGTGTCGCAGCTAGTCACGATTTACAGGGACATTTGCGTTCTGCACTTCATGTGTGTGACGAGGCGCCGTAGCAAAGTTTTGAGTCACCGTCGACGTGCGGTGAGGGGAAATTATGAAACTCACTGTGGCGTAGGTGGTGATGCTGGCAGCGAGTCAGATGATGAGGAAGTAAAAAGAGGTGGGGCACCAACTGGCGGCTCTGCTGTCGCCGAAACATTTGCCCCTGGCGGTGGCATCGCCTGAGGCGTCGGCGGTGCAGTTGCTGCCCCATGGGCTGCAGCACTTGGAGATGGCGTCAGGGGCGTCGCTGCGGCAACAGACAACGCTGAAACTGTCGGCAACGCGCCCCCTTCTCTGAATCTTTTCGCCCACTCGCCAGGCGCCGGCATGGCTGCCGTTTGAGCTGTTCAGGCTGAGACGCGAGACGTGAAGGAGAACGACTGCCAGCGAGCTAACCTGACTGCTGACATTTTTCGTGACCGAGGCGAACTACCTGCCCCGCAGATTACCTGACGTGATGTTGGGCGGAGCAGAAAAGATACCAAGGTTTTTTTGGCTCGTTGAGTGGGAATTCCGGTTCCATCACCCCTTTGTGGAGATGGAAGGAGGCCCACAGCGCCGGTAGCCCCGAGCGGCTTTCCAATGTGGCCGGCGGGAAATATCCCGAGCTTCCTCGTTCGCGGTCGAGGCTGAGGGCCGCCCCCGCCAGCCCGCCAATCCGTCCACGTGGTGTAGACCCATGATGACCAAGGAACTCGCGGCTCCTGCGACGGCGGCCGAGAAGCGCCAGCAGTCGCTTTCCGACGGCGGGTCGCCAACCCCGCCATCGACGCCGCCACCGGCGCTGACCCACCGCCTCAAGCGAGGCCACTCTGCACGCAGTCGTCGCCGTCAGCGCGGGCCGACGGCACTTTTCATGTCGGCGGTGGCGGCGCGGGGCGCGTGCAAGTTTTTCGCGTTAGTGGCAGGCAGCAGCAGTGGTCCTGCCGCCACCGCCGCCACCGCCGGCGCAGCTGCCTTCCTCGCGGCCGCCTCTGCCGCCGCTACCACCGCCGCCGGCCGCCGTCGCCGCTGCCGCCGCAGCTGCGGCCGTCGCCGCCACTGTCGCCGCTCATGGCGCCGCCAAGCCCGACCCACATCTCTCTCTGTGCGTGGGCCGGGTCTGGGCTTGCGTCGCGCGCACGTGCGGCGACTAGAAGTAAGGCGGCAGCTGCGATGCGGCGGCGACCGGGTGGAAGTCACGGTGGCGTCAGGCAGTGGCAGCGGGAATACGCCGCCGCTGCCGCCGCCGCTGCCGCCGCCGCCGCGGCCGACTCCCTCGCCGCCATTCGAGCTGCCGCATTCGAAGCTGCCGGTGCAGCCGCCATCCAAGCTGCTGCCACCGCTTTCGTCGCTGATTGGGCTGTTGAGCGCCATCGACGCCGCCAATTGCGCTTGAGCGGCATCGAGGCAGGCGGCGAAAGCATGTGCGGCAGCTGCTGGGTAGTCAGAGGCAGCTCCGCGGCAATGCCTGGGGGGGACGTCACGGAGGTTGCAGGCGGCGGCAGCGGGCCAGCCGCCGCCGCAGCCCCCGCCGCCTCCGCAACCATCACCGCCGCCGCCGCCGCCGCCGCCGCCGCCGCCGCCGCAGCTGTCACAGCCGCCGGTGGACCTGCATCACTACTTGTCAAGCCACGGCGCGGGGCCCCGTTCCAGTCACGAGGGGTTCAGCTGATTCGGGAAATCGGTCGGTCGAGATCTGCTACAGACCCCGACGAACGTCAAACCCGTTGAGGGAAAATGAGCCCAAGTTCCGCATATTTCGAGTCGTTCCGGTGGCGATCCACTTGTGATCACCCCGTGGCTCACTCACCAAGACCGCGATCTCGAGACCTCCCTCGGATTCGTATGTCCCCGAGCGGGCCCCCAGTTAAGGGCCTACTTTTGTGTAAACCCGACTTGGACTATTGACCAACATAACACCGCGCCCCTATTCCCGAGGCGCCGCGAGGGTGTCACGTAGCACCCTTCCCCTGCCTTCACCCAAGGTGGTATTCGAAGCTTCGGTTTTCCTCCGATGAAACTGGCTCCATGGGCCCTAAGGGGAGGTTTTGCCAAGGGTTTTTTGGGGGTGTCTGAGGGAATGCTTCGGAGGGTCTGAGGGGAACGGACGGGGACCGAGGGCGAGGCGTGAGTGTTGTCTCTCGGTCTTTGACGCGGGCGAGTTAGCTTCCGGTCTCACAATTCGTGTTTGTCGCTGGGGACGTCTTCTTTCTGTCGACGCTGTGCGTGTGTGCTTTTCAAGGTTTCGTTTCGGGGCTGGTATTCACCGGCAGGACTACCCGGCGACAAGGTCTGGGTCGCTCTTTCCCCAACTGGGTGGGGTGGGCTGTGCGTGTTGTCACATTTGGTGGTGCAGCAGGGGAGGACGGCGACTCAACTTTCCCCGGGGTGGTCGCGGTGCGCTAACCCGCCTTGAAGGGAACCCAGTTGATCCTTCTCTCCTACGTGCCTAGCGCTGAGGGTGGCGCCCCACAACACCAATTTTTGCTCAGTCAGGCCGGGTAGATGGCCGATGGAAGAAGGAATGGGGACCTCTCCTGGTGTCGAAGTACCTGGTGTCGGGGGGGATGGGTCTTCCCCCCCCGAAGGCGGATCGTCGGTGGATGAACGCCACACAAGTGCCGGTGCTGAGGCAGCCCTCCAACCCCGCGTAGGTGCGTCGGAGTTACCGCGGACTGCCTGGCTCATGCCAGGAGTACTTATGGGGTCATCGGATTGATTGGCTGAGCCATTGACATGAATCGCTGCACGTGTGTGATGTAAGTAGTTGTTTTTTTATGTCGAGGGCAGCTCACTTTGGAGTTGAGCTCGGAAAAATTCTCGTGAGCTCCTCTAGGGGCGTCTCGACTCGTGTGGTGGTGAGAGCGTGTACCCTCCAAGGGACGGAGCACTTCACTGGCGGGGAGTGCGCCGGGAGGACGTGGCGAGAGAGGCTCACGGAGGGATTAAGAGCCTGCTGGCGTCGCGCCTCAGACCGCTCTCTTGTAAAGCAACGCATCCACCCAATTACCGCTCAGTCCACAGGTTATGGGCTCTGCTGTCGCTGGTGGTATCCGTCGTCATCCCTGCGGTCGCTGGCGAGACGACGTTGCTGGGGTCACGATGTGTTCCGGCGTCAGGCGGGCGTGTGCTGCTCCCTTCGTCGTTAGTGCGGCGCTGTGCAGCGCCGAGGTCGTCAACATGGCAGACCACGGCCGCTATGGCCGCCTTCAGTTCGCGCAGCTGGACGACAACAACTAGGTGTGGGCAGATTACCAGTGTGCGCAGCTCAAGAAGGAGAAGCTCTGGGCGGCGGTCGTGACGGACCGACCGGCATCTTCGTCCGACGACAAAAATTCCGAACCGGTGGTCGACGTGTGGGGCGGCATGAACAAGGCGGCGCTGACGACCATCCAGAGTTCTGTCAAGCCCGTGCATCTCAACACGTTCACGTCGGTGGACACGGACAAAGAGGGGTGGGAGGCGCTCAAGGTCATGTTCGAGGCGCGAGACAACCCGCACCTACTGCAGCTCATGGGAAAGCTGGGCAGCCTGAAGAAAGGCGGCGACGAGAACATCATCATATTTGCTTCGCGCGCCAGGAGGTTCTGGGACGAGCTCGCCATGATCGGCAAGCCCGTGGACGACGACACGCTTGCGCTGCGTGTCCTGGAAGGCCTCCCGGCAGACTACGGGATGCTCAGGACGGTGTTGGCGAACAAGGACACTAAGCTTGTCATGTCGGACGTGAAGGCTAAGCTGCTTCAAGTCGAGCAGCGGAGCTTTTCTGTCGGCACTTCCAAGCCTTCTGGCAGTGTTACGTCACAATCCTTTGCGGCAGCGGCGCTTAAGAGGCCGTTTGACAAGAAGTCGGTCGCGTGCTTCCACTGCAACAAGAAGGCACACATGCAGCGCGACTGCCACAAGAAGAAGGCGGCCGAGGCAAAGCGCAAGGGCACGCCCGGCGAGAGTGGTCGTGAAGGCTCCCACGGCGGCCGGCCGTACGCGAATGGCGCTCTGGCCTACACTGCTTCTACTTGCAATACCGGGAGCAGCAAGGCTTGCGGGAGCTCCTTGTGTTCATCAACTTGGGTGCTTGACCCTGGCGAAACCAAGCACATGGCCGCTTGGAGAAAGGGCTTCACCGTCCGGACGGCGCGATGCGCGGCCGAGGTCACCTCGGCCAACGGCGAGATGGTGTCCATTGAGGGGCACGGCCACGTCTCCATGGACGTTGACAAAGGAAACACCAAGACGCGAATGGTGCTCGAGGAGGCCATGCTCGTTTCGAGCCTTCGAAGCAACCTGCTGTCGGCTCGAGCGGTCGACCGCAATCGAGGTGCGGTGCTGTTCGCCAACAACGCCTGTCACATCCTCAGCGACGGGGATGCTGTTCGCTTGGGCAAGGTGCTCGACAAGACTTCGGTGGTCGGCAAGGTGAACGACCTGGAACAGTATGAGATCAATGTGACGCCGGTCCAGGCGTCGGCTTAAGCGGCATCCGCGCGCATAGCTGGAATGGCGGAGCTGTGGCACCGTCATTTCGACCACGTGGGGTGGGAGAACCTCAAGCGGGCGGCCGGAATGGTCGACGGCATGTCATCGTTAGTGGCAAAAGCCAAGCGCATCGTTGGCACGGTTTGTTTGCCGTGTGTGGACGGCAAGATGGTTCAGTGGCCGAGCCCTGGCTCGTCGACAGCGACAACCAAGAGCGACCTGGTGCACACCGACAATAGTGACCCACTCAATGTGGCATTGGGTGGTTCCATATACTTTAAGACGGCGCTGAGGGACTCCACGGGCTTCGTCACGGCTACGCCTATCAAGACAAAATCGATGGCCCCGGACGTGCTCAAGACGTGTATCAAGCAGCTTGAGACACTGACGGGGACCAAGGTCAAGCACGTCTGTCATGATGGTGCCAAGGAGTGTCACCAAGGACCTGAAGGCATGGTACGAGGACAAGGGCATCACGTCCGAGATGACGGCGACGTACAAGTCACAGCAGAACGGGAAAGCGGAGCGGGTGAACCGCGCGCTGATGGAGCGCGTTTGTGCTGCTCTGATCGATGCCGGAGCAGAGGAAGAGCTGTGAGCTGCCCCTTCGGCCTCCTTCGTTCATATTTTGCACCGGTCCTTCAAGGCGGGGCTGGATGGGACGCCGCTGGAGGCTCCAAAGGGTCAACGCCCCGACGATGCGGGATTCTGCGTTTGGGGGAGTCGGGCGTGCGCGCTTAAATCCAAGAAGCAGGATCGCAAGCTGTATTCAAGGACCAGCGTCGGCCTCTTTGTCGGCTACACCGTCGGTGGCAAGGCCAAACGCATCCTGGAGGACGAGACAAACCAAGTCTTCGGGCGTCGAGGATTGCTGATGGAGGAGAACCCGGCTAAGGTCGAGACGTCGGCTGTCGGGCCAAGCGCTGGTCCCCGCCTAACTACAAAGGCTGACGCCGGCCGTGTCGACGGCACGGAAGGGGAAATGGACATGATCGACGCCGAAGGCGGGCGTGGGGACGAAAACACCCCCGACGAATCTTCCACAAGCGACGAAGATGGCAGTCCTCTTTTTCTCGAAAAAGAAAGCGAAAAAGACGAGGATGACGGCGACGGTGACTCTACACCCTTGGTTGGTCAAGCACCTGCGGTCAGTGACAGCGTCGCACAGGGCCTCATCGCTCAAAGCGAAAGCCAACTCCCAAGGTAGCATTGTGGGAAAAGGAACCCAAGGCGTACCTGGCAAGCGGTACGAAGTCCGCGGATGCAGCTGGCTGCGACCTGCACATGCCGCCTGCGAATGAGAAAGAGGCTCGTGCTTGCCCTGATTGGCCGCGGTGGAAGCAAGCCTTAAAGGAGGAGGTGGCAGCCAACAAGAAGCTTGGCACTTGGTCCAAAAGTGAGGTCAACAACAAGAAACACGAGACCGTCAAGACGCGATTCGTGTTCGTCATCAAGCACGAAGCGGAGGGCAAAATGGCGCGGTACAAGGCCCGACTCGTGGCCGAAGGGTTCAATCAAGTGCCGGGGCGCGACTTTGATGAGACGTGGGTGCCGGAGTTTAACGCGGCTACGACACGGGCTCTCTTTTCTGTGGCTGCAGTTACGGGGTGGGAAGTCCATCATGTCGACGATGAGGAAGCCTTCCTCAACGCCAAATTGGACGAGGAGACGTACATCAAACTCCCTGACAGGGTCGATCCGAAGGAGCTGGAGGAGATGTGTCGGCTGAATCTGGCACTCTACAGGACGAAGCAGGCGGGGCGGCTTTGGGGCATCAAGCTCGACAAAAAGCTCAAGGACATGAGGGCGGTCCGGTCCAAGGTAAACCCGTGCCTCTACGAGTTGTGCCACCCCGTGCAAGGGCGCGTCTGCATCCTCGTGAATTTTGACGACGTTATCTTGGCGGGCGAGAAGATAGAAGGAGTCAAAGCCGTTAAGCGCTTCGTGTCTGCCAAGTTTGAGGTGCGCGACATGAAGGAGGTCAGGGACTTTATTGGCATGAAGGTCATGCGCAACAGGGCGGCCAATACTCTGACGTTGAGCAACCCGGGGCACACAGCCACGCTGCTGGAGGCGTCCGGGATGTACAAGGCGACGCCAAACAAGACATCGATGGCATCGGGGGTCAAGCTGGCCAAGACAGGGGCGATCCTTCTGCCGGAAGGCAACCGTTACGCCGAGTTGGTTGGCTCTCTCCTCTACGTGTCTACCACGACGACGCCAGAAATCGCCTTTGCCGTGCGGGTGCTGTCGCGCTTCATTTCCTGCCCTGAGGAGGACCACATGCACGCGGCCAGGAGGGTTCTGCGCTTCCTGCGCGAAACGACTCGCCTGGGGGTGGTCTACGGCGGCAGCAAGCCGCTGCAAGGGTTTGTCGACGCCAATTGGGCCAGTGACATGGACGGTCGTCGGTCGACAACCGGTTTCGTCTTCCCCAGCAATGGCGGGCCGATTGCGTGGGCAAGAAAACGGCAGTCGACCGTGGCCCCCTCGACGGCCGAGGCCGAGTTCGTGGCCGCCGCAATGGCGACCAAAGAGGCGCTATGACTACGCAAGGTGCTGTCGGCTCTGGGCGTCGACGGTCGAGCCGTGGCGATGGGGAAGGACAACCAATCCTGCCTGGCGCTCGTCTACAACCTTGAGGCGACGGGGCGGACCAAGCATGTCGACGTCGCCTACCACATGGTTCGCGACTACGAGACGTGCGAGGATGTGGCCTTCTACTTCCTCCCGAGCGCCGACATGCAGGCGGATGGGCTCACCAAGCCTCTGTTGTCGCCGGCGCTCACGGCCTTTCGGGCTGCCGTCGGGGTTGGTGAAGACGCGCGGCTGAGCGGGGCGCCGGTCCTGGCGACCCCCTGTTGCGGGAGTGCTGAGGCGCCATGGCGCCACTGGAGCCGTCCAGTCGCACGAGCTCGGATTCGCGGCAGCGACCTCCGTCGACCCTGCCGCGGGCCGTTGCCGGTCGTGGACGGTTGCGCTACCATCCACTTACCTGAGGCCAGCAATGGAACGCTGTTGCCTTGCGGGGACGGCCGGTTGGGACAATCATGGGGCGCTGTGGCGCCACTGGGGGCGACGAGCGGCGCAGCCGCGGGTTCGCGGCGATCACCGGACTTGATTTGGCCGAAGTCGATTTTGGGCGATTTCGGCCGGGAGCTGTTGGCCTATAGCTCCGGCAGGTCGAGTCTATTTTGGCGAAGTCGACTTTTTTTGTGGTCTTGGTCCCGCTGCTGGAAGACTCCAGCTTCGGGCCAAGTCGGCCGGTCGGGCCCGAATCGCTTTGGTGCAAGTCGATATTTGGTTGAATGTGGTATCGAGCACTAGGCGTACTGATCCCGTGGATCCAGCCGATCTTCGGCCAAGTCAATGAGCCGCGGTCGACGGGCCGCCGATGCGCCGGATCGTCTCCGTTCGAGACGCGCCCGATTGCGCTGTTCTCACCGCAACGTCTGCTTCACGTCGATGGTGAATTTTCGTGACTTCGGCGGAGGTCGATGTTGCGCGTGTTACACCTGGGACCTGGGGATCGACTGGGGTTTTTTCTCGACTTTTGATGATTGCGGGAGATGCCGCACCGGTCGGGACAAGTTGTGACCGCGCTGAGGCTCCATGGCGCGGACTGTGGGGTACAGAGTGAGTGTTGAGGCAGCCCCCCAAGCCCGCGCAGGTAACTCGGAGCTACCGCGGACTGCCTGGCTCATTCCAGGAGTACTTATGGGGTCATCGGATTGATTGGCTGAGCCATTGACATGAATCGCTGTACGTGTGTGATGTAAGTAGTTGTTTTTTTATGTCGAGGGCAGCTCACTTTGGAGCTGAGCTCGGGGAGATTCTCGTAAGCTCCTCTAGGGGCGTCGCGATTCGTGTGGTTGTGAGAGCGTGTACCCTTCAAGGGACGGAGCACTGCGCTGGCGGGGGGTGCGCCGGGAGGACGTGGCGAGAGAGGCTCACGGAGGGATTAAGAGCCTGCTGGCGTCGCGCCTCAGTCCGCTCTCAGGGTAAAGTAACGCATCCACCCAACTACTGCTCAGTCCACAGCCGGCACAACGGATGCGGGTGCCCGTGGGCAGCCGACCTTGTTTCTGCCCTGGCCCTCGGGCCTCGATCGCACTTGGACTCGCCCCCCGGCGGGCGCCCCCTCGGGTAGTACTCACTTCGCGGCGGCCCTGTCGGGTGGTGGCATTCATTTCGGCGTATGACAGCTGCCCGCCGTTAACACGTGGGACGGTGGGTCTGTGCCATCACAGGCACGGGAGCCTGCGGGTTGGAGCTCTTGTCGTGCTGCCCAAGGGTCACGGAGGGCCAAGGGTGCCCAGGCGCATGAGCATAGCACCGGCACCCGCTGTGTCGGTCCCCCGACACGTGGACCCGGTGGAAGATCCCTTTTCGGTGCCTGGGAAGGGGGGTCGATGCCAGACTCGGCACGGGCGCCTGCGGTTGGGAGCTCTTGTCGTGCTGCCCCAGGCTCACGGGGTGCCAGGGATGGCGAGGGTCTCGAGTGGCGAAACGCCGTGGCCGAGGTCGTTCGGTCTGGAGTTTCCAGATTGCTAGTCACGATTTTAAGGGGCTCTGCGCTCAGGCCCTCTGAGCGCCAGGGCAGAGCCTGGCGCTCTTCCTGTCGGCACCGACGCGACAATTCGTCGTCGTCGTCGACCACTGACGTCTCCCGCTCGGGGGACGAGTCAGCTGTTGCGCGCATTCTTGGTGCGTTTCGTGCTACCTTCACGCCGTCGACGGTAAGGGAGGACCCTCGGGGTATGGACCCGGGGACCTTACCGACTCCCGACTCAACTGGAGGTGAGCAAAGCAAGAGGTCGATGCGAGAGTAACCCCGGGATATTGACCCGGGGTTCCCGACTCAACGCTCCCTCGCGACCGGTACGAAGGCGGAGTGGTGGCCGACTCAAGCCACCCCGACACGCCCGAATCGGGTGGTGCCGCTGTAGGTCGTGGTGAGGCACCCGTATTACCGGATGATGTTCAATTGTGAGACCTACGCTCTGGAGAACAAGTTGATTGTCTACCCGCGGCGTCACGCCCGTCCTTTGGTCCGGCACCAGAAGGACGTGACTCAATCCTTCGGGGTACGCGCCGAGTGGGACAGTTCCCGCCCTGCCAATGTCACAAAGTTCTTTCACAAGTTCGCCAAGGTCTGCGACGACAACGACATCTCCGAAAGCCAAGCCTTCTACATCTTTCAAGATTTTACGAAGAAACCTTGCAGTCAGAGGTGATTATGGTTTTGCCAACTCGTCGGGCGGGTTTCCCCGGCGAGGGCACATTCTGCCTGGAGCTTATCAACTGGATGCTTCGACGCCACGTCGATGCGGCCTCAGTGGCTACTCTTGTTGGGACCCTTTACGTCGCGGTCCAATGGGACGACGAATACGAGTTGTCTTTCGCCGAGCGTCTTCGCCGCCTCAACACCAAGTGCGCGTTCATGTCGGAGAATGGCGTGCTCAAGGGGCGATTTGTGGAGGTGTTCACCGCATCACGCTCGCCACTTTTCAGGGGCGGAACACCCCCGGAATGACTATGGGGAAGTTAGATCGCGTCGCCCAGACTAAGGACGACGAACACCGCTGACTATGACTCGAGAAACTTAAGAAGAGGACCAAGGAGCGAGAAGTGCTCGAGAAGGAGGCTCTGCTCCGGCGGAAGGCTCGTGTGGCCGCACCCCCCAAGGTTACAGGGGGAACATGGGGTCACCTACCGCGGTGCGCCCCGGTTCGGGTCGTCGGGGCCGTGGACGCCCCTATTCCCGGCGCCCGATACGATGCGATCCGACCCGGGGCCCCGGACGGCCCGACTCTCGAGGGGCGGCGACAGCTCACGCCGCCGGTCCCGACATAGGGATGAGTATATCCGATTAAAACCCCGGGCGGGAGAGTACCCTTTCTGGAAGTGTGGCAAGGTGGGTCATTGGGCCGAGGTGTGCCCCGCCTTGGACGTCCGCCTACGTGACCAGTTGGCAATGGCCAGTTTCTGGTCCCCTCTTGGGAAGCCCTCGGGCTCCCACGATACCCAGAGAATGGGCCGGCGAGTACTCGTTGCCAGTCCCTCCGAGGACTCCAGCTCAAGCGGCGAGGAGTCGACGCCGCTTGAGAAGGGTGAACCGCAGGCCGAGCCCGAGTGCGGATCGGCCAACTCCTCTGACTTCGAGGAGGGAAACGAGTAACTACCGGTGTCGGGCCTCCCCGCGGAGACCGGTGGACCAAACGCGGGGCGGTCAGGTGATTCCAGTACGCATTCAACCCCGACCCAAGGGGATCCGCCTTCGGGACGCGCCCCTTCCGAAGCGGCTAGACGGCCGGAATTTGGTGGCCATACTGACGAGGTCCACCTATCAGGTGGCCAGTCATATCTGGTTCGACGCATGGCTTGAGGCAGCCCTCCGCATCATTTTCGTTTCGAGGTCGTGCGTCTCCCAAGACGGGAAGCGCTACTCTTCCCAGAGATGAACGCGACGCCCCTGGACGCGGAGATCCCCCAGTTGTTTGCCATAACTTGGGGACTCCTGCCCATAACGGGCACCGTGACTCTGACTGTGCGAGTCGGCACTTACTCAACCCCAGTCACGTGTTAAGTAGTGCGCGGCATGTCGGTACCCCAACACCCAGGGACAGACTGCACTGACACCCATGTCCCCAACATCTGAGGGCCCAAGGGGTACATCCAGGTACTAGATGCATGTAGGGTCCCCATCAAGTTCTACCATACGTATCTTGTGGGTAGGTGATTTTACAGGTGTAAGTGTCTGAACTCCCGCACCCGTACGCAACAAGGCGGCTGGCACCCACACCCAAGTCAACAGATGAGTGAGTTGCCATGGGTATCTATCAATTCCGACCGACAGCGGAGTTGAAGCCAAATGAGCGCGCCATTCTCATGCAATTATTACCTTTCACAACCGCTAAAAACCACATGATCTTCGGACTTGATTTGAATCCTACTACGGTTTCAGTCGGGGTCGATTCTCCGAACCCTGGTGTGCTCGCCAAGGGGCGCCTGTTAGGGTTCCCACGCGAGCCGTTGACAACGCCGCGAACAGGATGACTCACGAGACGTGACCGATTCGCCATGCTTGGGAAGAATGGGTGCTTGGCGCAGGGCGGCACGCACTCCCCGTGCGCATTGAAAAGGGGTACCCCGGTTAGCTTTCCCTTGGCCTGCAGCGTGCGCACGCTCTCTCTATCACGTAACAAAGCCGCTGGCACCTCCACCTGCTTCATGATTGGCGTGATGGTCACCGGGATGCTTGCCGCCGCCCCTGCTTCGACCACAGTCTGCTCGGCCGAAGCGGGCCACCAAACCCGACGGGGGAGGGCGCCGCAGATCCTCTATCAGCAGGTCGCGGGCGTGCACATCCTGCACCGCGCCAACGGCTACCGTCCGTGCCATCAGCGAGCGCGTGTGGGCCATCTCAGTTGAAACCAGCTGCTTCTCCTCCTCCATCGCCGGTGGCCGTGCTCTTTCAGGTCCTCAAAGCCGGCCGCCGTGCACTTCTGGAGGCGCTCCGCGTTGTAGTCCATCTGCATCGACAGAAAGCGCACCAATTCCAGCGCGTCGGCCGCGGACCCGGCCGCCACCGCCTCCACTGCCGCCTTTACGTCTGCTGAGAGCTGCGGCAGCACCTGCTGGACCGCACTTGTGGCGACGTCGCCTGCCGCCTCCAAGGCGCTCCTCATCAGCATGCAGTAGCTGTTCAAGTCTTGATTGGCGAGGAGGGGGTTAGCGAGGATGGCCGCATCCGCGGGCACGCTCCCCGTCATGATGCGGGCCGCCCACGACTGGAAAAAGACGGACCGTACTATGCGGATGAGATCTAAAAAGTCGCTCAGCGCCGAGTCGACCGCGTTGGCGTCCGCCGTCATGCGCGCCGCAAGGGCAGCCTCCTCCGTCTCTAGCCAGGTGCAGATTTTGTCTTGCAGCACAACCGGCACTGGCACCGCAAACCGCGCTGTCGCCGGTGTGACGCAGTCAATCGGACGCCCCGATGGCGCCAGCAGCACTCTGAGGTTCGGAATTGGCCCGTCATACGCCCCTTCGCCGATGCCCACGTTCCAGCGGCCATGGTCCCGGTTGTCACTGTCTGAGACGCCCCGCTCCTTGGCCATTTGAGCCGCCGCCTTGCGACCCAAGTGCGTTTTGGAGGCTCAACCGGAGATTCCTGCCGCCATCATCACCGCCTTGAGGTGAGAGTTGTGGTACTCGTACGACATTGCCTTCAGCGGCCCGCTTGTCGCGCTGGGCACGACCAGCACGCGGTACCAGCGGCGCAAGCCGTACGTGTTGCCGGCCTCACGGAAATGCCGGGACTGAACGCCAGCGGCCGCAAGCGCCGCGTCGTCGGGCTTGAAGATCGGGGCAAAGTCGAAAACCGGCTTGGACGAGTAGCCACCGGGGGGGTGAAACATTGCATTCAAAGCATCCGCCACCGTTCATAACGGGCAAAGCCACGGTTCCACGTGCGGGAGCGCCCCGATAGTCCGCACGAGTCCCTCGGTCGTTTGGGTGGCAGAAATGTTGCAGCAAAGGACATCAAGGTCCTTGCCGTTGGCGGAAAATATCCTATCGAAAAGCCGCCGCGCAATGTCGCTCCACGTCGGGCCGCGCACCGTCTCCCCGCGCGCCTCCAACGCGTTCTGTAGGATCCACAGGGCGTTCAGACGAAGGTACGCGTTGAGCTGCAGCTCTGTTATCTGCCCCAGCAGCATGCCATTGGATGTCAGTGCCCGCTGCTGGTCGGTCACTGACACGTTGCGCTTGCCAATAGCCTTGGCCACCCCAGCAGCGCTCTGCTGCAGGATGCCGTCGCGCTTGCGACGGTCCAGGATGGCCTTGGCGGGCCGATAGCTGCCCGCCGACGGGAAGTCGTCCATGCACCAGCGCCTGCAGCAGACGCACCTGGCTTTGTGCCACAACAGGTTGAACAGCTTGGAAACCTTTGAGAGCGCGCTGAGGTCGTTTTGCACCACCCTTTGGCCGACCAGCCGTCCGACGGGAACGCCCTCGCCGGGGTGGGGGGTAGTTGGATCAGAGGCATTGCGGGGGGCCGTCGTGTGG
>Ga0115029_1000792_pt1 | contig 27558 bp, 22 predicted proteins | sample SidtaG_3_FD_87297 | JGI IMG/M metagenome (GOLD analysis project Ga0115029, IMG submission 87297) | Marine algal microbial communities from Sidmouth, United Kingdom - Sidmouth_Asex1 metaG | ecosystem: Host-associated > Algae > Red algae > Unclassified | place: Sidmouth, United Kingdom | collected... | reverse complement strand
CAGAACCTGACTATCGGACACAGTGATTCCCGGGCCCGCCAATTGTTGCAGAACCGGGAATGTCAGCTCTCCGGGCATCGGTGTAACGATGGCATCGCAGAACGTATCGGGATTAGCCGTGTTAGATAACCGCTCTCCCGCAATAAGAGAACGACAGGTATCGTCGGCAGCCGCAGGCTCTACCGGTCTGACACGTAATCCGGGGGCTCGTGCCTTTAGCGCTATGGCAATGCCTGCACTCAGACCTCCACCACCGCAACAGGCAAGCACGTCAGAGTCAGTCACGCCAAGTTCAGCCGCCTGCGCTGCAATCTCAAGCCCACAGGTGCCTTGCCCTGCAATAACCATCGGCTCGTCGTAGGGACGAATCAGAGTCAGATTCTGCTCTTTAGCCAGTGCCTCCCCGGTAGCTTCTCGCGACTCACCTCCTTTTCGGTCGTAGGTCACAACGTTCGCGCCCAAAGCGCGAGTGTTCGCAAGCTTCAACGACGGTGAATCAGCTGGCATTACGACAGTGGCAGGGATACCGTGCAAGCTGGCAGCGTGTGCAATTCCCTGTGCATGATTCCCCGACGAATAGGCAATAACGCCGCGTTTACGCACATTTTCATCTAGCGCACTGATCGCTGTCCACGCACCACGAAACTTGAAAGAGCCTGTGCGCTGCAAGACCTCCGCTTTGATGAGTACGCGTCGCTGAGCAATCTCGTTCAGATAAGGGCTCTCCAGCATGGGCGTATACACGCTCACAGAGCGCAAGCCAACAGCAGCCCTATCTATGGCATCAACGGAAATCGGGAAGGTAGAATTCGTAGACTTGGCCATCTGCTTACTCAATGCATTGCTGGATCAAAGCAACATGTTAACTTGCCCAACACGGCTATTAGTTCGATAGAGCGTGTTGCCAGTGGTCGACCTTTCCGGGTAGACAGTCCTGAGGCTCATCAAGGCTGCTAAACCGGTGTCTCCTGCATTTGCAGGTGAAGAGCCTTGTCCGTATACGGGTTGGCCAAAGCCACTTCATCATCCAGCTCAACACCAATACCTGGCGTAGTTGGCGGCACCACATAACCCTCTTCCCAACGCATGGGAGCATTGAGTATACGTGCATGAAAACCTCCCCAGGTTTCTATGCTCTCAAGGATCAGGAAATTGGGCGTGCAAGTTGCCAGCTGAACATTAGCAGCGCCTTCTATTGGCCCGCAATACAAGTGCGGTGCAATCTGTGCGTAGTAGGTTTCTGCAAGGCTGGCTATCTTCTTTGCCTCCAGCAATCCACCGACTCTACCCAGCGCCATTTGCAGGATAGATGCGGCCTGCTCTTCCAGCACGCGGGCGAATTCGTATTTGGTAGTGAGCCTCTCACCCGTGGCAATCGGGATGGAAGTCTGCCTTGCAACGCGTGCCATCTCCTTTGGGTTTTCCGGCGGTGTAGGCTCCTCGAACCACAACGGATCGCTCGATTCCAGTCGCTGTGCCAGCCGGATGGCTCCAGCGGCTGTGAATTGGCCATGGGTACCAAACAGCAGATCAGCACGTTTGCCTACCGCTTTTCTGAGGGTTTTGACAAACCGCTCGGAACGGTCAAGCTCCTCCAGAGACGGCTGACGCCCGTCATAGACAGTGTACGGACCCGCCGGATCGAATTTCAGTGCCGTGAACCCCATCTCCACGTATTCCAGCGCGCGCTCGGCCGCCACGTCCGGATCTGAATACACGCTCAGATCTTCCCCTTCTCGCGGATAGATATAGGTATAGCTGCGCAACCTTTCGTGCACCTTGCCACCCAGCAATTCGTAAACCGGTTTGTCTGTTGCTTTACCCATGATATCCCAGCAGGCGATTTCCAGCCCGCTTAGAACGCTCATCAATGATAAATCCGGACGTAGCGTATAACCCCTGCCATAAACGTTTCGCCAGAGACGTTCGATGTGGAAAGGATCGGTATCAAGAACGTGGTGATCAAACACGTCCTCTATCATGTGCTGTACAACCCAGGGGCTGAATGTTGCGGTATACACTTCGCCAACACCCTGAATGCCGCAATCGGTCGTCAGGCGCACAAAGATAAAGTATCGTCCACCGTAATGTGGCGGCGGATTGCCGACGACAAACGTTTCTAGGGATTGAATCTTCACGAGGATCGCATTTCCTGTCTTTTTGCTGCCGTAGGGCATAGAACTGCCGTTATCATACACAGCAGCTCCGTATTTGATCCTGTTAACGCACGTAAACAGGTAGCATAGTCTCGCCTTAGCAATGAGCACTCTTCCTTGCCACTTTTCCTGACAGCAACAGCTACTGTATTGATCCTGGCGACCCTGATGCCATTGTCGGTCAGACGTGAATGGTGGATCAGGGCATTGGACTTTCCGCGTTTGCAGATCGCCATTCTGGCACTGCTATGGCTGATCGGCTGGTACTTCGCCGTTCAGAATAGCGGTATCTGGCTCTCCACCCTTGCCGTGTGCGTCAGCTGCGTTCTGATCTATCAGTGCACCTGGATACTGCCCCATACCGAATTGCATACCCAGGAGGTATCGCTGTATTCGCCGGACCAACATGGCGAAGCTCCTACAATCAAGATAATGTCCAGTAACGTTCTGATGACCAACCGGAATAGCGCACCGCTGCTGGAACTGATTTACAAGCATCAGCCCGATATCGTGATTACACTGGAGTCGGACCAGTGGTGGCAGGATCAACTGGATACGATAGAGCACTACCCTCACCGCCTCGCCTGCCCTCTGGATAATCTGTACGGCATGCACGTGTTCTCCAGACTACCGCTGCACGATTCAGCCACTGAATTTCTGGTTGAAAGCGACAAGCCCTCCATGCGGACACGCATTGACGTATCGCACGGTGTGTCAGTCCACTTGCATGTGGTCCATCCAGCTCCACCAGCACCCGGTGAAAACGATGAATCTACCGAGCGCGATGTCGAACTGATCATGCTGGCCAAAGCACTGGCAGGCTCTCAGGATCGGATTATCGTAGCCGGCGACCTTAACGATGTTGCGTGGTCCGCAACCACACGCCTGTTTCGCCAAGTCAGCGGATTACTGGACCCCCGAATTGGTCGTGGCCTGTATAACACCTTCAACGCGTTTCACTGGTATGCCCGCTGGCCACTGGATCATGTCTTTGTCTCGAGTCACTTTCAGGTAGTGAAGATCCAGCGCTTACCCAAGATAGGCTCCGACCATTACCCACTCCTGTTTGAACTAGCCGTCACCGACGGCCTCATAGTCGTCAATTCAGTAGAGGAAGAGGACAAGGACGAGGAACGGCTCGACAGCATTGTGAATTCGACAGCTGCCCATACAGCTGACGATCCCAGCGTGCCGCTACCTGCGCATTAAAAAATGTGTTGTTCAAGCTGTTGACCACAACGAGATGCGCTCGTCGCCTACCAGCGGCAGGCTAGCTTTCTCCACCCATATCCACCACCTCAACCATTTGATCACTGGTCTTGATCGTCCAGGCAAACCCTAGAATGAAACCCGTCTCACTGGTGGTTTCGAACAGTGGACTCTCCTGATTACTGGCGCCTTCGTACAGCTCGCTGAAGGCACCCAGAAATATACGGACATTCTTGCGTGGCTGAAATGCCGCACCTGCAAATATTCTGGACTCCAGATAGCCACCTTGCGCATTGAACTCTGCGCGGCCAGGGGTCGCAAATTCTGGATCTACCTGGTAAAAGTAATCCTGCAGTTTTTCGTTGGCGAAGGTGACGCTCAGCGATGTAATGAGATCAACCTTTGATCCTCTGACACGCCGGTAGTTCATACCCAGACCCAGCCCGGCCACTATCCCCTGACTACCCACACTCGAAAAATTAGTGACAAAGACAGCCCGCACTTCTGAGGTAAAGCGAGCTTTCAGACGGCCACCAGAGGCAACGGGCGTATCCAGTAAACGCACCTCAAGCTGAGGACCGATTTCAAACAGGAAATCCAGATCCGGCATGCCTGCTCTTGCCCGGTTTCCTTCAGAACTGGCGTTGAGAGATACACCCAGTGACACATCAAGCTTAACGCGGGGGTTTTCGATGGCAACAGCTCTTACACCGCCACCACCAAAGCGTATTGTCGGTGTTCTATAGATGAAAAACGGTAATGCTATCGCTCTTTTGTTTCGGTCTTTGGAGGCGGGGTAGTCGAAACCTGAGAAATAACCTCCGCCAATTCCAAACTCCCAGACGGGTTGATTCTTCATCCCCGGCGTCACGCTCAGGACCGGTTCAATAACATTGCTCGGCTGATCCTCCGTTATGAGTTCAGGTGATGTGGCTTCCTGAGCCATGGCACACAGTGGTACAGCCAAACCCAGAATCGCTAGCACAGAGCGGCGAATGATAATGCGATAGATAGTCAATTTCTTGCTTTTTGTACCGGTAAACGACTTTGAAAAATACCATAGCCGTAAGCAGACACACGTCTAACACTGTACCGGCTTGTCCGGACACGTATACTCGCTCCAGTAATTGCGAGATGTTTGATCATGTTCTATACCCACAGCACGCTGGATCGTGCTGATCGCTTCCGAAAAGACGATACCGTTCTTAGTACGCTACGACGCAGTCAGAATGCACGAATAGTACCGGTGTGGCGTGGCCAGTCACTGACTACGGCGTGGTCGGCAGGAAACCCTCTGGATGCCTTGTTTCTCTCAGGCGACTGCAAGCTTCCCGCAGGCCAGGAAGTATTTCTCGGACTACAGGACGACATAGCGTATTTCGCAGCCGACGTGTCATCTTTAAATAACTCACAAAGTGAGGCGCTGGCAGCGCAAGCCCGAAATCGCCAAGAATCAGACTGTCAAGGCGCCTTCACCGACCTTCGCAGAACCGGACCTGCCCTGGCGGATGAAGATGGCTCGCTGCTGGCATACGCGCGGGGCCTGGTTTACTGGAACAACAATACTCGCCATTGCGTGCAATGCGGTACGCGCATGAACTCTCATAACGGCGGTCATGTCAGACGTTGTAGCGCCGAGGCGTGTGACTATCAGGCTTTCCCCAGGACAGACCCTGCGGTGATCATGCTGGTGAGCCATACACTGGACGATGATGGCGCTGCCCGGTGTCTGCTGGGTAGAAGTCCGGGATGGCCGGACGGTGTTTTTTCCACGTTGGCAGGTTTTGTAGAGCCCGGAGAAACGCTCGAAGCGGCCGTGCAACGTGAAGTACTGGAAGAGGCATCAATACGAACGCTGGACGTACGGTATATCGCCTCTCAGCCCTGGCCTTTTCCACGCTCCATCATGCTGGGTTTCGAAGCCCGTGCTCTGAACACAGATATCGTCTGCGACCCGATAGAACTGGCCGATGCGCAGTGGTTCACGCGAGAAGATATCAAAGGTTTTGGTGTCTGGGGTGATGAAGCTCCAGGCTTCAAGCTACCGAGAAAAGACTCTATTGCGCGGTTTTTGATTGATCGATGGATGGCGCAATAAAACGAGTAAGGGTCGGCGTACCCACTTGCAGATATCTCAGTAGCTGTAGCAATGTCGTGGTTCTGACTATCTGGCTACGAATCAAGCGTCACCCAGCCAGCGTTTGAAGTCAGCGGGCAGAGGCGTAAGCTCACCTTCTATCGCCCATTCCTGCCGTTCAGCCTGCCGTGCAATCTGACTGATACGATCCTCGTCGCGCGGATGCGTACTCAGGAATCGCTCAAGCCAGGCAGCGTTGCCCGACTCTGCACTATCCCTGGATTCGCTGAACAGCTCAAACAGGCGCGGCGCCCCTGCCACATGACCATAAAGTGAATTTAACGCCATTAACGCCTGCTCGTCCGCAGCCTCTTCCATCTTGCGCGTGAACTGCATACCCGTAATCATGCCTGCGTTGTTCAACACCTGCCCCGCCATACCTGAGCTTCCGGTAAGACCCAGCAATGCAATAGTACTAACCACCCCGCCCCCTAACGAGGCAACAGGATCACGGTGAAGAACATGAGAGATCTCGTGTGCCATGACCATGGCCAGCGTGTTCTCGTCGGGCATTCGATCCAGCAGGCCCTTGTAAAACAGCAGATGCCCACCCACGGTTGCATACGCGTTAAACACCTCTTCATCGTCATAGTGCACAGTGACACGCATGCCTTCCGGCAATTCCATTTGCTGGCTTAACCGATCTGCCAGCTCGTTAAGGTAGTTGGTCATCTCGGGGAAACGGCTATCGTCTCCAAACGGTATGTCCAGACGATTCATGACGGCAATCTCAAACGAAAATGGAATTCGCTTGGCCAGTAATGAGCCCGTGAGCTGCAATATCACCACTAAGATGACAACGAGAATCAGACCGCCGATAGCCAGCTGAACGAACTGCTTCAGCGGGTTTACTCGCGATACGTTTATACCCTCTGGTGGCAACCGGTTCTGGTATTCCATCTCAATGCTCAGTTGCAACGACCGTGTCGGGAGTCGTATCGAGGGGAATCATCGCAGTACCGTAGGCCAGTACCTCCATGGCTGCCAACCGCCCTGTCGCTATGCGAGTGGTATCAAACTTGATGTTGAATACGTAAGTTGCGTTGGCTTCAATGGCTGCATCCTTCATACGCAAAAGAGATTCACGCCGCGCACGGTCAAGCATGGATTCAAACGGCGTGACACGCCCGCCAAATAGGTTGATGAGACCTGCCAGAAAACCCTTGAAATAATCAGACGCTATCACGACGTTGCCAGACACCAGTAGTTGCTGATACGGCTGGTCTGTTGGCGGATACCTGGTCGCAACAACCGGCAAAAATGCGGTGGCAACCTCCCGCTTTCGCAGTCGCTTGAAGTGTCGCCTCTCAGAGATCTGACCGAACAGATAGCCCAGTATCAACAGGACAACGATACCGGCTGCCTGAACGTACAAGTCAATCATCCTGCAGCTCTACCGCGGTACCATAGACAAAAATCTCCGCAGCACCGGCTGCAATACTGGAGGTGCTGTATCGGATATTGAGCACCGCATTCGCACCTACAGCCTTCGCCTGTTCCAGCATCCTGTCGGTTGCCTCATCACGCGAATCGGACAATAATTCCGTATAGCCACGGAGCTCACCGCCGAACAGGTTCTTAAGCGTTGCGGCAATGTCTCTGCCCACATGCTTAGAGCGAACAGAACTGCCCTGCACCAGCCCCAAGTGGCGAACGATAGTATGCCCGGGAAGTATTTCAAGGTTGGATACGAGCATTGACTTTCCTGAGATTGACTTAAGGCACAGTGTACCTCCTTACCCAACCAGGGTCGTAACATCACACGATCCAGTACACTAGCGCGGTGAACCCTGTCTGCATAATCACAGCACTGCCCGCTGAATCTCGCGTCTTCATCGACGCGCTACGGCTTCGCCATGTGCAGGATTGCGGATGGCGTCTGTATGCCAGAGACCATTATCGATTGCTGCAAACCGGACTGGGAAAGCTCAAGGCGGCTGCAGCGACCAGCACATTGCTGCATGCCCAACCTGATATTTCTGCAATCGTCAATGTCGGCGTTGCCGGTGGCACCCACCCAACGGGGACTTGCCTGCAAGCGCATAAAATCACTGACGAAGGCACTGCCACGAGCTGGTACCCACATCTGCCCCCCAGACGGCTAACACAAGGCTTACGGAGCACAGAGGTGTTAACGCTGGACCGTATGTCTGAACAATACCGCACAGATGCCGTGTTCGACATGGAAGCTGCTGGCGTCATGAGCGCTGCAACGGTTTATCTCTCTACTGATGCCATCCAGTGTGTAAAGGTCATATCAGACAACCCTGACTCACCCGTACAGGCTTTTTCAAAACGGGTGGCTATCGCACATATGCAGCACACGGTTCCTCACGTACTGGAGATGTTGAGATGGTACGAGCAGATGGAAGACTCTTCAATCAGACAATCAGAGATACGCTCATTGTCCAGTCAGATCACTCTCGAGGTGCGTCACACCATTAGTGAAGGTCACCAACTTACACGCCTGTTACATCGCTACAGAAGCCTGACCGACACTGTACTTGATGTGCAACAGCTGCAAACGCTGAATTCTGCCACGGCCGTCCGCCAGTATCTGGAGACACAGTTATCCGATGTGCCACTGACCTATGAATAGGGGCTGACGCAAGCAGATGGACACTGTTTATATAGAAAAAGAAGTTGCCTCTCATGGCAAAACAACGCAGATCTGTGCACGCTACCCTAAAGCACGACAAGTTCTCATAGACCGCTACTCTGATGTGTTCAACAGCCGGGCGCAGAACTTTCGTGAACAGAAGAAAAACCCATGCTTGATTCTGGCCAACAAATCGGGCAATCGAGTACACGAAACGCCAGCGGGATATCATATTGGTGGCCAGCATAATTACTATTTTTCCCACATGCTCAACTGTGTGTACGATTGCCGCTACTGCTTTCTACAAGGCATGTATCAGTCTGCAAACTACGTAGTATTTGTAAACACCGATGATTTTTTTCAGGACATCAAACTCACCGTTAAAAAACACACCGACCCCAGCTGGTTTTTTTCCGGTTACGACTGCGACTCCCTCGCGCTGGATCCGATTACACATTTCGTCGATGACTGTGTTGAACTATTCAGCAAGCTTGATAATGCACGTCTGGAACTGCGCACAAAGAGCACACAGATACGCCCGTTACTAAAGCGCGTCGCGCAACCCAACATAGTGGTGGCTTACAGCCTTTCACCGCAAGCCATCGTTGCTACCGAGGAACACGGCACACCTTCGCTGGCCAAGCGCATCGAAGCGCTAAAAGCACTTCAGACGCAAGGCTGGAATATCGGCCTTAGATTTGACCCTCTACTCTATGCCGATAACTTTGAACATCTATATGGCGAGATGTTTGAACAGGTATTTGCAGCCCTTGACATGCGTCGTGTCCATTCAGTAAGTCTGGGTGTGTTCCGGCTCCCCAAAGGATTTCACAAACAGCTCGTCAGGTTATATCCCGATGCTCGACTGCTTGCGGCGCCCATGCAACTGCACGACGGCATGGTCAGCTACCCTGAGCAGACCGAGAAACATATGCGTGAATTTTGTATGAGTAGACTATCAACAGCCATCGAACCAGAACAATTTTTTCCATGCAGCTGAAAGTGATGTCTGTTAAACGAGACCCATCGCCATGTCAATAACACAGGCGGCAACTCGCTGTGTGCTGGTGACCGGTGGCAGCCGGGGAATCGGTTACGCGTCTTGCAAAGCTCTCGGGGACGCAGGCTATTTAACAGTATCGCTGTCTCGCACTCCTGCTACCAACCCACTATCCACCGATACACATTATGCCGTGGACTTGAGTGAGCCCATAGCCGTGGAACGGGTCATCAAGACGATAGTGAAAACGCATGACATCAGCGCACTGGTCTGTAACGCGGGTCGTGGCGATATCGGCTCACTGGAAAACTTCTCCGCTGAACAGATTCAGGCTAGCCTGTTGTTCAATCTCGTCAGCCCGCTGTGTGTCACCCGCCATTGCCTGTCCACCTTGCGTGCCGCTGGGCGTAGTGATCTCGTATTCATAGGCTCAACCAGTGCGCTACAAGGCGCACGGTATGGCTCTCTCTACAGTGCTGCAAAGTTCGGCTTGAGAGGTGTCGCACAATCCCTGAGCCATGAACTGAGTTCGGCAAACTGTCATGTTGGCATCGTACAACCCGGGATGGTTCGAACCAGCTTTTTTGACAAACTGGAGTTTGAACCCGGGCCCGAGGAGTCGCATGCCTTGCTCGCTGGCGACGTGGCTGATGCAGTGGTCAGTCTTCTTCAGACGCCAGATCACGCTGTTGTCAGCGAGGTCGTCGTGCAACCTCGTCACCATGTCGTGCAGAAGCGCAAACGTTAACAATTGTGCATTTCATCAGCTTGACAACCGTCAATCAGGCCTAACTGTCACTGCAAGCTCCAGCACTGGTAGACAGGCGTCACAAGTGTACGGGTGACAAACCGGCTCTATCGCGCAAATAGCAGGCATTTATTACACGCACGTTAAATACGCTGCTAGGCTACGATCTTGTAATTTAGCGACAAACAGTCAGAAATAGCTTGTATACAAGGCTTACGGAGAAAGCGGGGGCCATTTGTTCCCGGTCCTATCAAGCACGTTTCCAAAGATTCATGGAAACCTTGTGTGTAATGAGTCAACTTGTTCAGGTGTATCTGAGCGCTCGCTCGCCGGCGGGGTGAAATCCAAAGGCTGTCGAAGACCACTTTTGCAGTCCTGTGGCTGCGTGGCTAGCAATAGCGCCCTTAAAGCGTGTACTGGGACTTCTCATAATCGTGTTCAAGATCGACCGTGCTTCATGGATCATAATCGGGATTGTTGGAACCCTATTGCTGTCGCTGTGGGCGGTATTTAACCGTCCTGACTACGTTCCGACATGGCCTGACACCATCAAGGGCGTATCTTTCTCGCCATTTCGCCCTGGCCAGTCTCCACAACGCGCCAACGATTACCCAAGCGAGGAGGAGATTTCACGCGACCTGCAACTGCTCTCGGATCGTATGCACAGTGTGCGTACCTACTCGGTGGAAAACACACTGGGCAGCATACCGCGACTCGCCGCTGAAGTCGGTCTTGATGTCATGGTCGGTATATGGATTTCGGCAGACATAGAACGCAACCGACTCGAAATAGAAGGGCTAGGCAGAATTCTGGCTGAGGACACCGGTAACATTACTGGCATCATCGTAGGCAACGAGGTGCTGTTACGCCGCGAGATTACTGAGCGCGAGCTTAGCGTCTATGTAGACATCGTTCAGGGCATGGTAGGCGACATACCGGTTACCGTTGCTGAGACATGGGACATCTGGCTCAAACACCCGGATCTGGCTGAGCATGTAGATTATGTCACTGCGCACGTCCTGCCGTACTGGGAAGGCATTCCTGCCAAACTAGCTCACGAGTACGTGTTTGAACGCTACGGCAACCTGAAGGATGCGTTCGTTGACAAACCCATCCTGCTGGGCGAGGTGGGCTGGCCGAGTGAAGGTAGACAGCGCGGTGGCGCTATTCCCTCTCTCCAGAATCAGGCGAAATTTCTACGCCAGTTCCTGCATCAGGCCAATATCGAACAGGCAGAATATTTCGTCCTTGAGGCGTTTGATCAGGTCTGGAAGACAGACGAAGGTGCTGTAGGGCGATATTGGGGCGTGTTCAACGCAGACCGGGAAGCCAAGTTCCCATTCGCAGCCCCCGTTACACCGGTACCTGAATGGCGGGCAATAGCCGGCTTTTCTCTCGCTTTTACGGTACTGATACTGGCGCTGTTATTGCGCGACAGTCGTGGTCTGGTGCACGGCGGAAGAGGCTTCCTCGTTATGGTGTCCTATGCCATATCCATGGCGGTGGTTTGGATGGTGTACGACTATTCGCAAAAATATCTGACGTGGGAACAGGTGCTGGTGGGCATCGGCTTACTGGCGGCGGCGTTCTGCATCACGATCATTCTGCTTACCGAAGCGCATGAGTGGGCGGAAGCAATCTGGAATCGGGAGCATAAGTGGGCCACTCTGCAGGCTCAGGAATCACAGACACCTGACAGAAAAGTGTCCATCCATGTGCCAATCCACAACGAGCCTCCCGAGATGGTTATCAAGACTCTGGCGGCGCTGCGCGAGCTTAACTACGACAACTACGAAGTTATCGTTGTGGACAACAACACGGATGACGCCGCTCAGTGGATACCAGTACAGGAATGGTGTCACCGTCAAGCCGCCGTATTTCAGTTCCACCATGTCAATCCGCTCGCGGGGTACAAAGCAGGTGCACTGAACTACGCCCTGGAACGCACCGCAGCAGATGTAGAGCTGGTTGCGGTCATCGACAGCGACTACATTGTCGATGCAGACTGGTTACGCAATTGCACGGCAGCGTTTGATGATCCGGAAATTGCCATTGTCCAGGCACCGCAAGACTATCGTGACGGCGGCGAGACGCTGTTCAAGTCAATGATCTATGCCGAGTATGCCGGGTTCTTCGGCATCGGTATGGTCAACCGTGATGCTCGCAACGCAATCATTCAGCACGGCACAATGACCATCGTGCGTCGCTCAGTACTGGACAATGTTGATGGCTGGTCGGAATGGTGCATCACAGAGGATGCAGAGCTGGGATTACGTATTCTGGAAGAAGGCCATCGTTCGGCGTATGTGCCTCGCTCCTATGGCCGTGGCGTGATGCCCGATAACTTCCTCGACTACAAGAAGCAACGCTTTCGCTGGGCCTACGGATCTGTGCTTATCCTGCGGCACCACATGCGTTTCTTTCTGTCGCTTAGTCGATCGAAACTGACCTCCGGTCAACGCTATCATTTTGTCGCAGGCTGGCTACCCTGGATGGCGGATGGCCTGTGCCTGATGTTCAATTGCATCGCACTCGCCTATTCCGTTCTCATGATCATGTTCCCTTACGTGTTCAATCCACCAGAGGTCATGATGAGTCTTCTGCCCATAGGCTTCTTTGTATTCAAGCTGTCGAAGATGTTGGTTCTATATCGTTGGCGCATGCAGGCGAACATTCTGCAAAGTCTCGGGGCCGGCCTTGCAGGACTTGCCGTATCGCATACCATTGCCCGCGCCATGCTTGCTGGTCTCAAGACAACCAGTATCGGATTCTTCCGTACACCGAAACTTGCTGAAGGCCACAACATCAGACAGGCTTTGCTCGATGTACGGGAAGAGGCACTGATTGCTACAGCCCTGATCATTGCAGCCGTGAGCATCAGTGGTCGGGACGATGCCTATCTTACCGACACACGTTTGTGGATTACGCTACTACTTATTCAGTCAGTGCCCTACGTATCAGCCGTTGTACTGTCTCTGGTCAGCACCTTTGAAAAACTGCCTAACAAGCTGTTTGATAACACACCAGAGAATTCCCTGCTGGGCAGACTGACAAACAAGCTGATTCAGATCGGCAACTGAGGTGCGTAGATTGGGCTGCACCTTGAACCGTTTGGTGTGGTCCTCCTCTACTGCCCTGCCGGCACGTTCTGGCTGCTACTAACTTACCAACTCCATGGAACGAACAGTGATCCCCACCGATCTTGGCGGCCGGAAGCACATACGCCGCTCGACAGGTGCGAAACGCTGGCTGAAAATTGCCGGAAGCGCGCTGTTGTTTTTCGCGGTCATTTTATGCCTGACATGGATCTGCCGGTTGATCATCGAAACCTTGTTCGAGGTGAAGCTGGATAACCGATATTGGCTTCGGGATTTCATCGGAAACCTGGTAGTTGCGCTGATATCACTGGCTCTGACACGCAAACTCTCTTACGCGTTATTGCTTGGAGGAGTCACAATCGTTGGTTTTCAGATGGCCAATGCGGGCAAGCTGGCCATTCTGGGCACGCCCGCCAGTCCGGATGATTTTCTCAATATTCAAAATCTCTTTTTCCTGACGGACGGCTGGAAGCGAATTGTGCTGATGCTGATCGCGGCACTGCCATTGATTCTCGCTCTGGTGTTAACTCCGTTCCGAAAACCGGCAACCTGGGTCGTACTGTTGCTACTCGGCTCAACCGCTGCATTGGCCAGTCACTTCAGTGAGCCACTGCGAAGTACTCTCGACAGAAACTTTGGAAATTCGGTCTGGAACCAGCCAGAGAATTTTCGTAAGCGAGGCCTGGCTTTGCACCTTGCGCAGGAATCGGTGCGAACGGTTGCCAAGGTGGGTAAGTTTCCAGATCGTGAGGCTGCTATAGCTGCCAGACAAGACGTCGAACAGCCGTCTCAGAGTATGCCAGGCTCTATTGATACAACACAAACAACCACGAACGCGGTGGGCACTGTACAACGTAACGTCCACGTTATCGTGCTGGAATCATTCTATGATCCAATGACACTGGGTCCTGAATGGGTACCCGACGATCCTTTCCCTGTAGAGTTTCGCGAACTATGGGCCGCAACAGGCAACAGCTCGGCGCTATCACCGGTTTTTGGTGGATACACCGCCAACGCAGAATTTGAAACCCTGTGCGGTTTTCCCGTAACAGAAAACGCGGTATTTTTCGAAGGCTGGCTACGACGTAGTGTGCCTTGCCTCCCTGCTGTACTTGCCGATGCCGGTTATCAAAGTCTGGCATCACACCCGAATGTGCCAGGCTTCTGGAACCGAACAGTCGCTTATCATCTTGTCGGTTTTGAACAATACCTAAGCAAAGCAGACTTCGATCTTGACGATTCAATAAAAGGACTGTTGCTAGACCATAGCTACTTCGATCAAGTATTCAACAAGCTAGAGAAGCAACAGGATTCAAGACCTGTGTTCAACTATATGCTTACCTATCATGGTCATCTCCCTTACCCCACCAGCCCGAAATATCCAGACCAGGTCATGGCAGGTGGCGATGCGCCTTTGCTGCAAGGTTATCTGAACCACCTCTGGTACAAGTCACGTGATCTGATGGAGCGTCTTGACAAGCTCGAGCAAGAAGATCCAAACGCGCTAATCGTCATTTTCGGAGATCATCTTCCTTTTCTGGGACAGAGCTATGGCGTGCACTCGGAAGCCCAGGGACTACCCGAAGACCGCGCTGACTTTACCGGTGACATGCTTGAGTATCTTGTGACTACGCCGCTGATCATCATAGATGGAGTCAACGGTCCGCTGAACGTCGGCAAGCTGCCACTTTATCGCCTGCCATCAACGATACTATCGCTGCTGAACATAGACAACAAAGATGGCATGCTGGATTGGACAACAAACCCGGAAGGCTCACTCATTCGTCCGCTCTACGGCATGCATATCGATATCGGTGAAACCGAAACAATTTCATGCCCGAATGATGATTCCGCTCCAGCTGCCTGCGCTGAATCTGCAGACTGGCTTGCACGCACAAGAACTCTGATAAGCGATGTGTTCAGTGGCAGACAGTTCAGTTTGCAAAAAGAGTCTGACTTGCCTGATAACTGAAAAATTTTGTCAGGTAGATGACATATCTAAAGGAAAAAGTGGAACGTGCGTTGATTGAAAATCCTTCTAACAGGACGATACGTACCTAAAAACATGGGTAAACCCTGATTTATCCTTTGAGCATTAATCTTTGAGCATTAATCGTTGTCTGACCCAGTAGCGGACTCGTTGTCGATCAACTGGCGCTTGCGCTCTACACCCCAGCGATAACCAGATAATTCACCGCTTGCTCGAACAACGCGGTGACAAGGTACCAGACCCGCCACCGGGTTAGCGGCGCAAGCTGTGGCAACTGCTCGGGCGGCTTTTGGCTTATCGATCTGTTTCGCGATTTGCGAATACGTAGCTGTGGTGCCAGGCTTGATATTTTGCAAGGCACTCCAGACTTTCTCCTGAAATGCGGTTCCTTGAATATCCATGGGTAAAGTGCTTTCAGTGCTAGGGTGCTCTACCTGTAAAACCACCTCCGATACCGTTGACGCCAGAGTCTCTTCGTCCCTTGCAATTTCAGCGTTAGGAAATCGCGACTCGACGTCAGCAATCAATGCCGGTTCAGTTTCACCAAACAAGACACTACAGATTCCCCGATCTGTACTGGCAACCAGAATCTTACCGAACCGGGTCTTTCCAAATGCATAGCGAATATGCATACCTTGTCCTCCTTTTCGAACACGGCTTGCGCGCAGTCCAAGCCGCTCAGCACCACTACTATAGCGCTATTGTAGCCAGCATCATATAGCGCATCTGTTACCGCCTATCCGGCGGACAACGATTTGCGCGTCTTTTCTCCAGTTGTGCGCATTCTCTCAGCCGCCTATCCGGCGGTCAACGGGAAATGTCAAAACATCAGCCGTTGTTGCCTTCTCTCAGCCGCCTATCCGGCGGACAACGAAGCCGGTGCAAAACGCGAACGCGAAGCCAATCTCTCAGCCGCCTATCCGGCGGACAACCGTATCGCGTCATCCCTTTGCTTTGTTGCGCTTCTCTCAGCCGCCTATCCGGCGGACAACGCTGCTTCCATTTGTCTACCTCTCACCGCCTTTCTCTCAGCCGCCTATCCGGCGGACAACACGAGATGCAAGCCGTTATTCTTGAAGCCGTTGATCTCTCAGCCGCCTATCCGGCGGACAACAACTAATCACTGGACTAACGGCTACCCTAATTTCTCTCAGCCGCCTATCCGGCGGACAACTCATTGACTCCGTTTATCTTTACTCGCCTATATCTCTCAGCCGCCTATCCGGCGGACAACCTATGTATTTACGCTCTGGCGCATCGCCCAGCTCTCTCAGCCGCCTATCCGGCGGACAACTTGCAATTATCGTAATAACAACATTGGCGTTTTCTCTCAGCCGCCTATCCGGCGGACAACATCGCGCATGACCTCTGCCACCGATTGCGTAGTTCTCTCAGCCGCCTATCCGGCGGACAACGGTTTTTCAGATCGCGCTACTGGGCAGTACCGTCTCTCAGCCGCCTATCCGGCGGACAACATCACTGCGATCTGATGGATGGTTTCTGTGATTCTCTCAGCCGCCTATCCGGCGGACAACTCCGCGCACGGGCTCGCTTCTTACAGACCCTTTCTCTCAGCCGCCTATCCGGCGGACAACCTCTCGGTCTTTGCGGGTGTCCAGCCGTGTAGTCTCTCAGCCGCCTATCCGGCGGACAACTTGCTAAACACGCAGACTGATCCGCATCAGAATCTCTCAGCCGCCTATCCGGCGGACAACCTTCCGGATAGCAACCGCCCAGATACGAATAGTCTCTCAGCCGCCTATCCGGCGGACAACTACTTGAATGGATCGGGACGACGACACTGCGGTCTCTCAGCCGCCTATCCGGCGGACAACGCATCTGCTGGCTGCTGGACTCCGCACATTTTTCTCTCAGCCGCCTATCCGGCGGACAACGGTGTAGCCAGTCATACGCATATCGCCAAAGATCTCTCAGCCGCCTATCCGGCGGACAACAGGAGTTCATGTTTAACGAAAGCGTGGATAACTCTCTCAGCCGCCTATCCGGCGGACAACAGACTTACGGCAAGGTGATGGCTTTCTGGCGGTCTCTCAGCCGCCTATCCGGCGGACAACGCATGATGTGGTTGCGGGGATTCTGGCGTATATCTCTCAGCCGCCTATCCGGCGGACAACAGCTTGTCTATAGAGCGCTTCATTACGTTTGCTCTCTCAGCCGCCTATCCGGCGGACAACCCGGGCCTGTAGCAGCTCCTCGGGCGTTGACGTCTCTCAGCCGCCTATCCGGCGGACAACGCAACGAAGCGCTGTCTTTATTTACTTTATGTTCTCTCAGCCGCCTATCCGGCGGACAACTTACCTGCAACAGGTGTGGTTCTTTTTTGTGCTCTCTCAGCCGCCTATCCGGCGGACAACGCAAGCGGCGAGGGTGCAGCATCGGCCTTTATTCTCTCAGCCGCCTATCCGGCGGACAACACTGCGAGTTGTCAAAGTCAATCTTTTAAAACAAGTACTTAAGTAAAATATGCCATATAAACCATAATTTATGCATGGGTACTTAAGTCATTGATTGATTATAGCTCGACCGAAAGGCTGGAAAAGATCCTCAGCACATCCCCGTGTAAACCCGGTGAATGATGTGTAGGTAAAACCTTGGCGTATTTCGTCATAACCATTACTTGGCAACTCAACCTGCATCAGGCGGCTCACATCGTTAGGAGTAATTTCAGCACCTCCCGACAAATCTGACCAAGCTTGATTAGCGAAAGACCCAAACAGATGGAAACCTACGACGTTACAGATCTCCAAATCACCCTTTTCAGCCTCCGAAAAAACACTATACCGTGTGCATGGTGCCAGATTCAGGTACCACACACCTGACTGGAAGTCTTCGCCGATCATTTTGAACACAATAGTCCTGCGATTTGATCTTCGAAATTTGCGCGTTTGAAACATAGAACGAGTCAAACGCGAATTAACCCTTTGTATATATCGGCCAAGTGGTGATGTGACAACATCACTGTCAGCACTGATCATTTTTCGCTGTAGTTCTGATTCAGCATCCCTTAACGGAAAATCACCCGAACCAGATAACACTGCTGATGCATCTATCCTGGCAAAGTCGAAGTCACCGGCTAGCAGTTTGAAATCTCGTCTTTCATAATCGGCAAGGCTTGGAGTAGCAACCATTGTTTCTGCGGCGAGAGGAGTTTCTACACCTGGATTCCGTATTTTTCCACCTTCCATTGCTACAACACTGCGCCCCAGAATGAGTACATTCAAACACGGCTTTAGTGCTAATCGATGCCTCCAAACGCGCCCAGCAGATTGTATGATTGATCTTACCGATACGGGATCCAGTATCGCCCAGTCAAAGTCGAGATCGTTGCCTGTTTCAATAACCGGCGAGGAGATTACAACAATTTCGATATCAGTTACGTCTATCTCATCTGCTTTACGAAAAAGCCCTTCTGAACGGCATAGCTCAGTCACACCCGTATCTGGTTCGATACCCTTACGAGTTAAGGCACGTCGTAACCTTGTCTCTATCCCGACACGGTGCAGACGAGGAAATTGAGAATGTAGACATAACGTTACACGTAAACGTCCATCAATATCTCCAGAGGGCAATTGAGCTGCAATACCTGCGGTATGAGATATTCTCGTTAGGCGGACCAACCCCACTGAAACCTTGTATTCTTTACCGGACGAACGCTTTACACTCACCGCATTCAAGTCGTGAAGTCGACTACATCCATGGTCGATTTGACTGACTAGCTCATCCCATGTGTCACAGGGCGGTAAAATACTCGAAGAGCGAGCGACCGGGCGATCACAAAGTTCTTGTAAAATTCTGTCTCGACTCTTGCCGAACACTTCTGGTAATTCACCGCCATTACCATTGGTAGAACACGACGCAACTGAGTCGCCTGTAATCAATATGTTTACATGATCCCTCACACCATGTGCACAGGAGTAAATTGCCCATCCTGCTTTATATGCGCTATAGAGAGCTTCAGTGATGTCCAATGTTAATGTTGCAGACATGATAACCACGCGCCGGCCCATTGAACCACTTTGATAAATCAACCTACCAATTGCCGCTACATCCTCACCATTGAACTGATCAATTTCATCGATAATAAGATCTGATGTGGCGATGCGAATCGACTGGATCAGAAAGCGTGAATTAAGCGGCGCTGCAACACCCATGAAATGGTCAATCGTGCCAACCAGTACTGGTGGCGTGATCAAACGCCGACCGTTGGTATTTCTCTTACCAGCAGCATCTAGAACAAGTTCACAAATTGCAGGTAATCCGCGCTCAGTATCCATGGATAATGTCCGCAGCCATTCATCCTCGCGAGGGTCTCCTATGTCAGGCACCGCACCGGAAGCTTGCTCTACTTGAAGCCAGTCGGGTAATTTCATAAGGCTTTCTGAACCATCGCTAGAGCTACTTGAGGACTCCTCCCCCGCTCTACTGAATTCAAGCGGTATCTGTCCAACCAACACCGCCACGTCTTGTGCACTAAAGCCAAGATCAGTGGTGTATTCATGAGCGGACTGCGTTGCTAGAACCCGCAAGCCCAAAGCAAGACTAACGCGAAAATATCGGCGTTCACTTCGTACATCGGCCATTGCTGCGTTAGCCAGAATTGTAGGAGCAGCACGTGTTTTACCCGATCCTGTTCCAGCAACCAAACACGCGAAAAAACCACCTTCTGATGTTTCACATATCTGAGTTGCTTTCTCGGCTGCATAATATTGCCAAGCAAATCTCTCATCGGAGGAAGGGCGTGGATAGGCAATATTCACGGGGAGCTGTGCTACATCAATCCCTGGAAAAGCATTTCGGTACCGGTAGTATATTTCAAGTGTTCTCTTCGAATTTCTATAAACCCTTGAAACGTGTTTGGACAAACTATCTGCTACAGAGAACTCAACATCGCCATCTGTACGCGTAGTGTTTGCCAAGTGCTCAGGGCAAGTAGCTGAACGCTCTTTCTGAAATGACCCCAAATGATCAGCTAGCATCAAAGACGCTCTCACCACAATGTCTGAGAAAAACAGACCTCTATCATTATTCAAATTATTTGCGCTTCTGACTATAGCCTCTAACCACCAAGCTTCATACCAAAATGGTTGCCCCGGCGCTATTGCAAGTTTAGTAAAAAGACAATGGGAGGCTTGATTATGTGCATGCCGTGATGCCAATGGGGTTAGTAAATCTGTGTCCCCATCCGGCAGTCGATGATGCGTCATGATCAACATACCAATCAAATGCGTCAGTCTTCCCTCGAAAGCAAGAAACGAAAACGATAGTTCACTGCTTGGCGTACCTGACAATGTCACAAGTTCTGGAATAACTTGGCTGCAAGCAGCGTCAACATCTTCAGGCGTCATCGAAATTAATTTGTCTGCTAAAGCAGCATCCTCGGCATCGCCAAATATCTTGTCCCAAACCGCAGCTGAAAAGACCTCATGCCGAACAGAGTCCGCCGCAGGTTTGCCCCCTTTTATAGCATTTCGCAGTTTCTCCTGAAAAAGCACAGTCGCTTTGCCTAGATCGTGAAAAAGAGCAGCGATACAGACCGCTGCTTTTACTGCGCTCTCAGTGTCGAACTCATCCACTTTGCGTTTGTACTCAGCCGGATTGGAAGCTACAGGAACCAGCCCTTCATCAGAAAACGCAAACCTGGAACCTATACGTATGATGGGTAGCCTGCTTTCGTGGGAACTTCGAATTTCATGAATAACGACGGCCGTATTCCGCTTGGCAGACTTTCGAAGCTCCCTCGATACTCGGTCAAGACAAGCATTCGTAGCTTTCCCTCGCCATGTCCTGTCTCCGATGCGCCAAAAATATCGATCAAGTACTTTAGCCACTCTCATACGCGACTTTTTCGCGGAGCGACAGATCGCTATTACCTCACGCATTTTCAGAGGCCTTCGTATGAACCTCCGGCGTGACCATTCGATTAACGGTATCGATAGCTTCTTTGAGAACTCTGTGATCGTCAAAAGCTGAAATCATTCTGGCTCTGAAGATTTTTTCAGGCTTGGTCTCTCGTGATGGAATCACTGATGCAAATGCGAGCGGAAGTACAAAAGCATCCTTGAAGCTATCGGCTAGATCAAAAACCAGGCCACCAGCACGCGTCTTCCCATGAAACACAGACATTTGTGGTGGAATACCCAGCGCCCATAAAGCTGCACCCGCCATACCGTAGGCCAAGTAATTACCATGATCAATCAAGTGATTTACAAGTTCGAGTGGCTCCTTGGGTTTTTTCTTGCTTGCCTCACCTGTCTGACGACGGAATTCAACAGTTTTTGATAAGCCTGAAAGCACTGCAAACTCTCTGTAGCATCTCTTTGAAAATGCTCCCTCTATTCCTAATAGTTGCTGTATGTCACCGACTCGATCCAGATCTGACACTAGTGTCCCACAGGCTGCCTCGATGCCAGAAACATCGCGCGAGCGTAAGTACTTTTTAGTCTGCTTTATTCCTATTGATCGCATTCTGCCAGCACGATCAACCATAACGGCTTTAGCCGCAACCAATGAAAGTGAAGGCTCTTGGTAAACTGGAAGCATCTTTCGGAAATGCTCCGTTGCTGTGTAGGTGGTCAACGAGCCCATATGCAATGGTGTACCGCCTGTTCCCGTCACAGCCACATGTACACGCTCATCCCCCAGAAGTCGCATGGCTTCTTGGGTAATAGAGGTACCTTGACCCATAAACAGCACCGCCAGATTCACATGCGGAACGTTATACTTACGTCGGTGTTCATCATCCACGATGTAGTAGACAATTCGTCCATCCTCTACCTTGATCCTAGCTCGCTCCAGATAGATTGCCCCCTCTCGGTCGGTAACAAGTAGTCGAGGCCCCCCTTTAAACTGCATGCGCAAGTTCTGCAGAGTGTTCAGCTGCAACGGGCAAAACCGCCGCACCATCTACAAACGAGCTTGAATACCCATAAGTAGAAACCATAAGTGGCTCTGCACTGACAATACCGGTCTGGGGCTTTACGTGAACTACCTTAGACCCGTAATGTAATGCCAATATCGATGCGTTGTACGAAGGTGATGAGTCCCTATCTACCCATGGCCTGCCACGGCGCTCGGCCCGTGCCTTAGCACGCCGTTTCCAGCCGATAGTGTTCTTTTCATTCGACCTATCTCGTATATACGCAGTACCTTCAGTACCGACATCCATGTAAACCTCATCTAGCTCAGGAGCAACTAACATTCCGCGGCGAACCAGCATTTCTGGACCATCAAGACCAAGAAATTTCGTAAGTGAGTTTTCTGAGCCATAGAATTCGATTTCATGACCCGCCGACATGCCTTCACGTCTTCGGCGCAACGTAGGCAATGCAACAGCTATGTAGTCATCCTTGGATCCGTGTCGATTTACATGATGCGCAGCTTGTAGAGCGGTGTTGACAACGTCTTGTGCGGCACCGAGCTCAATGACCGCCATAATTGGTTTTATAACCAACCGCATTGAGGCTTGGCACCTTCCTTTTCCACTGTTTAGTGATGGACTCATCCATTCGACTCCGCTTTTTTGCTACTGGATCCAAAAACGCCACCTCGCACTAAGTTCGCCATCATAAAATGTGCACTTGGACTTATAGATATCGCTTTTTCAACGCTTTCGATATCGTCTAACAACTCAGTTGCTTTGGCTCTTATATCGTAAAAACTCATCTTGGTTTTAGGCAGACGTATCACTTCGCTCGTTTCCTGCACTCCCCCGTAAGGATTTACAGCAATAGCACCTCGATGAGTTTCGCTTTCGTGCCAGATATCTATGTGCCGAATCGCAGCACCTATTTTTTGCGAATGCATTGACGCCTGAGAAATTTTACGGTCTCCGTGATAGGCAACCAGCTTAGCGTACACACGGCTAAGTTGCTTATCCTTCTTTTCATCACGTATGTATTCTTGCGATGGAAATATCTCCTGCCCTGGCTCCATAACTGCGTTCCAACGCACCCTGATAGAAAATGCCTTCTTGTTGGTATTTGATAGCCCTGTTGCGATACCGCTGACTAGCTGCACAAGATCATCGGGCGAACCGCCAACGAGTGCAGCTGCCAAATCGCTTTCAGTCGATGGGATTTCAAGACTGAGCTTCATTGGATTGAAAGTTATATGACGCCCATCAAATTCAATAGCCACTGTCATATCATCCGATTGAAATCGATTACGCCAGGCAAAACGTCCATTCGCAAGATTCCAAACATACAGTCTTGCAAGGATTGGATAGCCGCCTGCTGACCGGTAAGCGCTAGCGAAGCGCGCATGCGTATCTCCCACCTGCGTACTTCCGCATGCGTGTGGTCTTAAGGATAGTGGCATGAAGCGTATTGAAAATGACAGCTCCAATCCGTCGTGACCTTGCGGAAGAACGGCGTATTCAACAGATTGAGGGTTACTGTTGCCCGGGTTTTTTGACTTGTCTTCAGAGGATTGCCCACGAACTCCCTTTTCATGCACCTCAACAGGTGTTTTCAAATCACCGGCATCATTTCTCGTAGCAAAAAATAAACCTTCAGTCACTTGTCTCAAGAGTGGGATATTAGCCCTATGCCGCCAGCCGAAATTCTGCCATCAAATCAGTATCTTGACGATCGGTGATGAATTTCGCCAAGGCATGCTTTTCGCCACTGCCTAGCAGAAATTCTGGTAGCGCGTTTCGCAACGACATACCCACGACCCGTTCCGAGGGGGCAACCTGTACTCGTATAGTGCGCAGCCATGAACCAAAGCTTCGCCACACCCGTTGTTCCTCAGTAACGGACAGGTACTGCATGAGACCTTGAGCAACGATACCGGCTTGTACTTGCACATGATAGGCCTTGATTTTGCGATGCACATTATCACGATAGACTTTCGGTTTCTTATGCAAGTGCTGGTCACCCTGGCGACGGCGAAGTGGTTGCATGTCCTGCATCCAGAGGTGATAACCGTAGGTACCGATCACGCCTTTGGCTTGCTTGAAGCCATGTTCGATTTTGAAGCGTAGGCCATAGAGTTCAATGATCTCAAGAGCGCTCAAACTCAGATCCGTGGACATCAATAGACAGTGACCCCGCTTGGGATATTCCACAATGACAAAGCGCACCAGTCGCCCCGCAGGCTTCCACAGCAGATCGCGCGTACGATACTTGATCATGATGCCATGGTCACCGTATACAGGACTGGGTGCCTTGTGGAAGGGGCCGGGCTGGTGACGTATAGAGGCCAGTGGCACTCGCTCGCCGTATTTGGGTGGACGGCCTCGCTTTCGACGCAGACAAGGTTTGGGGATCTTGTAGCCCACTGCGTTGTTCTTGATTCGGGTCACCAGATGATTGCCATCATCAACAAGGCCTTTAATGATTTTCTGATTGGCATAGAAGGCATCGGCGACGAAGTAGAATGACTGTGGCACATCAATGCTCTGTAGCAAGGAAATCATCTTGTCATGCTGGGTTCGAGTGTCTCGATTGGAGGTGACGATGCCCTCGTGAATGCGACTGACAAGAGGAACTGCAAAGGCGCTGGATCCAGCGTTCACCAGCAGCGATATCGCCTGATGTGAATGCCCCATTATGTACTCGGCCTTGGTGTTCGAATCGCTGGATTGATGAAGCAGTTTCACCGCTGGCATCAAGCGACCCTGTTTGGCAATCTTGATCCCGTCACCGAGCAGCACCAGCCGTTCATTGAAGCGTACCGGATCAGGGAACAGCTCACAAGCGCTGCGTGCCCACAACGAACTGAGCTGATCCAGATCGATTGCTGTGCTATGAATAGAGTGTAGTAGGTTGGAATACAGGGCTGGCTTCAAACCCAGTGCACGTACGATACTGGTCACACCCAACAGGTCTCTACGCACACTGATGCCGGCGACGATCAGGGCGAACCAGAAGAACGTGGCTTTGTAGGAGAAGGCGGGACGTAGTCGAGTGATAGCGTTCCACCAAAGAGTCCAAAGTTCCATAGCACATTACTGCTCATATTATATTACAATGAGCTATAGACGACACTAGACAAAATGCAACGAATAAAACAGATCGACAAGCGGATAGAGAAGATCAAACGAGAGCTGTCGCAGATCAATGAGATGCGCCCCGGCTCAATCTCAATTCAGTTCCGGGATGCCCAGACCGAGAGTTACCCTTATCATCAGTTGAACTGGCAATCCGCGGCGAAGAAGCGATCAGAATACGTGAGCAGAAAGAATCTGGAAACGCTAACGAGACAAACCGAGAACTACAGATACTTCAAAGCACTTTGCGCTGAATGGGTTGATCTCGGTATCGAACGATCAAAGTTGTCAATAAAGCTTGAACGGGAACAACAAAGGAGCGCATCATGAGAGCGTCGAGGCACCCAGGTTTTTAGCAACCGATGGGGTCAGGAAACGATGGTCAAACTTTCCACTCTTGAGTCACTTGTATTGATCGTGCATATGCAAGCATGCCTGTCTCGAAAGAAGGAATGTTGATGTCACTATTTTTGCTTGATTTAGCCATTCGTTATATCCTCTAGGTTATTGTTTTGGGCATGTAATTGATATGCCCCAAAATGTAATCATCCTGCATAGTCCAATTCCAGAAAAGTGACTGCAAAACTGATTCAGTTGCACCTCTCAAACGATAATTCCGCACTGATACAAGCTCGGCAATTCCTAGTATTGGTTCTGCAAACACGTGTGGTATTTCGCTGTTTCGAGTACGGATTCGGGTTGGAACTAAATCAGCATTTTCAAGTAGCTTGTAACCAACAGATACGGGGACAAACCATCCAGAACCCGGCTCGCGCTGTGCTGGAAAAACTGTATAGGCGATATTCTCAAGACCTCTCTCAGTACCGCAACTTATTTGCAGGTGATTTAGACGTTCCGTATCAGGTCGCAACATGGCATACCCGCGGCGAATTTTTCGAAACACGGAACCATCAGCAGTAACCGACTCCACTCTAATATCCTCATTTTGTACTGCCCCGCCAGCGATACGTTTGGTCTGCAACAACTCCTTGAGCTGTGCTGCGCGGTCACATCCCGGCAGATCAATAATCAGCGACAGGTGGACACTCCCAGTCAAATCCTCCATAGTTTCAACTGGCATGAACTTGCCAGATTTTCTTTCCATTTCAGGCTTAGTACGACCATCTGAGATGCTTACGCTATGCAGGATAGGAATAGTTCTGGAGTCCCAATTCTCTAACCCCAAGTCACGAACGATCGATTCGCCCAAGCCAAGAAATGACAAAGGGCTCGGTAGTCCTGCAGCATAGTCATTCATCAGTAAATTAACTCTAGATGCCTTGATATCATGAGCAATAAACATCATTGCGCAACCTCCGACAACGGAGCTCTGGATTGCGCTATACGATATTGAAAATGTGAGCTTGATAGAGCTCTACGAGCTTTGTATAAATCAACTTCTGACCAGTATCGACGTAGCAGAACTTTTACTGCATCTGGAGGCGAAGCTAGCGCTACACTAGTGTCACTTAGCTTGCCAAGTGCAATTTGGATTTCGGCGTTAGTCTCTCCAATGAAATTCGTAGCTTCATCAATAAGACGGTCTGCTGTTCTGTCCAGAGCGTTACGTGTATTTTGATTGTTGTATTCAGCATCCGCCGTTAACATATCTGCATACTTTAAAACCCAAGTTGCAACGCTAGAGTCCCTCCACCGTGGAAAACTACCTCCTTGAATAAATCGGTAGATCTCTGCATCGTCTCTTGCAAAAACTGCTGGCATCTCAGCCAGCAATCTGGTGCGGGTTCCACCAATGGCCCCAGATATATTCTGGGGTTTGCCACTAATTGCCTGTTTATGGAACTTACCACGCGACACCTTCGGCTTATTTTCCTCTTGTTTTAGAAAAAAACCACCTGTAGCGGCTCGCATTCCATTGAATGCACTAGCAGGCGCAACCGGGGTAATTTGAAGATCTCCGCCGCCAACACGTGGAACGTAAATAATGGGAAACTCGCCTGATGCCAACTTTGTAACTCTCCTTGCACTATCCAAAAGTGTCTGCTTTACGACATCAAGTATTTCCACTCCAAACACAGATGCGAACGCTTCGAGCACTTTGGCAGATGCATCCTCAGGATTCATAACGTGATCAATAACACTCGCGGTTGAATGATCAAGAATTTCCAGTGGCCGGAAAAGAACCTTACAAAATGGGATATCTGGAGCGTTAGTGGAAGGCAGTATTTTTGGCCTCACGTTGCTGTTGGAGGGCTCTATATAGAGGCAGGCGTGATCGCCATCTACCCGCGGACTAACCATTTTCAACAAATGGGTACCGCTCTTTGTGCAAACTCGCTTTGCGACCTCAACAGTTAGCTCTCTTCCGTTCAGATGTTTCTTCATCTGAACGAACTCGCCAGCTATCTCCTCCAGAACTAACAACCGGCCAGGTGCTCTAAAAGTCAGAAAGTCTGCCGGCTTCAGGTCTTGGGGTTCAATCATGTCAGCGAATCTCCAAATAATAGGATAAGGTTACCTGAACTTAACCTACATTCCGCATGTTTTTGACGGTACTTTTTTCGATTTTTAATAGTCAAAAAATTCGATTTGTCTCACTCTGATCTTTGCGTTCATTTTTCAGCTTACCTGCCGCCAGTAATCATCCT
>Ga0115029_1000788_pt1 | contig 27679 bp, 24 predicted proteins | sample SidtaG_3_FD_87297 | JGI IMG/M metagenome (GOLD analysis project Ga0115029, IMG submission 87297) | Marine algal microbial communities from Sidmouth, United Kingdom - Sidmouth_Asex1 metaG | ecosystem: Host-associated > Algae > Red algae > Unclassified | place: Sidmouth, United Kingdom | collected... | reverse complement strand
GATGGCACCGATACCGTTGACACTATGAAATTTTCCCTGTGCGTCGTAGTAATCTTTTACCGGAGCGGTTTTTTCATTGTACTCATCAAAACGGTTACGGATCTTGTTCTCATCTTGATCATCGGTACGGCCGCTGACCTTGCCACGTTCCAACAGGCGCTGTATCAATACCTCATCGTTGGCTTCCAAAGCAATGGTAGCATCGACTTTCATATTCTTGGTCTTGAGAAATGTGTCCAAGGCTTCCGCCTGAGCGGCAGTACTTGGGAACCCGTCAAAAATAAATCCGCTCGCATCTGGATTCTTGTCTACGGCATCTTCCAACATTTTTATGGTCACCTCGTCGGGTACCAGATCGCCACGTTCGATGTACGACTTGGCCAATTTGCCCAATTCGGTATCGTTTTTCATATTGTACCGAAATAGGTCGCCCGTAGAAATATGTTTCAGATTGTATTTATCCTTTAAAAAATCTGCTTGGGTACCTTTGCCGGCACCCGGTTTCCCGAACAGTACGAGATTGATCATATGCTTTTGGTTTAGTTGGTAAACTTCTTTCAGGTTTCGGCCCAGTTCTTTGTAATCCAATCCGTACCCGACGATAAACTTATCGGGTATATCGATTCCCCAATAGTCGATTGCATACTCGCCGTTATACACTTCCGATTTATAGAATAGGCTGGCAATCTTGAATTCCTTTACGTTGATATTCGAAAACAGATGCACCAATTCTTTCAATGTACGGCCGGTATCGATGATATCCTCTAAAATAATAACACTTCTACCTTCGATATCTTCGGAGACATCGAGAAGGGTCTCTACGATACCTGTAGAGGTCAAACCTTGGTACGAGCTCAATTTTACAAAAGAGACTTCGCAGGGATGCGGATAATGCTTTAAAAAATCGGATATGAACATAAAAGCGCCGTTGAGTACGCCAACGAAAATGGGAGTTTCGTCTTTATAATCTGCAGCGACTTTTTGCGCCACGTTTTTTACTGCGGCCAATATTTGTTCTTCGCTCAGAAAAGGTTTAAAGTGTTTGTCGTGGAGTTTTATCAAAGTCTACAGTCTATTTTTAAATATATCAATTGTTTTTTATGTCCCTTTTTGCACAGAATTTCGTTAAAATTTTGAACGATAACGCTGCTATCCTTAAAAATTTTGCCTCGTTCTGTATCAAAAATGACCAATAAAAAATTCAATCATATATTTAAAAACAGGCTCTGAAAATTTGAGGAATGCCAAATATAGCGTTTTGATTTCTTTTTTAATGTCCTGCAGTCAGTTTGGGTGTACGACGAATTTTCGCAAATGCAACAATTTTGATATTAATTCAGCTTTTTTACGGTACCACCCTAAACCTCCCCAGGGTAGGGAACACATTTCCGAAGCTGTGAAACCCCAAGTTGAGCTAGAAACCGGCACCCTTACTTGGGAGTGCTATTTCGAGTAAAAGGCATAAAAGGTTTTAATATGTAAAATCTCTTTTTTATGCAAATTTGATTCGTGGTCAAATGAAGTTTCGCTCCTTGAGAGGGGTTAAGGAAGATCTTTTTTGAGAAACGTCTATTGTTGAAACATAACCCTAGAGAGGGTTTCGGGAAGGTCATGTTGCGTCAATTCTTGAGTTTAGCGGAAATTTGTTGCGCAGCTGTTGGTTTTGGGGGTTATACCTATTTAAACGTATTTTTGCAACAACATTGAAACGCATGCCAACAGAAAATTCAAAACATTATTTTTCGTCGGACTTCACCTTGGGTATTCTTGGCGGAGGCCAACTGGGAAAAATGCTCTTGTACGAGACTAGAAAGCTTGATATTCGTACCAAAGTCATGGATGCTTCCGACGAAGCACCCTGTAAAATTGCCTGCAACGAATTCGTAAAAGGTAGTTTAATGGATTTTGATGCCGTCTATAATTTCGGAAAGGATATTAATGTATTGACCATCGAAATCGAAAATGTCAATCTCGACGCGCTTGAAAAATTGGAGGATGAGGGCAAAAAGGTCTACCCACCTACCAAGGCATTGCGGATTATACAGAATAAGGCAAATCAGAAATTATTTTATGTGGATAAGAGTATTCCCACGGCCGATTTCCATCGGTTTGCCTATAAAAGTGAAATAGCCGATAGTATTGCCAATGGAGGCATGAAATTTCCGTTTATCTGGAAAGCCGCCCAGTTCGGTTACGATGGTCAAGGCGTAAAAGTTGTCCGCAAACTGGAAGACCTGGAAGGATTACCGAATGGCGAATGCATCGCCGAAGCTATGATAGACTTCAAGAACGAACTTGCCGTTATCGTTTCTAGAAGCGTGAGTGGCGAGGTAAAGACCTATCCCGTGGTCGAGATGGAATTTCACCCCGAAGCCAATCAGGTCGAGTATGTAATCTGCCCTGCCCGTATCGATGCCAAAGTGGCCGAAAAGGCACAGGAAATTGCTTTAAAAGTATCTGGGCAACTAAATCATGTAGGCCTTTTGGCCGTAGAGCTATTTCAGACGAAAGACGATAAAATCTTGGTAAACGAAGTGGCGCCAAGACCCCATAATAGTGGACACTACAGTATTGAAGCAAGTTATACGAACCAGTTTGAGCAGCATATACGGGCAATTCTAGATTTACCTTTGGGAAATACCCAAAGTAAGGTCGCGGGCATCATGGTAAACTTGGTCGGTGCGGAAGGCCAAACTGGCGAGGTAGTCTATGAAAATATAGAAGAAATTCTACGCATGGAAGGTGTGACTCCTCATATCTACGGTAAAAAACAGACCCGACCTTTTCGTAAGATGGGTCATGTGACGATTGTTAATGAGGATGTTAATGTTGCAAGGAGGATTGCCCAGAAGGTTAAGGAGACTATTAAAGTAGTTGCGAAGTAGAGTTACGTACAGTTCTGGCACACCCAAAATTATTTTGTTCGACCGTAAAGAAATAAGCAACTGTTCAGAATTCCCGAATAGTTCGAGCAGAAACCTTCAAGAAATTCTTGACGGTTGATTAAGAAAAATTAGATTTTAAAATCATCGAACATTTAAACTCAAATATTGAAATTTACAAAACCGATGACGGTGAAACTGAAATTCAGGTAAACCTTGAAAAAGAAACCGTATGGCTTAATCAAGAACAACTGAGCACACTTTTTGAACGAGATAGAACTTCTATTAGCAAGCATATTCGCAAAATCTTTAAGGAAGGTGAACTTTTTGAAAAAGTGGTATGTGCAAAATTTGCACATACCACTCAACATGGTGCTATTGCTGACAAAAAGCAAATAAAAACAACCACGTACTACAATCTTGATGTTATAATTTCCGTCGGGTACCGAGTAAAATCCCAAAGAGGCACCCAATTCAGAATCTGGGCAACGCAAAGGCTTAAAGATTATCTAATTCAGGGTTACGCAATCAACCAAAAACGATTAGAACAGACAGAAAAAGAAATTAAATTTCTACGCTCTGGTATTCAAATCGTTAGTAGGGCTATAGAAGAAAAAGCAGCTCAAGAGGGCTTTGAATATCTTAATCAGTTTGCCAAAGGACTTGAACTATTAGATGATTACGACCACGAAAATCTTGATATTAAAGGTTTTACCACAAAAGAGGCCAAATATCCACTTAAAAAAGAATACCAAGCCTTGATAGACCAAATGAAAGAGGGTTTTGATTCGGGAGTGTTCGGTCTGGAAAAAGATAAAAGCTTTGAAAGTGCCATAGCTCAGATTTCAAAAGGTTTTGACAAAACGGATTTTTATACAAGCCTAGAAGAAAAAGCCGCGACCCTCTTATATCTTGTGGTCAAGAATCATGCCTTTACGGACGGAAACAAAAGAATAGCTGCCGCTTGTTTTTTGATGTTTCTGCAATGGAACGACCTTTTAGTTGATAAAATAGGTCACCCGATTATTAGCAGCGAAGCCCTTGCTAGCCAATACTCCCACCATTCAAAAACCCAAGCTTTTGTATCTTTCTTTTTCCCTTTTCCTGCGTTAAAATTATCAACCGTAACTTTTGGCTATGCTAGATAATTTTGCCTTGGTAAAGAAAAAAATAAATTTTCCAAAATTCTCGGGTTTTCAAATGATTAGGAGTATAACTTTGTTTATCGCTTCGAGTAGAGCGGAAGAAATGGGAACGGTCAAAAAATTGATTGTAAGTATTTTGAACAGAAATAAAAATTAGAACCAATGAGCAAAGTAGCCGTAGTAATGGGAAGCACCAGCGACCTGCCCGTAATGCAGGATGCCATTGATATATTAAAAGGTTTCGATATCGAGGTCGATGTCGATATCGTTTCCGCGCACCGAACCCCGGAAAAGCTATTTGATTTCAGCAAACACGCCCATACGAATGGCTATTCCGTAATCATTGCGGGCGCGGGCGGTGCGGCGCATTTACCGGGTATGGTAGCATCATTGTCTCCCTTGCCCGTTATTGGCGTACCGGTAAAAAGTAGTAATTCTATCGATGGATGGGATTCTGTTCTGTCCATTCTACAAATGCCCGGTGGAGTTCCGGTAGCGACAGTTGCCTTGAACGGTGCAAAAAATGCTGGAATTCTCGCCGCACAAATCATCGGTTCCTCGGATAAATGTGTGCTTGATAAAATTATTCTCTACAAAGAAGGGCTGAAGCAGAAAGTTATCGATGGAGCTGAATCGGTAAAAAATAAAAAGTAAGCAGTATGCAGTTGCAGTTGGCAGTAAATAGTTTCTGGTTTCTGCTGTTTCAGGTTCGAAACCTTTTGAAAACCAACTTATAATCCTTTTCTTATAAACCTTTAAACTCATAAACCTTTTTATGAACCCGTTACTAGAAAAATTCGATACCGCGCCATTTTCCAAAATAAACAACGAACATTTTAAACCTGCTTTTCTACAAGCCATGGAAGATGCCCGTGCCGAAATTGATACAATCACTTCGAATACCGATGCGCCGACTTTTCAAAATACAATAGAAGCATTAGAATTTTCAGGGCAGCAACTCGACCGAATTTCGAGTGTTTTCTTTAATTTGAACTCCGCGGAGACCAACGAAAAAATTCAAGAGATTGCACAAGAAGTCTCTCCCCTACTCTCCGAATTCAGTAATGACATTACCCTGAATGAAAATTTGTTCAAAAGGATTAAATCGGTTTACAGGCAAAAAGATAACTTGAATCTTTCCGTCGAACAAAACACGCTTCTCGACAAACGCTATAAAAGTTTTAGTCGCAATGGTGCGAATCTTTCCGAAGATAAGAAGAAACGCCTACGGGAAATCGATGCCGAAGCCTCAAAACTAAAATTGAAGTTCGGCGAGAATATTTTGGCCGAAACGAATAAATACCAAAAACACATAACGGAGGAAAATGATTTGGCCGGTTTACCAGATGGTGCACAAGAAGCTGCAGCACAATTGGCAAAATCAAAAGGCAAGGAATCTGGTTGGATGATTACCTTAGATTATCCAAGCTATATTCCATTTATGAAGTATGCCGAAAACAGGAAGCTGCGAAAAGAACTTTCCTTGGCGTTCGGAAGCAAAGGTTTTAAAGGCGACGAACTTGACAATCAAGAAAACTTACTGAAAATTGCCAACCTTCGTCACGAACGCGCAAATCTTTTGGGTTATAAAACGCATGCCCATTTTGTGTTGGAAGAGCGAATGGCCGAAACGCCTGAGAAAGTCTACTCATTTTTGAACGAACTATTGATAAAAGCAAAGCCAGCGGCGAAACGTGAGTTCAAACAATTGGAAGATTTCGCAAAAAAGTTAGACGACATCGACCGATTGGAAAAATGGGACGGGAGTTACTATTCCGAAAAGCTGAAACAAAAGTTGTTCGATCTCGACGACGAAAAATTAAAACCCTATTTTAAATTGGAAAATGTAATCGATGGGGTTTTCGAAGTGGCCGAGAAGTTATTCGGACTACAATTCGAGGAAGTTTCCGATATTGACAAATACCATGAGGAGGTTAAGACCTATCGCGTTTATGATTTAGATAGAAACTTTATTTCTATTTTTTATGCCGATTTTCACCCTAGGAAAGGCAAACGTGGCGGTGCTTGGATGACTTCCTACAAATCACAATGGAAAAGAGACGGCGAAAATGTGCGCCCACACGTTTCGAACGTCTGCAATTTTACACCTTCTACGGAAACAAAACCATCACTACTGACCTTTAATGAAGTGACCACTTTATTTCATGAATTTGGCCACGGACTGCATGGAATGCTCGCTAACACGACCTACCCTAGCCTATCTGGAACTTCGGTTTACTGGGATTTTGTTGAACTTCCCTCCCAGATCATGGAAAATTGGTGTTATGAAAAGGAAGCCCTTGAACTCTTTGCAAAACATTACGAAACGGGCGAAGTGATTCCAATGGAATTAATAAATAAAATAAAAGAATCTTCAACTTTTCAAGAAGGTATGCAGACACTACGCCAACTGAGTTTCGGACTTCTAGACATGTCTTGGCATGGTGCCGACCCTTCTGCGGTTACCGATGTAAAGCTGCACGAGACCAAAGCATTTAACGGTACAAAACTATATCCTGAAACGTCAGAAACCTGTATGAGTACAGCTTTCGCACATATTTTTCAAGGAGGGTATTCCTCCGGATATTACAGCTACAAATGGGCCGAAGTATTGGATGCAGATGCCTTTGCCTACTTCAAGAAAAAAGGGATTTTCAACAAAGAAGTAGCAAAAAAATTCAAGGATAATGTGCTTTCTAAGGGAGGAACGGAAAACCCGATGGTGCTCTATAAACGGTTTCGAGGCGCCGAACCAAAAGTAGAAGCATTGCTTGAAAGAGCAGGATTATTAACTTGATTTGTTGATAAATTCTTACGAAAAAGGTAAAAAAAATTGTGATTACAGTATGAGATGTAAGTGGATTCTCATATCTTTATGTTTCATAAGTAGGTTAAAAAGGTTATTTCAAATTAATTTTTTTGACATTAAAGAGGGCGTGGGGACGCCCTCTTTTTTATTTGTATTCCCTAATTTTATTAAACATCTTGTTTTCAGCAAGTTACATGATAGATTAAAAATCTATCGATTTTTTTCTTCCTACAAAAAGCTTTCACGAACTTTGTAAAAAACCTAACATATGATTCTATTTGTCGATATGGACGAGGTGATGGCAGACACTTACGGGGCGCACATCGAAATCTATAACCGTGATTTTCAGGAAACACTTACTCACGACACCTGCATGGGAACCGAGGTATGGCGTGCCGTACCTGAAGATAGGCAAACAAGCGTACGCAACCATGCACGCAATAGAGGTTTTTTTCGTGAATTGAACCCTATTCCCAATAGTCAAGCTGTATTACAAAAATTAAATGAAAAATATGAGGTCTATATTGCTTCCGCAGCGATGCAATTTCCAAATTCGTTAGAAGAAAAATCCGATTGGCTTGATGAACATTTTCCGTTCATCCCTTGGCAAAAAAGAATTTTATGTGGCGATAAACACGTTTTACGCGGAGATATTCTTATAGACGACCGCAGCTATAATCTTGAAAACTTCGAAGGCAGGTCTCTCTTATTTACCTCGCCCCATAACGTTCATACCAACGGTTACGAGCGCGTTGATAACTGGCAAGAAGTGGCCAAGAAATTACTCTAATTGTATTCTTTCGCCATAAAGGCATCATAACCTCCTTCGAGATCAAAGACTTTCTTAAAGCCCAGTGAATCGAGAACGCGTGCGGCTTGTGAGCTGCGTCCACCCTTTTTACAGTATACAAAGACCGGTTTTTCTTTGTCCATTGTTTGAACTCTTTCCGCAAAATCTTTCGCGAACCAATCAATGTTGACTGCATGGTCTAAATGTCCCGATTTATACTCTTGAGGTGTACGTACATCTATCAATATCCCGGAATTGATATCGTTCTGTGAAAATTCTGTGATAGGTTTTGACTTACTTTGGGCACATCCCAAAGTTAGGGAGCATACAAGTAAAAATGCACAATAGAATTTCATGGATTTTTAGTTTAATCAAAAATAACAATTATGGCGGCATTAAAATTTCAAACGAGTAAGGTAGAAAATATGAAGGTCATTACATCAAATTCCCGTAATTTTGATATCGACAATAAAAATATGGCCGAAAACCAACTAAATCCGAACAAGTGGGTAGATGCATACGCAGATTATCTTTTTAATTATGCGATAGGCCGTATCAGCGATGCCGAGGTTGCCAAAGACCTAGTTCAAGAAACTTTTTTAGCGGGCTTGAAATCTGCAAAAAACTACAAGGGGGATGCCGCCGAACGTACTTGGTTAATAGCCATTTTAAAGCGAAAGGTAATTGACCACTATCGCAAGATCAACTCAAAAAAGGGCAAGGCAGAAGTACGAATGAACTATAGCTCTCAAAGTGACGCCGAAGGCGATTGGCTTGAAGAACAGGTAGCAGATCCCTTTAGCACCTTTGAAAACAGTACCATTGAAAATGAAGAATTAGGTCTCGCTATTCAGTCATGCATCGGTAAATTACCTAAAAAACAGGCCATGGTTTTTACCATGAAAACTATTCAGGGAATTAGTACCGAAGATATCTGTAATGAACTTGAAATTAATCCGTCTAATTTGTGGGTAATGATACATCGGGCCAGAACGGCCTTGATGGGCTGCCTTAACCAAAACTGGTTCTAACTTATGATTTCTTGCGAAAAAGCTGCTACTATTTGTAATAAGGCCCAATATCGGGAAGCTACTTTTATGGAGAAAATGAAATTGCGATTTCATCTTTTAATGTGTAAAACGTGTTCGAAATTTACCAAACAGAATACCCAATTCACAACCCTTTGTGAAAAGGCTAATCTTCAAAGCCTTTCGGAGCAAGAAAAGATCAAAATGAAGCAACAGCTACAAAAGCGAAATTAGAATAATAGTTGTAGACCCAATAAGAGAATCCACCACACTACAGGAATCGCCTCGACCCAAAAAGAGGCAAAGTATCTACTCTGGTTGCGTTTTGTAACAAAAATTATACTTCCTAAAATTAAAAATAGAATTCCTGTACCCACCACTTCGTCCATAGTCACCGAATCTTTAAAAAAAATCAAGAAAAAAAACGGTAAGGTGGCAAAAGCACCTAATATCTTAGTTCTAGCTACCCCATACCGTTGCGGTAGCGTTTTTAGTTCCGGACTGTCATAGACCAAATCTCGAATCTCGAATGGTACCAATAGAATCAACACAAAAAGAAAGCGTTGCATGGTGGTTATCGCAACATCCCAGAAGCTAACCCCTTGCACATATAGTACAGGAAGAATTACGGTAGCTCCTGCCCAAACAAGCGCAACCACGAAAATTTTCAACCCTCCCCAACTTCTTAACTTTTTTGAATGCGGCAAGACCGGTATCGCGTAGAGGCCAGTTAAAACCAATAGGCCCAGAATACATAACCATACCTCGGTTTTCAAAAAATAAGCGTGATAAAGTGCAAAAACAAAGGCGATAAAACTTGCAAACTGTATATTCTTATGGTATCGATTTGCAACCACTATATACTTCTCCGCCTCCACCCCATATTTTATAAAATTATAACAGGTAATCGTGCCAAAAAAGAGAAACCAAGAGAGATGTACATCAACTGAAATGTTTAACGTAAGACCGGTAACCATAACCAAGACAATGACCGCAAAAGCAACATGTATGCTAGCATCTAAATAAAAGTCGAAAACACGCTGCAAGAGCTTCATTCAACAAAAATAGCCAAACTGTGTATAAACATTGTTTGTTGTTAAAAACTTGCCTCTAGTTCAACGGTAAACGACATAATTTCATACAATTAATGCCTAATTTTGCACATCGTTTTATTCAGAACCTATGAAGACAGATGTATTTTCGTCACGCCACATCGGTATAAGAGAAGAAGACTTTGAGCACATGCTCAATACGGTCGGAGCCGAAAGTTTAGAACAGCTCATTATTGAGACAATTCCCGATGAAATTCGCTTAAAACAACCCCTGAAGTTAGATGGTGCTATGAGCGAACACAAATTCTTGGCACATATGCAAGAACTGTCAGAGAAAAATAAAATCTTCAGGTCATATATCGGTCTCGGTTATCACGAAAGTTTGACCCCATCCGTCATCAAAAGAAACATTTTGGAGAACCCTGGGTGGTATACCGCTTACACGCCATATCAGGCCGAAATTGCTCAAGGGCGTTTAGAAGCTCTATTGAACTTTCAGACGGTAGTCTCCGACCTCACCGGTATGGAGTTGGCCAATGCTTCGCTTTTAGATGAGAGTACCGCGGCAGCCGAAGCAATGACAATGCTTTTCGATGTACGCAGTCGCGATCAGAAAAAGAACGAAGTCTTAAAATTCTTTGTTTCGGAAGAAGTGCTTCCACAGACCCTTTCATTGCTTCGTACACGTTCCATTCCTTTAGGTATCGAATTGGTAATAGGCAACCATGAGGATTTCACATTTGGAACCGATTTTTACGGAGGCTTATTACAATATCCCGGGAAATATGGCCAAGTACACGATTATACTGACTTTGTTGCCAAAGCGAAAGAGAACGACATTAAAGTCGCCGTTGCGGCCGATATTTTAAGTTTGGTGCTATTGACCCCACCCGGGGAATTCGGCGTAGACGTAGTCGTTGGCACAACACAGCGTTTTGGTATTCCTTTGGGGTATGGAGGCCCTCACGCAGCATTTTTTGCGACCAAGTCAGCATATAAAAGGAGTATACCTGGTCGTATCATAGGGGTTACAAGGGATACCGATGGCAAGCCGGCACTTCGAATGGCCCTTCAGACCCGAGAACAGCACATTAAACGCGATAAGGCCACTTCGAACATCTGCACCGCCCAAGTACTTTTGGCAGTCATGGCGGGAATGTACGCCGTTTATCATGGTCCCAGTGGATTGAAATACATTGCGAACAAAGTACATAAAAGCGCGGTCACCTTAACGGATGCTTTGGAAAAAATGGGACTTTACCAGACCAATGCGGCCTATTTTGATACTGTTGTCATAAAAGCGAAGGCAGAGGTTGTAAGACCGATAGCCGTGAAGCACGGGGTGAATTTTTTATATGTGGATGCCGATACGATATCCATCGCCGTGAACGAGGCTACGTCTTTGAAAGACCTTCGTCAGATAGTATCCGTTTTTGCTGAAGCATGTGATAAAGAAACTATTGAAATCAATAGTCTTTTAAATAAATCAACTCTGCCCAATGCTGTACAGCGACACTCCTCTTTTTTAGAAAACGAGGTATTCAACGCGTATCATTCAGAAACCGAATTGATGCGTTACATCAAAAAATTGGAGCGAAAAGACCTGTCGTTGAACCATTCAATGATTTCTTTGGGAAGTTGCACAATGAAGCTGAACGCCGCTTCTGAAATGTTGCCGTTGAGTATGGCACGTTGGGGCAATATTCATCCGTTCGTTCCTGTAGAACAGGCCGAAGGCTATCAAATCGTTTTGAAAGAATTGGCGGACGATCTTTCTACTATAACCGGCTTTGCAGATACCTCATTGCAACCCAATTCAGGGGCACAGGGCGAATACGCAGGTCTGATGACGATTCGGGCCTACCACGAATCGCGTAACGAAGGGCATCGAAATATTTGTATTATTCCCGCATCCGCCCACGGTACCAATCCCGCTTCGGCGGTTATGGCCGGTATGCAGGTCGTAGTTACGAAGACCGACGAAAAAGGCAACATCGATGTTGCCGATTTAGAGGAAAAGGTCGCAAAGCACTCAGACAACCTGGCAGCTTTAATGGTCACCTACCCTTCTACCCATGGAGTTTTTGAGTCATCGATAAAACACATTACAAAGTTGATTCACGATCACGGCGGACAGGTCTATATGGATGGTGCCAACATGAACGCACAGGTAGGCTTGACCAATCCGGCAACCATCGGGGCCGATGTTTGTCACCTTAATCTACATAAAACTTTTGCTATTCCCCACGGCGGCGGTGGGCCAGGTGTAGGGCCTATCTGCGTGGCTGAACAATTGGTGCCTTTCTTGCCGGGCAATCCGGTAATCAAAACGGGCGGCGATAAGGCTATTACAGCAATTTCGGCGGCCCCTTGGGGCAGTTCCTTGGCCTGCTTGATATCTTACGGCTATGTAAAAATGTTGGGGGAGCAAGGTCTTCGACATTCCACCGAAATTGCCATTTTAAATGCAAACTACATTAAACACAAACTCAGTGGAAAATACGAAGTGCTTTACACTGGCGAAAAAGGTCGTGCGGCCCACGAGATGATAATCGATTGCCGCCCTTTCAAACAAAATGGCATCGAAGTGACAGACATCGCAAAACGCTTGATGGACTATGGTTTTCATGCGCCAACGGTATCCTTCCCGGTTGCGGGTACGATCATGATCGAACCGACGGAAAGTGAAAGCTTGGCAGAATTAGACCGCTTTTGCGAGGCCATGTTATCCATCCGCGAAGAAATTGATGCGGCATCTGAATCCGAACCCGATAACGTTTTACGAAATTCGCCGCACACTTTGGAGATGCTTACCAGCGATATTTGGGAGTTCCCATACAGCAGGCAAAAAGCAGCTTTTCCACTATCGTACATTTCAGAGAACAAATTTTGGCCTTCGGTAAGGCGGGTCGATGATGCATATGGAGACCGTAATTTAATATGTACCTGTGCCCCTATCGAAGCTTACGCAGAGGCGGAGTAGCTATAATAAAATCAATACGTACGAGCCTTTCTGCTAATTCAGAAAGGCTTTTTTCCATATAGTAACCCAATAGAAACAACCCTGAACATCGTAATAGGTATTACGTGGACATAAGAAGGCGCTAGCTTTATAGTATTTTTAGAGGTCAAAGCCAACCACACAAATTATGTCCATCGGAATTACCGGAACTGGAAGTTACATTCCCCCAAAAATAATTGCCAACAACCATTTTGAGCAACACGAATTTTTAAACGCTGACGGCACTCCCTTCAAACATAACAACCCTATAATCATAGAGAAGTTCAAGGCCATTACCGGTATTGGCGAAAGGCGCTATGTTGCAAATGAACTGAACACCTCCGATATTGCTTTTCTAGCTGCCGAAGAGGCTATCTCTGATGCGAGTATTGATAAAGAGGAACTCGACTACATTATTTTCGCCCATAATTTTGGCGATGTAGCCCATGGGCAATCACAAGGCGATACCTTACCAAGTTTGGCAACACGGGTAAAACATCATCTGCGGATTAAAAACCCAAAATGTGTGGCCTATGATATGCTGTTCGGTTGCCCTGGATGGATTGAAGGTGTTATACAGGCCAATGCATTTATTAGAAGTGGTATAGCAAAAAAATGCTTGGTCATAGGTGCTGAAACCTTATCGCGAATTGTAGATCCGTATGATCGAGACTCTATGATCTACTCCGACGGTGCCGGTGCGACCATTATTGAAGCCAAAGAAAATGGTGGGAAGATTCTAGCCCATGCCAGTGCCAGCTATACGTATGAAGAAGCCTATTTTTTATTTTATGGCAAGTCGTATAACGAATCTAAAGACGATACTAAATACATTAAAATGTACGGGCGAAAAATCTACGAGTTCGCCGTGACCTATGTCCCTCAGGCCATGAAAAATTGTTTAGATGAAAGTGGGTTAGGAATCGAAGACATAAAAAAAATATTCATTCATCAGGCCAACGAAAAGATGGACGATGCCATCGTAAAACGTTTCTATGGCCTATTCGATAAAGAAATGCCCGATGGCATTATGCCCATGAATATTGGCAAACTGGGTAATAGCTCGGTCGCCACCATACCCACACTTTTTGATATGGTGCGCAAGGGAAAATTGGAGAATCAAAACGTACAAAAGGGAGATGTTGTTATCTTTGCCAGCGTTGGCGCGGGCATGAACGTTAATGCCATCATCTATAGGGTTTGAAAAGTTTCTCGTTTCAGGTTTCAAGTTTTAAAAATCCTGAAACCCGAAACCCGAAACAATAGAAACTTGAAACCATAAAAATGTACGAGAAAACCAATCATAACAAACGTTTTGATCATACGTTAACCTTTCTTCAAAAACACATTTCGACCAAAGAGACTATTTTAGATCTGGGGGTCAAGAATCCGTTTTCAAAAATAATGGTCGAGCAAGGCTATCAGGTAGAAAATACAAGAGGAGAAGATTTAGACTTGGATTTCTCATCGGTTAAAAACTCTGACGCGGATGTGCTTACCGCTTTTGAAATTTTCGAACACCTGTTGGCACCTTTAAACATACTTCGGGAAGCAAAAGCGAATAAGCTTGTTGCCAGCATACCACTAAAACTTTGGTTCTCCCCGGCGTATAGAAGCAAGACCGACCCATGGGACAGGCATTACCACGAATTCGAAGATTGGCAATTTGATTGGCTCTTGGAGAAATCTGGATGGACTATAAGAGATAAGGCGAAATGGACCAACCCATCAAAGAAAATAGGGCTACGGCCATTACTTCGTCGTTTTACACCAAGATACTATATTGTTTATGCAGAAAGAAAAAGTTTAGGAGTTTAATAGGTTTAGTATTGGACAATACTTATTGAAGTGATTGGAATACATTATTTTTCAGTTTAGAAACTAGACCGCTGCACTATAAAAACCAAGAGAATAGACTAAATATTGATTATCAATGTTTCACGAATTTAAACTCAATACCGATATTATGATCAGTGCAATTTTCCGACAAAATGAAAAACGAGCTCTAGGTTGCACAAAATTTTAGAAATCCCTTGATAATATGGCTGCATAGGTTATTTAAAATTTTAGCGTGGCAACATTGATTCGAATATACGATTTGTAATAAACTCCTCCACTTCTAAACTAATTTTAGGCCATTCCGTTTAAGAAAAGACTAGGTTTCGTAATTTGGCACTTCAATGAATTACTACATCGTCATTCCCGCGCACAATGAAGAAGGCTTTTTGGCCGACACTTTGAATTCGATATTGCGGCAATCGCTTCAACCCAAGAAGGTTGTTGTGGTTAATGATAATTCTACGGATGGTACTGAAGCCATTATCGACCAGTTTTTGGGGCTGAGTCCGATTTTTAGAAAACTAAACACGCTTTCTTCCACAGAACATCTTCCGGGCAGTAAGGTCATCAATGCCTTTACTAAGGGATTACACCTTTTAGACGATAATTATGATTTTTTGGTAAAGTTGGATGCCGATGTCATTTTGCCCGATAACTACTTTGAAAAAATCGCCTATATCTTCAAGGGCCAACCCAAGGTCGGAATCGCAGGTGGATTCGTTTATGAAAAGGATGCCAACGGAGACTGGCTATTAAACCACCCGATGAACAAAAATCATGTACGCGGTGCCTTCAAGGCCTATTCCAAAGGTTGCTTTAAAGCTATTGGAAAACTACGAAACGCCATGGGTTGGGATACGGTCGACGAGCTCTTGGCGGCTTACCACGACTACGAAATTTATACCGACGACTCGCTCAAGGTTAAACACCTAAGACCCACAGGAGGTGCCTACGACCAGAAAGCAAAACTACTGCAGGGCAAGGCAATGTACACCATGCGCTATGGTTTTTGGATAACTGTAATCGCTTCGCTCAAAATGGTATTTAAACAACGAAAACCAATGGCTTTTATAGATAATATGTATGGCTATTTTGAAGCGCAAAAAGAAAATGCTGCTTTTTTAGTTACAAAGGAAGAAGGAAAGTTTATCAGGAAATTGCGATGGCAAAATATGAAGCAGAAGTTACTCTCGGCATGACACAACTACCACGCAAGTATTGTCTTTCCGACGAAGGAGGAATCTAGCAGGTTCTCAACCTAACGGATAGTTTTATTAGTTGTGATAAGGTTCTTAGCAAGCAACAGCCCAACACAGTTCATTGAACATACGCAAGATACTTCGCTGCGCTCAGGATGACAAAGCACCCCTGTTTGGTATTCCGACGAAGGAGGAATCTAGCAGGTTCTCAACCTAACGGATAGTTTCATTAGTTGTGATAAGGTTCTTAGCCAGCAACAGCCCAACACAGTTCATTGAACATACAAAAGATGCTTCGCTGCCCTCAGCATGACAAAGCACCCCTGTTTTGTCATTCCGACGAAGGCGGAATCTAGCAGGTTCTCTCAACTTGACGGACAACTTTATTAATTATGATAAGCATAGTAGCCAGAAACAATTTAACTTCATTCATAGCGCCTATGCCAGATGCCTCGCTGCTCTCGGCATGACAGAATTCCCATGAATTGTCATTCCGACGAAGGAAGAATCCTGCACATTCTATCAGGTTGACGGACAACTCTATTCATTGCGATAAAGCTCGTAACGAGAGACGACCCGACATCATACATCAAGCCTACGCAAGATGCATCGCTGCCTGCCCGTTCCGTTCAGGCGGGCGCTCAGCAGGACAAAGTTGAGAAATTTAAACACGAAAAAACGCCCACCTTACAGCGGACGTTTTCTAAAATCTGTATAATTTTCTTCTTATATACCTAATTCAATTTTCACATCGGCCATCAGGTCTTTCCCCTTGGCAACGATGAGTCCGCCGCCCTGCTGGGCATCGATAACATAGTCAAAGCCTTGCTCGGCAGCTACTTTTTCGATAGCGGCCTTGGCCTTATCTGAAATCGGTGCAAAAAGCTCTCCTTGTTTTTTCTGAAGCTCTTGTTGAGCAGCCCTTTGAGCATCGTCAATATTTTTTTTAGCCCCTTGAAGCTCAATCGCTCTTTTCTCGTTTTCTTCTTTGGTCGTATCCGCCGCTTCATTTTCGTATTGCGTGTACTTATTTTGAAGTTCTTTCATTGAACTTTCGATATCGGCATTATAGGTTTCAGACAATTTCTTAAGCTCTGCCTCTGCCGTTTTCATTTCGGGCATTGCACTAAACAATTGGGTCACATCGATGTGTGCTATCTTGCTCTGCGCATTGACAAACCCGGTGAATGCTACAAAAAATACTACCGCTGCGGCTATTTTCTTTACGTTTTTCATGATACTGATTCTAATTAAAAATATTTGAGTGTTAATTTATGGTTACTTTAATCTAATAATATTAATCTTAATTGAGAAGGGTCTGTTCCATTTATGTTGGCTCGGGATTACACCCTTAAAGTCCCCTCAAGGGAACAATACCCATATTCGACTCTTTAGTTCTCACTTTCGTCTTCATTCTCATCACCTGAGTTTCGCTCTTCCAGTTTTTCTTTTCTTTTGGCTTCGCGTTCTTCCAATAATTTTTTTCTACGTGCTTCGTAAGCTTTTTTGCGTTCTTCGCGCAGTTTTAACTGGTCGGCCCGTTTTTCATCTGCCGTTTTGGCCCGCGCTTCTTGTGCCTGTTCCGCTTTTTCTTTTCGCTCTTTAAGCGCATCGCTCATCTCTTCTTCAGCAGGCTCTCCTTCAAAATCGTCCAATTTACTTTTACCAGCTTTCTTTTTAGGTTTGCTTATTTTTCGTGTCCGCGCAATACCTCTCAAAACTAAGTCACTGATATCGTGTCTATTTTCGGAGTACAACATTACGACATCCGCAGATTTATCAAAAATAAAATCATATTTTTTATTGGCACCTATTTTCTGCACTTCGTTGAACACCTGATCTTGTATCGGCTGTATCAACTGCCTTTTTTGTAAAACCAAATCTCCTTTCGGCCCGAAACGATCTTGTTGGTACTCTACCGCCTCCTTTTCAAGTATTTGAATATCCTCTTCGCGTTCGCTTATCAATTCGTCGGTTAGCAGTACCCGCTCGGCCATAAGGTCTTTCTTCATCTGATCTACCTCACTTTGCCGCTGCTCTACATCTACCTTCCATTTTTCGACCTTGTTGGCCAATTGCTCGTTCGCGTCTCTATACTCCTCTACGTTCTCTAAGATATATTCCATATCAACATAGGCGATACGAACGCCTCGCTGCGCAAGGGCATAAGTAGAAAACATGATTAATACTAGAACTAAAAGAACGTTTGATTTTGCTTTCATCATTTAATCGTTTTATCCAATAGAAAATATCGTGCCAAAATTTATGGCAAAGTTAATAAGTTATTGGTTTATTATGTTATTAGGTTAAAAATCAACCAAATAACCCTGTAACTGAATAACTCAATAACCTCCTTAAAACTGTTGACCAATAATGAAGTGCGTTTGTAAACCACTGGGGCCTTGGCCTATCGATTGTGGGCGCAGGTCTTCGTCGAAGCCATAACCAAAATCGATGCCCAAAAGCCCGAATGCCGGCATAAAAATGCGCAGCCCCACTCCGGCCGATCGTTTTATTTGAAACGGATTAAATGACTGAAAATTGTTGAAAGCATTACCGCCTTCCATAAAAGCGAGCATATAAATTGATGCAGAAGGTTTTAAGGTCAATGGATACCGAAGTTCTAACGAGAATTTATTATAAACGAGACCACCCTCTTGTTGCCCGGTCAAGGGGCTTATCGGTGTAAGGGATTGGTTTTCATAGCCTCTAAGTTGCACCACATCCCTACCGTCTAAAGTAAAGTTACCCAGACCATCGCCACCGACAAAGAAGCGTTCAAAGGGTACATCGCCAACATCATTATTGTAATTGCCCAAGAAACCGAATTCCGCGTTGGTACGCAGTACCAAATCACCGACCAAGGTGGTATACCAATCTCCTTTAAATTTGACCTTATAATACTCTAACCAGCGAAACCGTTCTTGGTCTATAGTTTCCAATTCATTGGTTTCTGCTGTTGTCAGTGTCTGGCCCAACCTTCCGCGGTCAACTTCGAGTTGAGACAATTCTTCACTCCGATCTCGCAGCGACTCAAAATCTTTGTTGCCTAACAACGAATAAGGCGGGGTTAGTTTGGCGGTAATTTCAAAATTAGAGCCTGTTCTTGGGAAAATGCGCCCTCCACCGGTAGCATTTCTTGAAATACCCAATGTATAGGCAAATGAATTCGATTTTCCGTTTCCAAAATTGAACAGCCCGATATCGTAATTATTGAATTCGTACAACTGATAGCTCAACGAGTGCGAAATCGTGAAAAAATCATCTGGCCATTGTACCCGCTTTGCCAACCCGGCGGTAAGGCCGGTAATGGCAAAACCTCGACTTTTATCCACTTCGACCCTACCTCTAGTAGAATTCTGGAAATCGACACCAAATTGTTGTGTTCTCGACAGGTTTAAACTAAACCTAACCGGCTTCTTACCTCCTAGCCAAGGTTCGGCAAAATTTAGACTATAAACACGAAAAGTTCTACTGGCCTGTACCCGCATCGCGAAGGTTTGCCCATCACCCATAGGTACCGGTTTGTATTCTTTACCTTTAAATATGTCTTTTATCGAGAAATTGTTGAACGACAGCCCCAAGGTGCCTATAAAACCACCACCACCATAACCACCTTGCAGTTCGATTTGGCTTGACCCCGATTCTACAAGGTTCCATTTTACATCAACCGTACCCTCGTTCGGGTTGGCATTTTGAATGTCAGGTTTGATCGCTTCGGCATCAAAATACCCCAATTGCTGCAATTCGCGAATGGTTCGTATAATATCGCTCTTATTGTATTTGTTACCCGGGCGTGTGCGCAGTTCACGGTATACCACATGGTCGTTTGTCCTGTCGTTACCTACAACATCGATATGATTCAAAAACGTCTCCTTACCTTCTATAATTCGAATCTCAAAATTGATGGTATCGTTCTGAGCGGAAATCTCTACAGGATTGATAGATGAAAAAAGGTACCCGTTGTTCTGGTACAGATTGGTCAGATCTTCGGCATCGGGTTTTGAATCATCTGCAATACGTTCGCGAAGCAGTACCCCATTATAGGTATCCCCTTTCTTGACGCCCAAGACCGCACCTAGCATACGATCGGTGTATACACTATTGCCTACAAAATTGATATCTCCGAAGTAATATTTATTCCCTTCTTCAATACTGAATTTCAAATTGATATTGTTCTCATCGACTTTGATAACGGAGTCGGTTACGATACGGGCATCTCGGTAACCATTCTCGGCATACTTATCGACTAAAAGGCTTAAATCGTTCTCGTAATCTTCTTGAATGTACTTGGATTTTTTCCAGAACCGCCAAAAACGTTTTTCTTTCGTCTTTTTTAGGGCATTTCTCAATTTCTTATCGGAGAGTTGCTCGGTACCCTCAAAAATCATTTTCTTAATTTTTACCTTATCTCCCTTATTTACATTAATGACCATTTTTTGGGCATTGGCCTCCGCCGTATCGTTCGCAACGGCAATAGCGACCTTGGCATTCAAATACCCCTGCTTTTTATACTTATTCTCTAAATAGTTCTTGGTATTCGCTATAAGGCTCTCGGTAATTTTCTTACCCTTTTTTAGGTCGGTATCCTTAACGATGTCATCTACTTTACGAGGTTTGACCCCGTTAATCTTGATATCTGAAAGCGTAGGCCTTTCGATAATATTAAGTTCTAAAAAAACTTTATCGTCTTCGATATTGGTAATATAGAAATCGATATTCTTAAAAAGCTCTAGACCCCATAATTTGTTGATAATACCACTAATTTCGTCGCCGGGAACCGTGATAGGCTGACCGACCCTTAGGCCGGTATAGGTCTTGACGGTCTGTTCGTTGTAACTTTGTAGCCCTGTTACCTCAATACCACCCAAAATATACTTTTTGCCGTCTTCGAACGAAAGTTCTTGTGCGGCAGTGAAGTGGGTAGTGAAAAGTAGGAGGAGTATTAGTAGGGGACCGAAGAATATGACCCTTTTCGTTTCGTTAGTTGAGTTGTTCGCTGGTTTTTCCAAATCTTCTTTCTCTATTCTGGTAACTTTTAATGGCCGCTGCCAAATGTTGGTTTCTAAAATCGGGCCAAAATATATCAACGAAATATAATTCCGCATAGGCTATCTGCCAAAGTAAAAAATTGCTGATCCGATGTTCCCCACTGGTACGGATTAGCAAATCTACATCTGGCAAATTGTGCGTGTAAAGATGGGTATTAATAATGGTTTCATCAATACTTTCAATTGAAATTATATTATTTTTAACTTTGGTGCTGATTTGTTTAACAGCGTTTTTTATTTCTTCACGGGCACCATAACTAAGGGCTAGGGTAAGGGTCATTCCAGTATTACCACTTGTTTTTTCCATTACTTCATTAAGTTCTCGAAATGCTTTTTTAGGAAGTGATGTAATCGTACCGATGGTGTTCAGCTTAATGTTATTTTTCATAAAGGTCTTCAATTCTTTTTTCAAAGAAGCCACAAGAAGTTTCATAAGGGTATCGACCTCTAATTTGGGGCGTTTCCAGTTTTCGGTAGAGAACGTATATAAGGTTAGATAGGCGACACCGATCTTGGCACAGTTTTCTACCGTAGTGCGCACGGCGGTCACGCCGTTCTCATGGCCAAAGATTCTATTCTTGCCATGCTGTTTGGCCCAACGGCCGTTGCCATCCATAATTACGGCAATGTGCGACGGTAAGTTTTGTTTATCTATCTCTTCAAGGATGTCCATACTAAATCGATCATACTATTTTTGAACCATTAGTCAGATTAAGAACCAAGACAACACTTATTATATAGCATTGGCATGAGTATCAATTTTTTAGGATTATAAATCTTTGTAAATTTTAAATTTTTTCAAACAGTTCCTAAAATCGGAAATATAAACACAAAGGTATCAAAAAACCCAAACTCGTCTAAAAATTAGGTATCCGCAAGTTTTTTGAAACTTTGACCGGACAACGGTAATTCTAAGTCATAGAATAATAGGGTGTAGTAGTGCCAAACCGCTTCTATTCAAAACAGTCCATGCAGGGCTTTCTGCCGAAGGTGTAAGTTAAGGTTAATCCCGAGAAAACGTACCAATCGTCACTAAAAATATTGCCGAACTGAAGGTCGCCCAGCTGACGGCTAACGTTCAATTTAACGGGGTTGCTGCCATCTAGGTTATCCGTGAAGGTATATCTTGCTCCGATTTCGGCACCTAAAATCAAAAATTGGTTCAAACGCATTTTGGCGCCAACGGTCATAGGAATAGCGAATGCGCCATCTTTCTGGTTTACGTTCAATTGCTGGCCACCATCGAAGTAATTATAATCATACCTGAAGTAAGATATGCCTGTATATAAATAAGGTGTAAATGCAGGCCCTAATTTGTGTAGGTTATATTCAACAAAATTGAATTCGAGGCCTGCGGAAGCCTCTAAAATTGAATTATCGGCCACAAATCCTCTTTGTTTACGCGAAGGATCGTTCGATTTCGAATCATCTGCCTTAAATTTACCATAGGTAACACCGGCACGCCATGCATAGCGCTTGGCCAAGTTCCACTTGAAAAGGCCACCGATCGCAAGATTGGAAGGCAGAATATAATTTGTGCGACCGACATCACCGATGTTGTTGGTACCACCAGCGAAAAGACCTACCTCATACGTCTGGGAACTCAATTTACCAAATACACATAGCAGCACTACGATAATGAATCGCTTCATAAACAAAATTAATTTGCGAATATAACAATGAACTCGTTCAAACCTTTTCTTTTGCCTCACAAAAAGTTCAAAAGGGTTCGTTAGTGTTCTCACATGATAAACAGTATTTGCCGTTTTTTATTGTTTTGAAGGGAGGGGTTTGTTCATGAAAACCGCCTACTATCCCCAAAGAATTCTCCAACAATGGCCATTATACCAAAAAAATAATCATATTGTCGCTCGAGGGGCGAGAAATAGCCTATAATAAAAAGGAAAAAAATAGTTCGGGAATTGAACCTGAGCAGTGTTCTACAATCGTAAATCTTCTTCCGTTAATCTCTTTTGTAGTGTAGAACTACGATTAACAAATATTAATTTAAGAGCGGAGTAAACTTCCTTTTCACAAAATAGTTTCAATTGCGACGATCTTCGCCCCACAGCAATTTGTTTCGCAAGGTTTTTAGAAAGCTCTCCGAAGTATATTCGACCATTTTAATGGTGAAGTCGGCTTTTTTAATCGCTATTTCTTTTCCGTTTTCGACCGAAGCTATCCTAGAGTCTAACGAAATCAAATGGTTCTCCTCCCTACCCGAAACCCTTAAACGAATTTTAGTGTCGTCGGAAATCACCAATGGCCGGGCATTTAGATTATGCGGTGCGATAGGGGTCAAGACCAATGATTTCGCCGTCGGCACTATTACAGGCCCCCCACAACTTAGGGAATAGCCTGTTGAACCCGTTGGTGTCGATATGATGAGACCATCGGCCCAATAAGAGGTAAGATATTCATCGTTAAGATAGGTCTCAACACTAATCATCGAGGTAGTATCTTTGCGACTAACAGTAATTTCGTTTAGTGCAAAGTTCAAGGTCTCCAATTCAGGAATATTCGACTCGGCACTTACCTCGACCAAGCTTCTTTCTACTATAGTATAGTTGCCTTTTGTAAATTCTTGTACTACTTTTCGAACTTCGTCTTTATTAAATGTGGAAAGGAAACCCAGACGACCCGTATTCACACCGACGATGGGTATGCCCAAATGCCTGATAAAAGTAGTAGCCCTCAAGATAGTACCATCGCCCCCGAAGCTAACGAACATATCGAAAGACGCATCCAAACCTTCTGTATCCGTGAAACTATGATAGCCTTCGACACTATAGCTTTCTGAAACAAATGCGTGAAAGTCTTTTTCTATGGCAATGTGGGCCTGCTCTTTTTCAAGCTCCCGAACAAGCTCCATCACATATTGCAAGGTATCTTCTTGATACATTTGACTGAAAATGGCAACTTTCATTTAGTGTAGACGTTAGACATTAGTCGTTAGAAGCTCCGTGCTTAATTTCGGCGAAATATCAAATGGGCTATAGTAAATTTTAATTTCCCAGTTTCCGGAACGAATAATATTTATAGAAATTCAGATACTATTACCAACCAAATTTTAAATCTATAATAGGTTGTTGAATAGCAAAAATAATAATTGTGCGGTTTTGGCGCCTAACTTTTTGAAGGTATTCTAAAAAATGCACTAAACATTCAGGTATTTTTCCAAATAGTCGGACCGTTCTTTCAGGTCTTCCAAAAACTGATCGTCGGCATTTCCGAAAAGGATATTGTAATTATACCTTCGGAAGGTTTGAAGAATTTCATTAAGATTCGAGGAAGCCACTTTAATGGTTATTTGAATAACGTCGTTTTTCGAATCGGTAATGAAACCGCCTATTAATTTCGTGTTATTACTTTCCACGATTTGAGCGATTTCACTGAACGAGTAATCCTTGATGCCCTTTGCAACAACTATAATACCGCCAGGTTCGGTGAAGAAGGGCGTATCAATAAATACACTAACAATATCGGTCAAATCGTAATAGCCATCTATTCTTCCCTTGTTGTCCAAAACTGGCACCAAGTTCGCTTCGTTTCGGGCAAAAGTTTCCAGAACATCCAACCAATTGGTTTCCTTCCGCACAAAAAAAGTATCAAGATCATATCGATACTGTTCTACTTTTTCGCTGGCATCAAAATTCTCAAGGTCATCCTCACTTAACACGCCTAAGTAGGTACCATTTTCTATCACCGCAATATGCGAATATGTATTCCCCTTAAAAAATTCGATAACCTTAGATAGGGAATCGTCGATTTTAAAGCTCGGAATGTTCGTTACGATATGAGATTGAATCTGCATTGTCTTTCTGTTAAACGCAAAATACTAATTTAAAATATCAAAAGGCATGCCTAATTTGTATTTTTGTGTGAATGGTATATAAAATAGGATGAATGACAAAACTTAGCGTAAATATTAATAAAATCGCAACGCTCCGAAACGCGAGGGGCGGCAATATGCCAAATTTGGTAAAAACGGCAACCGACATCGAAAGCTTCGGGGCGAATGGCATTACCATACACCCGAGGCCCGATGAGCGCCATATCAAGTACCAAGATGCTAGAGAGCTGAAAAATATAGTTAAAACGGAATTTAATATCGAGGGAAACCCAGTCCCTAAATTTATTGATCTTGTTCTTGAGGTAAAACCCGACCAAGTAACCTTAGTACCCGATGCCGTCGATGCCATCACCTCGAACGCTGGTTGGGATACGGTCAAGCACATCGATTTTCTAAAAGAGGTCATCGAAACCTTCAAGCAAGCGGGTATACGAACATCCATTTTTGTGGATGCAGATGCTAAAATGGTCGAAGGTGCAGCAAAAACCGGTACTGACCGCATCGAATTCTATACCGAAAGTTATGCCAAAATATATGGGGAAGGAAATCTTTCGGCCGCTGTAAAGCCTTTCGCCGAAGCGGCCAAAATCGCCTATAGTAACGGGTTGGGTATTAATGCGGGCCATGATTTAAGTTTGGACAATATTAAGTACTTCAAAGAAAACGTTCCATATCTGCTGGAAGTTTCTATCGGCCATGCCTTGATCTGCGAATCTTTATATCTAGGCCTAGACAATGTGGTGAATATGTACATGAACAAGTTGAAATGACGGAGGTTTAGGGTTTAGGGTTTTCAAAAATGGCATTTTCTAAACTCCTAAAAACATAGACTTTTTTTAAACTTGAAACCAGAAACAATAGAAACTTGAAACTCTTTAATTGATCTTATGGAAAGTAAAATTCTCCATTCACAAATATTGGGCGAAGGAAAACCACTTTTAATTTTACATGGTTTTTTAGGAATGTCTGACAATTGGAAAACCCTCGGCGGCCAGTATGCCGAAGCTGGCTTTGAAACACATCTTATTGACCAGCGCAACCATGGCAGAAGCTTTTGGTCGGTAGACTTCAACTACGATTTGCTTGCCGAAGACCTGAAACATTACATGGCTCACCACGGACTAGAAAAAGCGATGATTTTGGGGCATTCGATGGGTGGTAAAACCGCGATGCAATTCGCCTGTACCTATTCGCGACTAACCGAAAAATTATTGGTAGCCGATATTGCGCCTAAATATTATCCGGCACACCATCAACCGATTATCGATGGTCTGAATGCACTTGATTTTAACCATATTAATTCGCGGAACGAGGCAGATACAGCATTAGGGAAACACATTACCGATTTTGGCACGCGCCAATTCTTATTAAAAAACCTATACTGGGTCGAAAAAGGAACCCTCGGGTTTCGTTTCAACTTAGAAATACTTAGCCAAAAGATGAATGAGGTCGGGGAAAATATCAGTACTATCGACAGCTATGCCGGCCCTACACTTTTTCTGCGTGGCGATCGATCTGAATATATCGCCAAAAGCGATGTTTCGGAGATGCAGCGGCACTTTCCGTTAGCAAATTTAGAGACTATTGATAAGGCGGGGCATTGGCTGCATGCTGAAAATCCGAAACAGTTCTTCGAGAAATCGATTTCCTTTTTACAAGCCTAATCCGCTAACAATTCATTAAAGCAGCGGTACTGCCGGGGAAGAACTGGAATAGATAATACTTCAATTACCAATTGAGAATAAATTTCTAATTTTATATTTCTAAAAATTTAAGTCTAATACTATTTCAACTAAAAAAATCCCATGAAACTTATACTCCGAATTCTTCTCAGCGCACTTGCCGTAATCGTATTGGCGAAAGTGCTTCCCCATGTATCGGTAGACAGCTATGTAACGGCTATTATCGTCGCCGTTGTACTCAGCCTTTTAAACTTTATCGTAAAGCCCATACTGGTAATATTAACCTTACCTGTCACTATCATAACCTTTGGGCTTTTCCTATTAATAATCAATGCGCTCATTATTTTACTGGCCGATAAGCTTGTCGACGGTTTTGCGGTAGATGGCATCTGGTGGGCCCTACTTTTCAGTCTACTTCTTTCCTTCCTACAGTCTATTCTTTTCTCACTTTTAAAGGAGGACAAAAAGGCGTAGTAAACTGTGAATTCCAATACTTTAAAAACTTGGTGGGCTGCTATAATTGTATTATTTTTGCATCCCGTTTTAGGAAAAATAACAAGAAAATTTAGATGAATATTACAAAAGAACAAATCGACGATTTGAACGCCGTCGTTAAAGTAGCCATTACCAAAGATGATTACAAGGATAAAGTGGATGGCATTCTTAAAGACTATAAGAAGTCAGCGAACATTCCCGGTTTTAGAAAGGGTCACGTACCTATGGGCTTGATTAAAAAACAGTATGGTAAGGCCGTTCTTGTCGACGAGGTGAACAAATTATTGCAAGATAATCTGAACAAATACCTCACCGAAGAAAAATTGGATGTTTTAGGAAACCCATTACCCAAACAACAGGATAATTTTGATTGGGACAAGGAAGAACTAGCATTTGAGTTCGAACTGGGTCTTGCTCCAGAATTTGAAGTGCCCCTAAAAACTAAAAAGCCGATTACCCAATACAAAATCGTTGCCGATAAAAAAATGGTGAACGAACAGGTCGAGCGCATTCAAAAACAATATGGCAAACTGATCAGCAAGAAAGTAGTCGGCAAAAACGATGAGATTACCGGAACTTTTAAAAATGAAGCGGAGGAAATCGACAACAAGTCAACGCTAGAACTTGATAAAATCAAAAGCAAGAAGGCACTTGACGCCCTGAAAGGAAAAAAGGTCGGCGATAGTGTCACCTTAAAGTCAAAAGGGCTTTTCAAAGAGGATTACTTGGCATCAAGCGTTTTCGGAATTTCACAAGAAAAGGCCAAAGACCTCGATATCGAAGCTTCATTCGTTATTGAAGAAATCAACGAGCGAGAGCCCGCTGCTTTAGATCAAGAAATTTTTGACAAGCT
>Ga0115029_1000784_pt1 | contig 27743 bp, 21 predicted proteins | sample SidtaG_3_FD_87297 | JGI IMG/M metagenome (GOLD analysis project Ga0115029, IMG submission 87297) | Marine algal microbial communities from Sidmouth, United Kingdom - Sidmouth_Asex1 metaG | ecosystem: Host-associated > Algae > Red algae > Unclassified | place: Sidmouth, United Kingdom | collected... | reverse complement strand
GTGCTTTGCTTCTACTGCGAGCCACATCTGCTTCAAGATCAGGCACTTATCCTCCTCGCCATAGCTCGCTATGCCTCGTCAGAGAAGCACCTCATTTTATCGCACCAGCGGCTCTCGCTACGAAGCCTAATGCAAGAAATGGGTAGTGCAGGATGGTACATGGGAAATTACGATCAGAATAGAAATATAACTCAAAGACATAAAAAAAGCCCCGGCAGAAATGCCGGGGCTCAAACCAAAAACCCATTTCCCTAGTATCTTGCCTAAAAGATCTCACTAGGGAGTGAGAATATTTTAGTGTATTACATTTTTGTAATCACTTCTTTGATAGCGAGGTTACCCTTCTCGATCTTCACGATGTAAGATCCAGCTGGTATACCGCTCATAGCTAGCGTCACTGTGCTGAACGATTGTTTCTCTGTGAGTAGCACGCGTCCTTGCATATCAACCACTTGTATGATCGCATCTTTCCAGAATCTTTCGGATCCGTCGATCTGGACGTTCATAAAGTCTGACACTGGATTAGGGAAGAGCGTATAGGATAATCTCTCACCTTCTGTGTCAATGACTCCTGTGATAGGATTTTCATCACTAGTAGAGCCTTCTAGGTAGATTGCTGATGCACCAGGCACTAGTTCACTATATAGAGGAGCTACATCACCACTGGCATTAGCTGCGAAGACAAGTACTTTACCACCTTCGTTAGCTCTCTCAGCCACTAGGATCAGAGAATTCACTGGATCAAATGATACGTCTACCGGATTACCGAGCATAGTAGCTGCACCAGCTATACGCTGTTGCTCACTAGCGTCGATAGTTCCATCGGCACTTGCTGTAGTAAATGTTGGTACAGTCACGATAGCTCCATCAATCGCACTAGATGCCATGGCTACGTCAGTAAGGACCATGATATCATCTGCTGCATAGTAATCAAGACCATGTGTACGGCCAATTCCGTCTACTGTGATGATTGCATCAGGTGTGATGTCACCATCTACATTGAGGAAGAAGTCATTATATACTGCAAGCTGATCAGAATTGTCTACGATAGCGTAAAGTGTATTCACATCAGCATCAATTCCCCATAAGTTGATCCCTACAGTATAGGTATTTACAAGCGTGATACTTGTAGGACTAAAGCGATAAACGAAGAGCTGATTCAGATTACCATTTGCATCAGCAGCATCCTGAGCAACTACCATAAATTCTCCAGCAACAGTGATCTCGCGACCATTGGCAAAGTCAGAACTTGAAGTTGCTGTGATGGTCGGCACTTCGCCATTCTCTAAACTTGATTTCACGTCTGAGTATGCCTCGATGACATTATCAGAGCGATTGAGTTGGTAGAGCACATCGTTCTCATCATCATAGTGGATACCGTCAGCATCTTCTGCAGCAATCATAAATGACTGAGTAGAAAGCGTATTGTCTTCGAGTATGTCACCGATTGTGATTTCAGATGCTGTGTTGCTTGAGATAAATACCGTACCTACTTGATTCATCATGAAGTCTCCAGTCGATCCTTCTAGATAAACAGCTGAGATACCTGCAAATGATTCTGCGACTGCAGGTGTTGCGTCACCATCAGCTGATGGTGCGTTGAAGACAAGAAGTCTACCACCCATATTAGCTCTCTCTGCTACATAGAGGACTTCATCTTCTGCATCATAAGCTACATCCACAGGATTACCTAGTGTACTGTTATCTCCTTCTATTCTTAGCTGCTCCTCATCGGTGATGACGTTGTCATCATTAGCAGAAGTATAGTTATTGATTATTAGTACCGCACCATCTGTTCGACTACCTGCATCTCCTACATCTGTGAGCACCATGATATCGCTATCAGCATCGTATGTAATACCATGCGTTCTGATCATATCTGCTACAGCTACTACATTGTCAGGAACGATAGTTCCTGGCGCAGCGGAGAAGAAATTATTGTACTCTAGCACATTGGCACTGTTATCCTGAATAGCGTACATCGTGTTTCCGTCAAGGTGTATACCCCACAGATTTAAATCAGAGATATATTCTTTTTGGAACACAAGACCAGTTTCTGTGACATCATAGATGGCAAACTTGTTTACCATTCCATTACCGTCATTAGCATCTTGAGCAACTACAAGTTTACTTCCACTCACAGCAATTTCTCTACCGTTGCTGAAATCACTTGTAGAACTAGACGAGTATGTAGGTCTCACACCGCTTGCTAGATTGGCTAATACGTCCGTATAGACATCTATGACGTTAGCTGATCTGTTCAATTGATATAGTACATCACTTTCATCGTCATAGAAGATACCATCGGCGTCCATGTCTTGGCTTACAAACTCAGTAGAGCTAATAGCATCATCAGAGATACGGAATACACCTACTTTACCTGTAGTATTAGAAGAAGCAAAGAGATTCTTTTTAACTACAATGTCTTCATCTACTTCACCGTCATAAATTTCTCCACTACATGGGCCTGTACCACTGTGTGGTGTAGCCAGGTAAGGGAATGAACTACGGAATTCACGATCATTAGACTCTACACCTGTGGTGAAGGTCAGTACGTTAAGTAGATCTTGTGTAACTGGGCTAGGTGAAGTTGCTGGATCAAAATCATCATACCATAGTCCTACTGCTGCAAGTACGACACCTGCTACAGCTTGGAGCTCGATACGTGTGACATCATCCTCTAGTCTACGACCATTAGGGAATCCATCCATGTTAGGTAGGAATTCTAGATCTGCAGTTTCATTAAATGGCGCTACGGTAAGACCGATAGCCGCTGCTTGGACAAGTCCTAGTGAGCTGAAGTTAGCATCATCTCTAGCGGTCACAGGTACTGCCATGTTAAGACGTAGCATGTCACCACCGTTAGGTAGGAAGTTATTTACAAATGGCTTACCAGCTGCGAGTGGATTTCCGCCTTTACCGGTTGCTAATTGATAAGGAATCACATTAGGTACACCCGTGTGGAATGCAGGCCATAGATCCACCGATCTAGGCTGTCCAGCTCCAGGTAGTAGCAGAGTACCGAATACCGCGTCATCGAGAGCAGTACCTTCTACAGCAGCAGTTCCTTTCAGTGAAAATAGTCCATCTCCACCATTGGTAAAGTCAAACCCACCGAGACTAGCCTCTTGTATACGTAGATCAGCAAAGGCTGGAACTGCACCACCAAATTGATCGTCATCCATATAGAGGGCAAGCTCAGGATTATAGAAATAGCCGTCTAAAGTCGTCTCAGAGATTTCATCATAGGGAGTGATCGCATTCCAGTAATCTTTATCTCCTATGGCAATTACAGCCTCATTAGTCAATGGCATACCTAGACGTGATACTTGGATCCAGTCACCTGAGTATACAGGATCAGCATCTCTGCTCAGTGTTGTCATTGCAGGTCTGCTAGCAGAAGCCCATACACCAATGACATAGTCAGGATCAAGTATGTCAGTAGGCTCAGAAGGCGCACCTTCTTTTAATAGAGTAGAAATAGGTACTTGGATCGCGATAGCACTTACATTAAGACATGCAATAGCATCAACGTTTTTACCAGCTTGACGAGGAGAATTGCCTAAGTCAAATATTCCACCTAGATCCACAAAAAACGGATCGTCAGTAGGGCCTGCAAATACATTTTCACCTGTAGAAGCTGTAGTAATCGCACCTGTGTAAAGTGCTTCATACGTTGTATTAAGACCTACAGAACTTTCGATGGAGCGTGGTCCTACATTGTAAGGAGGAACTACACCACCTGTAATAATGGTCGTAAATGTCGCACCACCATCGGTACTTCTTTCGAGATTGTACGTAGTCTCATGATTCTGTAATCCTGCTCGGATATAGAAAAATGTGTTTGGCGCATTATTCTCTTTAAAGAATGTAAAGCGGTAAGTCACCTCATCACCAGGAACGGCTGCGTCATTATCGACGTGAATTTCATAGCGGATGTTTTCACCAAAGCTGTAATAGTTTGGTCCACCATGAGGTAACTGCATAGGTATGTACGTAGCTATGATCGTAATCATATCCTGTGCATCCGGGCTGCGAAATGCGTAGAGATCTACATTATCGGCCAGCGGATCATTAGAGATCAGCGGCGCTTCTCTGTGGCTGGATGCAAAAGCGCTAGATGCACTTATTGCTGCCACAAGCATGAGGAGCATTACTGCTCTTAAATTATTATATATATTCTTCATTATATTGTGTTTGTGTTTTTGGTTATAATTATTGCTTCACTTCAGTTCCTCTCCATGGTAATGCCAGGTAAGGGAATTCTGAACGGAAGTTTTTATCATTACTGTCTACACCTGTACGGTAAGTAAGTACTCCTAGGAGATCTTCAGTAACTGGAGATGGGCTTGATGCAGGATCAAAATCATCGTACCATAGACCTATCGCAGCGAGTACAACACCCGATACAGCTTGTAGCTCAATAGTTGTTACATCATCCTCTAGACGTCTACCATTAGGAAATCCATCCATATTAGGAATAAATTCTAGGTCAGCATTTTCATTAAATGGCGCAACAGTGAGACCGATAGCAGCTGCCTGGATAAGACCAAGAGGGCTGAAATTTGGATCATCACGCTGTGTCACAGGCACTGCCATATTTAGGCGTAGCATGTCACCACCATTTGGTAGGAAGTTATTTACAAACGGCTTTCCAGCAGCAAGAGGATCACCACCCTTACCGGTAGCTAACTGGTAAGGAATCACATTGGGTACACCAGTAAAGAATGCAGGCCATAAATCAACAGATCTAGGCTTACCAGCAGCTGGTAGTAGTAGGGTGCCAAATACTGCATCATCAAGTGCAGTACCTTCTACAGCGGCACTTCCTTTAAGACCAAATAGCCCATCAGCACCATTGGTAAAGTCAAATGCTCCCAAAGAAGCTTCTTGGATTCTCAAGCTTCTAAAAGCTGGAACTACACCACCGAATTGATCATCATCCATATAAAGTCCTAGCTCAGGATTGTAGAAATATTCGTCCATTTCTGTTTCACCAAGCTCATCATAGGGAGTCATACGATTCCATTCATCCTTATCACGGATAGCAATGACGGCTTCATTAGTCAAAGGCATACCTAGGCGTGATACTTGGATCCACTGTCCTTGATATAGCTCTGTACCGTCACCATTGATCGTACGGATAGCTGGTCTACTTGCTGAAGCCCATACACCGATCACGAAATTAGGATCAAGGATATTTTCTGGTTCAGCACTTACACCGTCCTTAAGAAGTATCTCAATTGGAATTTGAAGTGCAATGGAGTGCACATTAGTCTTAGCAATAGCATCACGAGCAGGCTCACCTTGACGCGGTGAATCACCCAGATCAAATATACCACCTAGATCTACGTAGAAAGGATCATCCACTGGTCCAGCGAATACACGCTCGCCACTAGAGGCTTGTGTAATAGCACCTGTCCAGAAATCCTCGTAATCTCCACCTAGTCCAACACCACTCTCAATTGAGCGAGGCCCGATATTTGGCGGAGGTACGATGCCGTTCATGACAACGGTCTCAAATGTACTTCCACCATCGATAGATCTCTCCATGGTGTAAGTAGCTTTGATATTTTCCATTCCCAAACGGATATTAAAAAATGTCGTTGGATCTTCGTTTTCGTGAGTGAATGTGAAACGATAGATAATCTCATCACCTGGAACAGCAGCGTCGTTATCTATGTGTATCTCATAGCGTACATTCTCACCAAATGTGTAATAGTTAGGTCCACCGTAAGGTAGCTCAGCAGGAATGTAATTAGCTATAATAGTGATCACACTTGGATTATCAGGACTACGGAAAGCGTAGAGATCTGTGTTATCCGCGAGTGGATCATTGGAAATGAGTGGAGCCTCTCGGTGACTTGACGCAAAGAGCGCAGAAGTCATAGCGAGAAACACCAGCAATACCACCAATAGCCCATTTCTCTCGGCTGTTTGGCGATTTATACGTAGTGATGTTTTCATAAGTAAACTTTTTATTTAGATAGAAATTAGGTTTGACAATTAATCTAGTTGAAGAGCGAGGAGAGCTAATTCCTCATGCTCCTCATGGGATACGCGTTAGCGTCTGGCAGCTGCAAGAGTATATTAAGCTGCTAGCCTGCAGCGTATTTTTCAAGTTCTTTCAAGGTAGGATGCGCTGATTGCGTTGATGATGCTAGTTCAAAATGTCGACTTGCTAATTCCTTTTCCTGACGTACAGTATAGATCTCTGCAAGTAGACGATTGACATCAATATTTTTAGGGCGCTTTGCTTCTTCTTTTTTAGCGTAAGCTAGAGCCTTATCGGTATCTCCATATAGATTGAGATAGATATCAGCATATTCTAGGTTCATATTGTGACCAGCTGCTACATCATCTTCTAGCATTTCAAAAATTTCTGGCATGACTTTTTCGAATTCAGCGCTGCGATCTTGGGATTTATAGATCTCTGCGAGTTGAGTGTAGTAGCCTACCTCTGGAATGATTGCTGCAGCTTCATTGAGTCTCTTCTCCGCCTGCTCAACATCGCCAGCGTCAAAGTCCAGCTGAGCTAGTGCGGCGATGGCAAATGGATAATCCTTTCTCATCATCAGGATTTCTTCATATACGCGGCGTGCTTTGTCTTTTTCACCATACTGTGCATATAATTCTCCGAGTGTGAGCATAGCCCAAGCAGTTTCTTCATAGCCAGGATAGCCTGACTTGACAGCTAGAGTGAGAGCCTCTTCGGCACCTTCTATATCTCCGTGAATCTCACGTAAATAGGAGATCCTACTATATGATCTGATGTCTGGCTTGATGGCGATCATACGATCGGCTGTTTCTACAGCTTTCTCGTACTCTCCGAGCTCAACATAGCAATCAACTAGTACGCCGTGTACCTGCGCGTTGATTTGATTATAGGTGAGAGCTTCTTCTGCAGTTTTCAATGCATCTTCAAACTCATGAAGCGAGAGCTGGACGCCTGCCTTGGTCACGAGTGCGTTAAATTTCTGGTCTTTGCTGGAGCTTTCTATAGCGAGTGCGTCATCACATAGGGCTAGAGCAGCTGGATAGTAATGTCCGTGCTCTCCTGTGACGCGTGCTTCACGCACAAATAACTGTGCTAGCTCAATTCTTTCGGTGATGGCTTCATCCTGTGAAGAGATCTTACTCTTCAGATCGCCATATTGGTTCTGAACGAAGTCCCACTCCTTATCAAGTCGGATCTTCTCGCTTCGATCTAGTAATTCTGGTACATCAGCACTGTGCTTTGCACTGTCAGCGCTCTGAGATGACGAGCTATCCTGACTGGCACATGAGCCTATCAGTAGCAATAGCGTGAGTAGTAGGGTTGGGTAGGCAAGATTTTTCATGAGTGTAGGAGGTTGAATATGTGGTTTGTAACTATATGTACGCGCAATAGTTTGCGATTGGATTTCACAATGTGAAAAAAATCCTAAATTTTCTTGATCTGGGAATTGAGGAAACTGCAGGAATGCAATGCTGTTTACATTGCGACAGTCTCTTTTGGTAAAAAACCCTCGTATGTCAGAGTCAGTGAGACTATATTTGTTCGATCGAGGATAGCAAGATTATATCGCATTTGCGCGCAAGCGACCCAAAAGGTCTGCGCGCCGCTTATGACAAGTATGGCAGGGCACTATATGGTGTCATCGTACGTATCGTCAAAGAGCCAGGACTAGCAGAAGAAATCCTGCAAGATACCTTCATGAAACTCTGGACTAAGATCGAAAGGTACGATCCTGACAAATCAGTTCTTTTCACATGGCTCATGAGTGTAGCTAGGAATAGCGCCCTTGATGCCGTGCGTCTCAAGAAATATGAGCACCAGAGAAAAACCGATTCCCTAGATATCACCGTACATGATAGTGTAGGCAATGCTGATGAAGGCGCATCTATGGATGTGTCAACTCTGGCGAAGAAGCTTGATGAAAAGTATAGTGTCTTGCTCGATCTGATGTATCTCCAGGGATACTCCCAATCAGAAATTTCTGATGAGCTAGATATACCACTTGGTACCGTCAAGACTCGACTCCGATCAGCCATGTCTCAACTGCGCGACACACTGCGCGAAGAAAAATCGTTATTCATCGGTAGCATCGTAATTGTGCTACTCATACTTATACTTATATCTATATGACACTCGCAGACATCAGATCATCAGGACTCTTGGAGCTATATGCTCTAGGTCAGCTTGATGCTCATGGTCAAGCGGAGGTCAGAGTTGCGTTGCGACAGTTTCCTGAGCTTACTCAGGAGCTGAGAGAGATGGAGATTGCTCTCTTTCGATACGCCGATTCTCATGGAGTAACGCCCTCAGGGAACGTAATAGATAACATCTTGAAAAACTACCCTGGAGGCACATCTGCACCAGCGAGTCAGCCGACACAGGCACCCCGCAGTTTGCGTGGCTTGATGTCTGGGCTATTCCTAGCAGCCATAGTGGGATCTGGAGTATATCTATGGCAGCAGCGCGCACTATCAAGTGCAGTTGCTAGTCATGAGGAAGCTCTGGAAGAATGTGATACCAAGACTGCTCTGGCTGACGCCCGAGCCGCGCGCCTCCAGTCAGTGTTTTCTGATCAGTATAGATCTATAGATATATCTGCCACTGACGGCTATGCTGTAGCTAATATAGAATTACTCGATGATCAGACAAGTGACCAAAACTATCTCAGGATTATTGATCTTCCTGATCTAGCAGAAGGTGAGACTTTTCAGCTCTGGTCCATTACGGGAGATAATGCTCCTGTACCCATGGATCTCTTTGACGAGAAAGGTGATGGTCTGATCTCTGTAGGTAAAGTAAACGCCACAGATGCCTATGCCATCAGCATAGAGCCAGCCGGCGGAAGCACTTCACCCAATATGGAGAAGCTTGTAGGCGTATTTGCCATGGCAGGCTAGAGTCCTTGCGAGATTTTACTTAAGAAAAAAGCCCAATCGATACATCGATTGGGCTTTTTTTGTTATCGTATTTTCAAGAGCTTAGATCAGTTCGTCATCTGGATCTATCGGGTCTACAGATACTTCTGTCAAGTCGTCGTATCCTACTTCGTCCGCTCGTAAAAATAAGTCTCTGTAAAGTAGGTATTGTGCGATCCACACGATAGGGGCAGCAGCTAGGATGCCTATTCCGCAAAGAAGCAAACCTGCGATCATGATTAGACTTCCTAGAAGCATGAAGATGAAAAATTCAAACCACTGCTTCGTGATGATTTTTCTGCTTGCCTCCATACTCTCCCAGATAGGGCCATCCTGAAAATAGACTATCATGAGCACCCATCCGTAAGCAACCCCGAGATAGATAGCAGGTATGATACAGCAGAGCGCGCCGAGAATAACCAAAATACCCATGAGCACACCAGCTCCGAGTACATTGCCAAATTTCTTATATCCATCAAAGAAATTAGAAAACTCGTACGACTCGCCCTTGACAATCTTGTCTGTCACGATAATCCCTCCCAGACCCATAGGGATGATGAAGATTCCTGCGAATGGTATGGCCCCCGCTACAAATGCCGCAGCGAAGAGGATCAAAGTGAATAGGATGTACTGTCCTGCATGCGCCTTGAAGATCTCAAGGGCTTCTGAGTAATAGCGACCGTAGTCGATGCGGATAGGATTCTCTATCAATCTATCTGCTCTTTCTTGCAGTGCAGGTATGTCGAGTGGCGTATGAGTTTCTATCGGTTCTAGGTAATCTTCCATGGTGGGATCAGTTTAAGGTAAAGGTTTGTGATGCAGATGTGCCTGCTAGTGAGATTTCCATGACGTAGCTGCCCGGTTGAAGATAGAAGTTGCCATCCTTACCTTGACGGTAAGCTGTGGAGTCATCGGATTTTGACTTCTTACTGAATTTTTGTTGTAGTGGTGGCTGCGCCGTCATATCGTAGTGCAAGATGGTCAATCCCTTATGTAGATCCACATTTTTTCGATAAACGAGTGCATTCTTATCGTCGAGCGTGCTCTTAATGGTTAGTTCTGCGGTTCCAGCGGATGGATTGTATACGGTAATCGTCATGCTATCACGAGATACAGGGCTGTAGACATTGCGCTGAGATCCCCAGTTGGCATTTTGTGAAATCTCTGTAGGAATATGCAGAGCTAGTGCGTCTGAAGTTGCCATGAGGTAGATGCCTTGTAAATCTCCCAGGAGAAACGATCGACCATGTGTACCTAGTACGATGTCCTTCTCTCTAGACTGAATCGCAATATCGTGTACAGCCACGTGTGGCATAGAACCTACCATAGAAGACCAACTGGCGCCACGATCGAGTGACACGTATGCACCGTGGTCCGTACCTGTATACAAGATGTCAGCATGCTCTGGATCCTCTCTGATCACATTGACAGGCTCCTGCTTGATGCCCCTTGATATATTCTCCCATGTCTTACCTCGATCATCTGAGCGGTAGATATATGTCTGCATATGATCCCAGCGATAGCCATTGAGCGTAGCATAGACGCGATCTTCCTCATGCGCTGATGCCTCTACGGTAGTTACCCATAGATCTTGTGGTAAATCATCTGAGATCTTAATCCACGTCGCACCACCGTCATCGGTCCTGTGTATATGACCATCATCACTTCCTACGTAGATCAGACCAAATTTTAAGGGCGACTCATGGATGCTGGTCAAAGTACCATAGGGAACATCACCTTTGATGCCGCCGCCGGTGAGATCATCACTGATCTTGGTGAAATTGTTGCCTCGATCCATCGATCGCAGTACAGACTGTGCTCCCATGTAAAGTATATCAGGATTGTGCACCGAGAGATGTATCGGCGTCTGCCAGTTCCATCGATAAGGTGACTGGCCTAACTCATGCATAGGAGTGATGTATGTACGCTCATTGGTACCCTTGTGTATGCGGAAATAATTGCCAAACTGGAAGCCCGTATAGACAGTAGCATTATCCCTTGGGTCTACTTGTACCTGCATACCATCACCGCCCATAAGAAAGTCATAGGGATAGTCACCGCTCCCATGCCATCTAGTGCCTGGTCGGTACTTATGAGAGCCGGCCCATACTCCGTTGTCCTGGAGTCCACCATATACGTGATAGGGCTCGGCATCATCCACATGCACGCTATAGAATTGTCCTAGCGATGGGCTGTTGCACTTGATCCAGTTCTTGCCGTGATCATAGCTGATATTGACACCACCGTCATTGCCTAGAATGATATGGCCATCACGATCCGGGTTGATCCAGAGAGCGTGATGATCAGCATGGACGTTGTCGCCATTGATATTGCTCCATGAGGCTCCTCCATCATCCGACCGGAGTACAGGCACACCGAGCACATAGATTTCTTCTGAGTCACGTGGATCAACTCTTATCTGACCAAAGTAATATCCATAGCTATTATACAGACCATCTAGATAGCCCTCATGGGTACGGGTCCAGGTCTTGCCCCTATCACGAGACACGTACACTTCGGCACCTATTACAGGTGTATCAAATAGTAGGCTATTGGCATTTTCTGTATAGCTAGCAATCTGCTCCAGTGTAAGCTTGCCGCGCTTGACTAGATCTATAAGGGTAGCTGCTGTATATTTTTCGGGAAAGCGATTACTGCGCAGGTAGCTATCAATCTTATCACTGTCGTAGACTAGGAAATCATCTATTGACATGTCTCTCAGATCATCTTTACTGAGATCGTCGCTGATATCTTCATCTTCAGCTGGCCTTCTGTCGTAATTGTCTAGAATGGCATAGGTAAGCACCTTATCATCTTGCGCATACATACTCAGACCTATACGTCCTACGCCGTCACCAGTAGGAAATCCTGACTCCTCATCACTTAGAAGGATCCAGCTATCACCGCCGTCACTACTTCCATAGATCCCGCTGCCATCACCTGATTCTGTAAAGTTCCAAGCACTTCTGCGCCTTTCCCAACTGGCTGCCATAAGCTGGTCAGGATCTGATGGATGCTGGATGAGATCTACCACTCCTGTAGCCTCATCTATGACGAGGGTCTGGTTCCAAGTTGTACCACCATCGACGGTCTTGAAGATTCCACGCTGTCCAGCCTGCGAGTAGAGTGGGCCTAGGCTTGCTACCCATAGCACATCAGGATCACTTGGGTGCAGTAGTATCCGACCTATATGCTGCGAATCTTCTAGGCCCATATGAGTCCAGGTCTTGCCGTTATCTACGCTTTTATATATACCTACACCAGAGTAGGAGGACCGCGAGCTATTATTCTCGCCAGTGCCCACGTAGATGATCTGGCGCTCCCAGTCTACGGCTATATCCCCGATCGTCATCACTGCCTCATGATCAAATAGCGGCATGAAGCTGGTTCCGTTGTTCTGGGTGTACCAGAGGCCGCCGCTCGCGTAAGCCACGTAGAAATGGCTCGGGTCATCTGGATTCACTTCTATATCTGTCACTCGACCACTGAAAACCGTAGGCCCTATATCTTGCCATTGCATAGCTGCGAGCGGGCTCGCGTTGACTTTACTTGATAATTCTTCTAGCGCTTCAAGACGATCGGCGCCTGAGGTGGGAGATACAGGATTCTGAGCGGTGAGAAGCGATGCTGTCAGCAGGAGTATAAGCGAGATGGAGGCTTTCATAGATGTGGATTTAGATCTACGAATCTCGCACTTATCTATCAGACTGTGCAGGGGCTTGAGCTCAATAGGTGCAAGGCACTTCCTTGCAGTCGTGCAAATGCTAGCATATAATCTTCGGAAGAGCTATAGCTCTGACGACTAGACCAGCACACGATCTACTGGGCCTCAGCCAAAATCACTGACTCCTATGGATTACATACAAGGGGACGTAGAATTCTAGGGCCGTGAAGTGGAACTACGGTGTAATTGTCTTTTCAGCTAGATAGAAATACTACCCGATTCCTTTAAACCAATCTTGAAATTGATCACCCACTAGAGGTAGAGGCTTAGCCTCACCGCTGAGAGCACCAATCAAACTGATAATCCAAAAGACGAATACCGCTAGGTATATAATCAAGGAAACATAATAGATCCCAGGTATAGGAATCATAGCCAAGACCATCCCGGCAATAGATAGCAACCATATGCCAATCATCTGACGGAGATAGTAGGAGGCTAGTTCATGCTTCTCGGAGTTGTTAAGCACAAATGCAATGATCCACCCGATAAGGGTGAGATGGGCGACGATAGCTTTGGTTTTGGCATCCATATAAGTTGGTTTTATATTCGAAGATAGTCATCCCATCTAGGACTGGAGAGCTTCCTAGTACTTTTCGCACTTTTACTGCTAATTCACGTTGTAGCTAAAGCATGCTTAAGATTATCGATAAATTTTTGATTAAGAGCTTTCTGCCGCCGCTGGTAGCCTCTTTCTTCATTGCCTTATTCGTGCTGATCATGCAGTTTCTATGGCAGAATATTGCTCACTTAGTGGGTAAGGGCCTGAGTATGTGGACCATTATAGAGGTTATCAGCTATATGTCCATCAAGTTAGTTCCACTGGCCCTGCCTATTGCGGTACTCTTGAGCAGTGTGCTCGTATTTGGTGGAGCGGCGGAGAGATTTGAAATGGCGAGCTTGAAGTCAGCCGGTGTCAGTTTTATGCGGATGTCGTGGTCTGTCATGCTCTTTTGCATCTTGTTGGGATTTCTGAGTTTCTTCACTAGTAACAATATCATTCCTATTACCAATCTTAAGCTCCATACACGGATGCATGACATAAAGAAGACGAAGCCCACTCTCAATCTAGAGGAGGGCATCTTCAATACAGATTTTAGGAACTACGTCATACGCATAGGTGAGAAGGGGCTTGACGGCGAGAGTCTCCAGGATGTGCTGATCTACGATCAGACTCGACAGAGTACAGGTCTCTATAATTCTATGATGGCCGATAGTGGTAGGATGTACATATCAGATGATGAGCGCTACTTTATCATGGAGCTCTACAATGGTCAGCGATATGAGGAAGTAAAGCCCGACTATAAGCGCGGTAATAAGTACGCATTCACCAAGGCGGAATTTGCCAAGTGGTCCAAGATTTTTGATCTCAGTGAATTTGATATGAATGAGACGGATGAGCAATTACTGGCCTCTCACCGTTACATGCTCACGGTCGGTCAGATTAATCAAGATACGGATAGCATCAGAGCTAGATCTGCGAGACTGGTAGACGAGATTACACCTTACTTTGGCCACAGTGATGGACTCAAAGATGTGTTTCCAGAGAGCAAAGTCATCCGCAAAGAAGCGAGCAAGGTACGGGCATCACTTGTGAGCGATGACGATGATATGGAACGCTATCTCAAGCAACCCAAGACAAGTGGGTCTATCATAGAGCAGGATCTCGATAGCATCCAGATGGGATTGATTGCCACTTTCCCTATCTCAGAGAGAACACGACTGCTTACGCAGGCCAAGGGGATATCAGAGAACTACTATAATCAACTGCGTGCTTCCGCACAAAAACACGAGAGAAACACCAAGAGCATCGCTAAAAATCACTTTGAGGTGCATACCAAGTTTGCCAATGCTGTGATGTGCATGATCTTCTTGCTGATCGGTGGGCCTATGGGTGCTATAGTGCGTAAGGGCGGATATGGAATCAGTCTCTTGGTAGCGATCATCTTCTTTGTTGTCTTCATCGTCAGTAATATCTTTTTCAGGAAGCTGGCGCATAAGCTTGTATTGGATCCAATAGTGGCCGCATGGGCAGCTCCTGTAGTATTGCTTCTGATAGGTGTATGGCTCACAGCTAAGGCGAGCAGTGACAGCAACGTACTTAGTCGACCAAGGTGGGTGGATCGCCTACTGGCACGCTTCAGACCTATCCATGGATGATCGCTAGATTGCTATTCCTTACAGCCGTCGTATTTCTGTATCTGCCAGCATCAGGTCAAGATGCCGCCAGCGATATAGCCTCTGATAGTCTGAGCTTGGAACTTCATCAAGTGCTGATCAGCTCATCACCAATCAGAAGTATGCAATCTCATGCTGAGCGACTTTCTCAAAGAAGCGACCTGGTCTATCGCGAGCAGAGCGCTAGTGGTCTAGCCACCGCTTCTGCTCTAGGTATGGATGCAAGACACACACAAGTACTATGGAATGGACTCCCGCTCAATAGTGCGCAGAATGGAGTCATAGATCTGCGACTCTTACCTCTGACTCTCAGCAAGTCTGTAGATGTGCAGCCCTATAAGTCAGATCGCTCTGACGCCCTTGGAGGAGTGATACAAATCGATCGCAATCGACATACGGATGCTCCACTGCTGCAATTGACGGCAGGAGGTGGCTCGTGGGCGCGTCGTACAGTAGAGCTACAGGCATCAGTATCCATAGCTGACTGGACCATAGCTCTAGGTGCGGCGAGAAGGACGGCAGATAATGACTATGGACAAGATGACTTACGTACATCGCGTCGCGAGTCCATAGTGCTAGCTCCAGCCAGATCTGAGATTAGTGAAATTTCTATAGGAGTTTCCAGAGATCTATCGAAGCGCACGAGGATAAGTCTCGATCAGTCCTACCTATTAGCTGATCGAGATATTCCTCCAGCCCTATATCAGATTTCAGATTCTGCCCGTCAGCACGATGAAGTCTATCGACATAGTCTACAACTGATCCATAAGGGTTCATCAGATCAATGGAAAGTGATCCATGCCTATCAGAGAGATGACAATCGATATGAGTCTCTGCTTGTATCTCCAGCTGTGCACAAGACTTCTAGACTCTATCACCAAGTGGACTACTCCCTAGGAAGTCTAGGCACATCGATTACAGTTCGCCACTGGATCGACGAGGTGAGATCAAGTTTATTTGAAGTGTTGCATCGCCGTCGACAGATGAGTATTTCTGCGAGCAAGATCTTTCTGAAAGATGGCCACGAATTTATGGCGAGAGTAGAGCTGAGAGATCTGACAGATGCAGAACTTTTTTTTGCTCCAGCCGTGAGGTGGTCTCCAAGTGAGAATTTGCACGTAAGTGCCTCCCGTCACATGCTAGCCGCTACGATGAATGACCTCTACTGGCCCGCTCTAGGAAATCAAGATCTCGATCATGAGCGCGGTTGGAAAGCTGTCATTGAGGTAGAGCCTCTGAGGCTTTTGAAGGATGATAACTCACCATGGGATTTACGGCTGAGCACGAGTACTCTACTGCTAGAGCGAAAGATCCTGTGGTCACCTGATCAGAGCGGTATCTGGTCTCCAAAGAACGTTGATGATGTGCTTAGCTATGGCTCTATCATCTCGCTGGGCAAGAGTTGGAATCTCAGTAAGGGAGATCTGCACACCAGTCTGGAATATCAGTGGTCACGGGTCTACTCCCGCGCGGATCAAGATAAGAAGCAGCTCATCTATATTCCTCAACATCAAGCGAGCGCTGATGTCAGCTGGTATATCTCAGACGTCCGCATCCGCTTAGCGTATCAGTATAGGGGATTTACTCCCACAACTGCATCTGGTGATCGAAGACTCGGACTGCGAGCGTGGCATAGAGTATCTGCACGCGCAGAAGGGTCAATCGGTATAGGAAGTAATTCCAGTTATCGGCACGGGCTCGCATGGTTTGTACAGCTAGAAAATATACTCAATGCGAGCTATGAGTATGCGCCATTTAGGCCCGCTCCTCCGCGCGGATGGGAGATCGGAATCTCGTATAGAATCCACTAGATTTGCACTCGCATTTACATCCATAACACCGTAAAAATTTCCGTGGCCTCATGCAGAAAGTCGTTTTCCTTATACTCATCCTCGCGAGTCTCAGCTCGTGCCTTCCAGATCCGCCTGAGATACCAAGGTTTAATTCTGGCATTTTCGTATCTAATGAAGGACCGTTTCTCTCTGGGACAGGATCTGTCAGTTTCATTGATAGGACTGACGGAAGCGTCACTAACGATGCCTTCTTTGAGGTTAATGATGGAGAGTCACTAGGCAATATCGTGCAGAGCCTCGCTAGGACGAGTGACGATCTGGTCGTAGTGGTTAATAATGCTGACAAGCTGGTATTTGCCAATATCGATGATATGACGAAGAGTGGTGAAGTGACAGGGCTGCAACAGCCGCGCTATGCTATCTTGATTGACGCGGAGACCTTAGCCGTGAGCGAGTGGGGTGAGCGAGGAGGCGATGGCATAGGCCGGATAAGCTTCATAGATGTCGCATCTAGGGAGATAGAATCACAAGTGGCAATCGGTCGAGGTCCAGAGAAGATGATCATCCAAGACGGCAAGCTGTATGTGTGTAATAGTGGAGGATTTGGTCAAGATAGTACTGTATCCATCTTGGACATTGATACCAGAAGTCTAGATTCAACGATTGTGGTAGGACCCAATCCTCAGAGCATGGTTCCTGATGCATTTGGAGCCATATATGTACTATGCAGTGGCGTACCTGATTTCACAGATCCAGCAGCTAATATCCCAGGGGCACTAGTGCGCTGGGATGATAGTGGGGTAGAAGAAGTGCTGGAGCTTCCCACCGGCGCTAGTGACATCACCACGGATAATCTCCGTAGTCGTGCCTACTTCCTCAACCGTGATGGCTTGCAGGAGCATGTCTATGGCAGTACAACCTCGCAGACTATACGGACAGGTAGCTACTATGAGTGTGTCATTGATCCGCTCACAGGCAATATCTTGCTTGCAGATCCAGGTGACTTCATCAGTCGTGGTGGTGTGCTCATTGTAGATCGAGCCAGTGGCGAGACGATCGATGAATTTCAAGTCGGTGTGATACCTGGTGGATTCTTAGCCAGGTAGTGAGCGCCTCCATGGGAGTAATCTGAATCGCGAATTGCACCTCAGGCTCTGTAGTGCTCTAAGATCAGTAGTTCCTCCACGTCTGTCAGCGAAATTTCTTTAGAATAAGACCAACCACCTTGCCTGGCAGCACGTCTATGATGATAACTACTGCAGAAGTACGCGGATAGTTTTCACTTTGTTTGCTTGTTACTTATTCGTTTCATGATGATATTTCACTTCTGTCTTACTGACAGTCGATGAAGATCATGAGGCGACTCTTCTCTCTATGTGATGTGTTTGATTTGATCCGAGAAGAGGACATGGTAGATCTGCTACTTTGATCAGGGTAGGTATGCCACTTGTCGGGCATCGAGATAGCGTCATGGACCATGATTGGTCTATACTAAGGGGCTTTCTCGATGCTTCCCGACTGGCTATAGCAGTACATAGCAGTGACAGAAGGAGGACCTAAATGCTTACCATAATCATAAAATCTAGGTAGTAGGGTAGAAAAGGTCTACTTTCAGGCAACCAAGCGAAGTATCATGCGATGGCTGAAGAAAAATAGTTACACGGACGACGAACTGATCCAAGGGTGTCTACAGAATGATCGACACTATCAAGAGTCACTCTATATGGAGTACTTTGATACGATGATCAGGATGTGTAAGAGGTATACCTCAGATGAAGAAGTGGCTGTGGATATAGTGAACAATGGTTTTCTTAAAGTATTTAAGAAAATCGAGAGCTACTCCGGCTCAGGGTCTTTCGAAGGATGGATCCGTAGATGCATTTACCACTGCTTATGCGATTACTTCCGTAAGGACAACAAGCGCATCAAGTTTCTGGAAATGCAGGATTACGAGCACCCGCGCACAGATAACGCTGGCCTACCTGACCTCATGTATGATGATCTCATGCTTATGGTTGACGAGTTGCCAGAAGTATCTCGCAAGGTGTTTGTGCTGTTTTGTCTAGAAGGGTATAGCCACAAGGAAGTGGCAGCCATGATTGACATCAGTGTAGGAACGAGTAAGTGGCACGTGAGCAATGCTCGCCGACTACTTAAAGTAAGAATAGATAAAGTACAATCTCCTCAAGAGGCTGGACACACATATGAAGGATAATAAGAACGCTCTGCGTCAAGCATCGTGGAATAAGATGAATACTCTCCTAGATCAGGAGATGCCGGTCCAAAAGCCGGTGACCGCTCCATCCAAGCGAGCTGGAGTCTTGTTGATATTGCTACTTTTTGTATTGGCCGTTGCGGGTGCATACATATTTGGTCGCAAGTATTCAGATCTGCAAGCGAGCTATGAGACAGAGATCAAGTATAAAGACATGCGTATCTCGAGTCTGAGTTTTGCGATGACAGAGCTAGAGCAGGATATTGCGCGACTGACCCACAGCGAGGGGATGTCTTCTACAAGTGCTTATGAGGGAGCTTCCGCTCAAAGACTCTCGCGCGTCCATGAGACTCGCGGAGCTCAAATGCCAAAACCACATCGTCAAAGCGCCGCGACTGAAGGTCTCTGGATGCCATTTTATGTCGGGATAACAGCTAAAGATGCTCCTATAGAATTTTCTGATTTTGATTATAGCGCATATCATCAATCAAATCCTGCGCCTAGATCAAATAGTATTTCAAATTCTCTTACGTCACTTCCCTCTATCGACGATCAACTGATCGAGACTGAGACGATAGAGCCAAGTATTTCTATACGGAGTGATATCGCAGCGGCTAAGAAGAAGAAACGCCTGTTGTCGAGCTGGGCTCCGACGATGTATGCCACGGCTGGAGCTACGTTTATCGCTCCAAGGAAATCTGAGAATAAGGGATTTGAAGCAGAGCTAGGCGTCCACTTCTTTCCAGAAAATCGCTGGGACCTACAGCTTTATAGTGGTGTGATGAATCAGAAGACAGAAATCATCAATCAGGCAACTGCTGCTCATGCAGGCTTTGAAGTAGGATTACCGCCTCGAGCTATAGAAGAAGAAGTGAAAGAAGAGCAAGAGTCCAAGGCGAATTACACATTTGCTAATCTTGGCATCGGAACATCCTACAAGCTCAGCCCAAAAATCAAAATCCTATCGAGTCTCAAGGCAAGCTACATCCTTGATCGCCCCAATTTCAGTGAAGCAAGCATCCCACAAAATGCTACCACAGAACGTCGCGTGTCAAGTACTTTGGATGACCTAGTGGATAATAACCAGGTCCATAGATGGGGCTTCAGCGGTGTCATCGGTGCAGAATATGCTGTATCAGACCGTATAGGTATACAGCTCAGCTACAATAAGTATATCACACCCCTAGTATCTCCACTACCTTTCAGTGCGAGCGAAGACCGCCTGTCAGATTTTGCTAAGGTGGGTGTGAGGATGAGTCTGTAGGTTATAATTGATGCTGGCTTCTGTAAGCTTGTCAAAAAGTCTTCATTTGAACTTAAAGGCTGGTTGCATTCTACAATACTATTCTGGTAATAATGAGAGCAATTCGTATGTGCTCGTGCACATACATACGCTCCTGCAAGATATCGACTCTATGGATAAGGGTTGTTGATTTTATATTGCAATTATGGGAGCCGAAATAACGTAATCAACCCATGAGTCCGACTCTATGAGTGCTGCGTCTTGTTGCAAATTCCGTTTTAAATTATCTTCCCGTACGCCTAATGTCGAAAATTAGATGTATATTGTTGATAATCTAATTTGTTAAGATTTAATATTGTTCAATGAAACGAGTCAAATTTTCTGTTTTAGTGTGCTCAATGACGTTTCTATTGGTTTCTATAAGCCTGAAGGGACAAAACCGTACAGATTGTTCAACTGGTCTTTACATTCAAACATTCAAGTTGACAGGGACATCGACTACCAAGCCTAACGGCAAAGTGGTAATAGGTCAGAGCATAAAGTATCGCGCTAGTGGATTTGAAGAAGGAGAAGAAGAACTAGAGTGGGAGTGGGTTTTGGGTTCTGGCGATTGTGATATATCTGAAAATGATTGGAATTTATCGGTTGATTCAGACTGGGCTGAAAAGGGAAAGGATGCGATGATTCCCATATCAAAGCTGCCTCGAGCTAATAAATCTTTTACAAATAACAACTACGTTAATGTAAGTAATGGAGCAGATTTGTCCTGTATTGATGAAGACGGTGCAAAGTTCAAGGCAAATATCTTTTTCAATAAGGATGATATTAGTCCTTATATGACTGTTCCAAATTGGTTTTACTATTGGGAGCAGATAGAATTGATTCAGCGGGAGTTAACTATTCCTGGTATTTCATTATTAAATTATAGGGAACAGACTTTGGTGAAGTCGGACTTAACTCTTAGGATAGTGTACGATGAGAGCATGTTGTTTGACTACGGGCCGTACGAAATTACTGAATACGGTGCAAGTAGGAGCTACCCTGATTTGATAAGTGGATTGGCGCCTTTTGACAGAAGTGGGTGTCAAAGCATTAATCTTCCTTTGAGATATTCGGATGAATTCAATTTTATTAGGATTGGAAAGGGATGTGGTTTTGATAAGCGACGCGATATCTGTAGCTCATCTAGCTTAGATTACAACGGCATCCATACTTTCTTCACTACTGTGATTCACGAAGCTGAACATGTCAGACTTGCGACAGAAATATGGAATTTCACTGATCCAAGTAATCAGTGCATTGAACCCACATACTCGATTGAATATGACATGGATCGGGATGGGTATAAGGACCTATGGGAATCACTGAGTCTAGAGGCTCTTGAGTACAACGCTTCCTTACAAGATCCGTCCAGGGGTTTTATGGTCAGAATCTCATCTGGTGGTGGGCCCGATATTAGAGATATGTATAGTAGAAAATATATAAACGATGGCCAGGGCAGCTGTGATTACTGTATGGGGACCTGCAGTAACGGAACAATGTATGAGGAGGCTCGGTGTCGTCAAGCGGAGGCGAACCTGGATGTGAAAGATATTAATTCATATGATTATTCCTTCGATAAAAGCGGCGATAATCAAGGTAAATTATGGAAATGATGGTTAGAGTATTTACGAAATCTTACTATGTCTGTGCATTTATACTTTGCTTTCACATACAATTATGGAGCCAGATAGGCGTTCAGGATTCTTCTCAGGCTTTTGAAGCTCAGACTCTGTTAAAGGCATTGGACGACCTGCTGTTCCCAGTCGTAATTGATACAGTTTTGCTTGTCGACTATTTGGATCCTTCTTTAGAGAAGTACGAGAAACACAGGTTATGGTCGAATCAACGAATTGACTCTTCTATATATATTCGGTTGCCTCAGCCTGATCCCTCAGAAATAAAATTGCTCATACAAGGTCTAATGCAGAATGAATATGCTTATTTGCGTGACTCTGTTTTTCAAATCTATAAGCGGCATGCAATGTTCTTTGAGCAGGAGTGGGCGACCACGTATCAAATGAACGACTACGTCTGTCCAGAAATTTCAGAACGATTAGGTATTCTGAGTGGTTTTGAGGAGCTCATTGCATTATACGACATTGCGCTTGCTGAAATGGATGCATCTGAAGTTTATAATATGTTCAGAGAAGACACGCGGCATTTTAAGTCAGGTCAAAGTAGGGATGCTGTTAATGCCCGAATTTTGCACTTCAGACCATTGCTATCTATCTATGCTAATTGTACATCTGTGCCACGGCATCGGGCTATAGGTTACAACCGATATAAAGAATATGAAGATCAATGGTACTATTTTTTGAAGCAAGAAATGATGAATTGTAGGTGGTTACAAGAGAGCTGGTCGCTGGAGTGTGATTTAGCCTATTCCTACTTGCTGGATTATATGTCTGAGTATGATAGCGATTTAGAGGAATTTCTTGTATCGAATCTCGATATCATTATGAACTCTCGTTATCGAGGTTTCCTAGGGGAATACGCAGTAAGGTTTGGTTCTGATAATTTTTTTGAGCATTTCGCAATGTCTATTACAACTGAATACGATTTTCAACAATCTCGTTATCGGCCCTTTGCGGGAATAGCGCGGCATTTGGAGGGGCAAAGACAAATTTCGTGGTACGAAGCTGTCGGTAGAGCTTTGGCTGAGTCGGGTTTATCAATTGAAGAGGCTTTTTTTGAAAGAGATACAGAATTTACGGATTACCTAATGCGTAAATATCCAGAGTTGCCTAAATTTAAATCATCTCCTGATAAAGAATAGACATGAAGCATCATATTATATTTCTGTTCATGTGCTGTTTCAGCAGTTGCGTACATGTTTTTTGTCAAACAGTGAGCGTCGATGTTGTGCACATTTGTGAGCCGGATAATCCTCTTGGTTATGCTCATGTTCAACTGCCTTATGGTACATTGTATGAGTTTGATGTCCCCTATGATCTTGAATACTACAATGTGGACAATGGTCAAGAAGGTGAAATGTCGATGATTGACCGAAATGCATATCTCAGTTTTCTTACCGAGGGAACATATGAATTGACAGTATTTCTAGATGGTTACTGTAAGTATGAGGCAGAGTTCGTGGTATTTGCGAAGACTCAGATTGAACTTGAGGCCGAAGTGAAAGGTGTAAACTGTGAAGGCGTGGGTGAAATACTTTTCGGTGCAAGTTCATTGGGACTAGGTCTTGATGTGATGTGGAGTGACGGATACTCTAGTCTTAATAGAGAAGTTTATTCACCAGGGATCTATTGTGTAGAAGTTAGGCCATCTGGCGACGAATACTGTGCTGTCTCTGAGTGTTTCGAGGTGGGTTATGATGAGGATTATCTAGAAGTTGAAATTGTAGAATTTACCAACTTAGCATATTGCTCTGAACGTATTCATTGTAATGCAGCAATTGAGGTGAGGGCAATTGGTAACTCAACGTATAGATATGAGTGGTATCACGGTGTCGACGGTCGGCGTATAAATAATCTTTGTCCGGGGGAATATAGTGTTCTCATTTCTGGAAGTGACGGTTGTTTTCGGACTCTGGATTTTACAGTTTGTTGCTGTGCAGCTGATGCAAGCACAGAAGGCAAGGTTCCCATCTGTAGTAACATATCTGATGGGGACGCTCTCTCCATATCTGGACGTGCTGATAGTCCTAACCGAAGAATTGGCGCAAGTCCTATCGGGGGTTCAGGTTCTTATGTATGTACTTGGACTGGTCCCGAGGGCAATATAATTAGTAGCAACTGCGGAAGTATTGAGAATATTGAAAAACTAGGGACATACTGTCTTTCAGTAGATGACGGTTGTAGTACTGTGAAGCGTTGCTTTGAAATTGTGGACTGTGAATCCTATTCTTTCGAATTGAATTTTATTATAACCAATACCTGCAGAGATTTAAATTTTGGATCAATTGAAATTATACCTGATCGAAAGCATAGAGCAGTTAGATATGACTGGGAGCATGATGACCAGTCAAGAGTAGCTAGCGAGTTGGCAGAGGGCGAATTTTGCGTTAGAATTACTGATCATACTGGGTGTGCTGTTAGGCGTTGCTATACCGTAGGGTTAAACTCTCTTTCAGAACTAGATGTTACATCGCCCTGCGGAACTCAGTTGAGTTGTAATGATGTGCCTGTGGACTTTATTCCTTATGATGGAGAATTAGAGTGTGAGTACAATGATCCTTTTGACTGTCGTGTTTATAATTGCATATGTCCCCTAACAGGTGGCGTGAGTTTATCAGGCTCATCGCCATATTTAGAGGAGGACGTCTTTAATAGACAAAATTGTGTGCTAGAGGCTATTTGTCCTTCAGGTCAAGTTGTTATAACAGATTATGGTCGTCGAATAGATACGTTAGTATTAATTGAGCTGCCACCGCGCCCTGGATGCATTAAGTGCTTCAAGTGCTACCGACTAGATGTTTGTAAGATTGGCTCTACAATCTGGCATACTTATTCAATGACGGAGTCTGGAGATTGTAAAAGGGAGGAGTTAAGTTCAGATGATGAATATAATTTTGACTTTGGAAAACTGCCATGGCCTACAGCTATGGACTTATTATCATCAGCGATACCATTATCCGAGGAATTTGTAAGTCTGAATCAATTATACGACATAGCTAACTTTGAAGATCTTTGGAGGGTGTCTTCTACTCAACATTCAGAGGATCCTGATTCAAAGGGATCAGATGGGGTCACTAAGTTACAATACATCGCAAGTCCAAATCCAGTTAGCGAGCGTCTCGTTATAAGTACTAATGATCAGTCAGTCGATATGGTAAGAGTTCTAGATGCGTACGGACAAGTACTGAGTGAGATCGATGGTTTGAGTAGTCGTAATGTCATAGATTGTGCATCCTATAGCAGTGGTATTTACTTTGTGTGCTTTCTGAGCAATGGCCATATCATCAAAACAAGAAAGATATTTAAAACATAGATTATGGATTTACGAATCGATCGTAGCTTTTTAGGGTTTACCTTACTTACTTTATCATTTTTATGCCTCTGTTCTTGCTCCGATATGGAGGAGGGCGGTGATTATTTTATGGAGCGACAAAGCCTTATTGGTAAATATGAAGTCGACACCTATGAAGAGCATACTCGAAATGATTCACTGATCTATGAGAATAACCTTTTCAGAAAAATCGAGATCACTGAGGAAGAGATTATCCAAGAGCGCTTTATACCATGGAGAGATACGGTAACGGCAGAGTGGCTGTATGAACCATCGCCAGAGAGGCGTGTATACCTTCTGAGGGGACAAAGGCCTACAGTGTCAGTCATTGAATACGAAATACTAGAGCAAACTGAGACAACCATGACATGGAGATATGATACAGAATACATCTCTAACTCTGTTAAATTTCGCTATAGAGGTACGTGGAATTTGACTAGAGAGTAGTTCTGGTCATTATTAGCGCTGTAACAGTCGGGCGGCACCACTACTGACCCTCTCTCGGTATTGTCATCTCACTATATATGCAAACTCGCCTTGCGAGTCAGCAAGGTCTCCTCGTCTTCCACGCGATCAGGATCTTGCACGCAGCAGTCTACAGGACATACTGCAGCGCACTGCGGCTCTTCGTGGAAGCCTTTGCACTCTGTACACTTATCAGGTACGATGAAGTAGTAATCGTCTTCTACAGGCGCTTGTCGCGCATCAGGACTTACTGATTCACCGGTTTCGAGGAGAAACATACCGTCTACATTGGTACCGTCACCCACAGCCCATTCTATACCGCCTTCATAGATGGCATTGTTAGGACATTCGGGCTCGCAAGCTCCGCAGTTGATGCATTCGTCAGTGATGATGATGGCCATAGTGTAGAAGAATAGTAGAGTACAAAATTACTTGCTTACATAAGATCTTGGCGCATCAGAAAGTTCATCTCTGAGATAATCACCACCTTTGACAGTACTACTATGCTACAGAGAGACCGTATATCCGTGCTATTGACAGTATTGCTCATGCTTGTTACAGGCTGGGCCGCTTGGCAACTATCAAGCGAGCTTGCTGAGTATCGCAGTGCTCGAGATGAACTATCTTCTTTGCTGAATTTTGATCAGAGGCTTCTTGATGTCAATGAATGGCTCAACAAGTCCACCGAAAAAGGTCCAAGACTCCTTCAAGGCGAGGCCATTGCCGAACGAGGAGATGAGGCCTGGTCAGCAGGTGGACGCTGGACGATTGCAGGGCTGCTGGCCCTAGGTGTAGCGGTACTCCTGACCTTGACTCTGACGAGCTCTGTGCGTACACGGATCTTGCAGATTATCAGTATATCACTCGTGTCGCTGCTCATAGGTCTATCGCTGCCCATGTTAGAGATAGCAGCCTACTTGCGAGATCTTACCATAGATCTCAATATCGATGGGGGAGGACTGATAGCCATGGCGCTAGGCACGTCCAAGACTTTCCAGGGAGATATCTACTTCTACTATCAGAGCAAGTCCATTATCGAGATTATCCGACTATTATTTCAGCAAGGAAATCTTGTAGTAGCCCTGAGTATACTTGCCTTCAGTATCATGATTCCCGTGGTGAAGCTCCTGAGTACCGGTTACCTGATCATAGTAAATCCCAAGGACGGACTATCGCGCTACCAGCGCATCGTCCTGCTGATCGGTAAGTGGAGCATGGCAGATGTGTTTGTCGCAGGTATCTTCCTCTCCAGTCTTGCCTTCAGGAATATGAATCCTGGATTACAGACAGACAGCCGAGTGCTGCCTGGACTGTATTTCTTCCTCGGATATTGTCTCCTGTCTATAGGTAGCAGCATGATGATAGGACGCTATATGGCGAGCCGAGATCAGTCGTAGTATCTCCGGCTTCGATCAGTACGTCTGTAGAGGCGTCTCTGCCTGCCACGGAAGTCTCTGTACACCAGATCGCCATCGCGCTCTAGGATGACCTCATTGCCGTCTCTATCTCTGAAACGGTTATATCCTGCAAATCGAAAATAGACCTCCCGTCGATCAAATCGCACATCAATACCACGTCTCCTTTCATCTACAGAAATGACGCGACCGCTACGGATCTCAGTCCATCGTCCTTCTAGCCTTGGCCCTGTATAGCGATTGTAGTCGTAGCTATACTGTTGCTGGGGAAGGGTAGCACTACGACGTCTGGTAGCCGGCTGAAAGTATAGGATATGACCTCTACCTGATGGGCTGAAGATGACCTCCTGAGAGGAGCGTATGATGTATTTGTTTCCCTGTGGATCGAGATATTCATCTGCACCGCGTAGACGGTAGTAGTACCAGTCACGCTGATCTCCACGCTGCACCCGTATGCCTTGCTCGGTATAATCTACAAGTATGTGGATGTCATATTTCTTGTTGTACCAGCGTCCTTCAATGCTCCGAAAGTCTTCAGCAGCGCTCAGCGATATACTAACTAGAAATAGGGCAAAAATGTATACAATTCTCATGGTCTTAGATTTGACTACAAGATCAGGATTAATATTCTAAGATTTATTTACGCTAATGTTAGGGTATGGTTAACCTCGCTTGCCTGCCTGGCTGTGCCAACAGAGCAAGCAGGCTTGCCTGCCTGGCTGTGCCAACAGAGCAAGCAGGCTTGCCTGCCTGGCTGTGCCAACAGAGCAAGCAGGCTTGCCTGCCTGGCTGT
>Ga0115029_1000776_pt1 | contig 27966 bp, 21 predicted proteins | sample SidtaG_3_FD_87297 | JGI IMG/M metagenome (GOLD analysis project Ga0115029, IMG submission 87297) | Marine algal microbial communities from Sidmouth, United Kingdom - Sidmouth_Asex1 metaG | ecosystem: Host-associated > Algae > Red algae > Unclassified | place: Sidmouth, United Kingdom | collected... | reverse complement strand
GTTGTCGTATCGGACGGGTCGATAGCCGGTCGATCCGGCGTCGGATCGATCGGGTCCGGATCCTGTGTCCCGGTCGTGGGCGGCATGGGCAGGCCGGTATCCGGCGGTGGCGCGTTTGGATTCGAGGCATCGGGGTCCGGTGTCGGCACATCCGGCCCGCCGCCGGTGGCCGGTGGCTCGGGGAAGGGGTCGCTGCCCGCTTCCAGCTCGTCCAGGTTGAGCACGCCGTCACCGTCGGAGTCGATCGCGTAGTCGTACTGCGCCTCGCTCACCTCCAGCGCAGCGCCGTCCGGGCCGATCGGCACGCTGCGGCTGAGCCGCGCCAGCGGCAGGTCGCCGCGCGGCTGCTCGCTGACCCATACCACCTCCACCCCCAGCTGGATACCCGGATCCACCCGCACCGTGCCCGACCAGGTCGTGTCGTCGATACGCCGCATGCTCACGCGCTGGCCGGTCGACAGGATCACGTCCGGACGCAGCCGCATGCGGTCCACGGCACGACTTTGCAGCAGTCGCTTCGGAACCGCCATGCCCATGTCCGCACCCGCATCCGCAGCACGCCCCTGCGGCGCGGAGGACGGCTCCGCCTGGCAGGCTGCGAGCGACACGGCAAGGGCCACGGCGCTCAGCGGCCGTACGAGGAAGGCAGGCTGGCGATTCATCGTGGCTCTCCGAGCGTGAGGGTGAACGGGACATCGCCGTCATCGGCGCCGCTACCCGAGCCGCCCCCTCCGGCCAGCGCTGCCAGCGCGCCGACCGCGACCACGCCGAGCGCCACCTTCCACCAGGCCACCCCGCCGATGGCGATCGGCGCTGAGGTCTCGCCCGGTCCGGTCACGGCGGGGGGTGAGAGCCCGCCCGCCGGTGCCGAGGCGACGATCTCCCGCATCCACGGATCGAACGCGAAGCCGCTGACGGTACGGTTGCCGCCGGTGTCGCGGGCCTGCAGGTAGTACTCGATCCGCCTCGAATCCCGAGGATCGGTCGGGATGCTGGCGCTGAAGAAGGCCGAATCGGCCAGCGCGTTCATCGGGCTTGCCCGGTAGGGCAGTTCGCCGTCGCGGCGATGGTACAGCGTCACATCGCGCAGGACCCGATCATCGACCACCTGGGCGGTGAACACCTGCCGACTCGCCGCCGCGGCCCGCTCCGGCCCTTCATGCTCGATGACCGGGGGCGTGGCATCGGGAACCCCCTGCGCGTACGCCCCCGTCAGGGTCAGCTCCGCGAACATCAGCAGGCCGGTCAGCAGCAGGCAAAGGGTCTTTCGCGTGCGGTTCAGATTTCTCATCGGCCTTAGTATAAGAAGCGCGCCGAACGCGGACGTGATGCGGATAGCGTATCGGCGCTACAGTCGCCCCATGACGGGAATCGAACCGACGGGGTGCCGGATCATGATCGTTCGAAGGTGAACGTGAGACCCGGTTCACGCGCGCGCGGGCTGATCAGGCTGGCCGATCGAGCCCATCACGCGCTCAAGGCGGTCTGCATGACGCTTCTCGCCGCTCTGCTGTCGATCGAACTGTGCGTGGTCCTGCTGCGCTACGGTCTGAATACCGGCAGCCTGTGGCTTCAGGACCTGGCCCTCTACCTGTTCGCCATGCTGGTCCTGCTGGGTCTGCCGGTCGCGCTGGCGGACGATCGTCACGTACGGGTCGACGTGCTGCGCGAGCGGCAGTCGGTGCGGACGCGGCGGGTGATCGATACGGCCGGTCTGGCGCTGTTCCTGGTGCCCGCGCTGCTGCTGACGCTCTATCATGTCGCGCCGGACGTGCTGTATTCCTGGTCGATCCGCGAGGGTTCGCGCGAGACCGGCGGGCTGGGCGGCGTCTACCTGGTCAAGACCGTGCTGCCGCTGAGCTGCCTGCTGATGCTGTTGCAAGGGGGCGCACGAGTCCTTGCCTGCTGGTCCGACGACGAGCGGCGGTCCGATGAGGAGAAACGGATATAATGCAGGTCTGGTTCGTTCTGCTGCTGATCGGATCGGTCCTCGCCGGCATCGTGTCCGGTCTGCCGGTGTTCGCGGTCCTGCTGGGCGTGCCGCTGGCCGTGGCAGGGTTGGCCAGCCTAGTGGGCGCATTCGATCCGGGCTACCTGGCCGCCTTCCCGCAGCGCGTCTACGGACTGGCCAGCAACTCCCTGCTGGTGGCGGTTCCGCTGTTCGTGTTGATGGGGCTGCTGCTGGAGCGCTCGCGCACCGCCGAGCGCATGTTGATGGTGATGGCGCGGATGCTGGGTGGCTCGCGCCGCGGTCTGGTGCTCGCGGTGCTGGGGGTCAGCGCCCTGATCGCGGCCTCCACCGGCATCATCGGGGCGACGATCGTCATGCTGGGACTGATCAGCCTGCCGGCCATGGACGCGGCCGGCGTGCCGCGACGACTGGCCTGCGGACTGGTCTGCGCCTCGGGCACGCTGGGCCAGATCATCCCGCCGTCGATCGTGCTGATCCTGCTGGGCGACCAGATCTCCACCACCTACCTGGAAGCGCAGCACGGTGCCGGCAATTTCGCGCCCGAGCCGGTATCGGTCGCCGACCTGTTCGCCGGGGCGTTGCTGCCCGGGCTGTTGCTGGTCGCGCTGTACGCGGTGTACGCGCTGTGGCGGTTGCGCCATGGCGAAGCCGGGCAGGGCACCATCGAGCCGGTAGCGCCGACGAAAACGGCGCCGGCGCCGGTGTCGGTTCCGGGCGCATCGTCCGGCGGTCCGCCCGATGCCGATGCCGATGTCGTTGCCGCTGCGGGGTCCGTCACGTCGGCCCTGTCCGTGTTCCTGCCACCCATGCTGCTGATCGCTTCGGTGCTGGGTTCGATCCTGCTGGGCGTCGCCACGCCGACCGAGGCGGCCGCGATCGGCGCGGGTGGCGCGCTGCTCCTGGCCGCGGCAAGGACCGGTGACGGTGGGAGCCGGGTCGTGTCGCGTGCGGCGGCCCTGGTGGCGTTCGCCGCGCTGCTGCTGGTGGCGCTGCGCAACCTGTCCAGTGGTGGCGAACGCTCGTTGCTAGCCCGTCCGTTGTTCGATCAGTGGCTGCCCGGCGCGCTGCTGGGGCTGGTCGCGATCGGCCTGCTGATGTGCGCAGGGTCGCTGCTGCGTCGGCGACTGCTGTCACCGGTGTTGCTGGACTCGGTACGGATCACCGGCATGATCTTCGGCATCGTGATCGGCGCCTCGATGCTGTCGCTGGTGTTCCGGGGGTTCGGTGGCGACGAGATGGTGGCCTCGCTGCTGGCGTCGCTGCCCGGGGGCGATCACACGCTGCTGCTGGCGGTGCTGCTGCTGATCTTCGTGCTCGGTTTCCTGCTCGAGTTCGTCGAGATCATCTTCATCGTCGTGCCGTTGATCGGGCCGACCCTGTTCGCCAGCGACTTCGACCCGGTGTGGATCGGCATCCTCATCGCGCTGAACCTGCAGACCTCCTTCCTGACGCCTCCGTTCGGCTTCGCACTGTTCTACTTCCGCTCGGTCGCACCCCCCGGATTCTCCACGCTGGACCTGTACCGCGCCGTGCTGCCGTTCGTGGGGCTGCAGGCGCTTGCGCTATGCTGCGTCTACGCTTTTTCTCCGCTGGCCACCTGGTTGCCCGGCCTCATCGATTGAAGGGAGTGTGTAGGTGAAACGACGTGATCTGCTCAAGAGCGGCGCCACCGGTGCGCTCGCCTCCGGCGCCGCCCTGCTGGGCGCACCGGCGATCGCCCAGTCGGATGCGTCGCGGCGCTTCGAGTGGAAGCTGCCGACCAGCTTCCCGGCCAAGGCGCCGGGCGTGGGAACCAACGTCACCAGCTTCGCCGAGCGGGTGGCGCGGATGAGCGACGGGCGCCTGAGCTTCAAGGTGTTCTCCAGCGGCGAGCTGGTGCCCCCGTTCGCGGTCGAGGACGCGGTGCAGAACGGCACCGCCGAGATCGGTCATTCCACCCCCTACTACGCGGCCGGCAAGAATCCGGCCTTGCATTTCTTCAGCACCGTGCCGTTCGGCCTGTCGGCCACCGAGCACGCGGCCTGGTTGCGCTTCGGTGGCGGTCAGGCGTTGTGGGACGAGATCTACGCCACGCGGGGACTGGTACCGATCTACTCGGGCAATTCGGGTGTGCAGAGCGGTGGCTGGTTCAAGCAGCCGATCGAGTCGCTGGAAGATCTGAAGGGGCTGAACATGCGCATCGCCGGACTGGGGGGCGAGGCCATGCGCGAGCTGGGCGTGAACGCGGTGCTGCTGCCGCCACCGGAGATCTTCACCGCGTTCAAGTCCGGCGCCATCGATGCGGCCGAATGGGTGGGGCCGTTGCTGGACCAGGCGTTCGGCCTGTACAAGGTGGCCTCGTATTGCCACGTGCCGGCGTTCCACGAGCCGGGTGCCGCGCTGGCGATCGTGGTCAATGCCGATGCCTGGGCGGAACTGCCCGAGGACCTGCAGCAGATCGTGCGCAACGCCGCCGAAGCCACCTCGGTGGAGACGCTGGCCCAATTCGACTACTTCAACGTGCAGGCGCTCGGGCAATTGCGGGACGAGGGCGTCACCTTCGCCCCGTTCCCGGACGAGGTGATCGCCGCGCTGCGCGAGGCGACCGGCTCGATCATGCAGAAGCTGGCCGCGGACAACGAGGATTTCGCTCGCGTGCAGCAGAGCTACGATGCGTTCCTGGCGCCGGCGCGAGAATACGCCAGCCTGTTCCAGGGAGCCATGTTCGAGCAGCGCAACGGCTGAGGGAGGCGTTGCGCCCGGCATCGGCGGGCGTTGGCGGGAGGTCGGTGTGAAGGCGACTCGCCCCGCGCGGCCGAGGAACAGGCGACCAGGGTGGCGACGACTGCGCAGAGGGGTAGCTCTTGCTTTTCTGGTCGGCTGCCTGCTCGGCTCGGGCTGGCTGTGGTGGGGCGCGCGACCGGCCGCCCCGCTGTTGTTCGTCAACGCGCGCGTGCTCACCTTCGATGCGCAGGACCGGATCGCCGACTCGGTGCTGGTGATCGACGGGCGCATCGTGGCGGTCGGTCGCGCCGGCATGCCGATCGATCCGGTGCGCGCCGCCGAGGCGCGCCGCATCGACCTGGCGGGGGCGACCCTGATGCCCGGATTCGTCGATGCGCACAGTCACTTTCCCGCGGTCGAGCTGGCCCGGTTCGGCGTCGACCTGACGCCGCCCCCGGACGGCGGGATCGCCGATCTGACCAGCCTGTTCGAGCGTCTGCGAGGCGCTTCGCTCGACCTGCCGCCGGGGCGCTGGCTGATCGGCTTCGACTACGACGAGTCGTCGCTGAGCGAAGGTCGACACCCCACGCGCAGGGAACTGGACGACCTGTCCATGACGCGGCCGATCTGGCTGCGCCATCGCAGCGGACACATGGGGGTGGGCAACAGCGCGGCGCTTGCCGCACTGGGCATGGACGAGCGCTCCGCGGTGCCGCATGGCGGGCGTGCTCGCCGTGACGAAGAGGGCTTGCTGAACGGTCTGCTGCAGGAGCGCGCGGCCCCATCGCTCGCCAGGCTGCTGCAGGAGGTTCCCTGGGCCCGACGGTTCGATGCGCTGCCCCACGCGCGGGATGCCTACCTGACGGCCGGTGTGACGACCGTGCAGAACGGGCACGCCAGCGTGGCGGTCATCGCCCTGCTGGGCATCGCGCAGCGGCTGGGCGTGCTACCGCAGCACGTCGTGGTGTGGCCGGCCGGCGATGGCTCGCACCGCCCGGGCGTCGGGGAACGCCTGCTCGGCATGGTCGCGCGCTGGCTGAGCGATGAGCGACGCCTGCGAGTCGGTGCGATCAAGCTGATCGCCGACGGCAGTCCGCAGGGCATGACGGCCTGGCTGAGTCAGCCCTATCCGCTGAGCAGCGGGCAGGCGCCGCAGTACCGAGGCGTCTCGACGCTGCTGCCCGGCGAACTGGAAGCGCAGGTGTTCATGTATCACGACGCGGGCCACCGACTGGCGATCCACGCCAACGGGGACGCCGCGATCGATGCGGCGCTGGACGCGATCGAGGTGGCCCTGCAGGCAAGCCCGCGCGCGGACCATCGTCATCTGATCGTGCACGCGCAGACCGTGCGCACCGATCAGCTGCGACGCATGGCCACGCTCGGGGTCGGGGCCAGCTTCTTTCCCTCGCACGTGCGCTACTGGGGCGGCTGGCACCGTGACCGCTCGCTCGGCCCCGCGCGCGCCGCGCGCATCAGTCCGCTGGCCGAGGCGGACGCGGCCGGTGTGCGCTATTCGCTGCACACCGACTCGCCGGTGACCCCGATGCGTCCGTTCGACGTGGTCAGCGTCGCCGCCGAACGTCGCATGCCATCGGGCGAGGTGCTCGGACCCGAGCAACGGGTATCGCGTACGCGGGCGCTGCGCGCCCTGACCATCGACGCCGCCTGGCAGGCGGGGCTCGAACACGATCGGGGTTCCATCGAACCGGGCAAGCGGGCCGACCTGATCACCCTCGTCCACGATCCGCGGGAGCCTGCCAACGCCGCCGTCCTCGCAGTGCAGCGGGTGTGGATCGACGGGCGCGAGCATCCGCTCCGGTGAGCGTCGCGCGGCAGTCCCCGACACATCGGCAGCCGATACGGCATCGGCTGCCCACCCTGCTGGTGGTGGTGGCGATCCTGTCGTTCGCCTGTCTGGCCCTGCGGGCGGTGTACGAGCTGGAACGCTGGCGCCTGGGCCAGGAGCTGGCGCGGCAGGCGACCGTGCAGGCGGTCGAGCTGGATCGGCAGCTGGAACAGCTGGGCCTGGTGCCGCGGCTGCTGGCCGGCGACCCTCGCTTGATGGCGGCCCTGCAGGGCACGGCGGGCATCGAGCGCGCGAATCGCCTGCTGGCCGATGTCCAGCAGCGCAGCGGGCTGTCCTTCGTGTTCCTGATGCAGGCATCGGGACGGACGGTGGCGGCCAGCAACCACGCCGGGCCGCTGAGCTTCGTCGGCGTGAACTACGGATTCCGACCGTACTTCCAGGCGGCGATGCAGGGCGAGGAGGCCAGTCATTTCGCGGTCGGCGCCACCACCGGCCGGCCGGGCTACTTCGTGGCGGTGCCGATGGGCAACGAACGGACGGGGCCACGGGGCGTGGTGGTCGCCAAGATCGAACTGGACGAGCTGGTCGAGGCCTGGAGAGCTCGACCGCACGATGCCTTCGTGCTGGATGCCGACGGCGTCGTCGTATTGTCCAGCGATGCCGACCTGCTGTACGTGCCACGCGTCCGGACGCACGGATCGGCACGAACGGCGTGGCCGGACGGGCGTCCCTACCGCGTCGACACCGAACGGCGGCTGCTCGGTTCCGGGAGCGGCGCCTGGCGGATGGCCGCCGTGGGGAACGGGGGAAACGGCACGGCCGGTAGCGAGGGGCCGTGGATCGGCAGCGAGGCCGGCCTGCGAACAGAAGCCTGGACGCTGGTGGCCATCCGTTCACGCCAGGAGGCGCTCGAACGGGCGCTCGTCGGCGTGGCGGCGCTGGGCGCGGCGCTGACGATCGGGGCGCTGGGCTGGCGGGTACGGATGCAGCGTCGCCGCATCACCCGCGATGCCGAACGTTCCGCCGCTCAGCTGGAGCGGCTGGTCGACGAGCGCACGGCCGAACTGGCCTCCGCGCAGCGCGCCTTGATCGCGCGGTCGCGGTTCGAAATGCTCGGTCGGATGTCGGCCGCGATCAATCACGAGGTCAATCAACCCCTGGCCAGCCTGCGGCTGAACCTGGCCAGCGCCCGAGCGCTGCTGGCGCGCGAGGCACCGCCGCTGGACGAGATCGGCGACATCGTGATCGACAGCGACCGGACCACCCGCCGCATCGGGCGCATCATCGCCACGCTGCGCAGCGTGGCCGGTACCGAGGTGCCGCTGGAGGATGTGGTGTCCCTGCGCGCGCTGTTCGAGGACACCTTGGCGACGGTGCGGCGCGAACGCCCGGCGATGGCCGATGCGCTGCACGTCGATCTGCCCGGCGAGACGTCGACGGCCCTGGGCAACGCGATCCTGTTGCAGCAGGCGCTGCTCAACCTGGTCTACAACGCGCTGGACGCGATCCGTCTCGCGACATTGGGCAGCGTTCGGCTGGTTGCCGAGCTGAATCGGTCCGGTGCCGACGCCCGGCCGCACGCGTGGGTGATCGACGTCACCGACGATGGGCCGGGCGTGCCCGACTCGGTGCGCCCGACCCTGTTCGAGCCGTTCGCCCGCGCCGACGAGCAGGGAAGCGGACTAGGTATCGGTCTTGCATTGTCACGCGAGATCGCCGAACGCCACGGTGGCACCCTGGAGCTGCACGAGCGTGTCGGCGGCGGTACCACGTTTCGCCTGACCCTGCCGGCCGCGCCACCGGCCGCACCGTCGACATGAGTCAGGATTCCCCCTCGGACGAGCCCCTCCTGGTCCTGTTGATCGACGACGACCTGGACGTGCTGGGGGCGCACGCACGCTTCCTGCGCGTGCATGGGCTGGAGGTACTGGTGGCGGACCGCGCCGCCTCCGGTCTGGCACGGCTGGACGAACGGGACGTGCACGTGGTGATCACCGATCTGCGCATGCCGGACGGCGACGGAATCACCTTCGCTCGCCAGGCGCGCGAACGACAGCCCTTCCTGCCGATCATCTTCTTCTCGGGCTACGCCCGGGTGCCCGACGTGGTGGAAGCCATGCGTCTGGGGGCCGCGGATTTCCTCGAGAAGCCGGTCGACCCGTCGACCCTGCTCGACCGGGTGCAATCGCTGCGCGGGCGAGCGGACACGACCCCGATCAGTGCACGGGCGGCCTTCGATCCGGACAGCAATGCGTTGCCCTTTCGTGCGCGCGTCCTGGCCTACGAGCGGCATCTGATCGAGACCAGCCTGGCTCGCCACGGCGGACGCATCGCCGAGGTACTCGCGGCCTTGCGCATCAACCGGCGCACGCTCAACGAGAAGATGCAGCGGCTGGGCATCTCGCGGGAGGGCTGAACGAGTCGATGGCGTTCGACAGGCGTACCGGGCGATATCGGCAAGAAATTGCCGAACCGGTTCGCAGGCGCGCTCCGCCATCCGGGCACCTCCGACAAAGCACCGGTTATTCAGCGACTTGCGCGCGCTTGCAGTTGTCACCGCACTTGTTCGAGAATGGCACAGCGCTGATGAACGGCGCCCGATTCCGAACTGTCCTGGAGACCATCGATGATCTGCCACACCCGAAGGTTGCTGCTCGCCGCAGCCGTCAGCGCCTCGTTCGTCAGCCTGCCGGCCGCCGCGCAGGACGTGACCGATTACGTGCTCAACACCGCCTCCACCGGCGGCACCTATCACCCGGTCGGCACCGCCATCGCTACTCTGTCCAAGGTCCGGTTGCTGCCGACCGAGAACTTCAGCCTGACGGCGGTCAACTCGGCGGGTTCGGGCGCGAACGTGCAGGCCATGGCCTCCGGTGCCGCCGACTTCGCGATCCTGCAGGGCCTGTTCGGCTCCTACGCCTCCACCGGCACCGGCCCGGTCTCCGAACCGCAGACCAACCTGCAGGCGGTGTCGATGCTGTGGCAGAACGTCGAGCAGTTCGTGCTGGCCAACGAATACGTCAGCGACGGCACGGTATCCGACCTGATGGCCGCCAAGGGCGAATCGGTGGCGATGGGCAGCCAGAACTCCGGCACGCTCGGTTCCAACCAGGTGCTGCTCGAAGGGCTTGGCGTTGACTTCGAGAACGACTTCGAGTACGTGTATGCCGGCTACGGTCCGTCGGTCGATGCGATGGCGGACGGGCAGGCGGTCGCGGCCGGCATCCCCTCGGGCGTGCCGACCTCGGCCATCACCAAGCTGATGTCCACCAACGGCGACAAGTTCACGCTGCTGGACGTCACCGCCGAAGAGGCCGAGAAGATGGATGCCGGTCGCGAGCTGTGGACCGAGTACACGATTCCTGCCGGCAGCTACCCCGGCCAGGACGATGACGTCACCACCATCGCGCAGCCGAACTTCCTGGCGGTCAATGCCACGGTGGACGAGAACCACGTCTACCTCTTGACCAAGACCATCTTCGAGAACCTGCCGTTCCTGCAGGCGATCCACCCGGCCACCCAGGCGATGGCGCTCGAGTCGGCGCTGTCCGGTCTGCCGGTGCCGCTGCACCCGGGTGCAGCGCGGTACTTCGCCGAAGCCGGCGTCGAGATTCCCGACCGGTTGATGGCCAAGTGATCACGGGGCGGTGCGCAATGGCCGGGTATCGATCGTCATGAACGCACCGCCCCCGCACATCGACCTGCCGACCGACGGGCCGGGCAAGGCCGCGGTCGACGAACCGGTGGTCATCGCCGGTGCGTCGACGCTGGAACTGCACGCGCGGCGCGAGGCGCTGTTCGACTTCGACGCCGCGTTCGGCAAGCCCTTCGCCCCGCTCGGTGCGCTGTTCTTCACCGGCACCGTGCTGTTCGCTATCTGGCACATCGCCACCAATATCACCATCACCGAGCCTGCCCGCTGGCAGAACGCGATCCACTTCGCAGGCTTCGCCTTCATTGCCGCCATCACCACGCGCTCGTTCGGCAGTGGCGAGCCGTCGCGCGCCTCGACCATCGCGAACCTGGTCTTCGGCATCGCGCTGGCGGCGGCGGCCACCTGGGTGGCGGCGGCCGAGAACGGGCTCTACACGCGCACGCTGGCCGTCACCGGGCAACCCTGGCAGTTCGGCGTGCTCGACTGGGCGGCCGGCCTGCTGGTCATCGGCGGCGTCATCGAACTTACCCGGCGGCTGACCGGCTGGATCATCCCGGTGCTGATCGTGCTGTCGTTATCCTACATCCTGTTCCTGGGCGAAATGATGCCCGGCGCGTTCCGCGCCGCCAGCCTGCCGCTGGACGATGTGCTGTTCCGGTCCCTGTACAACGACGAGGGCATGTTCGGCATCATCGCCTCGATCTCGTCCTCCAACATCACGCTGTTCATGATCTTCGGGGCGTTCCTCGTCGTGTCCGGCGCCTCGGATTTCGTCATCGAGATGTCCAAGATCGTGGCCGGCCGCTTTCGCGGCGGAGCGGCGTTCGTGGCGGTGATCAGCTCGGCGCTGACCGGCACCATCTCCGGCTCCGCCATCGCCAACACCGCCTCGACCGGCGTCATCACCATCCCGATGATGAAGTCGAACGGCTTTCGTCCCCAGTTCGCCGCCGGCGTCGAGGCCGCCTCCAGCACCGGTGGGCAGTTGATGCCGCCGATCATGGGAGCGGGCGCGTTCATCATGGCCAGCTACACCGGCATCCCGTACGGGACCATCGTGGCGGTGTCGGTGGTGCCGGCCCTGCTGTATTTCCTGTCGGTGGCGTTCATCGTGCGCATCGAGGCGGTCAAGCACTCGATCGGCACCGACGAGGTCGAGGCGGTCGATCGGAAGAAGCTCCTGTCCGGCCTGCTCAACTTCGTGCTGCCACTGGCCACGATGACCTACCTGCTGGTCTCCGGGCGCACGCCGAGCTTCGCGGCGGTGTTCGCGATCGGTACGCTGATCGTGGTCAGCTGGCTGAGCCCGAACCGCATGGGACCTGTCAACATCTCCCGCGCGCTGTCGATGGGCATCAAGACCTCGGTCATGACCGCGGTGCTGCTGGTGGCGGTGGGCCTGATCAACAACGCGGTGACCACCTCGGGGCTGGCCAACACCTTCGCGCTGATGATCGCGCAGTGGTCGCAGGGTTCCCTGCTGATCGCCCTGCTGCTGGTGACGTTGGCATCGCTGGTGCTGGGCATGGGCCTGCCGGTCACCGCGGCCTACATCGTGCTGTCGATCCTGTCGGCTCCCGCACTGGCCGGCATGCTGGCCGACGGCCTGATCGTGCAGCAGCTGGTGGCCGGCATCAGCGATCCGGTCGCGGCGATGTCGTTCGCCCTGTTTGATCCGACGCTCACCGCGACCATCGCCGAAGGCATGCCGCTGGCGGAGGCGAAGGCGCTGATGTCGGCGATTCCGTTCGACGTCGCGGTGGCCATCCGGCCCATGCTGGTGGATGCCGAGCAGACCACGCTGTTCCTGTTGACCGCGCACCTGATCGTGTTCTGGTTGAGTCAGGACAGCAACGTCACGCCACCGGTCTGCCTGGCGGCCTTCACCGCGGCGGGTATCGCCGGATCGAAACCGATGGCCACCGGCGTGGAGGCATGGAAGATCGCCAAGGGCCTCTACATCGTGCCGCTGATGTTCGCCTACACCCCGCTGGTCGGTGCCGAACTGCCCGAACTGATCCGGCTGGCGGCGTTCGCGCTGTTCGGCATCTATGCCAGCAACTGCCTGCTGCAACGCTACGCGGAAGGGCCGCTGGCCGTATGGCACTGGCCGCTGGTCGCCGCCGGCATCCTCGGCTGCTACTGGCCACTGGCGTGGATGCCCAACCTGATCGGGGCGGCGTGCGTCATCGTGCTGATCGTCACCACGCGTCGGCGATCGGCCGGCCGGCAGCCGGAACCGCTGGCAGGACCCGAAACGGTCTAGAATCGAGGAGGCGACGTGTCCGTGCTACCGCCTGAACGACGATCGCCTTCGCGATCGCTGACGGCCGGTCGCTGTCCGTGTCCTGCGGTCGTCGATGCTCGGTGGCAGCGGCAGCGTGAACCGCTGGAAAGGCGAAAGGCGCTGGCGGCCGAGCGCGACGACAGGCCGTTGTCAGCGCGACGCGTGCTGCCACGCCTGCTGGCGATGGCCGGGCTCGCCGCACGAGGATCGCGCAACGCACGGGACTTGCGCGTGTGCGAGGTGGACCATTCGCCCGGTCGATCCGAGTGGCGAACGCTGCGGTTGCTGCAGTTGAGCGATCCCCATTTTCCCGAGCGGCGCGATCCGGTCTCCGAGGCGATCCTGCGAGAGGCCGTCGCTGCCACCGCGCATGACGTGCTGGTACTGACCGGCGACTATCGGGATCTGAGCGCCGGGCCGTTCGATGGTGCCATGGCTGCACTGGGGCACGTGATCGAGCCGAGCCGGGCACCCGCGTACGCGGTGCTCGGCAATCACGATCCGGCAGCGATGATCGAACCGCTGGCGGCGATCGGCGTGCACACGCTGGTCAACCGGCACGCAGTGATCGACTCGGACGAGGGCGAGCCGCTGCTCGCCATCGCCGGCATCGACGATCCGTCGAGCTATCGACTGCACGACATCGACTCGGCGCTGGAGGGCATTTCGCCGACGCTGTCGACCGTATTGCTGGCGCATTCGCCCTGCGTGGCAGACGAGGTGCCGGCCGATCGGGTGCAGCTTTGCCTGTGCGGTCACACCCATGGCGGGCAGATCGCTCTGCCGGGCAATCTGGCCGGGCCTCTGGTGGCACGAACGCGCGGCGTGGCGTCGGATACCGTGGCCGGAAGCTGGAACCGGGCCGGCATGTGCGGCTACACCAGTCGCGGGACCGGCACCTCGGGGCTGGACGCCCGTTTCCGGTGTCCGCCCGAATTGGTCGTGCACCGGCTCGCCGTCAGAACACGCTCCAGCCGGTAAGCGCGACGATGCGCTTGAGCGTCTCGATGCCCAGCGCCGAGTTGCCGCTCGGCCCCAGCCCGGGTGACCACACCGCCAGCGTGCCGCGTCCGGGCACCACCGCGACGATGCCGCCGCCCACGCCGCTCTTGGCCGGCAGCCCGACCTCGTAGGCGAATTCCCCGGCCCGGTCGTAGGTGCCGCAGGTGAGCATCAGCGCGCTGATGCGTCGAGCACGCGCCGCGCTCATCACGCCGGCGCCACCCGCGGCCAGGAATCCGAAGCCTGTCGCCAGCTCACGACAGCTCATCGACAGCGAGCATTGGTGGAAGTAGGCATGCAGTGCGGCATCCACCGGGTTCTCCAGGTTGCCGAAGCCCTTCATCAGGTTGGCCAGGGCCGCGTTGCGAAATCCGGTGTCACGCTCGGAGGCGGCGACGGCATGATCGAAATCGACTCGATCGCCTGCCAGCCGGCGCGCGAAATCGAGCAACGTCCGGCAGGCATCGTCCCGATCGCTCACCAGGCAGTCGGCCACCACGATGGCGCCGGCATTGATCAACGGATTGCGCGGGATGCCGCGTTCGAACTCCAGCTGGGTCAGGGAATTGAACGGATCGCCGGACGGCTCCTTGCCCACGCGCTGCCACAGGTCGTCGCCGCGCGTCTCCAGGGCGAGCGTCAGCGTCAGTACCTTGGACAGGCTCTGGATCGAGAACGGCTCGTCCGCATCCCCCGCCACCACGCAATCGCCATCGACCGTCGACACGGCGATGCCCAGACGCTCGATCGGCACCGAAGCCAGCGCCGGTATGTAGCTGGCGACCCGGCCGCGGCCGAGCAACGGACGCAGTTCGTCGTCGATGGTGGTCAGGATGTCGGCCAATCGTGCCGCGTTCAAATCGGGCTTCTCCGGTTCGTCGATGACCGGACCGCCCGGCGAATCGCGATCGAAACGCAAGGCCGAAACGGGGCTGCTATTCTCGCCGTCGTGCCGATCCTGCCGCCATCATGACCGCTTTCATCGCGCGCCGCTTCGTGCAGGCGGTGTTCGTCATGCTGGTCGTCAGCCTGATCGCGTTCGCGCTGTTCCGCTTCGTGGGCGATCCGGTGGCGCAGATGGTCGGCCAGGAGACCTCGCTGGAGGACCAGGCCAGGCTACGTGCCTCGATGGGGCTGGACGACCCGGTGCTGGTGCAGTACGGGCATTTCCTGCAACGCCTGGTGACGTTCGACTTCGGCTACTCCTACCGCACGCGCCAGGCGATCACCGAGATGATCCTGTCGCGTGCGCCGGCCACCATCGAGCTGGGCCTGGTCTCGTTGCTGATCTCGTTGCTGCTCGGCGTACCGGCGGGCATCTACACCGCGATCAGGAAGCACGGCGTGCTGGCCAACGCGATCCTGATCCTGACGCTGATCGGCATCTCGGTGCCCACCTTCGTGATCGGCATCGGGCTGATCTACGTGTTCGGCGTGCAGCTGGGATGGCTGCCGACCTTCGGGCGCGGCGACACGGTCGCGCTGGGCGGCTGGAACACCAACTTCCTGACCCTCGACGGTTGGCGCTCGATCCTGATGCCGGCACTGACGCTCGGCGTCTACCAGCTGACGCTGACCATGCGACTGGTGCGAGCCGAGATGCAGGGCGTGCTGAAGAGCGACTTCATTCGCTTCGCCCGCGCGCGCGGCATCGACTACTCGTCGCTGTACCTGAACCATGCGTTGCGCAACACGCTGGTGCCGGTCATCACCATCGTCGGGCTGCAGTTCGGCGGCGTCATCGCGTTCTCGATCGTCACCGAGGCGGTGTTCCAGTGGCCGGGGCTGGGACTGCTGTTCCTGGACAGCATCCGCTTCGTCGACATACCCGTCATGTCGACCTACCTGGTGCTGATCGCGCTGATGTTCGTCACCATCAACCTGCTGGTGGACCTGTCCTACGCGCTGATCGACCCGCGAGTGCGTCTGTCGGGCAGGCCGTCGTGAGCCGTCCGTCATGCTGAGCGAGGCGCGTACCCGCTGGCGACGTTACCGGGTCGACAACGAACTGCTCTACCTGTTCCTGCACAGCCCGGTGGCGATGGTGTCGGCGCTGGTGGCGCTGATCGCCGTGCTGGCAGCGCTTCTCGCGCCGGTGCTCTCGCCGTTCGATCCGTACGACATCGGTGGCATCGACCTGCTCGACTCGTTGCTGCCGCCAGCCTGGGAAGAGGAGGGCGATGTCAGATTCCTGATCGGCACCGACGATCAGGGGCGCGACCTGTATTCGGCCATCCTGTACGGACTGAGACTGTCGCTGCTGGTCGGCGTGCTGTCGGTCGGTTTCGCCAGCGTGCTCGGGGTCACGCTGGGCCTGGTGGCCGGCTGGTTCGGCGGCTGGGTGGATGCGCTGGTGATGCGCATCGCCGACGTGCAGCTGGCGTTGCCTGCCATCCTGACCGCCTTGCTGGTGGACGGCATCGCGCGCGGCATCCTGCCGGACGAGACCCACGACCAGCTGATGCTGGTGGTGCTGACCGTGGCCATCGGCCTGTCGCTGTGGGTGGATTTCGCCCGCACCGCGCGAGCCTCCACGCTGGTGGAGAAGAAGAAGGAATACGTGCAGGCGGCGATCATCATGGGCATGCATCCCGTGAAGATCCTGATGCGTCACGTGCTGCCGAACATCATGGGGCCGATCCTGGTGATCCTGACCATCGACCTGGCGGTGGCGATCCTGCTCGAGGCCACGCTGTCGTTCCTGGGCGTGGGCGTGCCACCGAACCAGCCGTCGCTGGGCACGCTGATCGAGATCGGCACCGGCTACCTGTTCTCCGGCGAGTGGTGGATCGTGCTGTTTCCGGCCCTGGCGCTGGTGACGCTGATCGTGTCGGTCAACGTGCTGGGCGATTTCCTGCGCGATGTCTTCGATCCGAGGCTGCGATGAGCACCGATGCGCTGCTCGAGGTCAGCGGCCTGAGCGTGGCGTTCACCACGCGCTTCGGTGAGTTCATCGCCGTGGAAGGAATCGACCTGAAGGTGGCGGCCGGCTCGATCCACGGCCTGGTGGGCGAGAGCGGGGCGGGCAAGTCGACCATCGGCGCGGCCATCATGGGCTTGCTGCCGGGTACCGGACGCATCGCCTCGGGCGGCGTGCGACTGGCCGGCGAGGCGCTCGAGCATCTGGACGATGGCGCCTGGCACCGTCTGCGCGGCAACCGCATCTCGATGATCTTCCAGGACCCGCAGACCAGCCTGAACCCGCTGATCCGCATCGGCGATCAACTGGCCGAGACCATTCGTCAGCACGCTGACGTGGACCGGGACGAGGCCCGCCGTCGGGCGGTCGCCCTGCTCGACGAAACCGGCATCGCCGATGCCGGCGCACGCATCGACGACTACCCGCACCAGTTCTCCGGCGGCATGCGCCAGCGGGTGGTGATCGCGCTGGCGCTGTGCACCGATCCGGAGCTGGTCATCGCCGACGAGCCGACCACGGCCCTCGACGTGGCGGTGCAGCAGCAGATTCTGGATCTGCTGAAACGCCTCGTGGCCGATCGGCGGATCGGCGTGATCCTGATCACCCACGACATCGGCGTGATCGTGGAGACCAGCGACCAGGTGACGGTGCTGCGTCACGGTCGGGTCATCGAGAGCGGCCCCACGCGGCACGTGCTCGGCGCGCCGAAGGCCGATTACACCCGGGCGCTGATGGCCGCCGTGCCGCGCATGGAAGAGCGCCTGCCGCGCTTTCGCGGCATCCTGGACGACGTGTCGGCGGATCTTGCCGGGCCGGATGCGCGGCAGGCCTCGCTGGTCGACGACTTTCGCGTTGCGGGAGCGTCGGCCGAACACGCATCCGAATGGTTGCTGCGTACGCGGGAAGGTGCCGAGGCTGCCGACTCGACACCGCTGCTCGAGATCGACGAGCTGTCGGTGACGTTCGGCGCAAGCGCCGGTGGCTGGTTCGGCATCGGGCGGCGTGACGGGGTCAAGGCCCTGCGGAACGTCACGCTGTCGCTGATGCCCGGCACCACGCTCGGAGTGGTGGGCGAGAGCGGCAGCGGCAAGTCGACGCTGGCCAAGGTGGTGACCGGGCTGGTGGATCCGACCGGCGGTGCCCTGCGCTTCGACGGTGCCGAACTTCCGGGCGCGCGCGCGCGCGCGCGTGGTCACGCCTCGCGCCGCCGTATCCAGCTGATCTTCCAGGACCCGTACGCCTCCCTGGACAGCCGTTTCACGGTCGAGCGCATCCTGGCCGAACCGGTGCGCCACTACGGCCATGCGCGCGACAGGACCAGCGTGCGCCGGCTGGTGGCCTCGATGCTGGAGCGGGTCGAGATGCCGCAGAGCGCGCTCCGGAAGTACCCGCACCAGTTCTCCGGCGGACAGCGCCAGCGGGTGGCGGTGGCGCGGGCGCTGCTGGCACGCCCCGAACTGCTGATCGCCGACGAGCCGACCTCGGCACTGGACGTTTCGGTGCAGGCGCAGATCCTCAACCTGCTGCGCGATCTTCAGGCAGATTTCGGGCTGACGATGCTGTTCATCAGCCACGACCTGGCAGTGGTGCGGCAGATCGCCGATACCGTGGCGGTGCTCAAGGGGGGCGAGCTGGTGGAGTTCGCCTCCAACGAACGCTTCTTCACCGCCGCGCAGGCACCGTACAGTCGGTACCTGCTGAGCGAGACGCCATCGCTGGCGGCGCTGGAGGGCACGATCACGGTGTGACCCGATCCCGGTGACGGTCAGATGACACCTGCGGTCCGTATACTCCTCCCTTCTTCCAGGTCTGGAGCACTACCCCGCGTGAGACTTCGAACCACCCGTACGCTGCTCGGCGCTGCCGTGCTGGCTGCCGTGACGTTCCAGCCCGCCGCCGCCCAGACCTTTCGCTGGGCCAGCGGCACCGACCCGCAGACCCTGGACCCGCACGCGGTCAGCAGTGCGCCGGTGCTGGGCTTCCTGAACAACGTCTACGAAGGGTTGGTGCGGCGCGACAAGTCGATGCAGATCGAGCCGGCGCTGGCCACCGCGTGGGAGGCGCTGGAGGGGGAAGAGCCGGGCTGGCGCTTTACGCTGCGCGAAGGCGTGACCTATCAGGACGGCAGCGAGTTCACCGCCGACGACGTGCTGTTCTCCTATGAGCGTGCTGCCTCCGAGGCCTCCGACGTGCGCTCGTGGTTCGCACCGGTCAGCGAAGTTCGAGTGGTCGACGACTACACCGTCGATTTCATCACCCATGATCCGAATCCGCTGTTCCCCAGCTCGATCGCCAACTTCATGATCATGGACCGGGACTGGAGCACCGCGAACGAGGCGGCACTGCCGTCCAGCGAGGCGGAGAATCACGCCACGCGCAATGCGAACGGCACCGGCGCGTATCGGGTCACCGCCCGCGATCCGGGCGTGCGCACCACGCTTGCGCCGTTCGAGGGCTGGTGGGACACCAACGAGAGCAACGTCACCGAAGCGGTGTTCACGCCGATCGGCGAGGCGGCGACCGGCGTGGCGGCCTTGCTGTCCGGCGAGATCGACTACCTGACACCGGTGCCGCTGCAGGATCTGCCACGGCTGCGCCAGCAGGGCGACATCGCGGTGCACGAGGGCATCGAGGCGCGGGTCATCATGTTCGGCTTCAATCACGCGGCGGATGCGCTGTTCGGCGGTCAGGGCACGGAAGGCATCGAGGGCAACCCGTTCGCCGATGTGCGGGTACGCGAAGCCGCCTACCGTGCCATCGACGTGAACGCGCTGACCTCCAAGATCATGCGCGGCACCGCGCAGCCGGTCGGGCAACTGGTGTCCGACACCATGAGCGGCTACTCGCAGGTCAACGCCGGCCGGTTCGGGCGTGATCAGCGCATGGCCCGGCAGCTGCTGGCCGACGCCGGCTACCCGGACGGCTTCTCGTTCTCGCTGCGCTGCACCAACGACCGCTACATCAACGACGAGGCGATCTGCAAGGCGGCAGCCTCCATGCTGACGCGTGTCGGGCTGAAGGCGGACCTGGACAGCATGCCGGTGCGCACTTACTGGCCGGAGCTGCGCGAGGGCAAGTTCGACATGTACCTGCTCGGCTGGTCGCCGGGCACCTTCGACATCGAACACCCGATCCGCTTCCTGCTGTCCACGCCCAACGAGGAGAAGAAGCTGGGCAGCTGGAACTTCGGCGGTTACTCCAGCGCCCGGGTCGACGAGCTGCTGCCGATGGTGCAGACCGAACTGGACGAGCAGCAGCGCCAGAACATGATCGACGAGATCGTCAAGCTCACCCAGGAGGAGATCGCCTACATCCCGCTGTACGTGCAGCCGCTGGTCGGCGCCTCGAAGGCGTCGGTGACGCTGACCCAGCGGGCGGACGATTTCTTCATCCTGCGGTGGGTGAACGTCGGGGAATAGCCGCGTCGGGGCAAGCCGAGTCGAAAGGCGGTCTTCACGACCTCTCGGCCATGCGTCCGAGGGGATGTTTCAGGGCGCTGTCCCGGCAGAGGTGCCAGGCTTGCGGCCAGTACCCCGAATGCCGTCCGGGTGCGGGGGCAGCACGTTCTCGATCGGTTCGGGCTCGTGGATCAGAAAGCCCTGGACCTGGTCGATGCCGATGGCCCTGACCCGCTCGAGCACCTCGGTCCGGTCGACGTATTCAGCCACGGTTCGCACGCCGGTCAGGCGTGCCACATCGACGAAGCAGCGTACGGCCACTTCGTCCAGCGGATCGTGGATCATGTTCTGGATGTACCGGCCATCGATCTTCAGCACGTCCACCGGCAAGGTCCTCAGGTAGCCGAACGAAGAGGCGCCCGCGCCGAAATCGTCAAGCGCGATGTCGGCACCGAGATCACGCACCCGCTCGGCGAAGGCCACCGCATCGGCCATGTTGGTGATCGCGGCTGTCTCGGTGATCTCGAGGCACAGACGGGTGCAGATGTCGCTTCCCGCCCTCGTGAGCGTATCGATCGCCTCGCGATGAAACGCGCGATCGCCGATCGACTGCCCGGAGATGTTGACGCAGAGCGTCTTGACGGGCCGAAGGTCGGGGAGTCTCTCGAGTTGCTCGATGACGCGACCCAGCACCCAGCCGTCGATCCGCGTCGCGAGGTGGAAGCGCTCGGCTGCCGGCAGGAAGACACCGGGTCCGACCAGTCTGCCCTGGTCGTCACGCAAGCGGACCAGCACCTCTGCATGTACGCCGTCGGCCTGGGCCGATACCGTATCGATGCGCTGCGCGAACAGCACGAAGCGATTCTCGTCGAGCGCTTGCTCCAGGCAGGTGACCCACCGCGTCTCTCGATCTCGCTCGCGAAGGTTCCCGTCCGTATCACGCCAGGCGTGCACCCGGTTGCGGCCGGCCTCCTTGGCGGCGTAGCACGAGACGTCGGCCGCCTGCATGACAGCTTCGATGCTCGACCAGCGGCGATCGATCGTGACCAGACCGACGCTTGCGCCGATCCGGAACCGTTGCCCGTCGTGCACGAAGCGAAAATCGTCCAGGCGATCGCAGATCCCTTGCGCCACCTGTCGCGCCTGCTCGTGAGGACAATCCTCCAGGATCGCCGCGAACTCGTCGCCACCGGTACGCGCAAGCGTGTCGTGCGTCCGGATCACGCTGCCCATCAGCGAGGCCACCCGCTTGAGCAGCCGATCACCCGCAGCGTGTCCGCAGGCGTCGTTGACCAGCTTGAACCGGTCCAGATCGATGTACAGAAGCGCATGCTCGCGCTCTTGCGCGTGTGAGCGCGACAGCGCTCCTTGCAGGCAGATTTCCAGCTCGGCGCGGTTCACCAATCCGGTAAGCGAGTCGTGGGTGGCGCGATAGGTCATCTCGTCCGACAGCCTGCGCTGCTCGGAGGCGTCGTGGAAAACCAGCACCGTCCCCAGGTTCTTGCCGGTCGCATCCTTGATAGGCGCCGCCGAGTCCTCGATGGCGCACACGTCACCGCTGCGCGAGGTCAGCATCGTGCGGTTGCCTGGAAGCAACTTGGAGCCTTGCCGCAAGCCGAGGGTGGAGGGATCGATGGCGCCTTGCCGGGCATTCTCGTGAGCGATGCGAAATACCTGCGCCAAGGGTCGCTCCTTCGCCTGCGCCGAGGTCCAGCCCGTCAGCCGCTCGGCCACCGGATTCAACCAGGCCACCCGGCCGGCGGCATCGGTCGTGATGACGGCATCGCCGATCGATTGCAGCGTCATGTGCAAGAGCGCGTGTTGCTCGGTCAACGCGTCGCTGAGCGAACGAAGCGGGGTCACGTCCCAGCTGGCGCCCAGCATGCGCCAACGGCCGTCGTTGGCACCGCGCATGGTGCGCCCCGCCACGCACAGGTGGCAGGTGCGCCCATCGTCATGGACGATCCGGAATTCCGCATCGAGTTCGCCCTGCTCGGCGGCCGCCTCGCGCACGGCCCGTTCGAGGCGTTCCCGATCCTCCGAGTGCACACTATGGAACCAGCGCTCGACGGTGAGCGGATCGGGACCGGCGGTCAGGCCGAACAGCTCGTACATGCGTGGCGTCCAGTCCAGCTTGTCGTGCGTGATGTTCCATTCCCAGACGCCGATGCGTCCGCTTTCGGTGGCCATGACCAGCCGTTCGTGCGCGCTGTTCAACGCCCGGCGTTGCAGGACTCGCGACGTGATGTCCTGAAAGGCGCCGAGCAGGCGTATCGGCTCACCGTTCTCGATCTCTGCGCGTCCGATCGTGCGTACCCAGATCCGTTGTCGATCCGCTCGCACGAACGGCAACTCGAGATCCCACGAATGACCGCCGACGATGGCCCGTTCCACCGCCTCCCGGATGCGAGGTCGGGCGTCGGGTGCGTAGAAGTTGACCGCTTCGTCCAGCTGCGGACGGTAGCCAGGCTCCAGTCCGTGAATTCGACAGGTCTGATCGGACCACGAAAGCACACCGCTGACCAGATCGAGTTCCCACCCGCCTACGTCGGCCAGGATACCGGTCTCGCTCAGCAGCGATTCGCTGCGACGCAGCGCAAGCTCCCTGGTCTTTCGCTCCGTGATGTCATCGACCGAACCCACGTGAGTCGTCGGTTCGGTACCTTCGGCGAGCACGGGGCGTGTCAGTACACGCACGTGGCGCGCGGTACCGTCAGCGCGCAGGATCCGGAATTCCCGATCGAATTCGCGGCCGGCGGCGGCGGCCTGCTGCCATCGGAGCGATATCGTGGAGCGTTCTTCGGGATGGCAGACCCGGGTCCAGTGCTGCCCCCGGGTCCGCTGCGGATGCTGACCGAGAATGCGCTGCCAGCGAGCGTTCGCGTAGGTGCACGCTCCGTTCTCGTCGGTGGCGAAGACGCCGAGCGGCGACGACTCGCTGAGCGCCCTGAAACGTGCCTCGCTCCTCTCCAGGTCAAGCGATGTGCGACGCGCTTCCAGCAGCTTCAAGGCAACGCACGCCAGGTTGCCCAGCACCTCACGCTGCGTGGCATCGAGCTGGCGAGGCACTCGATCGATGATGCACAGCGTGCCGATGCGCAGGCCGTCGTCCAGGCACAACGGGGCACCGGCGTAGAATCGAATGCCCGGATCGCCGACGACCATTGGATTGTCGGCGAATCGGGGGTCCAGCCTGGCGTCCGGAATCTCGAGTATGTCGTCGCCGCGAATCGCCACGGAGCAGAATGCATGCTCGCGCGGCGTCTGCGTGGTTCCGGGCAGTCCGACGTTGGCCTTGAACCACTGCCGGTCGGCATCGATCAGCGAAAGCAGGGAGATCGGCACGCCGCATACCAATGCGGCCGTTTCGGTCAGCCGCTCGAACGTACGTTCCGAAGGCGTGTCGAGCACCTCGAGATCTCGCAACGCGGACAGGCGTCGCTCTTCATCGGACGCGGATCGGGACATGCTCAGGCTCTCAAGGGCGACGATCCTGCGTCTGTTCAAGATGGCTCCGTCCTCGAAGTGTAGTGCCGGAGCTGCATCGACGCAGGCTTTCCGGTTTCACGATCGGCAACGATGAAGCTCAGTCCGTGCTAGTCGCGCTGACAGTCGAACCATGAGCCTTCGGCCTCGGTCTGCAGCCAGGTCTCCGCTTCCGCTCCTTGAAGCATGGCCAGCGTGGCCAGCATGCCCGCCTGCACGCAGGTATCGGCGATGACGGTGACAGAGCGCGGGGCATGGCGTGTCGGCCATCCGGTGCGCGCATCCAGCACGTGTCCGTAGCGTAGGCCACGGTGCTGCACATAGCGGCGCGCATCGCCACTGGTGGCCAATGCCCCGCGTTGCAGTTCGATGGCGCGCACGGGTGCGCCATCGCGCCGGACCGCCTCGATACCCACGCGCCAGGTGCCGCCGCGCGGGGGGGCGCTGGTCCCGAGATCGCCGCCGAAGTTCACCAGCACGGCGCGTTCGTCGGTGCGTCGCGCCAAGGCCACGGCCCGGTCGACCGCGTATTCCTTGCCGATTCCGCCGAGGTCGATCTGCATGCCGGCGGGCAGGCGGAGGATCGGAGGCCGCCAGTCGGCGCGGTGCCAGCCCACCAGGGGCAGCAGCGCCTGGATTTCTTGCCGGGAGGGGAGCCGGTCTCCTCCGTCGAAACACCACGCGCGGCGAAGAACCCCGGACGTGATGTCGAAGGCGCCGTCCGACAGCGCATGGCATTCGGCGGCAAAGTGCAGCAGGTGTGCAAGTTCCGCCCCCACACTGACGGGACGGCCGCCCGCGGTATTGATGCGTTGCACCTGGCTGTCTTCCCGGTAGCGGCTGTAGCCTGTCTCGATGCGGTGGGCATCGTCGGCGATGGCGGTCGCCAGCTTCAGGGCCCGCCGCCGTTCACCGCCATCGATCAGCACCTCGCACGGACTGGCCATGGCGCGAAAGCGAGCTCGCCACAAGGGGCCGGCGGGTTCGATGGTGACGGGGGGTGGGACGGTCATCGACGGGGTAGATCCTCTCGCCATGATCGGGCAGTCGACGAGGGCGCGTTCCTCGATCTTCCTGTCCCGTCGGCCAGCACGGTGCGGGCGCACGCTTCACGACGTGGGTACAACGGGTGCAAGGGTTCGCCCTGCTTGCCGATGCCGAAGCCGTACTCCGACAGCTCGGCTGCCGACAGGCGCTCGCGAACGCTACTCGATCGGTCGCGGTGAAGGCCGTGACCACCCCAGGCTGCGACGATCAAGGCCGCGTCGCGACAGGCATCGACAAGCACGGCGTCATCGCACCGCGCCACGGGGGCGCGTTTGCGTTTCAGATCGCTCGGCCGGGTGGCAGTGTAGTCGAACAGGTTGACCATGATCATCGCGCCGTGGCCCCGGTCGGCGGCCAACGTGCGGCAGCGACGACTGGTCGGATCGTCCCGATCGGCATCGGCGGTCGACGGGTTCGGGTCGATGAACACGACCGTTCCCAGCTCGGGTGCCCAGCTGTGCCACAGCGCCGGCCGGTAGTGTCGGCAGCCCGAAAAGCGCGCACCGCTGCCCAGGGACAGGTCCGCTTCGGGCATCATCGCGGCGCACCGGTCGAGGCGCGCTGCACGAAGGCGCAGTCGAGCACCGATTCGACCGATGGAGGGACGGGCGGATCGGCGAGCAGGCCGAGCAGGGCGTTCGCGCCCAGCGTGCCGATGCGCCGTGCCGGCAGGCGCACCGTGGTCAAGCCCGGTTCCACCGCGGCGGAGCCCTTGAAGTCACCGATGCCGATCACCGACAGGTCTGCGGGCACATCGACACCGGCGCGTCGTGCCGCGTGCAACGCGCCGATCGCGATGACATCGTTGCCGCCGATGATCGCGTCGGGCCGATCGTGGCCCATCAGCAGATCGACGCACAGCCGCTTGGCGGCCAGCATGTCGTACGGGCAGAGCAGTCGCCGATGGGCCGGCACCTCGATGCCGGCCCGGTGGAGGGCGTCGTGAACACCGGCCAGCCGGTCGCCGGCCCGGTCGTTGCCGGCGGTATCGGGAAACAGCAGCGCGACGTCCCGGTGCCCCAGTTCGAGCAGGTGCTCGGCCGCGCGCCGTCCGGCCGCACGGTTGTCCGCACCGATGCAAGGCAGCCCGGCCACGCTGCCGGTGTTCCACAGCGTGATCACCGGTAACTCGCGACGCGTCAGCATCTGCAGTGCCGCCGGGTCGTGATCGCGACCGATGAGCGCCAGGCCATCGATGCGCCGTTCCAGCAGCGAGCGCACCAGCACCCGTTCGCGCGACACGTCGTAGTCGTGGCTGGCGATCAGCATGGTGTGCTCCTGCTCGCCCAGGCGGTGCGAGAACGCCTGGATCATCTCCGAGAAGATCGCGTTGTCGATGGTCGGCACGATCAGGCCGACGCTGCCGCTGCGCCGGCTGTGCAGGCCGCTGGCCATCCGGTCGCGGATGTAGCCCAGCTCCTGCGCCGCCTTCAGCACCCGGGCGCGGGTGTCCGGACGCACCGCATCGGCACCGGTGAACACGCGCGACACGGTCGCGCCGGAGACATCGGCGCGTCGGGCGACATCGAGAATGCCCGGCGTGCCGATCCGGGCGGGTATCGCGGCCATCGGGTGCAGGATTCGGTGGGAGCGCGCTTCAATGTAAACGTTTGCAAGGTTCTTTACATCGTTTATCGTGCGGATCGAGACGGTCGAAAGAGCAGTCGTTCATGGAATTCCTGCAGTACTTCGGCGGCGTGTTCGAGCCGATGTCGTTCCTGCTGCTGCTGGGCGGCACCGTCGGCGGGTTGATCCTGGGCGCCACCCCCGGGCTGTCGCCCACCATGGCGGTGGCGCTGCTGATCCCGTTCACCTTCCAGCTGGCCCCCACCCAGGGGCTGATCCTGCTCGGCGCGGCCTATACCGCCACGGTGGCGGGCGGTGCGGTCAGCGCCATCCTGCTGAAGATCCCCGGTGCCCCGGCCAATATCGCCACGGCGCTGGACGGGCACGAGATGGCGCGGCGGGGCGAAGGTGCCAAGGCGCTGCACATCTCCTTCCTGGCGTCCGGCGTCGGTGGGGTGACCGGGGTGCTGCTGCTGATCTTCCTGACCCCGGTACTGGCACGTTGGGCGCTCGCGTTCGGACCTTCGCACCTGTTCTGGATGGCGATCCTGGGGGTCACGGTGATCGGTTCGCTGGATTCGAAATCCTTCGTGAAGGGACTGCTGTCCGGCTGCCTGGGCCTGTGGCTGTCGATGATCGGCTACGACGACATCCAGGGCGCGCAACGCTTCATCTTTCATGACTCGCTGACCGGCGGCATCAACATCATCACCGCGCTGATCGGCATCTTCGCCATCCCGCAGGTGATCGCGATGTTCGCGCAGGGGCGCAGCGAACGGGTGATCGAGAGCGTCAGCGTGGCGGCGCAGTCGATCGCGGACTCGGTACGCTTGCTGGGCCGGAACACCCGGGCGCTGGGCATCGGCACCGCGATCGGCTCGTTCATCGGCCTGATACCCGGCGTGGGCGGGCAGATCGCCGGGTTGCTGGCCTACGACCAGACGAGGAAGTTCGCAGCCGAGCGGGACCGGTTCGGCACCGGGCACCCGGCCGGCGTGATCGCCGCCGAGTCGGCCAACAACGCGATGGTCGGCCCGTCGCTGGTGCCGCTGCTGACGCTGTCGATACCCGGCAGTCCGACCGCGGCGGTGCTGCTGGGCGGTCTGCTGATCCACGGCATCTTTCCAGGATCCGACCTGTTCGAGAACCATCCCGAGGTGGCCTGGACGTTCATCAACTCGATGCTGGTCGGGCAGGTGCTGATGGTGGTGTTCGGCATCTGGATCGCCCGCTACGCCGCCCGGGTGTCGCGCGTGCCGCCATCGATCATGGCGGCGGCGGTGCTGGTGCTGGCGCTGTTCGGCTCCTACTCGGTGCAGCAGTCGATGGGAGACGTGCAGGTCATGGTGGTGCTGGGGCTTGCGATGTACGTGCTGGAGAAGTTCGGCTTCTCGGCCGCGCCGCTGGTGCTCGGCCTGATCCTGGGCCCGATCGCCGAGGCGAACTTCATCCAGGGCAGCATGATCGCGAACGCCATGGACGGGCCCTGGGCCTACTTCGTGGGTGGCGCGCTGAACCTGACGCTGATCGCGCTGGTCATCGCCTCGATCGGCTGGAGCTTCCTGACGTCGGGGCGCGGCACGCCCGCACCCGTCGAGGCGGGTCATGCCGACGAGGGCGCCGCGCGCGACCGGTCGGCCGGAGAGACTGCATGAACACCGCCTCGCGCACCCAGCACCTGGTCCCGGCGCTGTGCATCCTGGCGCTGTCGATCGGGGTGACGTGGCTCAGCTACACCCGCGAGCCCGCCGGAGCGTTCCTGTTCCCGCGGCTGATCTCCACCGTGATGCTGCTGCTGGCGATCTGGAACGCGGCGCGGGCAGCGCTCGGGCTGGCGCGGGCGGGCAGCGGCGTGACCCGCGCCGAACTGCTCGCCGTGCTGCCGGGCGCGGCGGTCATGCTGGTGTACGTGCTGTTCGCGGCCAGGGCGCTCGGCTTCTACGTCGCCTCCTTCATCGCCTTCATCCTCCTCTACGCGCTGTACGACCCGGCGCCGCACGATCGACCGGCCAGCTGGGGGCGACGCGTGTTCGTGGCGTGCGTGTTCATGCTGGTCATCTACGGGTTGTTCACGCTGCTGCTGAAGGTGCAGACGCCGCGTGGCGCCTTCTTCTGAGCGG
>Ga0115029_1000774_pt1 | contig 27994 bp, 23 predicted proteins | sample SidtaG_3_FD_87297 | JGI IMG/M metagenome (GOLD analysis project Ga0115029, IMG submission 87297) | Marine algal microbial communities from Sidmouth, United Kingdom - Sidmouth_Asex1 metaG | ecosystem: Host-associated > Algae > Red algae > Unclassified | place: Sidmouth, United Kingdom | collected... | reverse complement strand
GACGGACGACATTGGAGTTGGTTATAATGTTGGTTATGATTATTTCGCAGAAGGCAGTGGAAATCTGACCTATTCGCTAGCTATTGGGTTTGGCTTGACATCAAAACTTTCTGTTTATATCGAACCGTATGGAGCCATTGTCGAATTTGAGGAACACGAAGCCAGTTTCGACGCCGGAATCACTTTCCTAACGAGCGATAATTTTCAGTTGGATTTTTCATTTGGAACGGGTTTAAATTATACAATGAATTATGTTTCATTCGGGTTTAGTTGGAGGATTATGGATGAAAATAAAGAATAAAAATGCAAGAAATTAACGAAAAAGATCGTGTTATATCAGTTGAGGGACTATCCGTCAGTTATGGAAATAAGCGTGTATTGACGAATGTCTATTTGAATCTTAAAGCAGGTCACATTTACGGGCTTATTGGACCAAATGGTGCCGGAAAGTCAACCCTATTTAAAGCTATTCTTGGTTTGGCTGAGTATAATTCAGGGCGAGTTAGCATCTTAGATAAATCGATAAAGGAAGTCAGAAAGTTGATTGCATACGTTCCTCAACGTGATGAAATCGATTGGTCTTTTCCTGCCAATGTCATGGATGTGGTCATGATGGGTCGCTATCCACATAAAAATCTTCTTCAAAAATTATCGGACAAAGACAAGAAAATTGCGTTCAATTCTTTGGAGGAACTCGGTATTCACCACTTAAAAGATCGCCAAATCGGACAATTATCCGGTGGTCAACAACAACGGGTATTTTTGGCTCGAGCACTGGCTCAAGAAGCTGAAATATTTTTACTCGACGAGCCATTTGTAGGCGTAGATATCACCACCGAAGAGACCATTATTTCATTGCTAAAAAAATTAGCTGCAGATGGCAAAACGCTGTTGGTAGTGCATCACGATTTATCCACGGTCGAAAAATATTTTAGTCAAGTAATTTTATTGAACCAACGACTCATAAAATATGGCCCGAAATCAGAAATATTTACACCGGAAATGATCGCATTGACCTACGGTGCTCAATTAAATATTCTTCACAAGACTGGTTTGGTTGAATAATTTAACTTCAAAAAATCGCATTAGGTTTTACGTCAAAGTAACTTGCTGTCCCAAATATGGTATATCGACTTGATCAAATCCGAGCTCAATCAAATCTTGAGAAAAAGGCATTTGCGCATCATAGTCACCGTGCACAAGAAACATTCTCTGATTCTTCTTAGTCTGATTTTTGACAAAGTCCATCATTTCCAATCGATCTCCATGCGCAGAAAATGAGTCCATCGTTTTAATCTCAGCATTGACGCTTAACCAATTTCCAAATAGCTTCAATTGTTTGACTCCTGTCTTGAGGATACCACCTGTCGTATTTGGTGCACAATATCCGACCATGAGGACAGTCGTACGCGGATCCTCAAGGTTGTTCGCCAAGTGATGTTGCACTCGGCCGGCATTGGCCATTCCAGCTGATGAAATAATAATACACGGGTTATCAGAGTGATTTAATCGTTTCGATTCTTCCACATCGGTAATATACGTTAGGCGATTAAATCCAAAAGGATTAGGATCAGATAACATATACTTTTGCAGTTCTTGATCATAGCATTCTGGATGAACACCAAAAATTCGAGTAGCATTTACAGCCAATGGGCTGTCCACGTAAACAGGTATTGAAGGGAGTCTCCCCTCATTTTCTAAATGATCCAGCAGATGTACAATTTCTTGCGTACGACCTACACTGAATGCAGGTATGATTAATTTACCTTTTTTACGAAGGCAGGCATCAGTCACGACCTCCAGCATTTTATCGATCTCTTCTGGTTTCCCTTCATGAACCCGATTACCGTATGTCGATTCACAGATTAGATAATCGCACTCATGCATGGGTTCTGGGTCGCGCAATATTGGACGGTTAGGTCGACCAATATCCCCCGTGAAGCCAATGAATTTCTCACCACCGTTTTCCCGAACTTTTATAGTGACACTTGCACTTCCTAAAATGTGGCCGGCATCTGCGAAGTAAACCGCCGTCTTTTTTGCCACTCGAAACCATGAGTGATAAGAATGACCGACCATAAGCTGCATCGTTTTGTGGACGTCATCTTTTGTGTAGAGCGGTTCCACATAGTGCTTCTTAGATTTACCTTTTTTCCGAAGTTGATTATTTTGATACTGAGCATCTCGTTCCTGAATCATGGCACTGTCCATGAGCATAATGCTACATAGCGAACGAGTCGCGTGCGTGCAGTGTATATGACCCGAGAACCCTTTTTTGACGAGCATGGGCAGCCGACCGGCATGATCGATATGACCATGGCTCAAGATTACAACATCTATCGTCTCGGCTTTAAATGGAAAACTCTTATTAAAGTCGGCCATTTCGTCGTCACCGCCTTGGTACAGCCCACAATCCAGTAATATTCGATATCCGTCTTGCAATTCAATCAGATGGCAGGAGCCTGTCACTTGGCGTGCAGCTCCACAGAATGTCATTTTAATCATTATCTACTTTTTCGTTCGTTACGGTAATGTAAGGATAATTAGACATTTGAACATTTGCTGTATTGGCACATGAACTATGAAGGATAATTTCAATGGAAAGAAAAAAAACCAACCGGCAAGGTTTAATTTAATATCTTAGAAAAAAGAAACGCTCTGAATTATCAAGGACACTTTAAACAAATGAACTAACCTTGGTGGTTTTGACGATTAAGTTTAAACCTTCAAGGATGCTTTCCATTGCAAGAATCCTTTGTGGCAAGCAAAAAAAGATAGAGTTATATATTAATTCGATGACAATCCTTAAAGGTTGGGTTCACTTTTTTTAGAAAAAAAAACCAACCGGCAAGGTTTAATTTAATGTCTTAGAAAAATTAGGAGCTCTGGATTATCAAAAATCTGATAATATCGAAAAACTAACCTTGGTGGTTTTGACGATCATCATTAAACCTTCAAGGATGTATTTTACAATATGAATCAAATAAGGCAAGTTAAAAACGAAAGGGACCAGCCTCAGTTCTTCGACAATCCTTAAAGGTTGGGTTCCGTTTTTTTAAAAAACAATGGCCAACCGGCAAGGTTTAATTTAATATCTTAGAAAAAAGAAACGCTCTGAATTATCAAGGACACTTTAAACAAATGAACTAACCTTGGTGGTTTTGACGATTAAGTTTAAACCTTCAAGGATACTTTCCATTGCAAGAATCCTTTGTGGCAAGCAAAAAAAGATAGAGTTCTATTTTAATTCGATGACAATCATTAAAAGCTGGGTCGCACAAGACTATAAACTCCCATCATAATTATCGATAAAATCAGAATGATAATCTAATAAGTCATATTTTGACTTAAAATACTGGTTAAATTTTTCACATGATATCCAATCCTTTTCATCGGACAAGTAGCTCGAAAATGAACTATACTTATAATCTTTAAAGCATTCTACTAATTTGTGCTTTTGCGGATTCCAATGTATATATGCAACTATTCTTCTAAAATGGTCTTCAGAAGTGATGCGTGATCGATTATATGGATTTTCAAATAACGAACCATGACGTTTATGCCATTTATTGAAACCTTTCGCATAGGAATTGAAGAAATTTGAAAAATTCTGATTGATATTTCCATCATAATTTGGATCTATAGAAATCAACATATGAAAATGATTTGGAATTAGAGCATAAGCATTTATTTCGCACACTTCCACCAAGTATTTTTTCATTAATTTAATGAAATGCAAGTAATTATCTTGATCGATAAACATTCGATCTTTGTTGTTAGTACGATTAAAAACATGATAACTGTTTCCTGGTGCTAGTATGTCGTGTTTGCCCATTTGATAAAATTGTGCTTGCAATATAAGGACTGAATGTTAAATTTGGTGATTTAGGTGTTTACGATTAAACCTTCAAGGATGCTTTCTAAACGGGGGAAAAAAGTTGTGGTAGGCAAAAAACGATAGGGCAATGTTTTAATTTGGCGACAATCCTTAAAGGTTGGGTCCACTTTTTTTAGAAAAACGATAGAGTTCTATTTTAATTCGATGACAATCCTTAAAGGTTGGGTTCACTTTTAAAAAACAATCTCCAACCGGCAAAGTATAGTTATAATCATGAAAAAATGAAAAACTCTGAATAACCAAGGACACTTTTAACAAATGAACTAACCTTGGTGGTTTTGACGTAAATCATTAGTCCTTCAAGGATGCTAACCTATTCGAGGAGTTGGGAACGGCTATATAATGTGCGCAAGCCTCGAAATTTTGTTCTTCGACAATCATTAAAGGTTGGTCTCCTTTTTAAAACACAAGATCAAACCTTGGTGGTTTTGACGTAAATCATTAAACCTTCAAGGATGCTTTCCATTGCAAGAATCCTTTGTGGCAGGTTAAAAACGACAGGGAACTATCTCAGTTCATCGACAATCCTTAAAGGTTGGGTTCACTTTTTTTAGAAAAATAATGACCAACCGGCAAGGTTTAATTTAATGTCTTAGAAAAATTAGGCGATCTGGATTATCAAAAATCTGATAATATCGAAAAACTAACCTTGGTGGTTTTGACGTAAATCATTAAACCTTCAAGGATACTTTCCAAAGCAAGAATGCGTTGTGGCTAGTTAAAAACGATAGAGTTCAATTTTAATTCGATGACAATCCTTAAAGGTTGGAATATTTCCCTTTCCATTTACTCCTTAAAAACTCAGCATACTTTTTCTCTGCTTCACCCGTGGGCTGAAAAAATGAAGAACCACTCAAGTTTTCCGGCAAATATTCTTGTTCGACAAAATTTTGATCGAAAGAATGTGCATATTTATATTCCTTTCCATAGCCGATCTCTTTCATTAATTTTGTCGGCGCATTTCTTAGATGCAAAGGGACGGGTTCATTTGGAAATTGTCTGACAGCCGCAATAGCATTTCCAATAGCTTCATAACTACTATTACCTTTGGGACTGCAAGCCAGATAAATCGCGACTTGCGACAAAATAATACGAGCTTCAGGCATGCCAATCGTGTGCGCTGCCTGAAAACCATTTGTGGCCATCAAAAGCGCATTAGGATTTGCCAGACCAATATCTTCCGATGCCAGAATAATTAATCGCCTACCGATAAATTTTATGTCCTCTCCCCCTTCCAACATACGCGCTAACCAATAAACGGCCGCATTCGGATCGGAACCCCTTATCGATTTAATGAAGGCAGAAATACTATCATAATGTTGCTCTCCTGATTTATCATATAAACTCAGGTTTTTTGATAAAATCTCCTGCGTATTTTTATCATTGACAATAATTTCATCGTCAGTTGAGGACATAACGATCATCTCGAGGCCGTTATACAGTTTACGAGCGTCGCCACCAGAATAACGTATCAATAAATCTGTTTCTTCGATTTTAATCCTCTTTTTACTCAGTGTTGAGTCACGTTTCACGGCATCCCGAACCATTTGATCTAATTCATCATGACCCAACGGCTGAAGAATAAATAACTGACTTCTTGACAACAATGCTGGAATCACTTCAAAAGAAGGATTCTCAGTCGTAGCACCTATTAATGTGACGATTCCCTTTTCCACCGCATGTAATAGAGCATCTTGTTGCGATTTAGAAAACCGGTGTATTTCATCGATAAATAAAATAGGTGATGGACGATCAAAAAACTGTTGCTTTTTGGCTTTTTCAATGGCTTCTCGCACGTCATTTACTCCAGAATTTACGGCACTCAAAACGAATGAAGGGCGTTCAAGCAGATCAGCTACGAATAAAGCCAACGATGTTTTGCCTACTCCAGGAGGTCCCCAAAAAATCATGGAAGGCAAATGCTCCGACTCAATCAACTTTCGAAGACTTTTATCCGGACCCAATAGGTGCGTCTGACCATAAAACTGATCAAATGTTTTGGGACGTAATCGTTCTGCTAATGGTTGTGACATAGTTTCTTACTAGACACCAATGTATGTCGGTAATTTGGTGATTCCAAATTTTGTAGAACTAACCGCATTTGCCAACCAAAAACGATATTGACCCGATAACAAACAAAAATTTAACGATTTTTACAATTTAGCCTCACGCCAAAGGATCGTTCGACGTATAGGGGATATAACAACTAAATTTAACAACATGAAAAAATTACTCCTCGCACTTTTCACCTTTCTATCAATCATGCAGGCGCAAGCCAAAGTGGACACGATAGTTGGAGATTCTTTTTGTTTCGTTTACATAGCTCTCGAAGCTACCGGCGGTAGCGCTGAATTAGTGGCTTACGCTTTTGATCTCGATGACCCGAACGGTACTGATTTCTCATACGATTGGTCAACTGGTGATACGTCGATGTCTATCCCATTTGCGGGTGCTGGAACGTATTGCGTAACAGCGACTTCTAATGGCTCCGGATGTGAAGCCGAATTTTGCACGACGATCAACAATCAAACATGTGGTGTAAGCACTTGGCAAAACTTTGATGGAACCATGACGGCCTTTGGATTCGGTCTCCCACCATATGATTATATATGGGATACAGGAGACACGACGAATACAATCGACGTAGTGGCTGGCGAAACGTACTGCGTTACAGTCACTGACGGCCTCGGCTGTCAAGCAGATACCTGCGTCATTGCTGAAGAATTTCCGATTGATACCTTTTGCTTTGCACAAATCTTTCATCATGTTGACTCAAATGGAGAGATCATTCTGACGGCATTCGGCTCAGGAATAATTTTCCCGCCTAACAACGGCGATGAGACTTATGAATGGTCTACAGGCGACACTTCTATGAGCATTATCGCAACTGATCCTACAGGTACATATTGTGTGACTATCACTACTGGCAGTTGCGTATCCGAAGCATGCATAGAACTCGATAATCTAGGCTGCGAACTTTGGATAGGTTGCGACCCACCAGGGACATTCACTGCCGTTTCATCTGGCTTACCACCATTTTCATACATATGGGATACAGGAGACACTACTCAAACGATTGATGTGACGACTGGCGAAACGTACTGTGTGACAGTCACAGATGCCTTGGGCTGTGTGGCGGATGGTTGTATGACAGCTGACTCCATCATCTTCCCTCCAACTGATACTTTCTGCGATGTTTTCATCGATGTTGAAGCAAACCCGGGTGGGATTGAATTGACCGCACAACCATTTGCAATCTGGGGCTTTGATTTTACATATGAGTGGAGTACGGGCGATACGACTAAATCTATAATTGGCCTACCAGGTGGATCATACTGCGTAACTGTGACGTCACTGTTTGATGGATGTGAAGCAACCGCATGCATTGACCTTGATGAATACGATTGCTCAGATTTATATGTTCTCTGTGATCCAGGAAATATTCTTGCCGTGCTATCAGGTGGGCTTCCCCCGTTTTCATACGAATGGAGTACAGGTGATACAACTGAATATATCATGGCTGAAATCGATAGTACATATTGTGTAACTATCACTGATGCAGTGGACTGTGTAGTCGATACTTGTATTACATTCACAGGATTCCCTATAGACACAAACGACATTGGTTCTCTGTTGATTGGTGCAGTATATACGGATGACACAGTAAATGCTGTCATTTTAGAAGGTACCGTGTATCTATATGAAAAGAATGCGCAAGACATGTTTGATCTAGTAGATAGTACGATGGTGCAAACCAATGGAATATTTGGTGGGTACGCATTCAACGTGCAAGCCGGTACATATATCACCAAAGCTGTCGTTTCTGACCTGAATACAGGTGATGACTATATCCCTACTTACCATTTCAATGCGTTGGAATGGAGTGAGGCTGATGAAATCGTTGTCGTACCTATGGGTCCAGCAGGTCCTTTTACATTGTATGAAGCGAATATTGAATTGCTGGGAACTACTAGTCTGACGGGGCCAGGAATTATTTTGGGTAACCTCTTGGACATCAGCGATCTGCTTAGTAGCCATTCTCGTGATGAAAATGCAATCCATGCAGTAACACTCATCTTAACCGACGCAGCTGGAAACACATTGACGTATGTGATGAGCGATGAAAATGGGGAATTTAGTTTTGATAATATACCTTATGGTAGTTATCGACTATATGCCGATCATTTAAGATTCAGTGGACCTTATCTCTCGATTACGTTGAGTGAAGCGAATCCCGAGGCAAGAGTAACAATCGAAGTGGATGAGGATCAAATCATGTTAGACAATCGAGATATTGATATATCCGAATATGTTGATATCTATCCGAATCCAGCGTCATCTCAATTATTCGTTGATGTGTCTGATCATTCAGCAATCAAACAATTTGAATTAATTGATATTAATGGTGCGATCATTCGCAGCGTTTCAGAATTAAATACGCAGTCTATTTATGTTAATATTTCTGATGTAGCGACTGGTATGTACAGTGTGCGATTAATCACTGAAGAAGGAATGGCAATCAAGAAAGTAATGATCATAAATTAATTCGTCTCAATTTTAAATCAAATTGTGGTACGGGGGTACATATACTCCCGTACCATTTTTCAGTTTAAAAGAAAATATTAAAAGCAGTATGTTCATATCGAACGTTTAACATATTTGACTACGAAAAAACTCATAAAGCGTTGTAGAAAGGGAGACCGCAAGAGTCAATATCAACTTTATCGATATTGCTTCGACCTTCTCATGCCAACGAGTATGCGATATAATCGAAACGAAAGAGATGCTGCCACAGCGTTGAATACTTGTTTTATTAAAATCATTGACCATATAGAAAGTAAAAAAAACGAAGTAGATTTTGATCACTGGAGTAAGCGTATCATGATTAATCATCTGATTGATGAATTTAGAAAAACAAAGCGTCGTAGGGATATTCAAGTAGCTATCGATCCGGCTGATTTACAAATGCATTCAACTGATTTTGATCAAAATTTAGGGGAAGAAAGCTTGAGAGCTGAATCGATTTTAAAGTTAATTCAGCAACTGGATGAGCCGGGCAGAACAATTTTTAACATGCACGCGATAGAAGGATATTCACACGATGAAATAGCAAAAGCGCTTGGTATACGAACAGAAAATTCAAGATATCATTTACATGCAGCGCGAAAACGACTGCAAGCACAAATAGAGAAAAAAGAAAATCATACTAAATCTGTTTAACCATGGATGACTCAATAAAGAAAGGAATCGAAGGATATAAGCCGGAATTTCGAGAAGAGTATTGGAAGGAAGCTGAACGCATGCTTGATAACCGAAAGAAAAAACGGGGTTTTATCTGGTGGCCATGGGGCTTGGGGATCGCCGTTCTAATAGCGGCAGCGACTATCGTTTTATATAAATCACACAAAGATGATACTAAAGATGCTATTGTGATACAAAAAGGGTATGAAAAAGATTCAGACCCGAGTTCTAAGAATCTGCGAAACGAGAACGCAGCCAAATTGAATAATTCAAAAGAAAACAAATCTGTAACTGAGGAAAGAACATCTCAATCAATATCATCTCCACAAATAAATACAGAGGAAAACAGCAATTCGAAATTAAACAATCGAACCATTTCTATAGAATCATTAATTGAACCCCCTACCCGCACGGATAAGAAAAATGATTCCAAATCTACAAATGATGTAATATCATCAAATGAGCGATCGATATTATCAGACGACATGAAAAATGCTTCTGTAGTCACTTTTTCATCTAATGGCGAAAATCACACGAACAATCATGATCAAATAAGCAAAAGCATTAAAAATGCGGAATCTGCTATTCCACAACGCATTGATAAAACCATAGCCTCGATACCTTTTACACATTTGGGCTATTTGATGATTGAGGACACAAAAATTGAGCAAACCAAGCCTATGCCAATCCGTGAAATCAAAAAACACAACAAACAAAAAATACATAGTAGACTAATTGCATCACTAGGCTATGCCGCTACATCGGGATCCCAAAACGAAATAATTTCAAATGGCCATGTAAATGTTCAACGATCTATTGAAACTAATAAATTCTTTTCGAGTATTGGCGTTGGGTTCTCAGCATACCGAGGAGATTTTGTAACTACCGATTCGAAAACAACGAGCTATAGAAATTTTGTTTCTAGCAGCTATACACAAACACAAAGACCCGATGCTTTCTATTATATTCAATTCCCACTATCAGTTGGCTTGAAAACGAATCAACTCCAATACGGGTTGACATTCAAACCTGAATTGTTGTTAGAAATGCATGGCGAACTAAAAAACATTAATGCGGAGCGTAGTTTAGTTAACAATAATACAGGACAGTTAGATGGCAATTATGCTGTAAGTACGATGACAAGCGAAGAATCAATCACGACATATTTGGAACAAACAAACCTGAATCGATGGAACTTACCTATGGGTTTTTACGGGTCATATAGTTTTTCAGATCAATTATCCATTGGCATGTCGCTTGAACTATTTGCTGGAGGCTTGATGTCACTCAATCGATCTGTCTTAGGAAATAATCATGCGACTGGTCGCAATCAGAATTTAAAAGGAGGAATATATGTACAATACAAATTTTAATATTATCGGACTTTTTTGTCTTGCTCTCATGCTATTGAGTACGGGTTGTGAGAATGAGCCTTTACCTCTTGATATTCCGGTTGATCAAGTTGAATTCATCGGAACAGGAGAAATCAACGGCAGCATCATTTCCTTTGAAGAAAATACGATCATGGTGACGCAATCTGGAGAATCATTAGGCAATCCATTTTACGAGGGCGAATTATTTGATCAATGTGATGGAGACAATACGAGTGGTTGTGTTCGATCGATAAAGATTACAATAGAAGATTCGACTTCTCTGGGATTGAATAATGATGGAATTCCAATTTTATTGGAACCTGGGGTTTTGCCTATTAAAAGACAATCTTCTGTTTTAGCGACTAGCAATTCCGTATGCGTTTCTGCAATGCAAGGGGATACATTATTCACTATTTTCGGAACGATTGTAACCGGTGAAATGCAAGCATGTCTTACTTCAGAACTTCCTTTTCCATCCTTTACTTCATATGAATTTTTCTCACTCCAAAATGACACCGGATTAATGAGAATTAATCAAGTCGCGGTTGGTGAAACGTTTGACGGCGATCTTTCATATTATTACTTGCAACCGATTTGCAATGTAATTCAAGATTCAATATTTGTCAGCTTTGAGCTATTTGGCAATTCTTCCTTTACGTTGAGTGATTTTACTCCAAATCCTGGAACTTCAGATCCCAGAGAGGTTTATGCATTTGCATTGTCTGGGGCATTAGGCGATTCACATAGTATATTTATTGAAGCTATCGATCCCAATACGGGAAACCAACTCCTTTATATCTATAATCTAGGAATGGGCGCTCCAGGTGTCGGGCTACTTGGAAATATATGTAATAGTGGATTTAATATAACATTGGACAGTGCCTCCGTAAATATAACTACTGGCATTGTTTCTATAGAATACATCGATGAAAATGGTGAAGTCTTTAATAGTCGTTTTTCGATGGATTCTGGAGCAGAGGAATTTATTATTGAACGAACTGAACTGAATGAGCCTGACGCGTTTGGTAATGAAACCGTTTTAACGGAAATATCATTTTCTGCAGTACTGACGAACCCCAATACACTAGAGACAAGACTTTTCGAAAATATGGATATGGTTTTTGCCTTTGGCTATTAAAATCATCGCCTATGATCGCACAAAGCTTTACATTGATCTCTGTATAAAACTAAAGACTTACACATTTCAGAAAAAAAAGAGGCTGTCTCGTAACTGAGACAACCTCTTTTAATTTTACGTCTATAAAAAGATTAGCTCTTTTTTGGACGACCTCTTCCGCGTTTTGCAGCTGGTTTAGCAGCTGTTTTCTTCGCAGTTGTTTTACGTGGTCTACCTGGTCCGCGCTTTGCAGTTGTTTTAGCAGCAGTTGTCGATTTCTTTGGACGACCTCTTCCACGCTTTGCAGCTGGTTTAGCAGCTGTAGACTTAGCAGCAGATTTCTTTGGTCTACCTGGTCCGCGTTTTGCAGTTGTCTTTTTAGCAGCTGTTGAAGCTGATTTTTTCGGACGACCTCTTCCGCGTTTTGCAGCTGGTTTAGCAGCCGTTGACTTAGCAGCAGATTTCTTTGGTCTACCTGGTCCGCGTTTTGCAGTTGTCTTTTTAGCAGCAGCCTTTTTTGGACGACCTGGTCCACGCTTAGCAGTTGTCTTTTTAGCAGCAGCCTTTTTTGGACGACCTGGTCCACGCTTAGCAGTTGTCTTTTTGGCAGCAGCCTTTTTTGGACGACCTGGTCCGCGTTTTGCAGTTGTCTTTTTAGCAGCAGCTTTCTTTGGACGACCTCTTCCACGTTTTGCAGCTGGTTTAGAAGCTGTTTTTTTAGTGGTAGATTTTTTAGGTCTTCCTGGCTTACGCTTTTTAGAAGCGCTCGCAGCTTTTTTCTCATCATTTTTAGCCTGAGTGAGTTTTTTCTTAGAATCTCTCAAGGCTTTTTTAGCAGCTTTGTGCTCACGCTCCATTTTTTTGATAGCGCTTTCTTGCTTCTTAACTTCTTTGCTAAGTTGAGCTGCAGTCATTTTCTTTCTTGCCATAATAAAAATTAGTTAGATTAATTAAGTGCAAATTTAATTGATTATTTCTTAATTTGTACATAATTGTCTAAGAAACAGTACTTTCGGACGAAATATTATTTAAGAAGAAAAGGTAAAAAAGTTTAAAAAAATTCATAACAAATTGATAATCAATTTTTTATGAATAATTTCGATAAAATATATGCGTGAAAAAAATTTTGTATAAAATGTCATTTTTTTTTGACAATCTCGATTTTTTTGGCCTTTTTTCCGTAAAACAATAAATTCTTAACCAAAAATCATTCTTATGAGTCTAATCGATGGACGAAAAACAGCAGGAATTATCAAAGAACAGCTCAAAAAAGATATTGAGCAGTGGACAAATAATGGAAATAAACGACCTCATTTGGCCGCGGTTTTGGTCGGTGACAATGTCGCTAGTCGTTCTTATATTAAAACAAAAATTAAATCCTGCGAAGAAGTAGGAATGGTTTCTTCATTCTTCCCATTAGATGCTCAAATTACTGAAGATCAGCTACTTACAGAAATACAAAAATTAAATAATAACGATAAAATTGATGGATTTATCGTGCAACTTCCGCTTCCTGATCACATCGACGAACATAAAATAATTCAAGCAATCGATCCGAAAAAAGATGTCGATGGATTTCATCCAGTAAATCTTGGAAAAATGATGCTTGGTCTTCCGGCTTTACTTCCGGCAACACCTTACGGAATATTAGAATTATTACGCCATCACGATATTGAAACCAGCGGGAAACACTGTGTAGTACTAGGTCGTAGCAATATTGTAGGTACCCCTGTTAGTATTCTTTTATCTCGAAAAAGCGATGTTGGAAATTGTACAGTTACCCTCGCGCATAGCCGCACCAAGAATTTAAATGAAATAACAAAACTTGCCGATATACTGATTGTAGCACTCGGAAAACCAGAATTTGTCACCCCGGATATGATCAAACCTAATTGCGTGATCATCGATGTAGGAATTAATCGCAAAGATGATGCCACACGAAAAAGAGGGTATCGATTAGTCGGTGATGTGCATTATGACGATGTAGTTGAAAAAGCGTCACATATTACCCCTGTTCCAGGCGGTGTGGGACCTATGACCGTTACTTGCCTATTGCTAAATACATTTAAAACGGTGCAATGGAATGCTAAATAAAATCGACTGGATTCAACATGAAATAAGATTTAATGACGCTGTAGAGGCTGATTTATTAATTGCGTTGCTCAATAGTTTTGATATTAATGGAATCGAACAAATAAATGACGGACTAATCGTCCATTATCAAAATGCAACTATTACCGATGATATTAAAAAATTATGTGAATCTGCCCCGGGAATTAACGCCACACATACCCTATCAACGTCATCTACCACAAATTGGAATGCGGTTTGGGAGTCATCGTTTAAGCCGGTTGCAATTGACGACTTCTGCATTATTTATGCCGCATTTCATCAAATAGATCAGTCGAAATTTCAGCATGCCATTGAAATTACGCCACAAATGTCTTTTGGTACCGGACATCATGAAACTACCCGATTAATGATACGTCAAATGCGCGATCATAATTTTAACCAAAAACGTGTATTTGATTTTGGTAGTGGCACCGGGATATTAGCTATACTCAGCGCTAAAATAGGTGCAGCCTACGTCCTGGGGATTGACAATATGGAAATAGCCGTTGAAAACGCCATTGAAAATGCACGAAACAATGATGCCAATACCATCATTTTTAAGCATGATGACACATGCGCTAATGTCAACGATACATTCGATTTCGTCTTAGTCAATATCATCCGTCAAGTGATTATTGACAATCTTGATTATTTGGTCGATTTAATCGCTCCTGGCGGCGTTTTATTCCTTTCTGGCTTCCTGACCAATGACGGCCATAAAATGCGCTACAAGCTCAATAAAAGTGGTTTTATGCTCTTAAGTGAATCGACAGACAATAATTGGCTTTGTCAGGTTTATCGAAAAACTGAATAATTGTATTTCTCACACGCCTCGAACTCCTATTTAGCCAAAGTCCGAAGTTCCTCGTAAACTAAATGAGTCGGTAAGCCCATAATATTGCTGTAGCTGCCATGAATTGCTTTTATTTTAGCCCACCCTATCCACTCTTGAATCCCATACGCACCGGCTTTATCAGACGGCTTATAAGTCTTTGTGTAATAGTCGATTTCATCGTCGGATAATTCGCTCATCTCGACTTTCGTCGTATCGGAAAATGTCTTCTCGCTTTTACCGTCGTTCAAATACACACCGGTAATGACATCGTGCACATCTCCGGACAACTTTTTCAAAATCATATACGCGTCCTGTGCATCTCGCGGTTTCCCCAATACTGCATTTTTATATATCACAACCGTATCTGCTGCTAACAATATTTCATCGGATCGTCTTTCACTCAAAGATGCACGGCCTTTTAATGCGGCTAGATAAGACGGCACATCCGCATAACCCATTCCATCTGGAATCACTTCTTCGACATCCGATGAAAATACCCGAAAAGTGATATCCATTTGATCGAGTAAAAAAGAACGCCTAGGAGAGCCCGAGGCCAATAATATTTTCTGATTCATATGACGATATTTAGAACTATGAAAACGAACAAACCTATTAATAAAACCATCTTTAATAGCTTCTGTGCAGTCGAGTAGTTTTCATCGTAGAGTTTCATGATACAAAAGCCGAGTGGCACAGTGATAATGAGAAATATCATGACAGCGAAAAAAGCTCCTTGCATACGTGCAACTCCGACTGTCCAAAAAAGCAATCCGATCATAAATAATAGGGTTATAACAGATATTATTCTGCGCGTATTTATAACCCCATATGTCACCGGAAGTGTGTGGCACCCAACCTTTACATCACCTTTCATATCCTGTAAATCTTTTACTATCTCGCGCAATAAATTGATCAAGAAAGAAAAAATTGAGAATGCAAAAATAATACCGAAAACATCAGTACTATTTACAGAAATCGGTAGATGATCAACACATTTAAAAAATAACGGTGCAACGATCACAGCGGCGCAAAGGAAAGCTACCACTGCATTTCCGACGAATGGTACGCATTTTAAATGACTATTATAAGTCATTATAACGAACATGACAGTCAAATAAAATACAATGAAATCCCATGCTTCAAATCGTACTGCGACGATCGAGATGCTCACGAATCCAAGTGCGTATAAAGCAATAAAAAAATGCTTTGCACCGCGTGCAGAAATTAAAGAAGGGATAACCAATCGCTCTTTTTTATTAGCGGCGTCGCCTTCAACATCAAGCATATCGTTGTGAATATTTCCAGCACCCACGACACAGGCAAAAGCCAGTGTAAAAAGCATGAAATAGAGTGTAAAATCCGGAGCGCACTCATGCACTTGAGCAGGTAAAAATATAAATACTAACCAAAGCGTCGCCAATGTAATACTGACGTTCTTCCATCGAATGATTTGGAAAAATGCCGAAAACTTGTTTGAAAAATTTGACAAAATGGAAGTTGTTTAACCACGGCCATGTGGCAGCCGCTTTTACGATCAGATAAAGCTACTGATTATCTCGCCATTCATACACCCATTGCGATTGAATCATTTCTAGATGACCTTCGCTACAATCTTCACGTTTGCCTTCAAAATGTGGAATTTCGAGTATCCAATCCAACAACTCTGTGAAGCGAATTCTATATATTTTCGATTCCCCAAAATCGTCCCCAAACTTTTCATAAAGCGCCATGGCAATGTCCTCATGGTCGTTCCACTGAATTGGTAAATTATTGAAATCATCAAAACTCATGTCAGGTAATTTATAGTTCTCCGAAAAATATATGTCGTTTTTCTAATGCTCGTGGCCGATAATCGACCTTTGGTCAGGAATGGTCACCTCTATTTCAGCATCATCTCGTAAAATAATCGATTGGCACCCAAGACGCGACTCCAAACGAGGATTGATAGCTCGATCAATGAAATCCTCTTCTTTATCAGATATCTCCTCTAAGTCATCTTCACCTTTCTCAACATATATGTGACACGTACTGCACGCGCAGACACCACCACAATTGTGATTCAAATGAACATCGTTATCCTCAGCGACATCCAAAATAGATTCATCGACCTCTGCATTTGCAACCACTATTGGTTTCAAATCCTCTTGTTCAAATTTAAACGTAACCTTTGCCATTAACTCATCATTGTACTTCAAAGTTTTCCAACGCATGCGCAAGCAGAATAGTTCTGACGGCCATAGATGGGCGGCAAAAGTACACATTATAGCCAAGTCCAATTTGCTTGTTCATACCATCCTGAGTAAACCAAATTTGAAAGTTGAATACGAGACGCCGTCTGAGCACCAATCACGTCAATCTGCGATGAAAAGATGAAAAAATTATCGTAGTATAGCATATTATTACATATACATCCAATCGTTAGGAGAGTCATGGAAGGAGAAGAAACGCAAATAGAACAATTACCATATAAGCATAGAGAACTCAAAGCATATTCGAGTACAGAATGGCTGGCAGATAATAAAAAGAAGTATCGGCAAGTATTTGACAAGCATGACACCACATTTGTCTATGCGGAATTGTCTTTCTACAATAAATTATTCGACGAACGTGCTTGGGATGTGACTATTACTTTGAAATGTTTTAGTCTAGCGCGTAACAAAAAGGAAGTCTGCAATCTCGAGCTCAAAAAGAAAATCAGTAAATACGATCACACGGTATACGTGCGGGAAGGCTGGGGAAATAAAAAACAAGGTACATTTTGGTCACGAGGAACTTACTATTGGGAAGCCTGGATGGACGATAAAAAAGTGGCTACCAAGTATTTTTACATCGAAGAAGTCGACGACTTAGAAGAAGATGAAATAGCTCCATATCTCGAGCTCAAGTCGATAAGACTATACGAAGGAAAATATGACGATGTAACACCGGAAGATCGAAAGTTCTTTAAGGCATTTTCTGTTGGAGACACACGGTACATATACGCGGAAATAAAATGCGAAAACCTAAATATCTATTCCAATTGGCAATGCGAATTATTTGTCAAGTTCTTTAATCAATCGCGGGAATTAAAAGGTCAGGTGATTCGTCTGAGTCAAGTCAAAGAAAACGATGACTTAATCGAAGTGACAGCCGGCTGGGGTGCCAATATAAAAGGGAGTTGGCGGAAAGGAACATATTCCGTCGAGGTCATATTCATGGATCAAGTATTGGGCATCATGCCATTTGAAGTGGGCGATGATTTCATAGAAGGCGTCGGTCGTGTGCAGCTACCCAATAAAATGAAACCGATGTTTCTCGAGCCCGAAGAAGATGCGCGATTGACATTGGAAGATATCATGGCGCGGTTAAATGCGCTGATTGGATTGCAACCGATTAAAAAACAGGTAGCTGATCATGCCCAGTATTTGAAGTTTATTCAATTACGTCGGCAAAAAGGATTTAAAGAAGATACCGAGTTATCGATACATGCCGTCTTCACCGGAAATCCGGGTACGGGGAAAACGACTGTCGCGAAAATGATGGGCCGACTCTATCGAAAGATGGGATTGCTCACGCGCGGTCATGTACACGAAGTGGATCGTGTAAACCTTGTTGGAGAATATATTGGTCAGACGGCTCCAAAAGTCAAGGAAGCGATCGAGAAAGCACGCGGCGGTATCCTCTTCATCGATGAAGCGTATTCGCTGGCTCGAACGAATGATGATACGAAAGATTTTGGCCGCGAGGTCATCGAAATACTGGTGAAAGAAATGTCCGATGGCGAAGGAGATCTTGCTGTCATCGTGGCCGGATATCCGAAAGAAATGAAGCATTTTCTGAGCTCCAATCCAGGTCTCAAATCGCGATTCAAATTATTCTATGATTTCGCAGATTACAAACCCGCTGAGCTTTGGGAGATTGTGAACTATGCGGCCGAAGAAATGGAATTGATATTTGATCCAGTGGCTCAAGAATTATTAAATAAAATAATTATACGGGCGTACCGCAATCGTGATCGCACATTTGGAAACGCACGCTATATTTATGATCTCGTCGAAAAAGCTAAAATAAATCTTGGCCTACGTATCATGGCGGAAGAAAACCCTGAAGGCCGACAAGCTTCAGAATTAAAATTGATTACTACTCCTGATGTTATGCAACTTGATAGTGCTGTGACGAAAGAGCTACCGGATATTCCGATTGACGATGAATTACTTCAACTTTCACTAGCAGAGTTGGATAATTTAATCGGGATGAAAGAAGTCAAACGGGAAGTCAAAGAATTAATCAGCTTGGTAAAATATTATCAATCTATCGGCGTCAATCCGCTCAATAAATTATATCTCCACACACTTTTCATTGGAAATCCTGGTACAGGTAAAACTACTGTTGCGAGGATTTTGGCAAAGATCTTTAGGGCGCTTGGAATATTAGAGCGCGGTCATATCGTGGAGACCGATCGACAAGGATTAGTCGCGGGATTTGTAGGACAAACTGCTATAAAAACATCTGAGCAAATAGATAGTGCAAACGGCGGCGTGCTATTTATTGACGAGGCTTATGCGCTTACCGGAGCTGCCGGTCTGTATGCTGACTATGGTCATGAAGCCATCCAAACGATATTAAAAAGAATGGAAGATGATCGCGGAACATTTTTCGTTTTTGCGGCAGGCTATCCTGACAACATGGAAAAATTCTTAAAATCAAATCCCGGACTCAGGTCTCGATTTGATAAAATATTAAAATTTGAAGATTACGCGCCTGCGGAATTATTTGAAATCGCTAAGCAAATGCTCGCGAAGGAAGAATTAAAATTATCAAAAGCGGCGAGTGAATACTTACATCAAATCATCTATCAAGTGCACCGCGGTCGCGACAAGTTTTTTGGCAACGCACGTACGATACGCCAACTAGTAAATGCCATTATGAAAAATCAGCACTTACGCATGTCTGGCGCTTTAGAAACATCTCCAAGAGAAATGCACAACGTGCTCGTAGAAGATATCCGCAAGGTAGAGATGCAGGATGAAAATAAATTATTCGATAAAAAGAAGATCGGATTTAAATAATCCAATAAGTCGCACTGTTCATGAAGTCTCATAAAAAAGAATTGTGGTTTAACGTCCCAAACCGACGTGGATTTGTTCATATCACACATAATGTGCAAGCTGTCATCGATGAAAGTGGCATTCAAGAAGGATTGTGTTTGGTTAATGCCATGCACATCACGGCGAGCGTTTTCATTAATGATAATGAAAGTGGTCTGCTAAGTGATTATGAAAAATGGCTGGAAGGGCTCGCGCCTGAGAAACCATATGACCAATATGCACACAACGGCTACGAAGACAACGCTGATGCCCATCTCAAACGAACTATCATGGGTCGAGAAGTGGTGGTTGCAATCACCGAAGGGAAGTTGGATTTTGGACCATGGGAAGCGATATTTTATGGTGAGTTTGATGGGAAGCGTGACAAGCGGGTGTTGGTGAAGATTATTGGGGAATGATTGAATTTCACGGTGGCACCTAAACTCGCCTTGCACTTTAAGTGCAAGGCGAGTTTAGGTGCCACCGTCATTATGTTAAATAGAAATTCGTTAACAGCCCACAACCCCTGAATATAATACATCTCTATTTCTCAAAAACGCAAAATACCTTGCCGAAATAATTTTTCACATTTTCTGAACAGGTCGATTTGAGACCAAATCCACTTCCATTTTATGGCAACTTCGGTCCTTCAAGTACAAATTCTAACAAGTAAATTTTATCGATTCATATTGTTTCTGCACGTATCTTCGCGCCCTAAAATTACGCGCATTGGAGACAGAAATTAAACGTGTTAGACCAGGGACATTTGTCAGTGAAAATCACTGGTATCCGAAGGCCCTGAATGCAACCATTCACCCGATGGTCAATTTCTTTTTGAACCTCGATAAAAAACGTATTGTATCGCGGTATTGTCATTTGCATCCTACCGTCGATCAAGAGAAGTTGAGTGAAATACTTTCTTATCGGTGTAAATATTTTCTGTGGAGCGGGGCAGATTTATTTAACGCTACATCAGAAGATGGTAAGCGACAAATGGTGGTCATCGAGAATAACTCTTGTCCGTCTGGTCAGAAGTCAATGCCACTTTTAGATGACAACAAAGAAGACGGTTCATACCGTTTGCTGATCGAGCGGACATTCAAACCATATTTAAAACCGAAACAAGGCGTCACGAAAATCGAAGGCGGTCTAGGAGTTATTTATGATAAAAACCATATGGAAACTTCGGGTTATGCTGCCGTGCTGGCCGATGTTTTTGATGAAGAAATAGCGCTGATCCCCTACTTTGAAAATCAACCCAACGATCACATTAAAGTTGAAGATGGAATATTTTATATCAAACAGGACGACAGTTGGAAAGCCATGCGCGGACTATTTCGATACGTCACGCAAAAACCCTGGAATCGCATTCCACTACATAGCCGGACTAAAATATTAAATCCGATCGTTGCCTGTCTAGCCGGTGGTCGTAATAAAATGGTAGCGGCAAAGGCCTATGACTTTTATAATTCTGAAATAGAATCCTACGGACTCAAAATTAATATGCCGGAAACAATTTGGGATATTAGTAAAGATGAGATTCCTCTTTGGGTGGGCAAACTTGGCGGCCATGCAGTGATTAAGGTTCCTTATTCCAATGCCGGCCAAGGTGTCTATACGATCACCAATCAAAAAGAGCTCGACGCGTTTATGGCACTTGACATGCATTACCGAAGGTTCATCGTTCAAAGTTTGATCGGAAATTATGCTTGGAGCTCAACCGTAAACGATGGAAAATACTATCACGTCGGCACTATTCCAACAAGTAATGGCGATACATACGTAGCCGACATCCGCATGATGCTCAGTAGTACGGAGACAGGTATCCGACCGCTTTGTATTTATTCAAGACGAGCGATGGAACCCTTGGCAAAAGAGCTATCGGCAGAACAAGACTCATGGCAAATGCTGGGAACGAATTTGAGTATTAAAACTGGTGATAATGAATGGGGCTCAGATACAAATCGACTTATATTAATGGGACGCCGCGATTTTAATAAACTCGGATTAGGTCTTGACGATTTAATCGAGGCATATATTCAAACCGTATTGTCTACAATCGCTATTGATAAAATGTGTATCAAACTCTATAATTCAAAAGGAAAGTTTCGAAAAAAATTATTTAAGTCGCTTAATAATGACTCTACATTGCTAGAAGAAATCCTCACATGAAACAAATCCGCGTTTTAGTTTTAACTGATCACTCTGGGCATTCCCGTGAAAACTCAATTTATGCTTTAATATCGGAGATGGTCGCACACGAATCATGTCAAGAACTTTATGTGGCTAGTCGTGGAAATGCAAAAAATAAAAACTTCTTTTCAGGATTAAATGATTGCATATTACAAGCGATGCGTGTTGAAGGTACTTTTATGTTTGACGCATCAGGTGATCAATTTATATCCGAAACACATACCGTTCATGTCCGAGAATTTGACTTTATTTTTCTAAGACTCCCTAGACCAGTTTCTGACGAGTTTTTGCATTTTATAAAAAAGATCGACGGCGAGAAGGTTATTATTAACGATCCGACTGGCATAATGACTTGCAGTACAAAAGAGTTTTTACTGAACTTCCCTGATTTATGCCCGCCTATGCGCCTATGTCACACAGTTGAGGACGTTTCGACATTTCTGCCAGGACAATCGATTGTCTTAAAACCATTACGAGAATACGGTGGTAAAGGCTTAGTGAAAATAACCGGTGATACGCTTGATGATGGAGATCAATTACACGACACAAGGTCTTATTTGGAAGAAAACAAATCAACACTGGCTGAAGGTTATTTGGCTATGAAATATTTAAAAAATGTCACTGAAGGCGATAAGCGCATCATAGTAGTCGGCGGGGAAATCATGGCCTGTTCCCTGAGACTCCCCCCACCCGATTCTTGGGTTTGTAATGTGGCACGCGGCGGCACCTCCGTTTCTACTTCTGCAACTCCAGAGGAAGAATCGATAATTAAACATATTAATCCGTTACTTCAAAAACACGGAATTTTTATTTACGGCGCAGATACACTTGTCAATGATGAAGGAAAACGTGTTCTTTCAGAAATAAACACATTAAGCATCGGTGGTTTTCCTCAAGCACAAAAGCAAACGGGACAACCTATTATTAAAATTACAATAAATAAAATTTTTGACCATATCCACAACGCATGCAAGAAGAAATAAAATTAGTTGAAGCATTTAATTTAGATGATACACCAAAAGGTACAGTTTCATACTATTGGTTAAAATTAATTTCTGATAGCTTTGGAAATCCGGTCAGCATACCATTGATTGTTGCTCGTGGTCTCGAAGATGGACCAATCCTAGGCCTGACAGCTGCCGTGCACGGAAATGAATTAAATGGCATCTCTGTTATTCAGCGATTATTTGGTGATATGGATGCCAAAGAAATAAGAGGTACGATTGTCGGTGTCCCTGTCGTCAATGTCCCTGCATTTATGCGTCGAAAGCGTCGATTTAATGATGGCGTGGATATTAACCACATCATGCCGGGCAAAGCTGACGGAAGTATTAGCCAGATATATGCCTATCGCTTTGTGGATCGGCTCGTAAAACATTTCGATTATTTACTGGATTTACATACTGCTTCTCAAGGACGCATTAACTCATATTATGTGCGTGCTGATATGATTCAGGAGAAAACAAGAAAATTGGCTTTGCTCCAAAATGCAGAAATTATCGTGCATAATCCTCCTTCGGATGGCACACTTCGCGGTGCTGCGGCAGAAATGGGTATTCCTGCTATCACACTAGAGGTCGGAAATCCAAATTTATTTCAAAAACGATTAATTCGAAGTGGAATCGAGGGCATCGACAACGTGATGTGTCATTTGAATATGATTGACGATGAAATCGAGCAACCAGACAAACCCACCGTCATTTGTGATAAGTCATACTGGATTTATACAGACCGTGGTGGATTACTGACTGTGCATGTTGACTTACGAGAAAAAGTAAAAAAAGGAGAACTCATCGCCACCATGCGTGATATTTTTGGTCGTAAAACGGCGGAATACTTCGCGCCAGAATTAGGCATCGTCATAGGGAAAAGTGTCAGTCCGGTGAATCAGTCTGGTGGTCGAATATTGCACTTGGGGATTATGGAGGCGTAGATTAACTATTAGACTATTTTAATAACAAGTACATTTCTTGCGATAATAAAATTGAAGCATCTTTTCATTGTCGGAATGATGACTTTGAATCCGGTTAAACACTGAGATTACTTAGCTTTGCAACAACTCAATATTACACAACGTTATTAAACTACCTATGAAATCAGTTCAAAATATCGAGATTTAAGATGAAATTTGCTATTACCTTCTTAATATTACTATTCGCATTCAGCCTTTCATTCGCCAAGAGCCGTGGTCACTTAACGCATGCTGATCCAATTGAAATATTCACTGTCTCTGGAAGAATCATAGAACAAAACTCTCAAGCTCCTATCGAGTTCGCCACCATCCTAATCAAAGAAAGCCAGACTGATGACTTAATTGAAGGTACGATTAGCGATGCAGATGGATTGTTTACTATTAAATCTCCGACTAAAGATATTTACATCGAAATCAGCTTCATCGGCTATGAAACAAAAACCGTCCGAGACATAGCTAATGAAGGAAATCTTATTAACATTGGAGACATTACGCTGGGAAGTGACGCTGAACTCATGGACGAGGTTGTGGTCAAATCAGAACGCTCTACTACGGAATTCCGATTAGATAAACGAGTATTCAACGTTGGTTCAGATTTGAGCTCAACCGGAGCCGGTGCATTAGAAGTCCTGAACAATGTGCCATCGGTCAATGTGAATATAGAGGGCGAAATCTCTTTGCGTGGAAGTTCCGGTGTACAAATATTAATTAACGGGAAACCTTCTATTCTCGCCAGTGAACAGGGCAACGCACTCGGTTCTATTACGGCCGATATGATCAGTCACATCGAAGTGATCACCAACCCTTCCGCCAAATACGAAGCTGAAGGAACATCAGGCATCATCAATATTGTATTGAAAAAAGAGGAAAAGAAAGGCGTTAATGGTTCAATTAGCATCAATACAGGTATTCCTGACAATCACAGCGTCGGTTTGAGTCTAAATAAACGGACGGAAAAAATCAATTTATTTTCACAGTTGGGTGCGGGCTATCGCGAATTGCCGCGTGATCGTGAAAATATCAATCTAGACAAAGTCACAAGAAGACAAATAAATTCGAACGGAACAGAATTTAGAAATGAGGGGTTTTATAATTTCATTTTAGGCAGCGACTATTACATCAACAAAAAAAACATCCTGACACTCTCTGGTAGTTTTGCATATGAAATAGAAGATCAACCGTCTCAAACATTTTTTACGGAAACAGTAGATGGCATCGGGATTGGCGAATGGAACCGAACAGAAGTGACTGAAGCGAATAATCCCAAGTACCAATACGAATTACAATATAAACGAGAGTTTAATAGCGATAAAGATCATCAATTGCTATTTAGTGCTATCGGTAATTATTTTGGGAAAGATCAATCCTCAGTATTTATGAACCATGAGACTTTTGGCACTTCAACATTTGACAATCAGAAAACAAGAACCAACTTCGAAGAAGGTAAATACACATTCAATTTAGACTATACGCGACCCATTGATGAAAAATGGACGATCGAAATGGGAAGTCAGTATTTATTGAATGATGTGAGCAATGACTTTGAAGTATCAAACCAAGTCGCTGGAGAATTTGTAGTGGATCCGGGACTAACCAATGTGTTTGAATATGATCAAAAAGTACTCGGAGTCTATGCCACAGGAGCTTTTGAAAATGACGTTTGGGGAATAAAAGTCGGTCTCCGTGCCGAAAACACGGACTTATCAACAATACTCATCAATACCAACGAGATAAACAATCAAAATTTCACTAATTTATTTCCGTCATTGCATACGTCTTATAAATTTACCGAAGCCATCTCTCTACAAGCTGGATACAGTCGACGCATTTATAGACCTCGCCTCTGGGATCTAAATCCATTTTTCAATATTCGAAACAACTTCAGTATTCTTGCGGGCAATCCGAATTTACTTCCGGAGTATACCGACTCCTATGAAATCGGTTCAATTTTCATTTTCAATAAAACGTCATTTAATTTTAATATTTATCAACGCTTAACAACTGATGTCATCGAACGCGTTTCTAGTTTTGAAAATGGCGTCAATACTACACTCCCTTTGAATGTTGGAAAACGAAATGCCGGTGGTGCAGAATTAAACTTCAAATACAGTCCCAATAAAATACTCACTATAAACGGTGATTTTAACTACTACCGGTTTTCCAGAATTGGTGTGTACGAGGATATCAATTTTGATTTTAGTGCCGGCCAATGGACAGGTCAACTAACCACTAAGTTTAAACTCAATAAAAACCTTGACATTGAGTTGACCGGCCAATATGAATCCGAAGAGCAGACCATACAAGGCAGCCTTGCGGATAATTTATATGCCGATTTTGGCGTCAAATATAAGGTCATGAAAGGTCGCGGAGTGTTTAATATGAGTGTGCGTGACATATTTGCTTCCCGCATTCGAAAAAGTATTACCGATCAAAATGACTTTTACGTGTATAGTTTCAGTCAACGCGGTCGCTTTTTTGCCATTGGGTTTAGCTATGGGTTTGGAAAGGGGGAGGCTATGCAGTATTCTGGGCGGAGGCGGAGGTAGGCTCATGGTGGCACCTAAACTCGTCAACGCCTAAACAAAAACAATATATCAGGATCAATCAGATTCTAGCTTTCTCGTATTTCATTATAAAGATTCTCATTACTACAGCCTACTATATCATATGCGGACATTGGCCACTCGCACGCCTGAACTACGCCAATGAACCTCAACGTCGATTAATGGGTTAGTTTAAAAAATCTAATCAAAACAATAGTTTCATATGGCCAAAACATTCCACAATTTCTCCGCCAAATCACTTCATGGCGATCCGATTGACATGAAATCCTATGAAAATAAAGTGGTGCTCGTCGTCAACACGGCCAGCAAATGCGGATTCACGCCACAATATGCCGGATTGCAGAAACTGTATGAAGTTTACGCCGATAAGCCTTTCGAAATTCTAGGCTTTCCATGTAACCAATTTGGTGGTCAAGAGCCCGGATCACTAGAAGAAATTGAAAGTAACTGCTTAGTCAATTACGGTGTCACCTTCCCAATGTTCGAGAAAATTGATGTCAATGGCAATGACGCTCATCCGATCTTTAAGTGGTTGAAAAAAGAAAAGAGTGGATTTCTTGGAGGGAAAATAAAATGGAATTTTACTAAATTTTTAATCGATAAAAATGGCAACGTCATCAAACGATACGGATCCATCACAAAGCCTTCTGCCATAGAACAAGACATTCATGAAGCCTTAGAAGATGAGTCGCCTCCATAAAGTCACCAAATCAAAATTGGCTCTTTTGTCGACCTTTTCATTTTTCTCAATTCACTGATACTCTGGCATCACTAATTTTCGAAAAATGTAAATCTCATCCAAAATAGGCTCATTTTATGAAATTGCCACTTTTCGAAGTTGACTCAATGATTAAATACCAATCATATAAATTAATAGCAGATGCTTTGTCTGGCAGATTTCATCAGTGAAAAACATATCTTGTCGACTCAATCGAAGTTTTTGAATACTAACAGCCACCCAAACTTTTCATTCGTTGGCAGAGGATAGGGAAATATTACGCTCCATCGCTTCTGGAGACAGAACAGTCTTCTCAATTTTTTACACACGCTATGCTCAGAAAGTGTATAATACTGCTTTGAGTTATTCAAAAAATGTAGTAGAGGCAGAAGAAATCACGCAAGACGTCTTCATTAAAATCTACCAGAAGGCGTCAACATTTAAAGGAAAATCCTCCGTCAATACATGGGTATACCGCATTGCTGTAAACACATCGCTCAACTATACAAAGAAAAAGCAGCGACTCACTTTATTGAAAAAGGAGCATGAATATGCTGGAGACACCGACTTCCAACATCCAGGTGCATTGCTTGAAAATAAAGAAAACGCAGCAACCCTTTTTAAAGTTATGGATCATCTGCCTCCTAATCAAAAAATCGCTTTTATTCTAAGCTTCATCGAAGACCTTCCACGGCAAGAAGTTGCGGATATCATGGAAATTTCATTGAAAGCGACAGAATCCTTATTGCAACGAGCTAAAAAAAGTATGCGAATAGAATTAGAAAAAATATATCCACACCGAAGGATATCCGAAAAAGGATTGTCAAAATAAAAAATGTATGATGAATCAAGAAAAAGATAAATGGATAAATGACGTATTCCTCAGTATGAAGGGAAGTGCCAAG
>Ga0115029_1000770_pt1 | contig 28088 bp, 23 predicted proteins | sample SidtaG_3_FD_87297 | JGI IMG/M metagenome (GOLD analysis project Ga0115029, IMG submission 87297) | Marine algal microbial communities from Sidmouth, United Kingdom - Sidmouth_Asex1 metaG | ecosystem: Host-associated > Algae > Red algae > Unclassified | place: Sidmouth, United Kingdom | collected... | reverse complement strand
GAAACCCGAAACCCGAAACCCGAAACCCGAAACCCGAAACCCGAAACCCCAAACCCTTTTGCGTTAACGAAATCTTAACTCCCTAATCTTGAAATTAAGACTCCCTTATACCGACATACTATACGGTTTTGGTTAAATTTGATCAATGAAAATAGCAATTGTATGTTACCCGACCTTTGGGGGTAGTGGCGTGGTAGCCACCGAATTAGGAATCGCGCTTGCAGGCCGTGGGCATGAGGTTCATTTTGTGACCTATAGGCAGCCAGTGCGATTGGGCCTTCTCAACAACAATATTTACTTTCATGAAGTACATGTGCCCGAATATCCGCTGTTTCATTACCAGCCTTATGAGTTGGCACTTTCGAGCAAATTGGTAGATACTATTAAGTTGCACGATATCGACCTTTTGCACGTGCACTACGCCATTCCGCATGCGTATGCTGGCTATATGGCAAAGAAAATGTTAGAAGAAGAAGGTATCTACGTTCCGATGATAACTACGCTTCATGGCACCGATATAACCTTGGTCGGTAAACACCCATTTTATAAACCTGCGGTTACTTTTAGCATTAACCAATCTGATGTTGTGACCTCGGTTTCGGAAAATCTAAGACAACGTACGTTAGAATTCTTTGATATTAAAAAGGAAATAGAAGTAGTGCCTAATTTTATTGATAAAAATAAGTACAGTACTTCCTTTACCGATTGCCAACGGTCTTTAATGGCAAATGATGATGAAAAAATAATTACCCATATCAGTAACTTTCGAAAAGTGAAGCGCATTCCCGATGTGATTCAAGTTTTTTACCGGGTTCAGAAAAAAATACCTGCTAAATTGGTTATGGTAGGCGAGGGTCCCGAAAAAGAAGGAGCTGAAAGGCTTTGCGAAACACTTGGTATCTCCGATAGGGTAATCTTTCTTGGTAATAGTAATGAAATCGATAGAATTTTATGCTTTTCTGATTTGTTTTTGCTTCCCTCCGAATCTGAAAGTTTCGGTTTGGCTGCACTTGAGGCGATGATCAATAAAGTTCCCGTTATTTCCAGTAATGCCGGTGGTATTCCTGAGGTAAATATAGAAGGGGTTACTGGTTTTTTGAGCGAGGTAGGCGATGTTGAAGGAATGGCCAAAAATGCCCTGACAATACTAGGAAGCGACGCGAGTTTAGAAAAATTCAAGGAAAACGCCGGAAAATCTGCCAGAAGGTTCGATATCCAAAAGGTGCTTCCGCTTTACGAAAACCTGTACGAAAAAGCATATAAAAGAAGGTTCGATCAATCGTATAGCTGATATGAAATGGATGGTTACGGGATTGATATTGATTTTCTTATCCTGTAACGGACAGAAAAAGAGCGTAATAAAAAAATCAGCAAGCAAGACGCAGGATTCCAATACCTTGTTAAATCTAATCGTAAGCGACAATTATAGTGGGGCTGATAGTGCCGAAACACTTCTAATAACTGACATCAAAGGTTTACAAAAGTTTTATTCGAAAATTAACAGAACGCGAAAACCGGGTCTGCCTGTTCCGGATATCGATTTCTCCAAAGAAAGTGTAATTATAAGATGCAGCGGAAAGCAAAATGATTCATCGCCACCTGAACTATATGTAATTGAAGTTTCCGAAGAGTCAGTAGTAATCGGAATAAAGGAAACAATCAAAAACGCGAAAGCTACCGCGGTTACAACTCCTTTTTCAGTCTACAAAATACCACTTAATAAAAAGGAGGTTATCTTCAAAAAAGAGCAATAAATTCCACTTTTTGTCCTCACATTCAGTATTCTAACGAAAATAAATGCAGTTTGAGCTATATTTCTGATATGTAGGAAGATTGGCCGTAGCTTTGTAGGTGAGAACGCCCAAATCTTATACCTATGAAATATTTTACGCAAAGTTTGCTTGTTTTGTTGTGCCTCACCGTTAGTCTTCTTAATGCTCAAGAAGATGTACAGCTTACCTCTAAAGATAGTATAGTTACCAGTTCATGGATGCTCGGTCTGGGCTACAACGTTGTTGATGACTCCGGAGACGCATTCGATAAACTTTTTTCCGTCGGTTCACAGTGGAATGCACTTGCCTACCCCTCAAGAATTAATATTGGAAGGTATTTTAAAAGTGGTATTGGCATTGAAGCAATAGGAAGTTATAACAAATACAAAGTTGGAAAATTCATCGATGGCGCCAACAATCTAGAAGAGACGAACTATCTGGCCGTAGACACGCGCTTAAGCTACGATTTGAATAAGCTGATCGGGGAAACAGCCTGGTTCGACCCATACTTGGGCGTAGGGTTGGGCTACACCGACGCAAACAATGAACCTAGAGGAACCTATAATGCCGTAGTCGGTTTTAGAACATGGTTTTCAGACCAATGGGGACTCGATTTTAGTTCTTCCGGTAAATGGGCAATGGGTAACGACGCAGCTACCAATCACTTACAGCACGCAGCCGGTGTGGTCTATCGATTTGGTATTGAAAAAGGATTGTCTAAAAAAGGAGCTGAAAAATTGGCTATGATCGAGGCCCTAGAAAAAGAAAAGCAACGAGTTCAAGACTCGCTTGCTGCTGCAAATCGAGCAAAAGAGGCGGCCGCTCTTGCCGAAAGATTGGCGAAGGAAAGAGAAGAAGCCAAGTTGGCCGCAGCCGAAAAGGCTAAAGTCGATGCCGAAAATAAAAGAAAACAAGGAATTACGGATGAAATCAAGGCTTTGGGTTATGTGTATTTTGAACTGAATTCATCTTTCTTAGATAAGAAGTCGAAAATTCTTCTTGGGAAGTTGGCGGATATTTTGAATAAAAATCCCGACTTGGAGCTTAAAATAACTTCGCATACAGATTCAAGAGGTGCTTCGGAATATAACAACTGGTTGTCTGAAAGACGTGTCGACCGTACAAAGACATATCTCGTTGATCTTGGTATTTCTTCCAAAAGGTTGGGGTCTGAAGCCTATGGGGAAACGTCTTTACTAAATGAATGTGACGATAGTACCTATTGTTCGGAAGAAAAACATCAAATTAACAGGAGGTCAGAATTCTTGATAACTAAATATTAGTATAACTGGTTGAATAAGGTCAAAACAATCTCTAAGATACTAGGCGTTTATTCAACCATTTTTCTTTAAACCATAGATTAAATTTGATATAGTAATAAGCTAAATTTATAGGCCAAGATATCCAATATAGCCCCTTGGAATATAAAAATGGTTTTACCTTTACCAAATATCTAAAGACCTTTTCAGGTGATTCTAGGAATAGATTGAATAACTTCAATTTAGAGACACGAAGTTGCTTAGGGTTATAGGTAAGTCCTACCTTGTTTTCACCTACATTTTGGTAAAATCCCTTCGATAATTGGTCGATGAACTTTATTTTCTTTTTACTGGTCAGAATACCCATACGCAGAGCCATATCGGTAAGGTAGTCTTGCGCCATTGCCTGCGAGTAATCGATGGGGCGTAGAAGGCCATAGAGATTTTTAAACTCAAAGAACATATATTCCTGAACAGGTTCGACCAGGTTGTCAAAAACGCTCTTTTCATTTTCTTCGTGAAACTCGACGGTAGGTGATTCTTTATTAGAAATGCTGTAGGATAAGGTGCTGCCATGGGGTGCCGCCAAGAGCTGCTCATAAAGTTGCCCGTTTGCTTTTAGAATATCATAGGAAAAACTCGGGCTTGGATATATAGAAAAATTCAGGCCATATCGCTTCGTATCTTTTTCAATATTGTATACAGCTTTGAGTCCTAGATAATAACCCGTGACAGGTACTTTTCCTCCAAGAAATTTATAGATACTTTCTTGCATAGTACCGCCCCAGCCCACATCTACAAGATTTATACCCTCTTCTTCAATATTAGTTCCGAAAGAATGGAGGTAACCTTTAAATGCAGTTTTTTGATTCTTCCTACTTTCTTCGTAAGCTTCTTGAAACGTCTTGTTATTTCTTAAATTGCCCATAATTTCTGATTGAAAAAAATCAGGAATATTCTTAATGGTGGTAGTGGGCAGTTGATTAATAATTTCAGCCTTTGTTTTAGGTGAAAAGGGAAACCAATCTAAAAAATACTGTAAGTTCATTTTACCGAACCTACCTCTAAATTGCTCGAAATCTTCGTCTTCCAACGGTCTTAGCGCAACTTGAGTAGCAGATTGTCTGGATGCCTTAAGGTAGTGTGTTTTTATTTTCGACTCGCTTTTAACCAAGTTCATTTCTTGATAGCTGTCGAATAGCCGTTTTAAGTAAAGCCCTTCACGAGCCAAAAAAAACAGGTTTTTGATTCCATTTCTTCTCGCATTCAGATACAACCTTTCCGTAAAAAAATAAAAATGTAAAATATACTCACTTAAAGGGTGTTCACTGTTTTTACATCTTTTTTCTACATGCTGACAGGCCTTTTTAAAGTCGTTTTCATCACTACCGAAAAGGTTTCGTTTGTTCCTTATTTTGTGCGACAAATGTTTTAGGTGGTGCGATTCTATATGGTGCTTTGCCGCGTTTTCAATATCACTTGTCATATTGTCGCCGACCATTAACGTGGTAGTCGGTATTGACTTTGTCAGGTTCAAAACATATGGATAGAGTCCCCCTGCTTCTTTACTTTCCCCAACAGTACATGAAATAAAAATAGCATCAAAAAGATGACTTATATTATGAAAATCAAGAATCTGGGAAATCACTTTTTTAGAGAGATAGGAATCGGATAATAAATAGATACGCTTACCCTGTTGTCTGAATTGTTTAAGAAATGAAACGAGTTCCTCATTTTTGAACTGTACCGATATCTCAGCAACAAAATCCGATTTTTGAAAAACGCGCTGAAACTCATCGTAGGTTACATCGACCAGATTATCTGTGTTAATCAACCTAAGATAAACTTGGTGAATTACATTTTCATACTGAACTTCGAGCGGGGATCGATTTTGTTTCTTGCTAAGATAGGAAAGGGCTTCCGTTCTTATGGCAAAAAGTTTTTCACCGGATAATAGAATATTTAACTCACGAGCCATAAACTTGGCCCATAAACGAATGGTGTAGTTGGGGTGAACGGTACGATGAACAAGGGTGTCGAAGAGGTCTATGAACAGAACCTCACGACTGGTCAGAAGCTCTGATTCGATACTAATACTTTTCAAGTAGAGGGGGTGATTAAGTAGCTTCGGAGTCTATCTAATAAATAGCATAAATATAATCGGAGATCGACGATAAACCGAAAGAATGATATTCTCCTTTACTTCATCAATCCATAACTTAAAAGCTGACTTTTGAAATTTTTCCGGGGTTCGAGACACTTTTCTTTTCATTATAGGGGTTAACTGCGAATATATACGGTGAAATACAGTTTTTAGACGCTAATTAAGAAAAGATTAAGGAAAAGATCGATAAACGGTATCACCTTCAAAAAAGTTGTTGGATTAAAAGACTTTTTTAAAATTTATAAGAATATTTGGAAAAGCCTAAACGAGTTCAATTTTGAACGGAATTCTGGACACGAATTGACCCTAAGAGATTTACCTTGCATATACGAGGTAAAATGGTTCGGCATATTCGGTGCCGACCATATTGCCAAAATATTTGGCCGAATTGCGAATAGCCTCGATACTGCGAGGATGTGGATATTCTCGTATTTCAGTCGAATACTTTGACATGGCCTTTAATTTATCATCGATCGATACCGTTATATCTATAAAAACATTAGGGTTGAAAGGAGCTTTTTTAAGAAGGTTTCCCCATTCGGTCGAAGAATTCACGTAGTAGGATAAAAGATGTTTTACTTTTTGTCCTGGGTAAGGCCTACAGGCCACCAAAGTACTTTCGAACAGTTCGTTGTGGTCTTTATTGATATCAGTTCTATCTTGTACAAAAATAGTGTCATATTCTCCTTTAGAAATAACTTTGCCCAAGGCGATGTTCTTATCTACGTGGGCTATGGTATCTAAACGCATATCGGGAAAATCGGCACGGGGCAGTACCCTAGAACCTAGTACATCGTTGGCCTCTTTGGCCTCATGAAATTTGTCTTCTAGAATTGCATCGTTGTTAAAGTATTGTGTACTACTGCCATCAGTAAAAATAAGAACGTCTACTTGTTTGCCCATTTTCACCAATTGGGGAATCGTACCACCGACACCTAAAATTTCATCGTCTGGATGTGCTGCGATTACGAGTATTTTATTGAATAGGTCTAACATTATTTTAGTTGTTTTTTAATAGTATAGATTTCATCTTGAACATTGTATCCCAGTTTATCTCCAATTCGAAAGAATTTCATAGCTATTGGAGCGTCATTCTCATTAGTGGCCCTGTTCAACCATAAGTTACCATCTGAAAATTGGACTAAAATACCGACTTTGGTTTTTTGGAGAATCTGTCCTAAAGTCCCCGAATATTTATCTTCGTTATCGAATTCTACTTCCCAGAACGTAATTTTTTCATCCTTATAATAACAATAGGCACCTGGATATGGCTCCGAAACTGCCCTTATAAGCTTTTCAACTTCGTTCACTGACCTGTTGAAATCGATAAAACCATCAGATGGAGTGCGCTTGCCGCGTATGGTCACACCTTCTTCATCTTGGTTCAAGAATGTAATTTTTTCGCTATTGACTATACTTGTATAGATATCGTGAAAACCATAGCCCAACTCTTTTGCCACAGTTGCGTATAAGGCTTTAACGTAAGTTCTATGGGGTATTTCAAATGCACGTTGAAAAATCAACTTTCCCGTATCTATGCCTGTATCAATTTTGAAAAAACTAACAGCGGATTCTCTTAAGTCTTCTAGAATCGTCCAAGGTAATGGGGCTCTTCCTCGCCCATGGGGTAGGTTCGAAGGATGTGTGCCCACCACGAATTCAGAAAAACACGCTATGAATTCTTTCTTGAAAATTTGACTCCATCCCAAGGTAAATAAATAATGCGGACGTTCTTCGCGAAGTGCCGCCAAGGTTTCTTCCGAATTTACATTTGTTGTATCGATAACATTAATATTATGGGCCGTACAAAAATCATGGAGGTCATAATAATCGGAAACATGTGCGTTATGACCGGAAGGTAAAGTAATCAAAGTATCTATCGAGCAGTTTTGGCTAACCAAATAACTCAAGCATTCGTAAGACTCAAGATTAGAACCTATGCAACATATTTTTAGTTTTTTATCAGTATTCATAATTAGCCTTGCAATAATTTTTTAAAGTTAAGGTGAAAAATGGGTTTATAAGTTTAAAAAAAGCTTATGAGTTTATTGGTTTAGGAGTTTAGAAAAAATAATTTTGACTACTGACTACTGACTACTGACTACTGACTACTGACTACTGACTACTGACTACTGACTACTGACTACTGACTACTGACTACTGACTACTGACTACTGACTTTTCTCAAACTATGTTTAGCTCATTAAAAGATACTATAAACTGCTTTGGTTCATGCGATTCCTTAAAATAAGAGTGGCCATCGTAGTGCATGTTCAAACCGTTATCAACAAGGCCGATGGTCTTCCACCCTCTTTTGTTCGGGGTAACGAAATCTTTTCTTAAGTTGTCGGCCATGTAAAGATAATTACAGTTTGTAAAGGTTTCTTCAATGGCCAAATAATTTTTTTCATCGGGTTTTTCCGAGCCTATTTCCTCTGAAATAACAATTTTATCAATGAGGTCCAAAATTCCGAGAGACTTTAGCTTTACACGTTGGGTTGTACTTCTTCCGTCGGTAATGATACCAATTTTACCATTTTTGGCTTTTATTTGCTGTATCGTATCAAGAACACCGTCGAATAAATGCAATTTAGGAATGTGTGCGCGATACTGCTGTATCAGGGCATTCTTATCGCCACGATATTCTGCAGAAACAAATTCAAAAACGTCTTCTTTTGACCTAAAAAGGGAATACATGCGCGCAAAAAGGGCCTGCCAATTTTCGGAATCCAGTTCTTTTGCAATTTGGATATAGGCCGATCGCAGATATTCCATTTCGTTGTACAGGGTATCGTCGAGATCAAAAACGATAACCGTACGGTCATCAACCCTTATATCCATGGACCAAAATTTCGTCGTCATAACGTATCATGAGCAAATCTTTTTCCCAACAATCGAACATTTCTTTAATATCTTGGTTTAGCAAAAACTCCTGAATAATCCATTCGGGATAATTCGCCCCAGATAGATAGGATAGGGGATACCCACCACCAAACCTAGGGTTGATTTCAATGCCATAAATTTTTGATTCGCTTCTGTGCTTGAAAAACTGCGAAGTCAGGCAGCCAACGGCACCTTCGATATATCCTAATTTGTCTTTTATGTAGGGTATCAGTTCATTATCTACTGTTAAGGCCTTATAAACCTCCCCATCACGTACCTCTAGTCTTTTTCTGGGTACAATACATTTTAATTTATAATCTCGACCATAATAAAGATCGCATGTAAATTCGTCGTACTGGTCATGATCTATATATTCTAAAAACATCAGTTTATCATTAGAAAAATGATAATCGGTCAATGCATCCTTATGTCGTACGAGATACGTATCGATACTTCTACTGCCATCAATGGGCTTTATAAATAGGGGTAATTTGTAGTTGTCTTTTGCATACTCTTGCGCAATGGCAACCCCTTTTGATTCGAAAAATTTATGGATTTCTCTCTTATCCCGACATTTTCCAACAAAATCTTCGGAGGCAATTACTGCTTTTATACCGTTTTCTTCAAATAATGGACTATTTTTTGCGGTCGGTAACAACTCAGCATCGATGGTAGGTATAATAAGTTTTATTTCGCGCTCTTTACATTGACTGATCAATGATTTGCGATAGTTTGGTTCCGTTACCAAAGGCACTTTGAAATAGCCGTCGGCGACGTGGCACGCACCGGACAGCTGTGGGTCTGCATCAGATGCATAAACTTTGCCCTCAGGGTATATTTTTTTAAGTTCTTTTTGAAATGCCCGCACGAGGGAAACGCGTCTTCCGGCCGAAGATATCAATATATTCATCGCGCGAATTTATAAAAAGTTCTGAACATCTTAATAAATGGATTGATCAAAGGTTTGTTATTAAATACGAATACCAGAAAAGAATAGCCTATACCATGGTAATCTTCGCCCAAAAACTTTTTAAGGGGGTAGGCATCGATTTTCTCGAACCCAGTTAACATTTCGGGAATTTTCTCCACCGAAATATCCGATTTCATTAGGCGTACCATCAAAAAGAAAACGAACGATTGCTGCCGTGTCTTTAAACGTTTGATACAGGCACTCGCATCGTTATGCCCTCTTGGAATACTTTTAATTAGGGAATCGTAGACGTGTGCCGCATTTGCATTGTCATAAATAACCTTATTGTAATGTTCCGGGCTTTTGTTGCGCATCGCCGATGTGGCGAGTATACGGTATCGATGTACATCTAAAGCTACGTGGGCCATTCTTCGGGCTTTGCAGAAGAGTTCAGAAGTAAGAATGGCGTCTTCCATCCACCTTCCCTCGATAAAACGAATACCGGTATCGCTCATGAACTTTCTGTTAATAATGAACCACCATATTTCGTTGTGGTGTTTTTTATGGGCAATATAACCGATACCATCTCGTACAACCAGGTCTTCGATTTTTTCATCGATGTTAGCGGATACCGGGTACCGCTTTGTTACAACATCTTTGCTATTAAAGGTAAGAATGTCGAGATTATTATTGTCCATCAGAGGTAGCAACTTTGGCAAAGTATTCTCGGCCAAATAGTCGTCAGGGTCTAAAAAGTAAACATATTTTCCTTTTGCCAAATCATACCCCGAGTTTCTAGCCGCCCCGACACCGGCATTTTTCTTATCCACCACGACAATATTCGAATGTTTTTCGGCGTAACTATTCGCGATTTTGAGAGTCGCGTCTTTCGATTCGTCGTTTACGACTATGATTTCGTAATCTGATCGGTCGAGATTCTGGTTCAGTAGGCTGCCCAAGCATTCTGGCAGGTACAGCTCCATATTGTAACAAGGTATGACGATGCTTAGTTGCATTATTTATTGGTCATTTTTTTGCAGAACCCAATCCAAAATGATGATTGCGATTTGTTAGTCTACGTTGGTTGTTCTTTAAGCCTTACTCGTTTCCTGTAAAAAATTCCATGGTGGCACTTGTTTCGGATGAAATACCATCCCGTTTTAAAACTTTTAAAAAAGTCATCCAAAAAATTTTCAGATCCAGAACAAACGATACGTTGTTTACGTACCAAACGTCAAGCTCGAATCTTTCCTTCCAAGGGACGGAATTTCTGCCGTTCACTTGGGCCCAACCCGTTATGCCCGGTCTTATGAGATGTCTTTTGCGCTGTTCTTCGTTATAAAGCGGTAAATACTGTATTAATAAGGGTCTTGGGCCTATAAGACTCATATCGCCCTTTAGCACGTTAAATAACTGTGGTATTTCGTCTAACGACGTTTTTCGTACAAACTGCCCAACTTTTGTTATTCGCTCGCCATCTGACAAAAGTTGCCCGTTCGGGCCTTTCTTATCGTTCATTGATTTGAACTTTATGATTTCGAAAACCTCCTCGCTCTTTCCAGGCCTCTTTTGAATAAAAAAAGCTTTTCCTTTATTCGCTATATACAATAATATAAATGTTAGCATCAAAATAGGGCTGAGCATGGCCAAGATGACAAATGAAAGAACAATATCTAAAGTTCTTTTAAAAAAGAGTTGGTACATCTTACTTGGTTGTCCGTATTATACTTCAAATTAGGCAATACTTTTTATCTGGAGCATAATACTTTGATTAAATGTAATTTTTTTGTCAAAAATTGAATTGGCTTATTTTATATACAAAGATAGAAACTAATAAAGAACTATTTCTTCAAGGCCTTTTAAGAGCCGAACTGTGTCAATACTATGAAAAAGCCTTCATCTTGGTTCCAAACAAAAAGTCTAAACAAGTTCTTTCATAAATAAAACATCACTTTCAATACTTTGATAATTATAATTTTTCTAACGCTTTGTATTCATTAAGTTGTGCATTCCATACAAAGTTTTGACTATACTTTTTGGCAATTAATTCACGGTACTCCAATTTCGGAAATTCGTAATCTAACCGATTCTCGATACACCGGGACATTGCTTCGGTTAAGGCTTGAATGTTCTTGGACGGAATAATTACACCGTTAACGCCATGCCGTACAATTTCATTCGATCCGTTAATATCGGTCACAATGCTGAACTTACCCATAGCACCACACTGTAGCACAACGTTCGGGAAGCCCTCTCTATAACTTGGAAAAACAAAAACATTGGTTATCGCAAAGAAGGGTCTCACATCTTTTTGCCAACCTACTGAAATTATGTTAAGATTATTTTCGATTTCTTCCTCTATCTCAGCCGGTAGTGGATCTAATTTTTTTTCGTAAGGGCCGACCAATAGCAATTTCAAGTTTTTATGATGCTTGCACACTTCTATGAACGAAGTTATCATTTCAACGATTCCTTTATCAAAAACGATTCGGCCGATAAATGAGAATACAAAATCAGAGTTTTCTATGCCCAATTCGTTGCGTATTTCCGCCTGTTTTTCAGTGTTGTACAGGTCAGGGTCAAAATGGGATAGGTCGATACCGTTTACATTGCCATTACCGATAACATGCAAAGGTTTTTTGGTAATGCCGTACCGTATCATATCTCTTTTGACCCCTTCCCCTTCGGGATATACGTTGGTGGCACAAAAACAAATGACCTTGTCGAAAAATATAAGTACTTTCTTCATAAGTCCGGTCTGTGTCGGAAATATGAGTCCGGTAAAGGTGTGCATTCTATGGGGTACGCCCGAAAGGTAGGCGGCCATCATGCTCAAGAGCCCGGCCTTGGGGGTAAGGGAATGCACGATAAAAGGTTTTTCTTTTTTGAAAAGGCGGTAGAGCGTATACAGTGAAACGATGTCCTCAAGGATATTTATTTTTCGATTTATGCGTACCTGAACAGTTCGGATACCCTCGTTCTCTTGTATAGCTTTGTGGTGAGGACCATTGGATGCGATTCCCGTAACATCATAGTAGGTGTTCATAAACCGCAACTGGCCTTTGAGCAGTACGGCAAGCGATCCGGAAACAGCGGAAACTCTGAACAATTTCTTTTTCATAAGGGGCCGTGGCCGTTTAATTTGGGGTAATGTTATGCTTATTAAGCGTATTTTATTTCGATTTATTGCTTCAAAAAAGCTAATTCGTAGGCCTTGAGAATACCTTCTTTTTCAAAATCCTGAATCCTAATGGTTACCTGCTTTCTGCACGATTGTAAATACTCCGGATTTTGGATAAAATAGTCCATTCCCTTGGCCATAAGGTCAACATCGCCTACAGGGGTCAATAGACCATATGGGGTTTTCATTATGTCATGAACAGCGGGTTCATCAAATTGCATTATTTCATCGGGCCCTGATTTACAATTGGTCGTTAAAATAGGTAGACCGCAGCACATGGCCTCTAGGAGTACGTTGGGAAAACCTTCATGGTTCGAACCGAAGACAAAAAGGTCCGCCGATTTCAAATATTTGTAAGGGTTAGGGTCGAAACCTAGAAAGTGCACGCGGTCATAAATGTTTTCGTCTTCGGCAAGTTTTCTTAAATCTTTTTCGAGAGCGCCCTTTCCCAAAAGATATAGTTGCGCCTTTGGTACCACTGCAAGTGCCTTAATAAGTAGCTGTTGGTTTTTTACGGGTTGGAACCTTCCTACGGAAACCATATTAAAGCAGGTGTCATCAAAAAAATCGGGTAGCGGATCGATTTCTTTTATTTTTTGTAAATCGATAGGATTTTCTATCACTGCGGTAAGTTCTTGTTTTATGCCATAGTTGTCGATTAGGTCTTTTACATTGGCTTTTGAATTACCGATAACAAAGTCCGCTTTTGGATATAGCATTTTCACCAAAAAGTTGTTTATTTCCGATTGCATATCACCATAGCCGTATATCATACTTGCATAATTACGTTCACTGACAATGATTTTTGGAGGTCTTTTATTGAAGTGGCGCATCAGCACATTGACGTAATTTGGTCGTGACAGTAGGCTAAAAGAATGTGTGAGCTCCAATTCTTTGGATAATTTGGCGTATTTGTAGGCCAACAAAGGTAATTTCAAAAATTTCAGAATTCCGTTTTCGTTTCCCTTTGATTTTTCTAAGTAATGTACTGGAATGTCATCGGGAATTTCATAGCTGATGGTCGTATTCATAAGTACCAGATGTACCTTATGGCCTTGATTTTTTAGATAAGGAAGCAAATACGAAACCACGCGTTCTGCGCCACCACCGGCCATTGAGTATATGAAAATTCCTATAATCATTTATTTTTTTTCATATTGATGTCAAAAAAGCCTTTTAGAAGGTTCATTCAAAGTTTTAATATTTGCTAAAGTGATTCTTGAACTTTTTTAACTGAAAATTGTCACGAGAATCCTAAAGACCGAAACAAATTAGTTTTTTTAAGGTTTGTTTGTGAGATTCAGTAATTCCCCTAGTCTTTTATCCCATATTTTCGGTAAAATCGGCAAAACGCCACCATCGTGGTGGAAGGTTATTTCACCAAAATAAAGTTTACCGTTGACATCATACCAATCTACCCTTACATAGTTAAAAGGTTGTGCCAAAATTTCTGATAATCGTATCATTTCACCTAAGGTAGTTGGTCGTTCCACATCTTCGTCGGTAGGATCGGTGAATTTTGATCCTTTTTGTGAGGACCATTTATAAGGTTCTCTAATCCATTCTCTTGAATACCAATTTCTATGATGTTCATTAGTATCTCTTCCCAAATCGACCGAAATCATTCTGACTTTACCATTGAAACAATGCAATTTATAATCGAACGGTATGTTACCCTCATTATCTTGTAAAAGCTTTTCAACTACGATAGTGGGTTTAATATTTTTATATTGCCATTCTCTAGAGCTCCAAAAGTAATTTTGTTTTAGGCGCTTTTCAAATCCTTCTTGAACCTTTTTCCAATCTATTTCATTTTTGTCATAGACGAAAATACCACCGCTACTATCGTGATTTGCTTTAATTATACAGGGAGTTTCGGTTATGTTATCGGGTGTTAGCTCATTCGGGTCATCCGTTTGAAAATATAAGGGAACTAAATAGTCCGTTCCTATTCGTTCCGAAACATACTCTCTAACCTTATACTTATCCGCACATATGGTATGTAATGGCGTACGATCATTTAATTTTAGCCAGTTAATTTTTTCGTTCAGGGTCTGTGGATTCTCCAGATCAAGGGAATAGTCCATATGCCACCTGAATTTTAATTTAATGAAGGCTTTATCAGGTATTGTTTTAATGAACAGCCTAAATAAATAGTATAAGGGTTGAATAAGAATGTACCCTAAAACAGTGTTTTGGCGAAGGTTTTCAATATACTTTTTCATGCTTAAAAATGTACCCCGGTAATACGGGAACTAGACGGAAAATTTTAAATAGAATTCTTTAAAAACTTTTTATGTAGATACCTAGAGATTGAATTTAGGAATCGGCGAATGAAAATTCTCTTTAGGATTATGTGCATATATAAAATTTCAACAAACTTCTTTTAATTTATGGCTTGAGTATTGAAATTAAAACTTAAACGGTGGATGATTGGTCAATTACGATTTCTTTGATGAAACGTTCATAATCGTTTAATATTTTATCTGCGCTATATTTATCTACAACTGATTTTCTTACTTTTTCTGGTGAAAAGTAATTTTCGTTAATTACTTTATGAATACATTGTAGAAACTCGTCTTCGTTCGAGGCAATAAAGCCGTTGATACCGGGTTCAATAATCTCATTTATTCCACCGGGGGCGTCAAATGCAACCACAGGGGTGCCGACCGCACAACTTTCCAACATGGAATTTGGAAAGCCTTCTACAAATGATCCGTGTAGAAAAATGTCACAAGTCTGTAAATAATGAGGTACTTCATTAGTGAATTCTATAAACTGGACTTTGTCATCTATTGCCAGTTCTTTTGCTTTGGCCTTAATTTCATCGAGATAGGTTCCTTTTCCGATAATGGTATATGTAAAAGGCTTTCCGAAGTTAGATAAAGAATTTAATACTCTAATGTGACCCTTGTGCTTGGATAAGCGCCCTACCGTAATGAATTTTGTTATGCCATCCGAGTTTTTGGCTTCTTTCAGTTTGAATTTTTCATTGACGGGATTATGGATGGTCGTTAATTTTTCTTCGGGAATATTAAAATTTTCTATCATGTCTATTTTCATATCCTGTGATTGACAGATCATCGCGTCCAATAAGTATTTTTGAATTTTAGAGGTATTAAAGGAAAACCTCTTTCTTTTTACCAAACTCGCCGATCTCACGAAAGTTTCCCTGCCAACAAACTTCATGTTCGGAAACAGTATTGAAATAACTGCCATCATAGTATTTAAATGAACAATCGCACTAATTACGAGGTCTGGCTTCTGACGTCTCAGGTAGTTGGTTGTTCCAAAGAAAGCATTTCGGACTTTCTCTTTTTCCAAAAAGATTACTTCGATACCTTCTACCGTGTATGCCGCATCTTTCTGTTTGCCCATCACCAATAAAGAGGCTTCAAATTTATTCCTGTCAAGATTTTGGGCTACGTAAGACATTACCCGTTCGGCACCTCCGGCTGATAATGTAGGTATTGCGAAGGTGACTTTAATTTTCTCCTTTCTAATCATGGTCTGGTTTCATATACGCTAGTTGTTCGGGTTAGATTTTTTCCTTGCCAGATTGCCTTTTCACTTAATATCTATTCCATTGGCGGGCCTCAGAATGGATAAACAAATGTATTGTTCTTTTTTCATTTTATCGGCTTGTTATTTACTAACTCTCATACTGATTGGTTACTGGCAAATTTCCATCTTCTGACAAAACCATCACAATTTTATCGATAAAGTAGAGTTATATTTGCCAAACCCAAGATAGCCCGTAGCACGAAGTATTATTTTACAAACATAGGATATGAATATTCTAAGCTCTTCCGTATTTAAGTTTTTTAAAAATATTGAAAAAAATGCCGAAACTTTCTATTATCGTACGCTAAAAGATAATTTTTTAAGCTTCAAATTAAAATTGAAAATCAGTGGCCTATTAAAGTCAAAAACTAGAATAGCACTTACCAAGGCTCAAAAAAAAGAAATAAAAGCGTTTTATAGAAATAATAACATTGAAAGCGTAAATACAAAATGGCATAAATTCTACTCGGATTGTAACGGTAATTTTGACGTGGGATACCTACCCGAAAATCTGTTTTATGTAAAAATTGAGCCATTATTTAACGCAACTTTGTTCTTTCCGGCGTTAGCGGATAAAAATCTGATTGAAAAATTGTTTGCTGATATCAAACAACCAGAAACGGTCATTAAGAATAGCAATGGTTTTTTCTTTCACGATGGTAAACTGATTACCTTCGATGAAGCTGTCGATTATTGTAGTATTCGAAAGAAAATGATCATTAAGCCAACCATTGATTCTTGGGGGGGCAAAAATGTGCTACTTTTTTCTGGACATGACGATGGCAATGTTGCGAACAAAAAAGCTATCGAGAAATTGTTCCGAGATTATAAAAAGAATTTCATAGTACAAAGAGTGGTTGAGCAGCATCGGGAAATGAGCAGACTTAATAGCACTTCTTTAAACACGATCAGGGTAATGTCCTTTTTGAAAGATACTGAAATTATTGTGCTTTCTATCGTAGTGAGAATTGGTAGAAAGGGGGCCTTCACTGATAATGCAACTACCGGCGGAATACCTTGCGGAGTGAAACCTGACGGTAGATTGAACGAAACCGGTTATGACCTTTCAGGAAAACCTTTTACAATGACCGATTGCGGTTTAAAGCTCAAAGATATCCAAATACCATTTATGGATAAAATTAGGGATACTGTCAAAATACTACATGCCGGTATGCCATATTTCAGGATAATCTCATGGGATTTGGCTATCGATATCAATGAAGACGTTATACTGATAGAACACAATGACCTAGGGCAGGATATTAACTTTCATCAATTAAATAACGGCCCGGTTCTAGTGCCGATACTTGAAGAGTATGCAAAAATGATGTAGGCTTAATTTTTAGATGGGTAAATTTAATTGTTTGCCTAATATCAGGTCATATTCCGGAGGGTCGAATTTGCTTAAACCTGATTCGGAATGAAAAGTTAATTCTCCAAAATAAATTTGATTTTGAACAGAATAAAAATCCACACGTACATAAATAAAATCTTTTGCTATGTCTTCTGCCAAACGTTTCATCTTTTCATAATTTGATGGACGTTCCAATTGCCTACCATTTTTATATTTCCATTGACAGGGTATAAACTCCCACTCCCTATCATAGAGATTTCTAGTATGGTTTTCTTGCCGATCTAGATCTACTTGGGTAAAGTTGAGCTTACCATTAAAACAATGCATTTTGTAGTCAAACGGTATTTTTCCCTCTTTGTTCAAAAGAAGTCTTTCCACAAGTATGCGCGGTTCAATATCTTTATATTGCCATTCTTTTGATTCTTGATAATAGTTCTTGTTTAGAAACCTTTTAAAATCCAGTTGTGCTTTCCGATAATCGAGTTTAGACTTATTTCGTACTATAAAGACGCCGCCGCTGTCATGATTGGTTTTAATTATAAACGGTTCATCAGGAAGGTTTTCGGCAACTAGGTCATACGGATTCGCGGTATGGTATAAAAGAGGTATAAGATATTCTTCACCAATTTTGTCGGCGATGTAATGCCTAACGGTAAATTTGTCTGCGCATTTAGTGTGTAGGGGACTTCTATCATTTAATTTAAGCCAATTGATTTTTTCGTTCAATGTTTGTGGATTTTCTAAATCGAGTTCACGCCCAAAATTATTTCGAAATCTTTGTTTATTAGTTTCTCGCTCAGATTTTAAATCATATTTAAAATATTTATACAATTTAAAAAAGGGGTTGATTATTCCATAACCAAACTCGGAGGATTCATATATTCTTTTAAAAAAATTTCTAAGCATATTATTTTTTTATCGATGAAATCTAAACTTTTGAAACTAACCTATCTTAATTTAGTGACTTGAAAATCTGGGCTTCGATTGTCTAAGTATGATTGACCAACAAACTTTTTAACGAAAAATCATAAACTAGTGAAATCAGCGCGATCAATGATTATTTCACTTTACACCCTAACTCATTAAATCTTTGAAAGTCTTATCCAGAGCTTTTTCCGTACGAGTCTGGTAATCTTCGTTAAAATCGATTTCCGAGTTTGACTTGTAATTAGCAAGTACTCTCTCTTTATAATTGTAATAGTCACCAATAATCTTTGCGGGATTCCCGCCTACTATGGTTCCACTCGGCACAGATTTAACGACTACGCTACCTGCCGCCACGATAACATTGGAGCTTATTCTCACTCCAGGCATGATAATACTATCCATGCCAATAAATACTTCGTTTCCTATTTCCACGCGTCGATATAATTGGCGCCTTCCTTTTTCATCTTCAAACAACCAAGTCGAACCATCGTGCGTTATAAATTGAACTTTAGGGGATACGGTAACCTTGTTCCCTATTTTTATAAGCCATGGTTCAGAACCAAAAAATCTTGTATAGACCCTACAATCATTTCCTACTTCAACGCCTTTATATTTAGCATATTGCACTCCAGACATCTTGCTTGTCTTATGTTTTTCAATAAGTGAAAAGAATAATTTTTTTATAGAGCTAAACATTAATGTGTCTTTTTTGATTATTAAGGTAATAGTTGTGAGGGCCAAAGAAAACTTTCTCTTGATTCAAAGATTGTAATTTAGTTCAGATATTTCTTAAGAATAACTTTCAAAATATATATTAATTGTAAGGCAGGTATATTTTTCAAAGTATTCTTACTGTGATGATTTTAATAAATTAAACTGCTTTCTAGTATATATATAATAAATAAATGGGTTTATGGAATAAATAATAGCCGTAGACATTACAATACCATTAACTCCAAACTCTTGAAACAAAAAATAATCTAGAAAGCCGTTGGCGATGAAATTAATCGTCGACATCTGTGCCATGAACTTGTTTTTGTTGATGCTCGTTAAAAACTTAACAAGCACGTTTCCGCAAAGATAAAATGGCACATAGGCCAATAAAATCTGTTGAATACGGGCAACGACCATAGTGTCTTCAGAATCAAATTCGTTACGCTCAAAAAGGAGTTGCACAATTTCCGGTGAAAAGATTATGAGTATGCCAACTATTACAAGAGAACCTATTAATAAATACTTTAAAATTTTAAATAGCTCTAAATATGCTCTTTTGATGTCGGTATCTACCAATTTGGAAAAATGTGGTAAAAGCACTGTTCCCAGACCGACCATAGAAAACCCCAGTACAAAAGCAGGTATTTTCTGACCAAAACTAATAGCAGCGATAGATCCAACTATCAATTTTGCGGCAAAATAATTATCTACTGTTGGTATTAGACTGGTAAATAGGCTAGAGGACATCTTGTAAGGTACTTGTCGCAACATTAATGTAAAATTCGAATTTTTGAAATCAGGTTTTCCGAGGTGTAAGAGTTTTTTGTAAAAATTAACAATTATTAAGTATACAAAGCTAAAAACCGTACCTAATAAAGTGGATACAGCTAATACCGTTTCGCCGAAAAAATCAATGAAGAAATAAATATTGACTATAGTAATTAGAGGTATAAAAATACTCGACAGTGTAGAGAATCTAAACTCATTTTCAATATTCAACATTCCGGTCAGCAATGAAGATACCGCCCAAAAAGGTATGCAGGCTATTAGAAAATAAAATTGTTTAGTGATTAGTTCATAATAATTTTGTTCATGCCCAGGAAAAATAGTTTCTAAAAAGGGTTGAAAAGAAAAGAAAGAAACTACAAGAAGTACAAGGCCTATACTCACGGTAAGTATTACACAAGACGTTTGAAAACTAGGTATGTCTTCTTTTTGTTTCAATGCTTTGACATAATTCGGCACGAAAACATTCGAGAAAGAGCTGAGAAAGACAGACTGTATCAAAGCAGGCAAAATCATCGCTAGCAGATAGGTGTCTATCAATTCCGATAAACCAAACTGTGAAGCTATAAGGCTTTCCTTGAAAAAACCTAATAATTTTATGGCGTAGGTTATAATTAAAACCGTACCCATATTCAAAATCAATTGATTTTGTGAAAGGGATTTCAGAAGTTTTTTTAGATTGATTTTCATGAAAATTGCAGTTTGCCGATAACTACGAAGCAATAAATTATTTCTTTAGGAGATTTATGTCTACTTTCTATATGTTATAACTTGTAAAGGATAACTCACCATAATAAGCTTGCATTAAACTTTATTAAATAAAAGTCAAATAAGATATTTATATAGGAAAACACCTGGTTTTGCACACTCAAATGTGGCAGTTGTTCAATAAATTATTCCCGCGCCAAATATTCGTAATCTGTTTATAACATAAATATTACCGTTCAAAATCTCAACAGAAGTAACGAAAGCTAATTCATGTCATGCCTCGGCGATTAAGGATGAATCTAAGTTATCTTTTCTGAACTCGACGAATACATACATTGTGATAAGAACAGTATAAAAATTCATAAAAAATCCATGTGCCACCATTAACGAGAGCACCAAAACGCAGGACAAATAAAAATTTTCAGGTTTTTTTCTAAAATCGCGTATGCTTCTAATGAGCAAATGTATATATATGCCGATCATCAATAAAAAAGGGATTATGCCCGCCTCCCCTAATACCATTAAATAAGAATTATGTATGCCCGGAAGTATACTTCCTCTATCTCGCATTTTACCATAACCATTACCGAAGATTGGATTATCTGCAATTATGTCTGAGTAAAGGGCCCACGTTGCCGTACGCGAGTCATCAGTAATTGTTTTTGTCTGTACTTGGGTATCGCTATCGAAGATACTTTGCAACGCCGAAAACCTTTCTTGATTTAACGATAGCATACTAGATAAAGCGAAAACGACTAATAGAACGAATACTCCAAGCATGGGCACTACTACGTTTTTACGATTGTTGTATATCGAAAGCATATTTACTATTAGCCATATTACAATAAAACCTCTTGATAGAGTAAGTATGCCGGCAAGAGTAAACACCAGCTGGCCTATTATTCGGAGCCATTTACTAGTTATCGAATAACTGAGCGCGAAACCTATTAAGCAAATATAACCGGCGTAATTAGGATTCATGTAAAACCCGCTATAACGGCCAAGAATCGTATTGTAACCTCCATATCCAGTGGGAAAGATTGTTGCATTTATGATAATGCTAAGGGAACCTACCAAAAGAATAATGTAAATTTCTTTTTTTGTAGTTCTATATAATAATTCTATTGCACAAATAGGCACTATCATGAACCTAATAAACTCCTTGATTAAGTCTATGGCCAAACCATCTGAATAGTTAAAACTACTTATAGTAAAATATAAAATCCCCAATAATATAAATGCCCATAGCGGCTTATGTTTCTCTTTGGTAAAAAAGAAAAAAAATAGTAACGATAACGAGGTTGCATAACTAGCCAAAGAACCCCACGTTAATCCAAAGTACGGATTTAAAAACGCAGGCATATTACATAGAATTAAAAACAAGATTAAATACCGAATCCCGTTCATTATTTTTTTGGATAAATCCATGGTGAGTATGCTGTTTAGGCTATAAAAATAGGCGAAATCAAATCGCTTGTATTGAACAAAAGAATTCTATTTCGGTTCTTTGAGTTTTATTCATTGTGATTATAGTTATTAGTGTTCATCGAGGTAAGGTTTGGCCATCGCTAATTTATTATCTTTTCCAAATTTAATTTGGGACGCCTCAATTTGAATTACATCAATCATTTCTCGATTGCCGCATTTATTATACGCTTCCACGACTTTAAGACGCTATCAACGTTAAATCTTTGCACCGTTTTTTTTGCGGATACAGAGAAGCTTTTAATCAATTCATTATCGTTCATAAGGGTATTAAGTCCGCTTTCCAATGCATCTTGATCTTTCACCTCAATCAAAAAACCATTTTCACCATTGGTTATCAATTCCGAGGGCCCGGTAGGGCAATCGGTGGAAATACAGGCCAAACCCATGTGCATAGCCTCTATTAAAGCATTTGGGAAACCTTCGAAATTCGAGGTAAAGGCAAAAATTTTAGCTTTATTATAGTAATCTGAGATATTCTTGGTTTTGCCATTTAAAAAAATCTTTTTTTCCATGTCAAGATTTTTTATAAGGTTTTGATATTCTTCCCTCTTATGACCTTCGCCGACTATAACCAGTTTCCATTTTACCGGATTCAAATTGGCAAATGCTTTTATTAAGATGCCCTGTCCTTTTTGGTCTGTCAATCTACCTACGTTCAAAACAATATTTTCGTATACATCATCTTCCATTTTTTTGGGAATAAGTTCCGATGAAATGGGATTGGGTAAGATGACTAATTTTTCTTTCGAAACCAATGCGGAATAATATTCTTTTATGGGTTTGGTCTGAACTACCAAATAATCCGTTTTCGGATATACCCATCTTTTTAACTGTCTCCAAATAAAAGGCACTACGGTATGGGTCGGATCGATTCTTTCACTTATGATAACCGGTATCTTAAAGGCTTTGCCGGCCAAGATAGTTAGCACATTGGCAGTAGTCATAAAACCAATACCAAGATCTACTTTTTCGGATTTGAATATGCCTTTAATTTTTCGGTAAAACCCATAGTTTAATTTAATGGCTTGCCAACTGCTTTTGCTAGGTTTGAATTTATTATTGCAGTGCAATACTTTTATGCCACTTTTTAATTCGTAAAAAGGAGTATTGGCGACAAAGTTTATTATGATAACATTGTAGTCTTCTAGTAATTCATTTGATAGGGTGCTGACGACACGCTCAGCACCACCGGATGATAGGGAATGGATTACGAAGGCTATGGTTTTCTTTATCTTCATCGATGAATACGTGTGAACGTCGTACTTCTAAATATGATTAACGCTTAAAATTGTAATTTCGTTTGCTTGAAAGACGATGTTTTTTATTATTGAGTATTTGGCGGCAATGATACTCTTTTTATGTCAGATATTGAATTATTTTCTTGTTGGAGAAGTTACGCTTAATAATTTTTTCAAATCGATATGTATCAGTTGTGAATGTTGAGTTAACCTTCAAATGAATAATGCCATGCGATTAAGTTTTACCCTTTTAAATTTTTTTTCTATACTTTTTTTATTTGTTGGAAGCCAGTTAATAAACGCCCAATCAGTAAAGGTATCGACCTTTGGGTATCAATCAGCGAATGCCACTTCCGCTTTACAAAAAGCGATGGAATCGAACTATGATACCTTGGTAATAGATAGGCAGTCAGCGGATTGGTTGATTGGTCCCCTACGTTTTTACAATATCAAGAACAAAGTGGTAATCTTTGAAAAAGGCGTTCGCTTACAAGCAAAACAAGGATATTTTCCGCAAAAAAAAGATGGTCTATTGTCTTTTTGGTACAGTAGTAATATTCAATTTATTGGCAATGGAGCTACCCTGCAAATGAATAAAGAGGAATATGTTGATGGGGAATGGAGGCATGGTATCAGTCTTCGAAGTTGCACCGATATCCATATCAAAGACCTAATTATATGCGATACCGGCGGAGACGGTATATTTCTTGATGGCAAGACCAAAGATGAATATTCCGAAAATATCTTTATAAAAAACGTGGTCTTAAAAAATAATAGAAGACAGGGCATGACCATCGTAAGTGCCAAGAATGTAAAGGTGATTGGTTGTATTTTTGAGGATACAGAAGGTACCCTTCCCGGCGCGGGTGTAGATCTTGAACCCGATCATAAGGAAAATCGTATTCAAAATATTAATTTTGAGGAATGTGTATTTAAAAATAATGACCATGCCGGCATTGTTTTGGCCTTACATAATCTTGATATAACTTCTAGCCCCATCAGTGTACGGTTCTCTGAATGTCTACTCGAGAACAATCACAATAAAAGCAATAAGTACATTGCCAGCGAAATAACGTTCGCAGCTAATAGTGCTAGTCCTGTGCAGGGCGAGGTTATTATAGAAAATTGCATTATACAAAATTCCAAATGGGGGTTTTTTTATAGTAGAAAGGTGAGTAATGCATATTCGGTATTATTTAAAGATTGCGTTGCCCGAAATATTTGCCTTGACGAAAGTTATCCCGCGATGTATTTGGAAGTTCCGAATTACTACAAAGGTAATTTTAGTCTAGGGGGATTTAGCTTTGAAAACCTTCTTGTTGAATATGAAACGAATGTACCACTTCTTATGGTGAGGGGTTCTCACTTAGGCACTTTAGATGAGGTAGCCAAAATTCAGGGTGATATTACCGTTTCTAGTACCCGACCTAAAGAAGTGGAATACATCAACTATGACCCAAGCGCCAACGTCAATTTTAATTTGGATATCGATTATCAATCTAGATTGCTTTCAGACCCACAGCATCGAAAATAGACTCCACCTCATAAACAAAAGGATATAAATTTAACTTTGATTACCATATAATTTATTCATTGGGGACTATCTCATATGCTTAAAATTGTCAGAAGTAAAGAATTTATGAAAATATTCGAAGGCGGTTTAGCTGCCATGTAATCCTATTGATTTCACGAATTTATCTCAATTATAAGTATTTTAATATACCGCTATTTGCTGAACTAATATTAAGCTCCATAATTAGACTTTCTAACAGTAAGATAGTGCAAAAAGTCCTCTAAATTTGTATACCCATCCCCATTTTTATCGGCTTTTCCATCATCCGAATTGTTCGGGTTGAGCCCGTTTTCGAGTTCCCAAATATCCGCCATCCCGTCATTATCGCTATCATAATTGCTAGCGTGTCTATTTTCAGCCAAACTGGGATATCCGCCTACCTCCGATTCGTGTCTAGGGCCACGTTTACCTCCATAGTTCATATATTCGTTAATTATACGGCTGTCTACTGGATCATTAAAAACGTTGGCACCGACATTTGACAACAAGCTTTGTTCTAAATTGTTGGCTGGGATCGGGTTGTACGGTGAATCTTTTAGTACTCTGGAAGAGCGGTTATTATCTTGCCATCCTCGATTGGTCATACCCTTTGGGTTTGTTCCTATCTGCAAATTGTCGATCGAGAAAATCTTCCCGTCCGAGGCTTTCCCGTTCGGATTTTCGATATTATTCCTTGAGTATTGTAGGTTGGGTACCGCTGGGGTGCTCTTTGCTTTGTAAACATTGCCTATCACATCTATATTTACCCCATAGCAGATTGTTGTGGGCCTGTTGTAATTATATATGATATTATTGTTAAACTCATAACTTTCAGGCGTATACCCATAGGTGCTTTCAGGAATTCTGTTGTTATTGTTCGCAAAAAGATTTTTTATCAGCGAAACACGACCTAGTTTTCTACCCATTAATACGGCGTAGTGATTCAAGGCTTCTGAATTGATACAATTTTGAACGGTAACATTTTTGATTGAATTATTTGTATTTCTAGAAGCTGCATCAAATGCCAAGTTCTCGTCCTTGCTCCAAGATAGGGAACAATGGTCGATTATCACCCCATCAATATTCCGATTATCGGCTTTTGCCCTGATATTGATACAATCAGAATCGTCTACGGCATTGTAACCAGGTCGAATGCGTAGATGACGGATAATAACATTACTCGTGATAACGGACAGACTTGCACCCCTTATGGTAATTCCACCTCCCGGGGCCGTCTGGCCTGCTATCGTAATATCGGGATTGCTAATTGAAATCTGACCCCTTAAATTGATATATCCTGAGACATCGAAAACAACGGTTCTTTTTCCTTTTGCGTGTATTGCCTCTCTTAGGCTGCCGGATCCACTATCATTTAGGTTGGTTACATGTATCACTTTTCCACCACGACCGCCCGTAGTATATTTACCGTAACCCTCTGCTGTAGGGAATGCCTTCAGTTCACCATAGTTGTTGGTAATGGTTACCGTGCCTTCTTGGCTATCCGTGGTTCCATTTTCATTTTCGGTCTCTACGGTATAGGTTATGGTTTCATCCACGGTCTCGTCTTTTTCTTGCGTGGTTTCTGTTTCTTCTGCCGTAGATTTCTCTTTTGGCGCCTCCTGTTGCTCAGGTGCTTGTGTTTCTTGTGCTGATTGGTTTTCTTCGGGTTCTTCTATTTGCTCCGAACTTTCGTTTGCCGTCGGCGTTTCGCTTTGCTCCGGTGCTTGTGTTTCAGAAGTTGCTTCAGGTTCTTCGTTTTCATCATCCCCGGAATCTTCGGTTCCAACGGTATAGGTAAGGGTTTTATCTTCATTGATGGTCACGGTGCCGTTAGTGGGAGTTGATATGTCGGTTATCTTTACCTTTTCCGGATTTTCAAACACGTCGTTTGAAAGTACATCTAATACAATACTTTTATTGTTGGACATGAAATAATAATCGTCCAGCACCAGATTTCCTAAAAACTTTGCTTGGGAAACGTCAGAAACGACGTAATCAGCTAATAGGTCAGTATCCTTTGAGCACGAGATAGATAGAAAAAAAGCCATGGTCAGGGTCGCCAGTTTAATGGAATTGGGGGATGATTTACGCATAAAGTAGGATTTATAGGTAGATTGTTCAAATTGGGATAAGGTTATAACTGGTGCGCATCTTCATTATTATGTAAAAAAAAATTTTATGCTCTTAAATGCTGTTAATTTCGATGAATGGTTGGATAAAGTTTGAAATAATCGATGAGTGGTAGATTTAGACTGATCAATTTTGTCTATTGAAAATCTTATCCCGTCTATATATAGGAATGTGCCGAATAAAGCTCACAAACTCGGAATTTGTAATAAACTGGTCTTACCATGGCACTTTAAATTTGCTGCTTTGAAGGGTTATTATAATTGAAGAAATTGGCTGTCTGATACTTACCTCATAGCTGACGGATAAAAATCGTAAGGTCAACTTTTGCAAAATTGGCTGTATTGCGATAAAAGAAAGGAAATTTGAAGGACACTCAAACAAAGGAGAAAAAAAGCCTTCCCTAGGTCAACTTAGGTTTGCATTCAAACACCTAAGGAAATTATTATTACAATTCTAGGTTTTCGAAACGACCTTACAAATTTTGGTAATGAATTTAAATCTAGACAGGTATAAAAACGCTAGAATATCGGTGCGCTGTCATCATCAAATGAACTTCGCATGGCAATCATCCCTTTTAGACTTTAAAGCATAAAACTTAAAATTGCTATAATCTATTTTAGTCGGCGCATTCAAGGGAATAGGTGGCGTCGGAGCTTTTGCTCCATCCTGATGGGATATTATCAAATTGTTCTTGATTTAATTTTATACAGGTTAAAGAATTACTGAACGCCTCCAAGAACAAGAGTCCAGTATTATTGGACACATCCAAAGCGGTAAGCCCACTATTTGATAGTATTAAAGTTTCCAATAAGGTATTGTTTGAAAAATCAATGGAAGAAGATAGAAAATAATTACGAATTTCTACAAATTCTAAATTCGGGTATGTTACCAAATCCAAAGGAAACTCGATGTCGTTTAGAAGTTTTAATTTAAGGAATTCAAGAGCTGGATTATTTGAAAAGTCTAGATTTTTAAGGCCACTATCACTAAAACTGAGGCCTTTCAAACTCATATTATTCCTTATTACCGCTTCTTCAACATTGGTGTCAAAAGTACCAAATGATTCTAAGTTCGTATTGCCTGAAATAAAAATTGAGCCCACATTAGATTTTTCAAAAGATATCCTTTTAATCGCACTGTTATTAATTGCTTTCAAAGCTTCGATTCTAACGCCTTCTCCGGCCACAAATGTTTGCAGCATGCTATTTTCATCGATTTTTAAAGATTTTATTTCGACGTAATCTAGGTATAAATCTGTCAAATTTGGGAAGTTTGTGGTTTCGAATGAAAACTTGTTATCACTAGCAAATAAAATATTAAGACTTCTCAAAGAAACAAATGCGTTAAGCCCCGTAAAGTCAGCGATAAATGCTTCATCATTGCCAAGAGAAAATATTTCAATACTAGAGATGTTTTCCGTTAGTACGTAGTTATCTAAAACGTCATCGTATCCCAAAT
>Ga0115029_1000763_pt1 | contig 28284 bp, 20 predicted proteins | sample SidtaG_3_FD_87297 | JGI IMG/M metagenome (GOLD analysis project Ga0115029, IMG submission 87297) | Marine algal microbial communities from Sidmouth, United Kingdom - Sidmouth_Asex1 metaG | ecosystem: Host-associated > Algae > Red algae > Unclassified | place: Sidmouth, United Kingdom | collected... | reverse complement strand
ACTTTATCATTTTACAGAAAACCATCACTTAGGTTTTGAGTCCGCTATATTTTACTGACATTTTGTAGATATAGTTTGATTAGTCCTTTTTACCTGTGTTTACTACTGAGGTTCTTAAACATTGCACTAGCTATTAACAGCTTAATTATTTATTAAGCGTAACTTAGAGACTTTAGCTTAATGGTAAAGTATGTGACTTTTAATCACCAAGATGTGGGTTCAACTCCCATAGGTCTTAAATTAGTGTTTTTTATTTATTTTAAATGCTAATCACATGGAAAATTACAAAATAAACGGCTATATGTTAATGGTAAACAGATCAACTTCCAATTGAAAATTATCGATTCGATTTCGATTAGCCGTATATATTTATTTAATAGTGTTAATAATAACATAGAGTTAGTAACTTAATTGGTAAAGGACTTTTTTGTCGAAAAAGTAGATGCCGGATCGTAGCCGGTCTAACTCGCAAATGCTTTAGGAAAAGTAGCCACAGGCAGGGTAAGGTATTTGCTAAATATTGTGTGTTAACACTTGGATGTTCAAATCATCCCTTTTCCGTAATACCTAATAGTTAACTTTATCTATATAAACCTATATTTAATAAATAAAAGAGTATAATTTAATAGGCAAAATATGAAGCTTCAAACTTCAAATTCTCAGTTCAAGTCTGAATACTCTTGGTTTGTAAAAATCTATTAATAAATCAAATATATAGATATTTATATCTATATATTTGTTAACCTAAAGTAACATGATTAACTATATGTTTACACCCAAATTCCTTAACTTAACAGGTAAAGTGGACTTTTGATAAAGGTTAAATTGGCGTTCAAATCGTCGAGGAATTATATAGATAATTACAACTATATGTAATAAAGAGAATTGGCCGAGTGGTTTAAGGCGATAAGCTTGAAACTTATATGGTTAAAATAACCACATCCGTTCAAATCGGATATTTTCTGCTGTTTATTATAATACATAGTTTTTTTTAACAAACAACGGGTCAGAGCCGGATTGGTTAGGCGCCTCATTTGGGTTGAGGATAAATTATGTTCAAATCGTAATGACCCGAATGTATATGTAATTATACTTGGATATGTACTATATTTTGACTTCATTATTATTTAATAATAATGATAAGTATATAAAGAAACTATTATAAATAATATTGCTATATATTACAGAGTCAACTGTTAATTTGCTAAACAAACTCTTGAATAAATTTAATATATAAACTAAGTGAACAGAAACATCTTATTAACTTAAGGAAAACAAATCAAAAGAGATTCTATTAGTAATGTGAATGAAAATAGATATAACCTGAAATATCTAAAGATATTTAATAATATCTTATTATATAAGATCCAGTGTCATATAAGTAGAATAAGTTAGTTGTTCGAATATAGGGGAATCTACCTCTAAGACTTAATATAATATATAAGCGATAGCGAATAGTACCGTGAGGTAAAATGTACTATTACAATTTAGTAGCATTATATTTATATATAAATATATGTTTTTTTTGTAAAAACAAATAGTGGTTTTATAAGCAGCTCAAGTTGTATATAAATATGTAGTTAGAGCGTACCTTTTGCATAATGGGTCAGCAAGTTAATGTTAGATGCAAGCAAATATGCCTAGTTAAATCAGTTAATATATAATAATTAAGTATCTAATATTAGACCCGAATCCTAGTGATTTTACCACAATCAGGAAAATGTAGTCCGAACGGGTTATCGTTGTAAAGATATCCGAAGAATTGTGGTAGGATAGTGAAAGACAAAACAGACTAGGATAGCTGGTTTTCCGCGAAACCTATCTAAGTAGGTAATTCAAATAACATCATAGCAGGTACAGAATTGTGATCTCTGACAATATAAGTTATTGTTTATATCGGGGAATCGTGAAGATTTTATCGGAGAGAAATTGCTCTCGGAAGGGCTAAGATTAATATGTTGAATAATCGGACATAGTATGCTAAGGTTGTATGTCCAAAGGGAAACAGCCCTAAACAAGAGTTTAAGGTTCCAAAATTATTGTTGAGTGAAAAAAAAAAAGTATTTATGTTAAACATTCAGTTAATTGGCTTAGAGGCGGCCATTTTTTTATGATCTCGTAGCAGAGCCACTGATATTTAATATTGCACATATTAAGTGTAATTATAAATCGAATGCATTAAAAATTTAACGGATCTAAATAATATACCGAAACCTTGTCCATATATACTTTATATAACATCTATATGGGGTAGCGGAATAATGGGTAAATTTAAAATTTATTTTTTTTAATGGTAATTATATACGTATATTCACAATGATTATGCTAAAAAATAAATATCCCATGCAACAATGCTGACATGAGTAACGAAAAGGACAGGTAATATATATATATATATATATATATGTACCAACATCCTCGCCTAAAGCTCATGGAATTAATTAACGTATCGGCCTCTAAGTTTATATTAATATAAAATATTAAATAAATAATATTAATTATTTATTTTACCTAAAGGATTAAACGATGAGTAAAATAATAAGTTAAAAAGTTATATTTTTAGCTAAAGATATTCTATATTTTTAAAACCTATTAAACTATATATTAATAGTACTTGAAAAAAAAATAATTATAAAATAATGTATTTTTAGGAAAAAAAACTAAAACAGATGACACTATTATAATACAAGTTACCGTACCTAAATACTACCACAAGTGAGCAAGTAGAGAATACGAAGGCGTTTGAACTAACAATCATTAAGGAACTCGGCAAATTGACTCCGTAACTTAGGGATAAGGTTGGCCATTCTTATTGATTAATATCAAGTACAGAAGAGGAGACACATGATGGTGTTGTACGACTGTTTAATTAAAACAAAGCACTTTGCATAAGATGAATAATCAAAGTATTGAGTGTGATCTCTGCCCGATGCCGGCTGGTTAACGGATTTGCTCAGTTAGATAGAACTGGGTTTTGAAGGAAACCCCGGTTAATGGCGGCTTTACCTATAAGGGTCCTAAGGTAGCAAAATACCTTGGCCGTTAAATGCGGTCTTGCATGAATGATGTAACGATACAACAGCTGTCTCAATGATTGGTTCAGTGAAATTATAATAGCAGTGCAGATACTGCTTACTTCTAGTTAGACGAGAGTGCGACCAGATATTCATAATATATATTTATATTATGATCTTTAATTTAATATTTTATTTTAAATTAAAAAAGCATTTAATAGTAGTGTGGTGTATATTTATATATTATATTTTAATAAATATAAATAAGTAATAATAGTAATTCCACCTTATAACCCATTATTTGAGCTCTAGCGGCGTACAGTTTACCACTTATGAAGCCCGTGAAAAATGTAAATTTTATCCTACCTATATATTAGGTAGGTGAGCTATGCTACCAAGGACAATTAAATTAAATTCACACTAAAGCGTATAACTAGTATAAATTTTAAATTAAATTAAATTTTGTCAGCTGTATGGATAAGTTTTCGTTTATCTATTTATGGGTCTTTTGCTGACCTACGTATAGTGAAGTCCTAAAGTAGCGATTAATATATTATTAAACAAACTGGTTAAGCCTATCTAGTATCCTATTATTTCTATTAAATTGGAATTTTTATTGTAAAATAAGATAAATACTAGTTGGTATAGGATGTTTTAAAAAGCAAAAGCCTTATTGTAACAATATGGATAATTTGTTAGTTTTACCTTATAGTTTTGTGTAGAGCTACAATATTAATTCGAAAGAATGCTTAATTAAAACAATTGTTAATAATTATATGCCAATAAACCATATATATATCATCAGGCGTGTTAGCTAAATGGTAAAGTGTTATACTACGGTCATAATGATTATAAGTTCGACTCTTATACACGTCTTAAAATTAACAATATGAGCCGTATGCGATGAAAGTCGCACGTACGGTTCTTGGAGGGGGAAGTTTTAGCAATAAAATTACCTATCTCAACAGACCCTATGCAGCTTTACTGTTGCTAGTTATTTGATAACCCAAAATTAGTATTAGTGTATAAGGTAGTTGACAAAATGTAATTGAAACACCTTTACTATATTTTTTTTATTATATCTTAATTGTTTCTTATAACAGTTGCTAGTAGATAGTTTATGCGGGGCACAGACCCCATAAAAAGTACCTGGGAGTTTCCAATCTTAATTTATGTTTTTTGTAAAACTCGTATTATATATCTATTAACTTATATATTTATATGAATTTTAATTTGTTATTTGTTATATATATAACAAATCCATTCTATCAGCTATTATTTAACTTAATAATGAAAATTTTTAAAATTAGTAGGATTTTAACTATATGGAAAATAGTTGTAAAATAAATATTATTTGGTTTTCAATATTATTAATAGTTGTCATATGTTAAAGTATGATGATATTTATTTTACTTGCAAAGTTTAATGGCTAAATCTTGCTTTACTGTTTGACTTACGCGTCTTTCAGTCGCGTAAGCGGGGCATAAGATCACAAGATGCATAAAGATAAGGTCTTGGGTATTTGAAAAAGCTACGCTAGGGATTAGTTTTTAGCATAAATTGTTAGTCCTCCTTTGTATAAAAATACTATAGGCAATATAACTGGGTAAATTTCAAGAAAAACTTTTATACTAATCTTTTTTTTTATAAGTATACTTGAAGCGAAGTTTATTTAAACACTTATGTTTTTTTAACATAATAAAATAAAACCGTTCAAAGACTAGGAGATGAACTGTGTTAGTAATAATTCTCTAATAACTACCCGGCATTTTTTTTTAATAACACTATATAACTACACTGGTATAACAATTAAACAACTATGTATTAATGAAATTGATTTAAATAAATCAGATATAAACAATATTAAATTATCATAACTAATTAACTTATATATTGAATATATTTAATAAAAAAAAAGATTTTTTTTGTAAAAGTCTGCCATGTATAAATAAAAATAATAAAATAAATAACCCATGTATACATTATCCACCTAGTAATCAAGAGTGGTGTAATAGTATATACACCTATAATAAAAACTATACTAAACTTATACCTAGTATATATTGTACTATAAACGATTTAATATTTAGCTTTTTTAATATGACATTTATTTTAAAAAATGGTGTAAAATCTGCACGTAAACGTATATCATATAAACGTAGATTAACTAATAAAATATTTACCAGTAAAACTTTAATTAAGTATACTAATAACAATATAATTATTACTTTATTTACATATAATAGGGAAAAACTTTTTCTTGTAAAAAAAATGTATGATTTATATAAAAAGATAAAAAAAACTGAAAACACAAATATAAAAAACCATATAAGCAAATACTTATATAAAGTATATACTAATAAAGAAATACTTAAAAAAAAAACAATAAAATCAATGTCTAAAATCATAGAAAACAATAGTAATATTGATAAAAAAAAAAGTAATCAAATAAACCTATTAGTTAGAAATTTAAAAAAAAAACATATTTTAAATATATATAGTTTTAATGAACTAGGTGTAGCGTATAAGGAACAAAATAATTTAATTTTTGACTTACAAAAATTATATTACTATCAAAACAAGATATTACTGCTAAATAGCTACAAGTATAAAGATTTTTTCCTATCATATATAAAGTCGTTTATTAGCAACCATTACAATAAAAATGTGGAATTTAATATAATTAATTTAAAAAGATTATCTCTTAGTAGTGATATATTTATACAAGCTATAGTTGAAAAACTAAGAAATAGAAAAAACCAATTACTTATAGTACTAAATAAAAGCTTAAGTTTAGTAAAACCTATATACTTTAATAAAACTAAGTTATTATATAGAAATAAAAACAATAAAAAAAGTAATTGTTTAGTTAGTAAATACAACTCAACTGGGTTTTTAAACAACACTTTTTACTATAACAATGTTTTTAATATAGAAAAAACAAGTATATTAGGTGATAATGTTTTAGACAATCTTAAAAACAAATACATAAAGGGTATAAAAATAAGAGCAGCTGGTAGATTAACCAGACGTCTTATAGCAGCCAGATCTGTTTCTAAGTTTAAATACAAAGGTAGTATAAAAAATATAGATTCTTCATACAAAGGTTTATCGACAGTTGTAGTTAGGGGATATATGAAATCTAACATACAGTATACTTTAGTAAACTCTAATACGCGTAATGGATCTTTCGGTTTAAAAGGTTGAATAAGTAGCTATTAGTAGTGGTGTATATATATTTATAAGTGTTTAGCGTAAGCTATCTAGTAAAAAAAAAAATGAATAAATAGTCTGAACCATTTTGCAAAAAATGGAAGTGAGAAATAAAGAGTTCTTACGGTAACAAATATTGAACAGGCTAATTGCGCCAGAGAGCACAAATCGAGTGCGCAGTTTGGCACCTCGATGTCGGCTTAGCTCATCCACATGAATGCAAGAATTATGAAGGGTACGACTGTTCGTCGATTAAAGAGCTACACGAGCTGGGTTAAATACGTCGTAAGACAGTATGGTTTCTATCTTCTAGAAGAAATTAGAGTAAAATAATAATAGCCCCTTGTACGAAAGGAGTGGGGTATGTTAACCCATGGTTTACCTGCTGTTTATGGGGTTAATATTAATAGAAAATTACATTTAATATTGTTTTTAATTAAATTAAATAATATATAAGTGTTTTTCTTTTTATCATATTATTTATATAAGTAATATTGTATAACATATGCATGGCAGGAAAGCTACGTTAACTCAAGATAAATGTTGAATGAATATAAACATGAAACTTTTTTTAGGATACTCTTAAATATATGTAATATAATATTACAAAAAAAGTATCTATATAGATGCTAATAGGCTTTAACTGTAATAACTTTAAAGTTTTTAGGTATAAAGTACTAATTTTATTATAAACTAAAAATAAACATATCGGTGAATTTATTAGCCTGGTTAGCATAAAAGTAATGCAACCGTTTTGTAGTCGGTTGAAGTAAGTGCGATACTTACACCGGGCTTTAGTTAAAACTATACTTTTTTTTCTTACTATTATGTATCATATGTTGTGGACTAAGCGGTAAGTCATAAATTTTTGGTGTTTAACAATAGGTGTTCGAATCACTTCAACATAACTTTACATATACTAGTGTATAGTATTAACACTATATCTAAGAAGGATATAGTTAAATAGGTATAACAACTGTTTGTGGTGCAGTATTGTCTCTGTTCAAGTCAGAGTATTCTTCTATCTATATAAAAAATAAATAGTTAATAATACTGCGTGTATAATTGTGTTTATTACGTATAATATTGTAATTAACTGTTATGGTGTGAGCCTAATCCTTTTGAAACATCTTTAAAAATAAAGATATGGTTAGATCTAAATTTGGATAGACCAATAAAAGGTTATAATAAATTAGTGTTTTTGGCAACAATATTAGCAATAACTTAAAAAAAAAATAAAATACATAATATATGATACAAACAGCGAAAATAATAGGAACAGGTATAGCTACTACAGGTTTAATAGGAGCCGGAATAGGAGTAGGTGTTGTATTTGGTGCTTTAATATTAGGTGTAGCAAGAAATCCAGCTTTAAAAGGTCAATTATTTTCATACGCAATATTAGGTTTTGCCTTTGCAGAAGCAACTGGTTTATTTGCTTTAATGATGGCTTTTTTATTATTATATGTAGCCTAATTAATAATAATAAAGCGGGTTGATGTAATATATAACATAATTGGTTCATAACCAATACCTAAAGGTGTAAGTCCTTTATCCGCTTAAAGGTTATAGCTTAATCGGTAAAGCAAGCTGCTCATAATAGCTCAGATAAGTGTTCAAATCACTTTAGCCTTAGTTTACTATATAAGTTATAATTAGTAATTTATTAATCCGAGTGCTGGAATTGGTAGACAGGATAAGCTTAAGTTTTATTGATAAAACATCGTAAACGTTCAAGTCGTTTTTCGGATACTATATTATCTAATATATTTTAAAGACCCAATAGTCTAAACAGGTTAGGACATAACATTTTCATCGTTATAATTCTGGGTTCAAATCCCAGTTGGGTTATTTTTATAATAGTTACAATACATAAATTGTTTTATATAAAAGAAAAGGGGATGTAGTTTAACTGGTAAAACTGTGATTTTGCATATCATTATTTTAGGATCGAGTCCTAATATCTCCAAATAATAAACTTTATTTAAGCTTGAGAAGCTCAACCTGGTCGAGCGGAACTCTGAAGATGTTTAGGTTATAAGTTCAAATCTTGTATCAAGCATAATACCTAGCATACATATGCATACTAATTAAATAGATGTGCTGAAACATGGTAAACAGATTTTACTTAGGATAGAATGGCGAAAGTCTTACAAGTTCAAGTCTTGTCATCTATATTAAATTATATTTGTAATATTAGTTATATCATTGATTGTTTACTGCTTAATTTTCTTACTACTTTCAAATGCTGTGTCCATTAGAAAAGATAAATCTATTTTGTATTCAAGATTAACTATATCGATAATATTTATATCTATATTGTTAATTTTTAACGATTTATCTTTTAATAACTTAAGCAAAAACATAGGACTATATGGAGGGCTGTACCATGCTACGTTTTTTACACACATATTTCATTTATTTGTATTAATATTAACTTTTATAATTATGTTTTTAACTTCTTTTTATCCTAGAAAAATTTTAAATGATCACTTTTTATCCTTTTTTAAACCATTTTTATACAAAATTATATATCCTAATAAAAAAATACTTAATAAAAATTCTAAACAATTTAGAATTTTAGAGTATCCGCTTATGGTATTATTTGTAGTTATAGGTGCTTTATTTGTTATAAGCACAAATGATTTAATATCCTTATTTTTATCTATAGAGTTACAAAGTTATGCACTGTATATTCTATGTACACTTTATAGAAATTCAGAGTTATCTACATCAGGTGGATTAACATATTTTCTATTAGGTGGGTTATCTTCTTGTTTTATACTACTTGGTTCAAGTATTTTATACGTTAACTCTGGTACAACTTTTATTGAAGGATTATACATTATAACAAACATATCTGACATAACATCTGAAGAGGTTAACATACTATATTGGTATAAATCTTACTATATACAGGTGTCTCTTATAATAATGTCAGTAGGTTTTCTATTTAAACTATCTGCTTCTCCGTTTCATTTTTGAAGTCCAGATGTTTATGATGCAATTCCTACTATAATTACAACAGTTGTTGCTATTTTAGCTAAAATATCTGTTTTTATATTTTTATTGCAACTAGTAAATTTTACCTGTAAACCTTTATTAAATAATGATTACAATTTTACTATTATTTTATCTATTAGTTCATTATTATCACTAATAGTGGGTACAATAGGAGGTTTAACCCAATCCAAAATAAAAAGATTATATGCCTATAGTACTATATCTCATACCGGTTTTATATTACTAGCTATAAGCATTAATACTACAGAGTCTATACATGCTTTTGTATTTTATATAATACAATATTCAATATCAAATTTAAACGCTTTTGTTATTTTATTAACTATTGGTTATACATATTATTTCTTATTTAATAAACAAAAAGATTTTATATGTCTACAAGAAGTAAACAATTCACCTATACAATATATTGGACAATTAAAAGGTTATTTTTATATAAACCCTTTTTTAGCTTTAAGTTTGGCTATAACACTTTTTTCTTTTTTAGGTCTTCCACCTTTGGTGGGGTTTTTTGGTAAATTAATAGTTCTATCAGCTGCTATAGACAACGGTTATATTTATTTAGCTTTACTAGGTATTTTAACTAGTGTTATAAGTGCAACCTACTATTTGGCTATAATAAAACATATATTTTTTTATAAGCCTAGTTTGGATAGTTTAAACATAAGTTGTTTTAATTTGTTTGGTTATATTTTAAATAAAAATTTATTACTAGAAAAAGTGCTATTAAATAAAGTAACTATTTCTAGCAATCTAGCCATTATTGTGTCCATACTAACACTTTACATTTCACTGTTTATATTTTTACCTCAAGAGTTGTTAGATATGACTAACATATTATCATTATATATACACATATAATATATTACTAGCACAACTTTTTTCTTTGTATTTATACCTATATTGGCTTCTGTTTTATTAGCTGTTAATATCATGTTTTCTACCAATAAACCGTATCATGAAAAAAACAGCGTTTTTGAGTGCGGTTATCACTCATTTTTGGGGCAAAATAGAACACAATTTAATATTTCTTTTTTTATTTTTGCATTACTATTTTTATTGTTTGATTTAGAAATATTATTGGTTTATCCTTATACTGTTAGTGCTTACACTAATACAGTATATGGTTTAGTGGTTATATTAGTATTTTTTATAATATTAACTTTAGGATTTGCATTTGAATTAGGAAAAAACGCATTAAACATTAACTCTAGACAAAATCTTTATAAATAAATAATAATAATAGAGAGTGTAAAATTATTTGTTATATTAAACAGTTATTTTTATATTATACACTTTTTTAAGTTAATCTATTAACTGATTTAATGAATATTGTAAAGGAATTTTTACTCTTAAAAACTATTTAAATTTAATTAAACAAAAAACATGTTATATTCATCTTTTTTATTGCCTATATTTGAAGTATTGCTAGTGGTGTTACCTGTATTATTGACGGTGGCTTATGTAACAATAGCGGAAAGAAAAACTATGGCTAGTATGCAAAGGAGATTAGGACCAAATATAGTAGGTTATTATGGTCTTTTGCAAGCATTTGCTGATGCCTTAAAACTATTGTTAAAAGAATATATATCTCCTACGCAGGCTAATCTTGTATTATTTTTCTTAGGTCCTATTATAACCTTAATATTTTCTTTATTAGGTTATGCAGTAATACCTTTCAATCCTGGATTATCTTTACTAGATCATAACTTAGATATACTATATTTGTTAGCTGTGTCGTCTTTATCTACATACGGTATACTATTAGCTGGTTGATCAGCAAACTCCAAATATGCTTTTTTAGGGTCTCTAAGAAGTACGGCTCAGCTAATAAGTTATGAGCTAGTTTTAAGCTCTGCTATTCTATTAGTTGTTTTATTAACTGGTAGTTTAAATTTCACTATTAATATAGAATCTCAAAAAGCTATTTGGTTTATATTTCCATTGTTTCCCGTATTTGTTATATTTTTAATAGGATCTGTAGCAGAAACTAATAGAGCTCCATTTGATTTAGCAGAAGCGGAATCCGAACTTGTAAGTGGTTTCATGACAGAACATGCTGCAGTAGTGTTTGTATTCTTTTTTTTAGCAGAGTATGCTAGTATTGTTTTAATGTGCATTTTCACTAGTATATTGTTTATTGGAGGTTATCTATTTGATTTTTATTTAGTTATTAATATTATTAACTTTGTTTTTTATACTTGTTTCATAATAATACATCCATTAGATATTTCTAATTTATTGTTAAATACTTTATTAGAACCATTATTCTATGTAATTTGTTTAAGTTTAAAAGTTTGTTTTTTTATTTTTTTGTTCATATGGTTTAGAGCATCCTTTCCTAGAATACGTTTTGATCAGCTAATGTCCTTTTGTTGAACTGTATTGCTTCCTATTTTAATAGCCTATATTATATTCATTCCTTGCGTTATTACGGGTTTTGAGATAGTAGCCTATCATTAAATATTAAAAAACAGAAAATGACTTTTTACATATTTTTATCTATTACCCTTGATCTTGAATCAATAGTAGAGTACAAGGACCTTTCTTCACTATCACTGTATATTAGCCTAGTAGCAGATTTATCCCCTGGACATAGATTTTTTCTGAAATATTATTTAATAAGTTAACATAATCAAAATATGATAAATAACTTGACTTTATTTCCTTAGCTCTTTTAAATATATTGCCTTTGTTATGTATTAAACAGTAAAATTTATTACTATTAAATATAGCTTTATTTAATATGTGTTTAAATTTTAATTTAGCTAATTTCGATGAATCAATCATTGTATCAGGTAAAGGTTGATCACGTACTAGACTATCGGTATCTGAGTAGTATAACTTTCCACCTCTTTTTAATAGCTCTAATTTTATCTTACTTATATGTATTCTACCATATGCAGTTATAGCAGCACTTACGGGTATTTATGTAACATTTAAATTTTCTACTTCATTATCTGTATATTTATTAACTATTTTAATAAAGTCTAAGTTATGACTATTTACAATGTCATAATCTAGCTTGGGTATATAACTAACTAAAACTCTATCTTTACTTATATATCTATAAGACATTATTTTATACATAACTGATATTCTATTTTACAACACTCTAAATCTGGCATATCTTGTAATGCTAGATAAGGGTATAATGAGTTAACATCATAGTAATATAAGTTGTAACCACAAGGTTTGTAAACCTCTGTTATACCCCGATAATAACTTTGTTTTATATCTCTGTATATAATAGCTTTGTTTATGACAGGTATGTTGTCTTTATAGTACTTTTCTAAAAATATACGAACAGCTAAACCAGAAATGGTTGTAGAAACTGTCATATCAATGTTATATTATTTATGTATTTGTTTGTTAGCTTTTACTAGTATTTCATATAAGCTATTTAAATCATTACTATAAACATAGTAAATAATAGGGTCAGGATATAAATTGGTCCTGAAACCTTTGGCATATATGTTATCGCTAAAACATTAAAATTCTTATTAGCTTAATGGTTAGAGCAAAATACTTCTAATATTTAGATCTGAGTTCAATTCTTAGATGAGAATATAAATATTAAAAAATAGGATAAGATTTAAACGGCATAAATTTTGATTGCAGATCAAAAATATTAAGGTTCAATTCCTTACTATCCTTATAGGGTTAGTTTAATAGGTTAAAACGCTAATTTCATGCATTAGTGATGAGAATTCGATTTTCTCTCCCTATATATCACATAGATATATATATATATATATATATATATATATATACTATACTACTATTAACGTTTTTCTTTTACTTATTAGTTTTCACCACACGGCCATTTCTTAATAATAACCATACCATATTATAAAATTTTTTATACTAAATGAGAATTCTAAAAAGTCATACCTTTTTAAACCCTATTAATTCGTATTTAATAGATTCACCTCAGCCTTCTAATTTAAGTTATTTGTGAAACTTTGGATCTTTATTGGGCTTTAGTTTAATGATACAAATTATTACAGGTGTGGTGTTAGCTATGCATTATAATCCTAGCGTAATAGAAGCATTTAATTCTGTAGAGCATATAATGAGAGATGTAAATAATGGATGACTAATACGTTACTTACATTCAAACACAGCCTCTGCTTTCTTTTTTTTAGTATACCTACATATAGGTAGAGGGCTTTACTACGGGTCCTATAGAGCTCCAAGAACTCTAGTGTGGACAATAGGTACTTTTATTTTTATACTTATGATGGCTATTGCATTCCTGGGTTATGTATTACCGTATGGACAAATGTCTTTATGAGGTGCAACAGTAATAACCAATTTGATGAGCGCAATACCATGAATTGGTCAAGACATAGTTGAGTTCATATGAGGAGGATTCAGCGTTAACAACGCAACATTAAACAGATTTTTCGCTTTACATTTTGTATTACCTTTTGTATTAACAGCCTTAGTGATTATGCATCTAGTTGCTCTTCACGATAGTGCTGGCTCTAGTAACCCTCTAGGTGTATCAGGTAATTACGATAGATTACCTTTTTCTCCTTACTTTATATTTAAAGATTTAATTACCATATTTCTCTTTATGTTAATTTTATCTATATTTGTTTTTTTCATGCCAAACATACTAGGTGATAGTGAAAATTACGTAATGGCAGATCCTATGAAAACACCACCAGCTATAGTACCAGAATGGTATCTTCTGCCGTTCTATGCAATATTAAGATCTATACCTAATAAACTACTAGGGGTAATAGCTATGTTTTTAGCTATTCTAATCCTATTAGTAATGCCTATAGTAGATATTTCTAAATTAAAAGGTATACAGTTTAAACCTTTCAATAAAGTTTTATATTTCTTTTTTGTAAGTAATTTTGTTATGTTAATGATATTAGGTGCTAAACACGTAGAAAATCCTTTTATAGAGTTTGGACAAAATAGTACTATAATATACTTCATTTATTTTTTAGTTTTAACCCCTTTTATAACTATGTTTGAAAATATTTCATTTAAAATAACGGATAAACTAGGTATAGATAGGTAACTTTAATTATTTTTAAATGTATTAATGGGTATTTTACATACCCGTATTATCTACCCGTATTATTGCTAAATTCCTCAGAACCCTCTGATTATGTTATAACCATTCTATTTAATACATTAGACCCTTTAGAGCAATTTAAAATTCAGGAGATAATATCCCTATATATTTATATTGTAAATAATATGAAGTTATCTATAACTAACTTAAGTCTCTATTTATGTATAGCCACATTAATTATTACAAATATTGATTTATTTGTTTCTAATAATGAAAAAACTGTAAGCAACAAATTTATAGTTTGACAAGATTCAATCTACCACACTGTATACAACATAGTTGTAAATCAAATAGATAAAAAAAAAGGTAGATTTTATTTTCCTATGTTATATTGTTTATTTGTTTTTATCTTAATAAACAATTTATTTGGTATGATACCTTATAGTTTTGCGACTACTTCCCACTTTATATTAGCTTTTTTCTTAAGTTTTAGTGTAGTAATAGGGGCCACTATACTAGGATTAGAAAAACATGGGTTTAATTTTTTCTCATTATTTGTACCGGCGGGTTGTCCATTTGGTTTACTACCTGTTTTAGTAATAATAGAATTTATTTCATACATAGCTAGAAATGTGTCACTAGGACTAAGATTGTCAGCAAACATTCTATCAGGTCATATGCTATTAAGTATTCTAAGCGGATTTACATATAATCTTATGACATCTAGTTTTTTTTATTTTCTATTAAGCCTATTACCTTTGGCTTTCGTAATAGCGTTTTCTGGACTTGAATTAGGTATAGCTTTTATACAAAGTCAGGTTTTTATTGTATTATCTAGTTCTTATATTAAAGACTCTCTATATTTACACTAATTGGCTGGTATAATCTGTTATGTTAATTTTTTAATAGGATAAAAGTATATATAACTATAGGTAGTACTATAGGTACTATATGTCTACTTATAAATCCGAATGTCAACTACTTTTTTTTAGCTTACATGTAACATATATGTATATATATATATAATGTTAGGAAAGTCCGGGGCCTTATAGTTATATATACAACAAATATAAAATATAGTTATATACTTAGGTCTTTAATAGAAAATAACTATCTTAAAACTAATATAAATTATTAGTATTCAAAGAAAGCTAGCTGTTAAGCCTTTAGCAAGCCTTTCATTTAGATCATATAGTAAAACAGAAACCGGCTTATTTATAGTATAGTTAACAATATTAACATTTATAGCATTATTATACATTATTTTTTATTTATTACGTGTTTAATTTTTTCTCTAAAATATATATATATATATATAAACTAAACTTAAAAAATACGATAAAATTATAGTGCAACAATTGAAAACAAAAAATCTCAATATTAAATAACTATTCCTGATATATTAAATTATGCTTAATTTAATCATGTCATATGAGTATTGATTAAAAATTAACTAACTTCGTGTTTCCAGTAGTTGATTTTAAAAATTTTATACCTAGATCTTTAGTTATACAAGAAAGTAATAGGCAAACCTACTGAAAACAAGAAAGATGGCTAAGTTCTTCTAACGCAAAAGATATAGGAACATTGTATTTAATGTTTGCACTTTTTGCAGGACTTATAGGTACAGGTTATTCAGTGTTGATAAGACTGGAACTATCTGGGCCAGGTGTACAATTTATATCAGATAACCAACTATATAATAGTATAATAACGTCTCATGCTATAGTTATGATATTTTTTATGGTAATGCCTGCGCTAATAGGAGGATTTGGTAATTTCTTGCTACCTTTAATAGCAGGAGGGCCCGATATGGCATTTCCTAGATTAAATAATATAAGCTTGTGATTATTATTTCCTAGCTTATTGTTATTTTTATCAGCAGGAATAATAGAAAATGGAGCAGGTACAGGTTGAACTCTTTATCCTCCTTTATCTGGAATACAAAGCCACAGTGGGCCTAGTGTTGATTTAGCTATATTTAGTCTACATCTAGCTGGTATAAGTAGTTTGTTAGGTGCTATGAATTTTATAACAACTATATTAAACATGAGAACAGCTGGAACTAGATTACACAAATTATCTTTATTTGGATGAGCTGTTGTTGTAACTGCGGTTCTATTGTTATTGTCATTACCAGTACTAGCTGCGGCAATAACTATGGTTTTAACCGATAGAAACTTTAACACATCCTTTTTTGAGATAGCTGGTGGAGGTGACCCTGTTTTATATCAACACTTATTTTGATTTTTTGGTCATCCAGAAGTCTACATTTTAATTATTCCAGGTTTTGGTATAATAAGTACTACATTATCTGCCAATTCAACCAAAAGTGTATTTGGTTATCTTGGGATTTGATTTTATAAACCTTGAGCAAGTTTAACATTTAGTCCAGCAGTGCCAAACTCCGGGGAAGCCCTAAAGAATTAAATACTAAGTTTAAAAGGTGACTTTTAAATGGCCATTATTAATTACAATGGAGATAGTAACAAGTTTAATTATAAGTTAATAGCTAAATGGGTAATCGCGGATCTAAATTCCTTGCATTAACCAATGCAAGGATAAAAGAGCAACGAGTAGACGGTACTGGATATATAGAAATATGTATTTAAGGTGTACTCTAAGTTGCCCAGAAATGGGTTTATTTATTAAGAATAAATAATTAAATAAATAGGATAGCTTGGTCTAAATATATAGATGTCTTTTTTTTAACTAACTAACTAATGGCTGCATCTTATTTCAACAATAAATTATTTTTAAATGTATTAAGTATTAATTAACGATTCCCCACATATGATGTGATTAAAGAAATACCACTTTTGTTTTATTAAACCTGTTATCGGTTTATGTGCATTTATAGCCGAGCATTGATTTGTTTTTAGAATAATCCACATTTGTCTTATTGCCCTTTTAACACAGTTCTGACTACTAGAAGAGATATCAGCCACAGAACCCGATTCCATTGATAACACAGAATATTTAAAAGAATTACGTGAAGATCTTAGTTATTGACAACAGGATCTTCAAGGACTACAACAAATGTATAAAGATAGAAATTATCATAACCCTTCGTCTAATAACTTATCTCAACAACAGTTAGCAGATAAAGCCGAATTAGAAGAAAGTATAAAAGACGGAAGTAAAAATGTTACGTCTACTCTTAAGTCCATTAAACAAGCAACCGGAAAAGAAACCCCAAACGTTACTACGGGTAAACGAACTGCTGAAAGTTCAGAATCCGGTGATTACAAAAGACGGGGTTTATAGGTAAACACGTTTTAATGTGTATGTATAAAATTAGTTAGTTTTGTTTAAATTTACATATTAATATATAAGGCCGAAGTCCGAAACTCGGGTATATGCTATGATGTCTATAGGTGTTTTAGGATTTGTTGTATGAAGCCATCACATGTATAGCGTTGGTTTAGATGTGGATACAAGAGCTTACTTTACAGCTGCAACTTTAATAATAGCAGTGCCTACTGGTATTAAAATATTTAGTTGATTAGCAACTTCATACGGTGGTTCAATATTTATTACACCTTCCATGCTATTTGCATTAGGTTTTGTATTTATGTTTACCGTAGGTGGATTAAGTGGTGTAATTTTAGCAAATGCATCGTTAGATATTGCATTTCATGACACTTATTACGTGGTGGCTCATTTCCATTATGTATTAAGCATGGGAGCAGTGTTTGCACTATTTAGTGCTTGATATTTCTGAATCACTAAGATATTAGGATTAAATTATAATATTTTTCTTGGTATTGTACATTTTTGAATTTTATTTATAGGTGTAAATTTAACATTTTTTCCCCAACACTTTTTAGGGTTACAAGGTATGCCTAGAAGAATAAGCGATTACGCTGATGGATTTACTGGTTGAAACTTTGTAAGTAGTGTTGGTTCTATTATATCTGTAATAGCTACTTGATTGTTTTTACGTATATTATATATTCAACTAGTTAAAGGTAGACAGGCTTCAAGATATCCTTTACCTTCTACAGATATCTTTCTTGATTTTCCTAGAAATATAATTTCTAGAGCCTATATAAGTTTAGAGTGGAATGTAGAAAGTCCACCTAAACCTCACACTTATGCAAGTCTTCCTCTACAAAATATTCTTGGAATTGACGATTTCTTTGATGATTTTCCGGGAGGTCCAGATGACCCTGCCCCTGCAGACATGCCGGTTCCAGGTAGAAAATGTCCTACTTGTCTAAGTAGAGGTCAAACAGTTTGAGTAATACCTGGTAAGTGTTGTCCACAATGTGGTACACCAGTTGACAAAAAAGCGGCTTCAATAACTATTTGAGATATAATTTTAGTATTTGTAATTGTTATTACTATACCAATAATACTTATTTACATAATAACTTTTGCTTTAGATTTAATTGCTTCAGAAAACTTTGATATAACTAGTGCATCTAGTAACATATATGCGTACAATGACGCTCCTAGAGCTTGAGGTTTATATTTTCAGGATTGTGCTAGCCCTAGTATGGAATCTTTGATAGAATTACATGATCATTTGATGTTTTATTTAATGATAATACTATTTGGTGTAGCATGAATGCTGCTATCCACTGTTAGAAATTATGTAAATAGTAAATCTTTAATAAGCAATAAATTTGTAAATCATGGAACGTTAATAGAATTAATTTGAACCATAACTCCTGGGTTAATTTTAATATTAATAGCGTTTCCTTCGTTTAAGTTACTTTATATAATGGATGAACTATCAGATCCATCTATGACCATACTAGTAGAAGGCCATCAATGGTATTGAAGTTATCAATACCCTGATTTCTTGAACAGCGAAGATGAATATATAGAGTTTGATTCATATTTGGTGCCTGAATCTGATTTAGATACAGGTGAGCTAAGAATGTTAGAAGTTGATAACAGAATTATTATACCAGAATTAACCCACGTTAGATTTATAGTACACTCTGGAGACGTAATACATTCTTTTGCTTGTCCATCTTTGGGGATTAAATGTGATGCATACCCTGGAAGATTAAATCAATTTTCTGTAGTTATTAATAGAGAAGGTATTTTCTTTGGTCAATGTTCCGAAATATGCGGTATATTACATAGTTCTATGCCTATTGTATTTGAATCAGTGTCATTAGAAAAATACTTATGTTGATTATTTGAACAATAAATTATTTTTAAATGTATTAATTATTAATTATATTAATTACAAATGCCACAATTAATACCATTTTACTTTGTAAGTCAGGCAATCTTTGCTTTAATTTTAATTGGTTTTCTTTTATATAAATTATCTAAATACATATTACCTTTATTTGTTCGTTCACAAAATACCCGTAATTTTATAAAACATATTAAATTATAATTATATTTAATAGGTTTAAACCTATTAAAAATAATCTCTTACGCAGTAATTATTAAAAAAGTTTATTAAAACTTATGAATTTATCTATAATGCTTTTTTTGATAGGAATAATAGGATTTGTATTAAATAGAAAAAATATTATATTAATGCTTATTTCTATCGAAATAATGCTTTTGGCTATAACTTTTCTAATTTTGGTAAATACACTTAGTTTTGACGATACATTAGGACAAACTTATGCTATTTACATAATATCGATAGCGGGAGCGGAATCAGCTATAGGGTTAGGAATTATTGTAGCCTTTTATAGATTAAGGGGTAACATTGTAATTTAATTTAAATAATGTATTTAACTATTATAGTTTTACCTCTATTAGGATCTATAGTAGCTGGTTTTTGGGGAATAAAAATAGGGGTAAATGGATCACAAATAATTACATGCTTTTGTATAGTTATAACAACAATTTTAGCGATATTAGCTTTCATTGAAACAGGTTTTAATCATATACCTGTACATATAGAATTGTTTAGATGAATAGATTCAGAGTTATTTAACATAACTTGAACTTTTTTTTTTGATTCATTAACTGTGTCAATGTTAATACCTGTGTTAGTTATTTCTTGTTTAGTTCATACATACTCAATAGGTTACATGTCACACGACCCACACAACCAAAGATTTTTTAGTTATTTAAGCTTGTTTACTTTTATGATGATAGTTCTTATTACAGCTAATAATTTCTTACTTATGTTTGTAGGCTGGGAAGGTGTAGGGGTGTGTTCTTATTTATTAGTGTGTTTTTGATTTACCAGAATAGCTGCTAATCAAAGCTCTCTTTCAGCTTTTCTAACCAATAGGGTGGGTGATTGGTTTTTAACTATAGGTATATTTATAATGTTATGAACATTTGGTAATATAGATTATAACACTGTGTTTTCACTAGCACCTTATATTAACAATGAAATTGTTACCATTGTTGGTATTTGTTTATTAATAGGAGCTATGGCTAAAAGTTCTCAAATTGGTCTTCATGTATGGTTGCCTCAAGCTATGGAAGGTCCTACTCCTGTATCTGCATTAATACATGCAGCTACTATGGTTACCGCCGGTGTATATTTATTAATGCGTGTATCACCTTTAATAGAGTATAGTTCTACTGTTTTAGTGTTGTGTTTGTGAGTTGGAACGGTTACAACTATATTTAGCTCGATAATAGGTCTGTTTCAACAAGATATAAAAAAAGTTATAGCTTATTCAACTATGAGTCAATTAGGGCTTATGATTATATCCATAGGGTTATCTTCATATAATATAGCTTTATTTCATTTAATAAATCATGCTTTTTATAAAGCACTTCTTTTCTTGGGTGCTGGTTCAGTAATACACGCTGTAGCTGATAATCAAGATCTTAGAAAATATGGTGGTTTAATAGGTTATTTACCTTTAACCTATTCTAGCATGTTTATTGCATCTTTAAGTTTAGTAGCTTTTCCTTTTATGACTGGTTACTATTCTAAAGATTTCATACTTGAGTCTTTGTATGGGCAATTTTTTCTTTCCAGCATTACTGCTTATGTAATAGCTACGATAGGAGCTATTTTTACTAGTCTATACTCTGTTAAGGTTTTATTTATAACTTTTATAACTAATCCTAATGGATCATTAACTAACTATAAAAAAGCTCATGAGGGTGATATATTTATGAGCCTACCTTTAATAATATTAGCTTTATTTTCCATTTTATTTGGTTATATATCTAGGGATATATATATAGGATTAGGATCGGATTTTTTTTCAGACAATAGTTTGTTTCTACACCCTTTATACGAAATATTGTTAGACACCGAGTTTGCTGTACCCTTACTAGTGAGACTAGTTCCCTTTATTTTAACTATTTTTACTACAACGGTGTTTATAATAATAATGGAGTTTTTTCCCCTCATTATTGCTAGCCACAAGTTTACCAAATTTTTTTATAATATATATAGTTTTATTAATCTACGGTTTTATGTTGAATTAATCTATAACAAATTTATTACTGAACTAGTATTAAAATCAGGAGGACAAATAGTAAAAATTATAGATAAAGGGCTTGTTGAATCAATTGGACCATATGGGCTAGAAAAATTATTTATTAGACTTAGTAATATTATTATATTATTACACTCAGCTGTTATAACTACTTATGCTTTATACGCCCTTCTTGGTCTTATGTTATATGTGTTACTAGCTAACACTTAACAATAAAATATTTCATTTAAAATAACAGATAAACTAGGTATAGATAGGTAACTTTAATTATTTTTAAATGTATTAATGGGTATTTTACATACCCGTATTATCTACCCGTATTAATGATAAATGATTTTTTCGAAACAAACATCATGCTTATCATAACTTTCATTCCTTTATTAGGAGCTTTAATTATTACGTTAGTAATACCCAACGTTTCTTCAATTATATACCAAAAACAAGTAAAATCTGTAGGATTATTTACATCAATTATAAATTTATTTGTAAGTTTATTTATGTTTATAAATTTTGATTTTAGTTGTAACCAATTTCAATTTGTCCACAAAAACTGCGATATAGGTTATTACGACTTTAATTTAGGAACAGACGGTTTATCTGTATATTTTATACTTTTAACTTGTATGATTGTTCCTATATCTTTATTATCTAATTGAACTTCTATATGTGTAAATACGAAATCATATGTAATAATATTATTATTATTAGAAACTTTGTTGTTATCAGTGTTTATAGCACTAGATGGTTTATTATTTTATGTTTTCTTTGAAAGCATACTATTTCCTTTATTTATATTGGTAGGTTTATCTGGATCAAATAACAAAGTTAGAGCCAGCTTTTATCTATTTCTATACACACTTATAGGTTCTTTATTTTTGTTATTATCTATTTTAAGTATGTATTCTATTACTGGTACTACCGATTTTGACTCCTTGTTTAAAACTAATTTTAATTATTATACTCAGTCTTTTATATTTTATGGTATATTTTTATCTTTTGCTATTAAAACACCAACTATCTTTTTAAATAGTTGACTTTTAAAAGCTCATGTTGAGTCCCCTTTGGCTGGTAGTTTAATTTTAGCTAGTGTAGTATTAAAATTAAGCTTATACGGTATAGTTAGACTAATTTTACCTATATTACCTAAAGCTTATTTAGATAATACTTACTTTATTTATATAATAGGTGTAATAACTATTATATATGCTAGCATAGCTACTTTAAGAACTACAGATATTAAGGAATTAATTGCTTATAGCTCTGTTTCTCATGCTTCTGTGTATTTATTAGGAATATTTAGTAATAACATACAAGGTATACAAGGTGCTATTGTTTTCGGTTTAGCACATGGTTTTGTTTCTTCGGGTTTATTCATCTGCGTAGGTGGTATACTATACGATAGATCTGGAAACAGATTGATTACGTTATATAAAGGTTTAGCTCAATTGATGCCTATATTTTCTATTTTATTTTTCATATTGTGTTTAGCAAACGCTGGTGCACCTTTAACTTTTAACTTTATAGGTGAATTTATGTCTTTATATGGTGCTTTTGAAAGGTTACCTTTACTAGGTATTATAGCTAGCACTTCTATAATATTATCTGCAGCTTATTCTATGTTTATGTTAAATAGATTAATATTTACTGGTTCATTTTCTAAATTGTTTTTGTTTAATATTTCAGACCTAAATAAACGAGAATTATCTCTTTTACTTTTTTTAACTTTATTAACTGTTGTTTTCGGTATATACCCTGCACCCTTATTTGATAGTTTAAATTATTTTGTAACTAATGTTTTATATAATTGCGATTATTCACCGTATAGCTATTTCTTTTTTAAACTAATACCTGGTTTTTACACTAGAAAAAATAATAAGTATTTTTCTAGTAATTTTTTTAATTATAACCATCCAAAGGAAAAAAAAAATAAATATTTACACCTAGCTTTATGTAAATTTTTTACTTTAAAAAATTTTACTATATTGATAGTTGCGACTTTTTTTAGTTTATTTATTAGAAATGTATTTAGCTTATATGAGCTTAAATATGGTATACTCCAATCTGACTTATTATTTACTCTTTCTAGTTTTACTTGTGCTTCAACTGGATCTTTTATAAGAATTCTTTTTGAATGTTGGGACCCTGAGGGAATTAAGTGGAGTTTTTATAGATTAATAAAATTAATAGGTTGGGAAAAAAACTTGGAAACATATAGCCCTTTTCTGAACGATTATTTTAAAGATAAAATTACAATCGGTGGCTATAATGTTGAAAATAAAGACATTTTTGATATAAATAGATGCCATATACATAGCATGGATTTTTCTCTACCACCTAATCAACAAGCTACTCAACAAGCTACTCAACAAGCTGAAGGATCTGGACAACAGCAAAATGTTTCACAGCCACCAGTTTCACAGCCATCTAGTTATACAGTCTATACACCTAATCCATCTTTTGAAGGGTATCCTACTATATCTTTTCCTTATACACAAAATGGTGAAAGATATAATCCTTTTTTTGTACCAAGACTGAATATACGTGGTAAATCTGGCTCCATTCCATTTTCATATTTAAGTCCTGAAACTCCTACACATTTACCAATTCCTAGTTCGGAAAGGAAACGAGAAATTAAAGCATTTTTAGATGATTTTAAAAAAGCAACTCTAAAAGATAATACACACAGTCATTATCCTTCATTTAATAGAAAACCTATTACTATGACTCATCTTTTTTGTAGAATTGAGGATGCTTATGATCAAAGGGTTAGTTTAGGTTTAGGTACTGAATTAAAAAAAGCTATTTTAAGTGACCCTGAGCTAAGAGCTAAATATAGATGAAGCCCTACCAGTACCATAACATGATCAAATATAAATATTAATAATAAAGAATTTAATAAATTTTTAGAAGAATAGAATTAAATAATCTTTTAACTGAAGATTAAACCTTATGTCTAAATATATAATATATTTAACAGACTAATATAGTTCTAGGGTTTACTTTTTATATAAAAATAATCCCATATTTTATCCCATATTTTATCCCATATTTTATCCCATATTTTATCCCATATTTTATCCCATATTTTATCCCATATTTTATCCTATATTTTATTATATAACGCTATTAATATAGCAATAAGTATTTTTAAACAAAAACATGTTACATATAACTATAGTATAGTCTTTTCTATTACTATAACAAAAGTCGAGTTTGATGATGGCTCTGAATGAACGCTACCCAAAGGCTTGACACATGCTAATCGTACGTCCAATCTAATATAAGGTTGGAAGTGGTGTACAGGTGAGTTAATGGCTATTTACTGCCTTAAAGTAAGGGTTAAATCCCTTATAATATAAGTGTTATTATTACAAAATATAACACTAATTATAAAGAAAAATTATTATTTCGCTTTAAGATGTTAAATATATTTATTGCCACGGATTGGTATTAGTTAGATTAACAGTTTAACTAGCTATAATCCGAAGTTGTAACTGAAAAGTTGATCAACCACATTGGGTCTGAAAAAACCCCAATTTAATAATACAGCAGTGAGGAATCTTGGTCAATAGTCTAACGACTGAACCAGCCATTTGGGGGAATGTAAATATGTGAAACATATATTGATTTATTCAATTAAAGTTCTAGTAGGTTAATGATAATGACAATTACCTGTCTATAAGTCTTGACCAAATCTTGTGCCAGCTGTCGCGGCAAGACAAGAAAGGCTGCGTTATTCATCTTTAATAGGTTTAAAGGGTACCTAGACGGTAAATCAACTAAAACAAATTAAGTAATTTACTAGAGTTAATATAATAAGAGGTTAGAATTGATGGAGGTAGAGATAATATTTTTTGATACCATGAAGGACTGGTAAAAGCGAAGGCAAACCTTTAGTATTAACTGACGTTGAGGGACGAAGGCTCGGGTAGCAAACAGGATTAGATACCCTAATAGTCCGGGCAGAAAATTATGAATGTCATAGGCCAATATTTGGTCTATAAATGAAAGTGTAAGCATTCCACCTCAAGAGTAATGTGGCAACGCTGGAACTGAAATCATTAGACCGTTTCTGAAACCAGTAGTGAAGTATGTTATTTAATTCGATAATCCACGAATAACCTTACCAGTACTCCTTGATTATTTATAAAAGTAATATAGAACAAGTGTTGCACGGCTGTCTCCAGTTAATGTCGTGAGAGAGAGATTATCGCATCCTAAAAATTAACGTAAACCCTTATTTTATTTGGTGTAATAAAATAGTTCATTAAATTTGATGGTAGGGACTAAGACAAGTCATCATGGCCTAAATGGAGTGGGCTATAGACGTGCCACATTGACCTAAACAAAAGGATGCAAAAATGCGAATTTTAGCTAATCCTCAAAATAGGGTAAAATTGGATTATAGTCTGTAACTCGACTATATGAAATAGTAATTACTAGTAATCGTGAATAATCATGTCACGGTGAATTTAATCTCAGATGGGTACTAACCACTCGTCAGGCGCTGAAAATAGTGTGTGCAATAAGTTTGGTTATAGTTAATTTTAAGTTAAACAATTAGGTTTGACTAGTTAGCTATTAATCTTCGTATGCGTGACTTTGATTAGTGTTAAGTCGAAATATGGTTCGTGTAGTGGAAATTGCACGGGATTTATATTTATTTTAACAAACAACCAATATTTTGTTTAAAAATACTTATTGCTATATTAATAGCGTTATAAAAAAGATGCTTACAACATCTATCGTGTACTAAATAGTACACGGTAAAAGGAAGGTTCCGTTTGTAGGCATGACGGGTTGAGCTGTAAACTCAATAGCTAACGCTGTCAAAGGTTCAATTCCTTTTCTTCCTAATTATATATCTATAGAAAAGTAACAATTATAATTACTATATATATTAACTATAATAACAATGCTCTAATAGCTTAAAGGTAAAGCGGAACACTGTTAATGTTCTGATATATGTTCGACTCATCTTTAGAGCTTATAACTAATTAAACATTAATTATTGTTTTTACTAACTAGTCGTTTAATTGTAAAAATTAATATATAACCAACTTGATAGATATATTATATTATAATATAGTTGGATGTCTTATAATAAAAAATATCGTTATACACTTATATCGTTTTTTTTTATTTTTAATAAATTAAATGCTAACGCAAAACATACATGTAATAGAAGAAACTTTTTTTCTGGGCTATAAATTAGAGTTTTTATTTTTAATTTATATTAGTTCAGTTTTTTCAGGTATACTAACTATAATAAGTAAGAACCCTATTATTTCTGTTTTGTATTTGATAGCCTTATTTTTAAATATTTCGGTTTATTTAATAATATTAGGGCTTAACTTTATAGGTATATCTTATTTATTAGTGTATGTTGGAGCAGTTTCAATCTTATTTCTTTTTATACTAATGCTAATTAATATTAGAGTATCCGAATTAGTAGTAGATACTTATAACAGTTTACCCTTAGCTACGTTTATCGGTATATTGTTTTTATATTCTTTATATAATATATTACCTTTTTATATAGCATACTTAGGTGACAATTTATTAAGCAACATGTTTTCTAATAATAATATTATAATGCAGGTAACATCTAAAACATGAGACTACAACTTAGTGGAAAGTTCCCAGGCAGCAGTTATTGGATATACTATATATACTAATTATTTTATTTGAATTATTATAACATCCCTAGTGCTTCTACTAGCTATGATAGGTACTCTTTGTTTAGTTATAAATTAATATAAAGCATAAGCTAATTATTACTATTATCACTAAAGTAAAGAAGTTAGCTTAATTTGGTAGAGCAATCGTTTTACACACGAAAGGTTAAGGGTTCGATTCCCTTATTTCTTAGCTTTATTATTAGCCTTGCTTTACTATACTTCCTAAATTATTTACCGTACGGATGCTTTTCCAGAAAAAAAAGTTGTTGTTTTATGGTGGAGTGTGATAGGAGTCTTTTTCAGGCACACCCTTTCCACTTAGTCACCCCATCACCATGGCCCCTTTCAACTAGCATGTCTTTACTGGGGTTAATACTTACCTTTGTGCTAGTTACACATGGGTTTGGCGAAGTTAATAAGTTTACATCAGCATCTATAGTTATATTATTAATAACTATGGCCTTATGATTTAAAGATATAACAACTGAAAGCACATATTTAGGAAACCATACTTTGGCTGTTCAAAGAGGGTTAAATATGGGTGTTGCTTTATTTATAGTTTCGGAAGCATTGTTCTTTCTTGCTATATTCTGAACATACTTTCACAGTGCTTTATCACCTACTGTTGAATTAGGTAGCGAATGACCCCCAACAGGGGTAGATTCAGTTGACCCTTTTGAGTTACCGTTACTTAATACTTTGATTTTGCTATCTTCAGGTATAACTGTAACCTACTCACATCATTCTATTATTAAAGGAAATAGACAAAATTATATTAACTGGCTATTATTTACTATTTTATTAGCTTTGTTTTTTACGGTATTGCAAGCAGCCGAGTATTTAGTAAGTTCTTTTACATTATCGGATGGGGTTTTCGGATCCTGCTTTTATTTTGGTACAGGATTTCATGGATTTCATGT
>Ga0115029_1000751_pt1 | contig 28468 bp, 23 predicted proteins | sample SidtaG_3_FD_87297 | JGI IMG/M metagenome (GOLD analysis project Ga0115029, IMG submission 87297) | Marine algal microbial communities from Sidmouth, United Kingdom - Sidmouth_Asex1 metaG | ecosystem: Host-associated > Algae > Red algae > Unclassified | place: Sidmouth, United Kingdom | collected... | reverse complement strand
TGGCAGCCATGCATGGCAGGCACACCGTCGATGAAGCGACCAGCGCGGACTGGGCGCGACCGCCGGATCGTCGTCGGACCCAGTATCGAAAGACGCGAGCGCCAGCGGAACGATCAGGTCCGCATGCCGGCCATGAGCGAGCAAGCCACCCGTCGTCAGCCGGTCCGACGCATCAGCCCAGCAACCGCGGCAACGTCAGCGATACCGCCGGCACGTAGGTCACCAGCAGCAGGGCGGCCAGCATCGCCAGGTAGAACGGCCAGATGGTGCGCACCGCCTTCTCGATCGGCACCTGGCCGACCGCGCAACCCACGAACAGGCAGGTGCCGACCGGTGGCGTGCACAGGCCCAGGCCCAGGTTCATCAGCAGCATGATGCCGAACTGGATCGGGTCCATGCCGGTGGCCACCGCGATCGGCATGAAGATCGGCGTGCAGATCAGGATCAGCGCCGCCATGTCCATGATCATGCCCAGCAGCAGCAGCATCAGGTTGATCAGCAACAGGATCACGATCGGATTGCTGGACACGGCCGACAGCGCGTCGCCCAGCAGCGTGGGCACCTGGAACAGCGCCAGCAGGTAGCCGAACGCGCCGGCGCAGCCGATCAGGATCATCACCATCGCGGTGGTGCGCACCGACTGCACCACCGCCACCCGGAAGTCCTCGACACTCAGCGAGCGGTAGACGATGGCGGTCAGCGCCAGCGCGTACAGCGCCCCGAACGCGCCGGACTCGGTGACGGTGAACACCCCCGACAGCACGCCGCCGACGATGATGACCGCGGTGATGAACCCCGGGATCGCCTGGCCGGCCGAGCGCAGCACCTCGCCCCGGCCCGGGAAGGCCTCGGCCGGATAGTTGGCGCGTACCGCGATCAGCCAGGCCACCAGCGCCAGGCAGGCGCACATCAGGATGCCGGGAACGACGCCTGCCAGGAACAGCTTGGAGATCGATATGCCGCCGCCGGCGGCGACGCTGAAGATGATCATGTTGTGGCTGGGCGGAATCACCACGCCGGCGATCGAGGAGGTGACCGTGACGTTGACCGCGTAGTCCCCGCTGTAGCCCTTCTCCTTCATCACCGGAATCAGCAGCGAACCCAGCGCGCTGATGTCGGCCACGGCCGAGCCCGAAATGCCGCCGAACAGCATGCTGGAGAAGATGTTGACCGACGCCAGACCGCCGCGCACGTGTCCGACCAGCGCGGAGGCGAAGCGCACCAGTCGGGTGGCGATGCCGCCGCGCATCATCAGCTCGCCGGCGAAGATGAAGAACGGGATCGCCAGCAGGGAGAAGATCGAGACACCGCTGATGATGCGCTGGAAGGTGATGATCAGCGGAAAGCCTTCGTGGAAGAACGTCGCCAGCGCGGCGATGCCCATCGCGAACGCCACCGGCACACCGGCCAGCACGGCGATGGCGAACACGCCGAGCAGTATCGCAAGACCCATCTACACGATGTCCGTTTCTGGCGGTGCGGGTCGCCGGGCGAACAGCGTCGCCATGCCGACGATCGATCGGTAGCCTGCGAACAGTGCGATCAAGGCGCCGGCGATCGCCGCCGGCAGGCTGCGCACCCCCTCCGGGATGCCGAGCATCGGCAGGGTATTGCCCCAGCTGAACGCCACCAGTTCGCTGCAGACCAGCATCATGAACAGGCCGAATACCGCCAGCGCGGTGTCGCACAGCAGGCGCACCGCGATGCGCAACCGCTGGGGCAGGGCGTCGCGGATGAACGTCACGCCCAGGTGACGATCCTCGTGCACCAGCGTCGCGCTGCCCAGGAAGGTGATCGCGATGACCAGCAGCAACGCCAGCTGTTCGACCCAGGTCGGCGTGTCGTTGAGCACGTAGCGCCCGAACACCAGCCAGCCGAAGATCGCGACCAGGACCACCAGTGCCAGGCTGGCCAGCATCAGGCAAAGATCCGACAGGCCATCGAGCAAGCGCTCGACGAACGGCAACCGGAAGGCGACCGGGGGATCGACCGGCACCACGCCGAGTCGTTCCCGGGCATCGAGCCGGGTGAGGGGTACCTCGATCGGCTTCCCGGCAGCATTTCTTTCCGGACTCATGGACAGGTCATGGGCGGGAACGCACCCGATCGTCCCGTGCCGCGATGGCGGGCGAGGTGCCCGCCGCGCGACGGCGGCGGACGGCGCCCATGACTACTCGGCGTCGCGCATCATCTGGACCAGCTCGGCCAGATCGGGGTTGGCGGCCAGGAACTGGTCGTAGACCGGCGCCATGGCCTCCTGGAACGGCCCCTTGTCCTCGATCACGTTGACCTGAGCACCATCCGCCTCGACCTTGGCCATGCTCTCCTTCTCGCGCGCCTGCCACAATTCGCGCTGCGCTTCGGCACTGTTGCGGGCCGCGGTGCGGACGATGTCCTGCTGTTCGGCGCTCAGCTCGTCGAAGGACGACTTCGACATGCAGACGCACTCCGGGATGATCAGGTGCTCGGTCAGCGAGTAGAACGGCGCGACCTCGAAATGGTTGGTCGATTCGTACGAGGGCGGGTTGTTCTCGGCGCCATCGACCACTCCGGTCTTGATCGACTGGAACACCTCGGCGAACGCCATCGGCGTGGCGTTGCCGCCCATCGACTCGACCATGCCCACGAACAGGTCGTTGTTCATCACCCGTACCTTCAGGCCCTCGACATCGGCCGGTGTGGTGATCGCGCGCTCGGAGTTGTAGAACGAGCGGGCGCCGGAGTCGTACCAGGCCAGCGCGACGATGCCCTTCTCGGCCATGCCCTCGCCGATGGCATCGCCGATCTCGCCGTCCATCACGCGGTACATCTGCGGTATGCCCTTGAAGATGAACGGCAGCGAGACGACGTTGGTCGCCGGCACCGAGGTGCCCATCGGCCCCAGGTTGAACTGACCGACGTCCAGCGCGCCGAGCCGGACCTGCTCGATCGCGTCCGGCTGCGAGCCGAGTACACCACCGTTGAACAGCTCGATCGTGATCTCGCCTCCGGTCTTCTCGGCGACCTCGGCGGCGAACTGCTCCAGGGCCACCGTGTTGGGGTAGCCCTCGGGATGGATGTTCCAGCCCCGCAACTCCGCCGCCTGCGCGGAAATGGACAGGCCGGCCGACAGGATGGCGGCGATTCCGGTCGACACGGCAAGGGGAAGGCGAGTGGCAGGCGGGTGGCGTTGGATCATCGAAGCGTTCTCGGGGTGGGGTGCGGAGAGAATTGCCATACTAGTATAGCGTCCACTCGTTCAATGGACCCGTGCCTGAATCATGACGAATACCGACGTTCACGACTACCCTCGGGTGCGCACGACGCTGGTGCGCGCCGGTGTGTTCGAGGTCACGGTCGGTGAGCGCACGCACGGCCTGAAGGCGGGTGACTCGCTGGTCATTCCCTCGAACGTGGTGCATGGTTGCCGGGTGCAGGAGGCGGGTAGCCCGATCGACGGGTTCGCGCCGCGCCGCGACGATTTCCTGCGACCCGATCCTTCTTCGCCCAGCAGAGGCTCACGTGCCACACCCGACCGTTCGTCCCGCCCGCCGCATCGTCTGCCGCATCGTCTGCCTGGGCGAGGCGATGATCGAGCTGGCGATCGACCGGACCGAGCCGTCGCAAGCGGCGATCGGCACGGCCGGTGACACGCTCAACACCGCCGTCTATCTCCAGCGCGGCCTGATCGCGGCCGGCAACCGTGCCGAGGTGGCCTACGCCACCTGCATGGGCACCGACGCGTTCTCGGACCGGCTGTTCCACCTGCTCGAGCGGGAAGGCGTCGACACCTCGCTGGTCGGGCGACTGCCGGACAGGTTGCCCGGCCTGTACGCGATCAGCACGGACGAGCACGGCGAGCGCAGTTTCAGCTACTGGCGCGAGAACTCGGCCGCCCGCCGGCTGTTCCAGCCCGGTACCCGCCCCACGCTGGACGAGCTCGATGCGTGCGACGTGCTGTACCTGTCCGCGATCACGCTGGCGATCCTGCCGGAGCCCGTGCGCGAGCGGCTGTTCGCCTGGATCGCCGACTGGCGTGCGCGTGACGGGCACCGGTTCGCGTTCGATTCCAACTTTCGTCCGCGCCTGTGGCCATCGCTGCAAGCGGCCCGGCAAGCGACCAGCGCCGCCTGGCGGCTGTGCGACATCGCCTTGCCGTCGCTGGACGACGAGCAGGCGCTGTACGGCGATCCCGACGAGACGGCCGTGATGCAACGCCTGCGCGATCACGGCGTGCGGGTCGGTGCACTGAAACGCGGTGCGGCCGGTCCGCGCTGCTTCCAGGATCACGACGCCGGGCGTCGCTTCGACCCGGCCGAGCGGGTGGTGGACAGCACGGCGGCCGGTGACAGTTTCAACGGCGGCTACCTGGCCGCCCTGCTGGCCGGCGCGGACCCGGGCGCGGCGCTGGAAGCCGGACACCGTTGCGCGGCGCACGTGGTGGGGCACCGCGGTGCCATCGTGCCGCGTGCCGGTGGCGTGCCGTCCGCTCACAGCAACGGCAGCTGATCGCTCGACCGGCTGTCACGTCGCCCGGTCGGCCCGGCGTGTCGCGCTTCGTGTTCCAGCAACCATCGCTTGGCGGGTACGCCGCCGGCGAATCCGGTCAGCGAGCCGTCGGCGCCGACGACCCGGTGGCACGGCACCACGATCGGTAACGGGTTCGCGCCGTTGGCCGCGCCCACCGCCCGGCTGGCATTGGGTCGGCCGATCCGTTGCGCCAGGTCACGATAGCCGAGCGTCTCGCCGAACGGAATCATCGACAGCGCCTGCCACACCCCTTGCTGGAAGGCGGTGCCACCGTGCGCCAGCGGCAACTCGAACCGGCGCAGCTCGCCGGCAAACCAGGCGTTCATCTGTTCGATCGGCTGCACGAAGGCCGGCGGGTCATGGCGCCATGCCGGATCGGGATCGACGCGGCGTGGCCCGGACAGGAACGCGATGCGCACCAGTCCCTGCTCGCTGCACACCAGCAGCAGCCCGCCGATCGGGCATGTCAGGCGGGTCCAGCGATGCGGCGCCGAGCGGTCCATTCTCGACACGGTACCGCAGGCGGGCCGAATTGCCCGCGGCAACTCAGCGACGGGGCATCGCGCGGATCAGCTCGCGAACCTCGGCGGCCAGCCGATCACCTTCGCCGCTCGGTCGCGTGGCGGCGAAACGCAGCCGCTCGAACCGTCGGGCCAGCGCCCGCAGCCGTTCGGCCTGGTCGGGGCGGGCCTGCGCGGCGCGTGACAACCAGACCGACCCGGTCTCGCCGGTGCGCCGAGGCAGCCCGTCCTTGTCCAGCCGGTGCTCCAGGCGTTGCCAGGCACGCTCCACCACCGGGGTGGGTCGGCGTCGCCAACGATCCGGCCAGCACGGGCGCCAGCCGAGCAGCAGGCCGCTCCAGGCCGCCCCGGCCACGATCACCGCCAGCATCGACTGCCACAGCAGCGGCGTGTCCAGCCCGAGCCGCTCCCACAGCTCGGCCTGGGAATCGTCGTCGAAATCCACCACCAGGCGCTGCCAGCCGTGGTTGACCCGGTCCCAGCGCAGTGCCAGCCCGGTCAGCCAGCTCGCCTCGCCGCGTGACAGCCTCGGCAGCAGCGCATCGCCCGACAGCGCCGCCGCCGGCCCGGTCTCGACCCGGGAAGGGGCGATCGCGCCGGTCGGGTCGAAGCGGTGCCAGGCGCCCTCGATCCAGGCCTCGGCCCAGGCGTGGGCGTCCGACTGGCGCACGATCATGTAGTCCCCGTTCATCTGTCCGCCCAGGTAGCCGGTCACCACGCGTGCCGGGATCCCGGCCGCGCGCATCAGCACGGTGAAGGCGGACGCGTAGTGTTCGCAGAAGCCTGCGCGCGTATCGAACAGGAATTCGTCGGTCGGAGCGTCACCGAGCAGCGGCGGCGTGAGGGTGTAGGCGAACGGCGCCGACGAGAAGCGGCTCAGCACCGCCTGCGCGAAGTCGAACGGGTCCGGGTGAGCGGTGCGCAGCTGCCGGGCGAGCCGCGCGGTACGCGGATTGCGTCCGGGCAGCGCGCTCAGCGAGGCATCGGGCGGACGTTGGGTCGGCCAGCGTCCGCTGAGCGTGGAGCGCTGCCGGTAGCCGAGCACGCGCGTGACCGCATCGTCCGCGATCAGCTGCCCGTCGTGCATCAGCCGCGCCAGCGCACGCCCGTCGGCGCCGGCCGCGTTCGAGCCGCGAGGCAGGCCCGCCGGCCGTTCCAGGGCGAACAGCCCGCGGCGCAGATGCGGCTCCAGCAGCACGCTGTAGGCGAGCGTGTCGGCTCCGGGATCGACCGGACGTTCCTCGGATTCCATCTCGCGCCTTGAACGGCTCATGCTCCAGCGCGAGCCGTCGAAGCGATCGAGCACCGGGCCGCGCCAGTATCGTGCGGCGCGCGGCGGAACCTTGTCATCGAACTCCACCCGGAAGGCCACCGCATCGGACATCGACAGCGATCCGATCGAGCCGGGCGACATGCTGTCGGACAGTCCGGTGGTGGCCGTGCCGTCCTCGGGCAGCGACCACAGCGGCCCGGGCAGCCGCGGGAACAGCACGAACAGCAGCACCGCCAGCGGCGCACCCTGCAACAGCATCGTGCCGACCAGCCGCAGGTTCTCGTGCAGCGCCGGTGCGCCTGCCGGATCGCGCAGCACGGCGAGCGCGTGCCCCAGCGCCAGCACCGCCGGCAACGTGACCAGCGCCGCGATCAGGGTCTGCGAATAGAAATAGAGCGTCAGCAGCAGGAAGCTGCTCAGGCAGAGCAGCGTGGAGGCGTCGCTGCCACGGCGCAACTCGGCGAACTTGGCCGCCACCAGCAGGAACAGGAAGGCCACCGCCGGATCGCGCCCGATGAAGTAGCCGTAGTGCCAGCGGATGCACAGCGCGAGCGCCACCGACAGCAACGTCAGCGCGATCGACGAGAGCATCCGGTCGAGCATCACCAGGTCCGGGCGCCGCGCCGCGAGCAGTCGCGAGCCGATCAGCACCAGACCGGCCGCACTGACCCAGGCCGGCAGGTGCATCACGTGCGGCAACTGCACCAGCGACAGTAGCAGGGCCAGTGCGCCCAGCGTGCGCCGGTCCACGCCCGACGTCGATGGACGCAGTCCGCCCAGTCGCAACCGGATGCGACGTGCGGACCGGTCTTCGGCGGGGACGCTCACGCGGTGGTGGAGCTCGGCGAGCGATCGATACCGTGCAGGGCCAACGCACTCAGGGCCTTTCTGCGGTGCGCCTCGCCTCGCCCGGGCGGCAGGGCGGGGGTGCCGGGCAGGGACAACGAGAACGACGTGTCCTGTCGCGCCGCCTCGTCGACCCAGGCGCACAGGCGCGACAGTCCCGCTTCCAGCGACGACAGCGCGGCGGCATCCAGATCCAGCGTGGTTCGGGCAGGCCCGCCGGCCTGCTCCAGCAGGCGCACCTGCAGCTCGCCACCGCGTGCCACGCTTGACCAGGCGATCCGGGACGGCCGATCACCCTCGGCGTAGGCGCGAAGCCCGGCCACGTCGCCCTCGCCGGCGGCGGGGGCGACGCCGCGTCCCCGCTCGACGGCCCGCTGCGGTAGCGGGGGCGGGGATGCCTCGGGCGCCGGGTAGACCAGTGCGTGCGCCGGTGCGTGCACGTAGCTCCAGGCGCGCCACAGGCCCAGTGGCCAGTCGCTGCTCAGCGTCAGGCGGCCCAGTGCGCGATGCCCGCGGCGCACGGTCGGCACCGGCAACGCGGCGCTGGCCGACTCGCCCCGGGCCAGCGACAGGCGGGCCGCGTCGAGCCGGTCGCGGGTGCCCAGGGCGATACCGTGTCGTGCGCGGGACGCCGTGGTCGACAGCGTCAGCCGGAACGCCGCGTCGCGGCCGGCGAACGTGTCGCTTGCGCCGATGGCGCGCACCTCCAGGCCAGCCAGGTTCCGATAGGTGTGCAGCAAGGAGGCGGCGAACAGCCCGCCGAGCAGGAAGCACAGGGCGTAGCCGAGACTGAGCGCGTAGTTGATCGTCGCCACCAGCATCAGCAACAGGGCGGCCAGGAACGCCCAGCCGCGCGGGGTGGGCAGGATGTAGATGCGCTGGTGCTCGATGCGCAGCGGCAGCGCATCGTCGGCCGACAGCCGGAACACGCGCTGGCGCACGCGCTCGCTGGCGCCCGTCACCGGACGGCGGCGCGGCTCAAGGGCAGTCGACACGCTCGAGCAGCCGGTGCGCGGCCTGCTGGCCGGAGCCGACCTGACCGGTCAGGCGATGGCCTGCCAAGGCCGGGAAGACGGCCTGCACATCGTCGGGCAGCACGTGATCGCGGCCCTCCAGCCAGGCCCAGGCGCGGCACAGGCGCACCAGTGCGATGCCTGCCCGTGGCGACAAGCCGGGGGCATGCCGTTCCCGCGTCGCCTGGATCAGCGACTGCAGGTAGTCGAACAGCCGGGCATCCACGTGCACCGCGAGAAGCGCCTCGCTCCACTGCGCCAGCTGCCTCGGATTGGCGATCGGGACCAATCGTGCCGACAGCGAGCGCCGGTCGCCCTCCTCGAGCAGGCGGCGTTCGGTGAGCGCATCCGGCAGGCCGATCGATACCCCGACCAGGAAGCGGTCCAGCTGCGACTCGGGCAGGGCGAAGGCGCCCAGCTGCTCGCTCGGGTTCTGGGTGGCGATCACGAAGAAATCGTCGGGCAGCGCGTGGGTCTGGCCGTCCACCGAGACCTGCCTTTCCTCCATCGCCTCGAGCAGGGCGCTCTGCGCCTTGGGCGGGGCGCGGTTGATCTCGTCGGCCAGCAGCACCGAGGTGAATACCGGCCCGGGCCGAAAGCGCAGCGAGCCGCTCTCCCGATCGAACACCGACATGCCGAGCACGTCACCGGGCAGCAGGTCGTTGGTGAACTGCACCCGGTTCCACGCCAGGCCCAGCGTGGCGGCCAGCGCGTGCGCCAACGTGGTCTTGCCGACGCCGGGCACGTCCTCGATCAGCACGTGACCGCGGGCCAGCAGGCTGGCGAAGGCCAGCCGCACGGCCGAGCGCTTGCCGAGCAGCACGTCATCGAGCTGGGCGAGCACCGCGTCCGGATCGCCTATCGCGCTGATCGGCGGTGCGCCGGTCGGGTTCTCTTCGGCCATCGTCACCGGTGCAGGTCGAGTCATGATCGGGCGGAAGTGAACGGTTCGGATGCCATCGCCAGACGTTAGCGGCCGACGGGAACGCGACTGCAGTGGCGCCCCCCCCCCCGGCCGATCGCGTACGCCATCCCGATGTCGACCCGATTCGACCGTGCACCGCTCGACAGGTTTCATGCCGTGGTCGAGTCGTGCCCGAGCGAGGCCGCGTGCCACCCGTTGTTACCGCCGATGCCGAGGTCGCGGTCCGCGTTGATGCGGTTGCTATACTGCCGCACCGCGTCCGCGGCACGTCCACCGCCGCCGTTTCCTGCGTGAAAAATCCCTTCAAGTCTTCCGATTCCTCCGTTGCCGATCCTGCCGAGCGCTTGTCGCGTCTCCAGGAGCTGCCGCCCGATGATCCCCAGAGCGATGCGCTGCGCGAAGCCGCCGCGCGCGACGACGAGGATCTGTCGGTGCGCCGCGGTGCGGCCGCCGCCCTGAACGACCCGGCCCGTCTGCTGACGCTGTTCTGCAACGGCACGTTGCGTCCGGTGCTCGGGGATGTCATCCGTGCCCGGCTGGCGGAGCGCTTCGAGGCCGATGCGGTCGACGACCCGACCGCCCGGGGCTTCCTGGATGCCGATCCGCTGGCGCTGGCACCCCTGGTGGCGGCGCGCGCGCGCGGCGAGACGCTGCGCGGCGTGGCGCTGGGCATGATCGAGGATCAGCCGTCATTGCTGCAGGTGGTCATCGATTCCGGCTTCCACGACGTGCGGGCGGCGGCGGCCGAACGGCTGGACGACGAGGCGATCATGCGCCAGGCGCTGCACAGCGCGCGCAGTCGCGACAAGGCCGTCGCTCGTGCCCTGCAGCAGCGACTGGACGAGGCGGCCAGCGCGGCCAATGCCCGGCGCGAGGCCGAAGGTGCGCGCGACGCGACGTTGCAGTCGATGGAGCAGCTCGCCGATGCGGTCTGGTCCCCGCAGCACGCCGGGCGACGGCAGGCACTGCTCGAGCGCTGGCAGTCCCTGGAGCTGTCGGTCATCGCTGACGACATGCCGCGCTTCGCCGCGGCCGACGAGCGCGTGCAGGCGATGCTCGAAGCGCACGCCGGCGCTGAACCGCCCGCCCCGGAACCTGATCCGACACCTGCTCCGACACCTGCCACGGATTCCTCGGCAACCTCCGAGCCGTCCGCCGACGCACCGGTCGACGCACCGGTCGGCATAGAGGCCGACGTACGGACAGGGACACGATCGGCCGAGGGGCTGGCGAACGGCGCACCGCCGACCGCGAGCGATCGGCCAGCCGGGCGGCCGGTGGTCGAACCGACGTTGCCGCGCGTCGAACTGGACGCCAACGCGCAGACCTTTCTGGGCGGATTCGCAGGCGTGGAGCTGGAGCGATTGTCCGCGCTCGAAGCGACGCCGGCCGGGGAGCAGGCCACCATGCTGAACGCGCACCGCCACGCGGTCGGCGTCCTGTTCGATCCGCCGTTCGCCATGGCCGGGTCGCGGCCGGCGGCGGTGCAGCAACGGACCGGGCGGGTGGCCGCCCTGCTCGACATGGACCGGGTGTTGCCGGGCATCGACCCGGACGCGGTGCCCTGGGTTGCGCCGCTGGCCGAGCACCACGGGGCGCTGGTGCAGCGTCTGGAGCAGGCTCGCCAGGAATCCTCGGACCGGTTGCGCGCCACGGTACGGCAGTTCGGCGTGCTGTCCGGACTGGTCAAGGAAGGCAAGTGGGCGCCGGCCAGCAGCCTTTTCCGGCGCATCGAAAAGAAGATCGGCGTGATGGAGGATGCCGAGCGGCGCGACATCGCCGACCGGCTCGAGCGTGCCCGTGCGCAGCTGGCCGAGATGGCCGACTGGCAGGACTTCGCCTCCCGGCCCAAGCTGGAGGAGACGGTTACCGAGATGGAGGCGCTGGCGCAGGCCGAGAACGTCAAGCCGCCGGAACGTGCCAAGCGGGTGCGCGAGCTGCAGGCGCAATGGAAGTCGCTCGGCGCCAGCCGGGCCTCCAACGACCTGTGGCCTCGTTTCAAGACCGCGGCCGACGCGGCCTACGAGCCGTGCAAGGCGTGGTTCGAGGAGCGTTCGAAGGAGCGCGACGAGAAGCGTCGCGAGCGGGTGAAGATCGTCGAGGAGCTGGAAGCGGCGATCGGCGAGACGCAGGCGGCGGACGATCAGGCCGGAGACGATCAGGCCGCAGACGCGCAGGTGGTGGCGGATCCGCGCGCGTTGCAATCGCGGGTGTCGCGTGCCCGCCAGGGCTGGTCGCGCACGCGCGTGAACGATAGAAAGCCCGACAAGGCGCTCGAGGCGCGGTTCAGCGCGGCGCTCAAGCCGTTCGAGGCCGCCCTGGTCGGGGAATACGAGCGCAACGAGGCCGAGAAGCGGGAGCTGGTCGAGAAGATGACGGCGCTGGCCACCGGTGACATCGACCAGCACACCGCCAACCGCGCCAAGAGCCTGCAAAGCGCGTGGAAGCTGGTGGGTCCGACCCGGCGCAAGCAGGATCAAAGCCTGTGGGAGGCGTTCAACGAGCAGGCCCGCACCGTGTTCTCGGCGCGTCGTGAGGCGTCGCGCGAGCAGAGCCGTGCCGAGCTGGCTCACGTGCATCGCGGTCGCGCGATCGTGGACGAGCTCAAGAAGCTGACGCGTGCGCGGCCGGTGGACGAAAGCGCTGTGCAGGCGCTGGCGAGCGAGTTCGAAGCGCTTGCCGAGTTCCCGGAGCGGGACAAGAAAGGTCTGACGAGAGCCTTCCGGGAGGCGCTCGACGGCGTATCGCGACAACGCGAGACCGACGCACGGCGCCGCGCGCAGGCCTCGCGCGAAGAGGTTCAGCGCCTGGTCGAGCTGTGCCAGCGCATCGAGCGTGCGGTCGAGGCATCGGCCAACGGCACCGAGTCGGGCGAGAATCCGCTGACGCTGGGCGAGGAGATCCTCGACAGCTGGAACAACGCCGGCGGCGACGCATCGGCGCCACGCGATACGGCAAGGCAGCTGGAGCAGCGTCGTGACGCTGCGTTGGCCCACCTGTCGAACGGCACGCAACCGGACTGGCACGATGGTGAGGAACAGCGCCGCGATCTGCTGATTCGCATGGAGGTGGCCGCCGATCTGGAGTCCCCTTCCGAGGACCGATCCCGCCGCATGGCCTTCCAGCTCAAGAACCTGCAGGAAGGCATGACCTCGGGCGGTGTCGCGGACCAGCGGGCCACGCTGAAGGCGCTGGAGCAGCAGTGGTTCGCCGCGCCGCCGGCCCCTTGCGCGGTGGCCGCGGCCCTGGAATCCCGTTACCTGAAGGCGATGGGACGCTGAACGATGGGCGGCGCGTGAGCGCCCCCTCGTTCGACGAGCTGGAGCGCGCGTTCGCCGAGGATCGGCTGCGCCTGCACTACCAGCCCAAGGTCTGCCTGCTCAGCGGCGAGGTGATCGGGGCCGAGGCCCTGGTGCGCTGGGAGCACGGCGAACGGGGCGAGCGCACGGTGCTCTCGCCCGATGCCTTCCTGCCGCTGGCGGTCAGCGGCGGCCTGCTGCACGACATCACGATCAAGCTGCTGGATCAGGCGGTCCAGGCCTGCATCGCGCTGCGCAAGGTCAGCTCCGGCCTGTCGATCTCGATGAACGTGGCGCCGGATGACCTGGAGTCGCAGACCATCAGCCAGCGAATCCACGCCTTGCTGGAGGCGGGCACGATCAAGCCTGCCGAGCTGCAGATCGAGATCACCGAGAGCGCGGTCATGAGCAACGTGGAGCGGGTGCGCGACGATCTGCAACGTCTCGTCTCGCTGGGCATCACGGTGCTGATGGACGATTTCGGGGTCGGCTACTCGTCGATCGACCGGCTCAGCCAGCTACCGTTCTCGTCGTTGAAGCTCGATCAGGGCATCGTGCGACGCATGGGCACGTCGCGCCAGAACGTGAATACGGTGCGCGCCGCGATCTCCATGGCGCGCGAACTGCGCATGACCTCGGTGGCCGAGGGGGTGGAGTCGGACGGTGCCTACAACTTCCTGATCGCCTGCGGCTGCGAACAGGCGCAAGGCTATTTCATCGCAAGACCGATGTCGCTGGACGACTTCACCGGCTTCCTGGCGGAGCCGCGCAGCCTGGCAGGCTCTCAGATCGGGCGCGTGCACCAGGCGATACTCAACCTGGTGCACCAGCGCAAGAACGTGCTCGATGCGGCCTTCTGCGTCCGACTGGGCCCGGATACGGTGCTGCCGTCGGTGCTCGATCCCGAGCGCAGCGATGCGGTGCAGCGTTCACGTGTCGGGTTGTGGTACTGGGGGCCCTCCGGGCAGCGCCTGGAAGAGCTGGACCGGTTCCGGGATCTCGAGGACCCCCTGCGCAAGCTTCACGCCGCCAGCGGGCAGTGCCTGAACCTGATCGGCGACGGAATCTCGGACCGGCGGCTGGACGAGGCGGTCGGCGCCATGGACCGCTGTACCGACCACGTCATCGGGCTGCTGCACGCGCTGGAGCGTGAACTGCTCGGTCAGCGGATCGGCTGACCGGGTCTTCAGTCCTGCTCGCGCTCCCAGGGCGCGTTCGGGGTGAACTTCTCGATCATGAAATCGGTGAACGCCCGCACCTTGTTGCTCAGGTGGCGCCGGTGCGGGTACACGAGCTGGATGCTGGAGCTGTCGGTACCGTGCTCCACCAGGATCGGTATCGCCTTGCCGGTGGCGATCGACGGCTGCACCACGTAGGTGGCCAGGCGTGCGATGCCCAGTCCCGCCTTGACCGCCTCGTGCAGGGCGGAGGCACTGTTGGTGTGGAAGTTTCCCTTCACCCGCTGGGTGCGGATGCCGTTCGGCGTCTTGAATTCCCAGTCGTTGAAGTGGCTGATCGACGAGTGCGTCAGGCAATTGTGGTTGCTCAACTCGTCCGGTGTCTGCGGCGTGCCGTGGGCCTTCAGGTACTCCGGGGAGGCGCAGATCACCCGCTTGTTGACCGCCAGTCGCCGGGCGACCAGGGATTCGTCGGTCAGCCCGTCCGAGAGCACCAGCGCGGCATCGACACCCTCGCCGACCAGATCGACCTGACGTTCGCTCAGTTCGAGTTCCACGCGCAGTTCGGGGTGCCGAGCCATGAACTCCGGCATCAGCTTGACCATGTGGATGCGGGCGAAGGCCGAGATGGTGGTGATGCGCAACGTGCCGCTCACCCGATCGTGCAGCGCCATGACCGCATCCTCGGCCTGCCGGATCTCGTCCAGGATCGAGCCGCAGCGCTCGTTGAAGGCATTGCCCTCGGCGGTCAGGCTCAGCTTGCGGGTGGTGCGCTGGAACAAGCGCGCACCCAGCCGATCCTCCAGGCGGGTGATCAACTTGCTGACCGCGGAGGGGGTCAGGTCGAGTTCGCGGGCGGCGGCCGAGAAGCTGCCCAGATCGGCCGCCTTCGAGAACACCAGCATCTCGGTGTACTTGTCCATTCGATCGGTTCCCGGAGTTCACTATTGCTGGTGTTGATCGGCAGATTATGCGTCATCGTGACGCCAATAGACGATGCAGGACGCGGAACTATCGCACAACGGGATCACTTGTGAGCAAGCGCCCCATGCGTAATGTCGTTATGGAACGGGTGGTCGGGTGTCGAGCTCGTACAGGAGAGGGCGATCGATGCGCAGCACTCATCCGCGGCGTACCCTGAACAACCCGCCGGACACCCGCGCTGTCGTGTACGCCTTCTTCGAACGCCTGATCGACCCGCTGGCGGTGCATCGCGATGCCGACCGGCCCCCGACCGGCACGTTCGCCTTCTTTCGTCACTACGTCTCGCCGGTCAAGGGGGTGGTGACCGCCGCGCTGCTGCTGGGTGCCGTCGCAGCCGTCTCGGAGTTGTACCTGTACGTCTACCTGGGCCGTCTGCTGGACTGGATGGGGGCGATCGGGGGCGCACCGCGCGAGGACTTCCTGAGCGAGCATGGCGTGGCCCTGATCGGCATGCTGGTGGTGATCGGGCTGGTACGGCCGCTGGCGCTGCTCGGTTCGCGCGCGCTGATCAACCTGGCCATCGCGCCGGGGCTGGCGAACGCCACGCGCTGGCAGAACCATCGCTATGTGCTGCGCCAGAGCCTGGGCTTCTTCCAGGACGATTTCGCCGGTCGCATCTCGCAGAAGGTGCTCGCCACCGGGCACTCCCTGCGCGAGGCGGTGATCAACCTGCTGGACGGCGCCTCGCTGCTGGTGATCTACCTGGTGGGGATCGCGGCGATGTTCTCGGTCATGGCGCCGGCTTTGCTGTGGCCGGTGCTGCTGTGGACGCTGGCCTACACGGCGGTGATCCTGGTCCAGGTGCCGCCGGTGCGGCGCCGTTCGGCCGCCTTGTCCGAGGCCAACTCCGGCCTGACCGGACGGGTGGTGGACAGCTACACCAACATCCAGTCGGTGAAGCTGTTCGCGCACGATGCGCTGGAGGAGCAGTTCGCGGCCGAGGGGATCCGCCGTCACACGCAGGCCTTTCGTCAGCTGATGCGCTCGATCCTGACGATGACGATCACGCTGACGGTGCTCAACACCGCGCTGGTGGTCGGCACCGCGCTGCTGTCGATCCTGTTGTGGATGCGCGGCAGCATCAGCGTGGGCGAGATCGCCGCGGCCAACGGCCTGGTCATCCGCCTGAACCAGATGTCGGGCTGGATCCTGCGCACCATCACCTCGCTGTTCGAGAACGTGGGCACGGTGCAGAACGGCATCGAGACGATCTCGCGAGCGCAGACGGTGAGCGATCGTCCGGCGGCGACCACGCTCCGGGTGCAGCGCGGCGACGTACGCTTCGAGCGGGTCTCGTTCGGCTATGCCGGCGCGCCGGCGCGCGGCGCGGCACGAGCCACGTTGCCGGTGCTCGACGATTTCGATCTGCGCGTGCGTCCCGGCGAGCGCATCGGCCTGGTCGGGCGTTCGGGGGCCGGCAAGTCCACGATCGTGAACCTGCTGCTGCGTTTTCACGACGTGGACACCGGCAGCATCTCGGTGGACGGCCACGATGTGCGAACGATCTCCCAGCAGAGCCTTCGCCAGTCCATCGCGGTGGTCACCCAGGACACCTCCCTGCTGCACCGCTCGATCCGCGACAACATCCGCTACGGCCGGGCCGACGCCAGCGACGAGGAGGTGCGGGCGGCGGCGACCAGGGCCTCGGCGCTGGACTTCATCGAGACCTTGTCCGATCGGGCCGGCCGGCGCGGGCTGGACGCGCACGTGGGCGAGCGCGGCGTGAAGTTGTCGGGCGGGCAGCGACAACGCATCGCCATCGCCCGCGTCATCCTGAAGAACGCGCCGATCCTGGTGCTGGACGAGGCCACCAGCGCGCTGGATTCCGAGGTGGAGGCCACCATCCAGCAGCAGCTGGACGAGCTGATGCACGGCAAGACGGTGATCGCGGTGGCGCACCGGCTGTCCACCATCGCCGCGCTGGACCGGCTGGTGGTGCTCGATCGGGGACGTATCGTGGAGACCGGCACGCATGCGCAGCTGGTCGATGCCGACGGCGTGTACGCACGGTTGTGGGCGCGCCAATCGGGTGGGTTCATCGGCGTTTAGTGATATACCTTGATGACGTGGAGGCATAGACGGCAATCGGGAACATGAACGCGAAGTTGTTGAGGCTCAACAAGGCGGGAACGCCCATCGCCTGGCTGAGCTGGCAGGAGAGCGCGACGCTGATCGCGCGGCGGCAGGTGATCTGGAGCATCGGCGAGACCGTGTACCGGGTGCGTGGCGGCTACAACCGCCGGGGCGAGCGTTCCATGCTGGAGCTGCCCAGCATCATCGCCTGCGACGGTCGGGTCGACACCTCCACCTTCACGCCCACGCTGACCAATTCGCTGCTTTTCGCGCGCGACCGGCGCCTGTGCCTGTACTGCGGCGAGGAACACCCGGTGCGCGACCTGTCGCGCGATCACGTGGTGCCCACCTCGCGGGGCGGGCGGGATGTCTGGACCAACTGCGTGACCGCCTGCCGACGCTGCAACAACAGGAAGGGCAACCTGACGCCGGAGCAGGCCGGCATGCAGTTGCTGGCCGTGCCGTTCGCCCCGAACCGGCACGAGTACTTCTACCTGGCCAACCGCGATGTACGGGCCGACCAGATGGACTTCCTGAAGACCCGCTTCAGCGCACGCTGGAGCTGGGACGACGCAAACCGCAACTGAGGGCCTGCGACGCGTCCTACAACGCCTCGAATACCGCCTGCGCGTAGGCGTCCAGCATCGCCTCGGGTTCGTCGTCGGCGGTCAGCTGCAGGACGGTGTCGCCGCGTCGGGCGACCAGCGTGCGCAGCGAGCCCGAGGCGGACGTCGACGAGCGCGTCGCGGTGCGCAGCAGTTGCACGCCCGCCCAGTCGTCGCTCGAGGAACGCTCGATCCCGGGCTGGGCCAGGGCATTGGCGTGCAGCGTGCGGGCGAACAGTGCCGCGGTGGGGGCCGACTCGGCCTGCAGCAGGGTCATCGCCACCGGTACCGCGTCGGCGTCGTGCTCATCGTGCAGCTCCACCGCCGTCATCGCGCTCAGCAGCCGGGTGAAACCGTCTATCGCGGCACGCCGCCGGTCGGGATCATCGCGCAGGTTCACCCCCTTGAGCGGCGAGGCGGTCACCACCGAGCGTGCGGGGCGTGCAAGGTCGCCACGCGCCCACGGGTGGTCGGCGGTCGATGCCGCCCGGAGCAGTGCCCGGTTGCGCGATTCGCGCGCGGTGTCTGGCCAGCTGTCCGGATCCAGGATCTGTATCGGGTCCAGCGGTGGTGACTGCAGCAGCCGCTTCAGCGCCGCCTCGCCCTGCTCCCGTCCGGCCAGGGCCGAGACGAAACGCTCGCCCTCGACATAGGCGTATTCCAGGACGTTTCGGCTCAGCGTGCCGCTGGAAGGGACCAGCGGATCGGCCGCGGGAGAGCCGCCGAACATGAACCGGTCGAGCGCCTCCAGCCCCGGCAGGCAGCCGGCTTGCCGGCACAGCCGCCGGGTGCCCCATTGCGCGTGCCCTTCGAAGACCGCCGATTGCGTGAACGCTGCCCGGAAATCGAGCGTGCGAACGGCGTCGATGTCGTGCTCGCGATCGTCGGCGGCGTGGATCACCTCGTGGATCATCAACGCCAGCAACGCCGCGGCGCGTACCGACGGTTCGCCGGCATCGTCCAGGAACAGTCCCAGTGCCCGTCGGCTGACCAGTATCCGATGCTGCGTCGAGACGTAGAGCGCCGCGTAGGTGCCCGATTGGGTGTTCATCACGCGCTCGACAAAATGCTCGGCATAGGCCGGTTCGCGAAACTGGTGGACGACCAGACGTCGGGTCTCGAACCGGACGCGCTCGTCGATGACATCGTCCTCGACGAGTGCCAGCGTCAGCGCGTCCAGATCGATGCCGCGCTCGTCGGCCACCAGGCGTCGGGCGCGCTCGAAGGCGACGCGCAGGGCGGTGGCCTGGCCGATGGCCGTGCTCGTGTCCGCTGCCGGCACGCGGCGTGCGATCTCCCGTATCGATTCCTCCGCCGGCGCGGTGGCGCTCCGGGCAACGACCGTCGCAGGCTGCACGTCCGCTTCGCCGCGGGGCTGGCCGGCACAGGCGCCGACGAGCAAGGCGGTGAACACGATCATCGAACCGGTCAACGAAGACCGGCCGGCGCGAAGCGTCGGTAGGGGCATGCGTGGCGGGTCATCGAGGTCGGCGACGAAGGCCGGAGTCTATCCGGCGTCTCGACGCAGGCCTGCCGGCGGCGTCACATCCTGGCCTGACGGTCCGGCCGGCCGGTCCGGCCGCCCTCGCTCAGCGGCTGTAGGCGCGGATGTAGTCGATCGTGTAGTCGACCCTGTCCGGGGTGCTGCCGTCGGGATTGCCGGCCCAGCTGCCACCGACCGCCAGGTTGAGCAGCAGGTACATGTTCTCGGCGGCGACCTTGTCGCTGTCGAAGCGGTTGGTCTGGCGTCCGTCCACGTACCAGGTGACCCGGCCCGGTTCCCAGCGCACGGCGTAGGTGTGGAAGTCATCGGCGTAGTCGGTCGTCTCCACCCGGAACGAGGGGGTGGAGCGCAGCGAATGGTTCTGATACCAGTGGTAGGTCTGGTAGACGGTGTCGGTATCGTGGCCGAGCAGTTCGACGACGTCGATCTCGGGGCGACGCGGCGTGTTGCGCTCGTGCAGCAGCCAGAAGGCCGGCCACATGCCTCGGCCACGCGGCATCTTCGCCCGCATCTCGACGTAGCCGTACTTCATCGAGAACCGACCGTAGGTGGTCATCGCACCGGACAGCCAGCGTTGCGAGTTGGCCGAGCGACGCAGGCGGGCCGGCGTGCGCGATGCGCTGATCGTCAGGTACTCGCCATCGAGCGAGAACGGCGAGTGCCCGAACCCCGGCTCGTCCTGGACATCGACGTAGTACTGGCGTTCGTCGTTGATGATCCAGTCCGGCCCCCAGCGATAGCGGGTGCGCCACTTCGAGTCGTCGATCGAACGGCCGCGGAATTCGTCCGAGAAGACCAGCGTGTAGCCATCCGGTGCGCCGTCACGCGACGGAGCTTCATTGCGAGCGGCGACCCGGCGTGCCGTCGGTGGGACACGTGCCTCCGCGGTGCCCCGGTCTTCCCGATCGGCCGTCTCGACGCGGATGCCGGTCGCCTCGGACTTGCCCGAGAAGCGCTTGTCATGGCTGAAGGCCACCAGGTAGTAGCGGTACTCGCGACCGGCCCGGGTGTCCTCGTCGACCCATTCGGTACGGCGCACGGTCGTCACGTAGCGGCCATCGCGGTACACGTTGTAGCCCTCGACCCCGTCACCGGCCGATGCCCAGCTCAAGCGGATCCGGCCGTCGCCCAGCACCGCGGCCGATGGTCCGGCCGGGGTGCCCATGTCGTTCGAGCGGGCCGGCGCGGCAGGCTTCGGCGCCGCGGTCGTGGCCCGTTCGTCGCGTCCGGGGCCGGATTCGCTGCCATCGCCACCGAGCGTGACGCTCGCCTCCTCGGACCCACGGGTGTAGTTGCGCGCCTTGTCGTAGGCGGTGATCTCGTAGGCGTACGTTCGATCCGGATCCACCTCGCTGTCCAGATAGCCGGTACCGAACACCGTCACGTGGTACTCGCCGTTCCGGTAGACGTTGTACCCGACCACCCCGACATCGTCGTAAGAGGCCTCCCACCCGACGCGGATGCGATCGTCTTCGGCCACCGCGCGCACGTTGTCGGGAATGGAGGGAGGGCGCGAGTCCGCCAGCACGGAAGCCGGGCTTGCACCCAGGAAAAGCGTGGCGCAGCCGAGAATCAGGACTCTCATCGATGGGAACGTGGTCGGTTCGCAGGTGATGGCCGGCGGCACGTGCCGAGCCACCGGGAAATGCGCTCCGAAACCGTCGATCTACCAGTCCGGCAACCGGCGTGCTTCAGGGCGGCAGGACTTTCGATCCATCCAAAGCCGACCTGAGCCTAGTCACCGACCGGGCGGAACGACGTTGCGTTCCGGCCCGATTGCCTGACCATATGTCAATGCGGAAATCCGGGAAAAATCCCCTTCGTCGACTACGCGCACTGCGTGTCGACAAACTGACGTTGCGACGTGATTCAGGCGCTGCCGACCGGACAGATCACGCGCCCGCGAACCTGACCGGACACGATGTCCGCACCCAGTGCCGGCAAATCCGAAAGGCTGGCCTCCACGATGGTGTCGCCCAGCCGCTCGAACGGCAGTTCGGTGGCGATTCGCCGCCAGGCCAGGGTGCGTCGCTGCAGCGGGCACAGTACCGAGTCGATGCCCAGCAGGCTGACGCCCCGCAGCAGGAAGGGGATCACGGTCGTCTCGAGCGAGGCGCCGCCGGCCAGACCGATGGCGGCGACCGCACCGCCATGCCTGAGCCGGCTCAGCACGTTGGCAAGCGTCGAGCCGCCCACCGCATCGATGCAACCGGCCCAGTGTTCCTTCTCCAGCGGCTTGCCGGTCGGTGTGGCGATGTCGCGACGCGAGACGACCTGCTGCACGCCCAGTCCGCTCAGGTAGTCGTGCGCGCCTTCGCGTCCGGTGGATCCTTCGACCTGATAGCCGGCCTCGGCCAGCAGGGCGCAGGCGATCGAACCCACGCCACCGCTCGCGCCGGTCACCAGCACCGGACCGGAAGCCGGTGTCAATCCGGCATCCTCCAGGGCCATCAGCCCGAGCATGGCCGTCAGGCCCGCGGTGCCGACGCTCATCGCCTGCCGCGCGTCCAGCCCGGCCGGCATCGGCACGAGCCAGTCGCCGGACACGCGGGCGCGCTGTGCGTGCCCGCCCCAGCGCCGCTCGCCGACGTGCCAGCCTGTCAGGATCACCTCGTCGCCGGGCGCATGGTCCGGATGATCGCTGTGGCGTACCGTGCCGGCGAAGTCGACCCCCGATACGTGCGGCCATTCCCGCACCAGTCCGCCCAGCCCGCCCAGGACCAGTCCATCCTTGTAGTTCAGCGTGGACCAGGAGACATCGACGGTGACATCCCCGTCGGGCAGCGACCGCTCGTCCAGCTCGCGCACCTCGCTGGTGATCGAGCGGTCCGCGTTGCGGGTGCTGTAAAGGGCTTTGAACGAACTCATCGGCACGGGTGTCCCGCGATGATCGCGGTGTCGGTTGGCGGTTCGGACGCGATGGCATCACGCCCGTCGATCGCTCAGCCGGCCAGACCTGCCAGCCGGACGAACGGTGCCAGCATCGCATAGACGATGAACGCGCAGAAGGAGACGATGGCGGCGATGGCGATCGGGCGCTCGCGCAGCCGATCGATGAAGCGAGGCTCCAGGCCGTCGGCCAGGCGAGCCTCCCGCTCGGCGCGCAGCCGCGTCACGCGGGAGCGTTGGTAGTCGTCGATGAGCGAGCGGGCCCGATCGTGATCGGCCTCGTCTTCGAGCCACAATCCCGGCATCGCGATGCCCCAGTTGCCGGCCGTGGTCTCGAACCAGGCGAGCCGGTGCTCGTCCAGCAGGGCGCGCACGTCGGCGGCCTCGTCATCGGGCACGTTGCGCAGGCGAAAGATCAGCGAAGGCATGGCGCCAGTATACCGCTGGCGCCGTTCCCGATCCGGATCAGGCCGGTGCGCGAAACGCCTCGTCCGCGCGTCCCTCGACCACGCTTCTCAGGTAGATCTCGACCCGTCGATTGCGGCTGCGCCCGGAGCGGGTCTCGTTGCTGTCGACCGGACGATCCTCGCCACGGCCGCGCGGCAGCAGTCGCTCCGGATCGACGCCGCCGCGCGCCAGTTCCCGCGACACCGCCTCGGCGCGCGACTCGGACAGCCGCTGGTTGTAGCTCTGGCTGCCGGTGTCGTCGGTATGGCCGAGCAGATGGACCACGGTGCGATCGTATTCGCCCACCACGCCGGCAACGCTTGCGAGACTCTGCCGGAAGTCCGCGCGAACCGATGCGCTGTTGATGTCGAACGTGGCCTCGGTGCTGACGTCCAGCTTCAGGGTCTCCTCGTCGATGCGCGTGACGCGGATCGCCCGATCGGTCAGTTCCCGCGTCAGGGCGTCTTCCAGCGCCGCTTGCTGGCGGTCCATGTACTGGCCCACGGCCGCTCCGGTCAGCACGCCGATCGCGGCGCCGACGAAACGTCCGTTGCGCCGGTACGACTGCTGATCGCTCACCGCTCCGGCCACCGCACCGACGGCGGCACCGCTCCCAGCGCGACGCTCCGGCTCGTGCGTGGCGCAGCCGGCCACCAGAGCCAGCATCAGCAGCGCAGCGCTCGGTCGCATCAGGCAGGTTGTCACGTGGGTGTCCTCTCGCATCGCTCGTCGGCTGCGGAGTCGGCACGTTCGCTGGCGCCGCCCCCGTCTGTTCCGGGTGTCGGCGCGCACGCATCGCGCTGCAACGATCAGGCGCGCCGGCACGACGAAGAACGACGTGCGCACGGTCGGGGTGGCCGGGCTGTGGCGCGTTCCACATTCCGCGCTTGCGAAGCGGCCACCGCACCCCGGGGGTGCGGCTGGATAAGATGGCGGTCCATCCTGTGCGAAGCCTTCGGAATGAACGAGCCAGCGGACGCCGAGACGATCACCTGGGCCGACTTCGAGCGGGTGGCGATCGTGATCGGCACCGTGATCGACGTCGCTGCCTTCCCCGAGGCACGAAAGCCGGCCTGGAAGCTGACGATCGACTTCGGCGAGACGATCGGCACGCTGCGCTCCAGCGCCCAGATCACCGAGCTCTACGATCGGCAGTCCCTTCTCGGGCGTCAGGTGCAGGCGGTGGTGAACTTTCCGGTCAAGCGCATCGGACCGTTCCTGTCGCAATGCCTGGTGACCGGCGTGGCACGCGCCGACGGAGCGATCGTGCTGGTCGGACCCGACCAGCCGGTGGCCAACGGGACGCGCCTGGCCTGACGGTCCGCGTCGTGGTGCCGGGGCGAAGGATCAGTCGCCGATGGTTTCGCAGACGTGACGGTGCGGGGTGCGCGCCACGAGCGTGCCCTGCGGATCGAGTGCCAGACGTTGGCGGCCGCGGCAGATGCGGTCCTGCTCCACCGCATCGACGACGGTGGTGACCGCCAGGGTGCCGGTTTCATCGATGCCGGTGAGCAGGGCCCGCTCGATGGCGATCTCGGCATCCTCGCTCGGCAGGCTGGCGGTCAGGTCGTCGAAGTCGGCCAGGGGCTGCCAGTCGGCCGCTTGCGATTCGGTGGTGACATCGCGATAGACGGTGAGCCCGTCGGCCCGTTCGGCCAGCCACTGCACGGCGATCAACGTGCCTTCATCACCGAGCGAGGTGCTGGCGACGCGAACGTCCTCCGGAGCCGAGCTGCCACCCAGTCGCTCGAGCAGTGCCAGGTCCAGCGCGCGACGATGCTTGGGCGGCAACGCATCGATGCCGTCGCTGCTGGGCCAGGGGCCGCAGGTGAACCCCCAATCGCGGGTGTACTTACGCTCCAGCTCGTCCAGCTTCTCGGTGCAGAACAGGCTGTCGTTGTCGGCGTACCAGAGCACCCGTCGTTCACCGCTCTGATAGGTGACGCTGACCTCGCACAGATGATCATCGCCCGGCAGCTCGACGCGCAGTTGCCGTCGGTCATTGGGCAGTTCGCATTCCAGGGTGGCTTGCGCGACGCCCGTGCCGACCAGCGACACGCCGGCCACGACCAGAAATGGCAGGATCCTGCCGGACAGGAGACGGGCACGAGACTGGGACATGGGGTGAGAGCGGTATCGGCGCGACCCCGCAGTGTAACCGTCCGGGTACCGTTTTCAGGCACCCGGCCCCGGTCTTGTTGCCGCAGGGTGTCACGTCATGAACCCGACGTCCCGCCGTCCGAAGTTCGACCAGGTGGGCAGCACCTGCTGCACCGCGTTCTGCTCCAGCCCCACCCAGCGAAGCAGCGTGGCGGCGTACTCCACGGCCGACAACGTCGGCAACACCCGCCCGTTGTTCACCGCGTCCGCACCGTCCACGTCCAGTTCCGGCAGCGTGCCGTACACCTTGCCGCCGCGCACCGCCCCGCCCATGGCGAACAGGTGATTCCCCCAGCCGTGGTCGGTACCGTCACCGTTGGCACTCAGCGAACGACCGAAGTCCGACGCGGTGAAGGTGGTGACCTGATCGGCCAGGCCGAGCGAACCGAGTGCCTGCTGGAAGCCCGCCAGCGCGCGGGACAGCTCGTCGAACAGGACCGGCATCTCGCTGTTCTGGTTGTCGTGCACGTCGTAGCCGCGCATGCGTACGTAGAAGATCTGCCGGCGCATGCCCAGCTCCGGGTGCAGGGCCATGACCTTGGCGACCATGTTGAGCCGGGCGGCCAGGGTCTCGCTCTCGGGATCGTGAGCGATCGGCTGTGCAGCCGGGTCGTCGCCGAAGCGGGCCGCGAGTGCGGCGCCCAGTGCGGTGGTGTTGGTGCGGGCCCGGTGCTGCAGTTCGGCGTAGGCCTGTGTCAGCAGATGCCGCTGCGGCGCCGCCAGCACGGCCTCGAAGGCCTCGCGACGCGGGTGTTCCCAGTCGCTGTCGCTGGACAGGCCGGCGTACGAGGCCACGCCGCTTTCGCGCAGGCTGAACGGCCTTCGTCCCGCTCCCGACTGCCAGGCGTTCGAGCCGGTCAGCGAGATGGAACCCAGGTGCTCGGCGTTAGCCGCGTTCATCAGGTGGTCAGCCGCCAGGGCGCCCCAGCCATCGCGCGCCCGGTTCCGGCCTTGCAGTTGCTGCCACTGAACGGCCTGATCGGCGTGCGAGAACAGCTGAGCGGGCAGCTTGACCGCCCGATCCAGGTACTGTGCGCGACTGGTCGGCTCGACCAGGTTGCCCACGTTGGCGATCAAGGCCAGGCGACCGTCGTCGTACAAGGACCGCAGCGGCGCCGCCGCGGCGTGCAGGCCGAGCGATCCCTGCTCGGTGCCATCGCCGGTCAGCGAAAGCAGCTTGGCCGCATCGAGGGCCAGCGTGCCGCGCGAGCGGCGGTAGGCTGCGTATTCGGGTCCACCGGTCGGCACCGCCAGACTGAATCCGTCCATGCCCCCGTCCAGGAACACGCACACCAGCGCCCGGTAGTCTCCGGAGGCATCGTCGAGCGGCTGACTGCCGTTCGCGGCGGCCAGCGCGGCCAATGGATGGCTGCCCAGTGCCAGTCCGGCCCCGCACAGCGTGCGGGTGCCGAGCTTGAGCCAGTGTCGTCGTCGTCGATCGATCAAGGTGCGCGCTCCTGTGCCGGTTCAGTACTGGATGGCCGCTTCGGGCGAGGTGGCGATCAGGAAGATCGCCTCGCTGACCGCCAGCGAGGGATCCTTCGATCGGGTTCGCGCCTGCATCAGCCGTCGCGTCTCGTCGCGCAGCGTCAGCGACATGCGGCCCCCGAGCATCGCCATGTCCAGATGATCCAGCAGCGCCTCGGGATCCGCGACCAGAGCGACCTCGCGGTCGATGTCGATCGTCACGGTCTGCCCGTTTGTGCGGGACTTGTGGTTGTGATTCCACAGGCTGGAACCGCTCAGGCGACTGGTGAGGGTGACCATCGAGCTCTCGTCCAGTATCTCGAATTCCGGAGACACCAGACCGGCATCGTCGATCACGCCCGGCTGGCTGAAATCGGGACGGAAGAAATTGAACACGCTGGGCGCGTTCAACGGCGCCTGGGCGAGCTCGTTCTCGGACCAGGTGTAGTTGAATCGCTCGGGAAACTCGCTCGGCCTGAACGCCCGCCACAGCTGGGTAACGCGAAGCAGGGGCTCGCGCACCTTGCCGAAGGTGTCCGGGTCGATCAGGTGCCCTTCGCGCGCCTCCCGGTGCGACAGGATCGCCTTGATGGTGCTGCCCAGGTTGCCCCGTTCGCCGGCCGCGTTGCTGTCGAAGACCGCGGCGACATCGCGTACGTAGTCGGTGGACGGATTGCTGGTCACCAGTCGCTGGATGAGCTGCCGGGCAAGGAACGGTCCGACGTTCGGATGGGCGGCCACCGCGTCCAGCGCCATGGCGAGATCCTGCTCCGGGGTCTGGCCCGGCGGGATCCTCGCCCCGTCCAGGATCAGCTTCTCGCCATCATCGTGGTATTCCGGCCACGCCCGCATCGGCGACAGGTAGTCCTTCTTCTTCGGCCACGAGAAGCGCTCGGCACTGGCGAAGTGCCAACCGGTGAACACGTGGGCGAAACCTTCGACGGTCGCCTGGTCGTAGGTGGGCAGCGGCACCCCGTCCGCATCCCGTTGCGGCGTTCCGTCCGGGTCCAGCCGCTCCAGCCCGATGCTGAACAGCTGCAGCAGCTCGCGGGCGTAGTTCTCGTCCGGCCGGATGTTGCGTGAAGGATCGGGCTTGCTGTTGCCCTTCATGCTCAGGTATTCGCCCATGACCGGATTGAGCGTGATCGCCTCGATCAATTCCCGGTAGTTGCCGAAGGCGTGCCGCAGCAGCAGGTCGTAGTAGTTGGCGATGCCCTCCTGCTTGCCGCCCAGGCCGCTCTTGCCGGACACCACGAAGATCTGCGACAGCGCGAAGGCGACGCGCTGTCGCAGCTGATCCTCCGCCATCAGCGCGTGACGCCACCAGACGTTGACCTGCGCGTTCCAGCGCGTCCGGTCGGTTTCGCGCAGGGCCGGCAGCATCCAGGTCACCGGCAGGCTCATCTGCGCATCGATCCAGGCGTTGGTCCCGGCACCGCTCGTTCGCTCGACATCGTCCAGGCGCGGTCCGAAGGTGCCCTGGTCGAGCAGCCGCCAGGCCTCCCGTCGATCCAGCGGTCGATCGATCGCCGCGTTGGCCACCTCGCTGACGGGCAGGGCGGCCTGCAGACCGGGTACATCCGCGTCCGAACCGGCGGCCGAGCCGCGCGGTGCGTTCCGCTCGGCGTCCGAACCGGACGGAGCCTGGGCGCAGCCCGCCAGGCAGAGCACGAGGGCGCACGCCCATGCCTTGATGCTTGTCATCGCGTGCCCTGACGATTGCGGTTACGTCCGCGGTAGCGACCGGGCGCCGTCGATCAGGCGTCCCGGTGGCGGCAGCCTGTGACACCGTGCAGGGGGACCGGGCGCGATTGTGATGGAGTTTGCGCCATCGGTGCTAGAGCAGGGCCTCGATGGTGGCCAGCATCGAGGTGGCGCCGTCGAAGTCGACCGGTATCGGATGCCGCTTGCCGTCGGCCCGCTGCAGGACCAGCGATGGAAAGCCGCGCACGCCCAGGCGGGCAACGACCCGCCGATGCTCCTCGAATCGCGTGTCGGTGGCCGGCGCGTGCAACGCGGCCCGGAATTCGTCGCGCGGCAGGCCGAGCCCGGCGGCCAGCTCGATCAGCACCGATGCATCCGAGGGGTTGCGCGCCTGGAGGTAGTAGGCGCGCTGGATGGCATCCGTCATGCGCCGTTCCGGCAGGCCGAGCAGCTCGGCCGCGATCACGGCCCGGCAGGCGGGCCAGGTCGAGCGGCGCGGCACGTTGTCGTGCCAGAAGGAGAAATCGAAGCGCGTACCGGGCACGCGATGCTCGATGGTGCGCCACGTGGCCTGCAGCTGCCGCGCCAGGGCGTCGGACATCGGCACGTCGCTGTCGGGGGCCAGTCCGCCGAGCCATGCCACGACGGTGACGGAACGTTCTGCCAGCGACTCGAACAGGGCGTCCGATGCGGGGCGGAAGGCCCAGCACCAGCTGCACATCGGATCGTGCACATGGTGCAGCGTCGCGTTCACACCTCGTGCGAGCGCTCTCTCACCCGCGCCAGGGTCGCCGCGTCGAAGGCGATGGTGTCCTCGTCGAAGGCAATGGTGTCCTCGTCGTAGAGCATCGGCTCCTGGCTGGTGGCGTCCAGCGGATCCGGATCGATGCGACGCGTCGCGGTCACGTCATGCTCCGTTTCCATGTCGATGACCGCCGTCGCGTCCAGCGTATCGTCCAGGTCGGCCTCGTCCAGGTCGGCCTCGTCCAGGTCGACCTCGTCCAGACCCGACTCGTTCAGGCTGGCATCGTCCAGACGGGCCGCGTCCAGATCGGCCCCGTCCAGATCGGC
>Ga0115029_1000735_pt1 | contig 28874 bp, 23 predicted proteins | sample SidtaG_3_FD_87297 | JGI IMG/M metagenome (GOLD analysis project Ga0115029, IMG submission 87297) | Marine algal microbial communities from Sidmouth, United Kingdom - Sidmouth_Asex1 metaG | ecosystem: Host-associated > Algae > Red algae > Unclassified | place: Sidmouth, United Kingdom | collected... | reverse complement strand
CTCCGGAAAAAAAGGTCCGGGAACCCTAGCCGAGCGCGCGGACCGCACGGCGGACCGTGAAATCTCGTCTCAAACGAACGATTCGGGACCCGCACGCTGAGCCGATCGGTGCGCCGACCCGTAAGGGCCTGTGAAGAAATAAAGGGTGCATCCTGCCGGCCCGGTGCGTTCGTCCCGCCAGGCGCTGTGAACGTGGGTAGCAGGGCTACCCTCGCGGTGATCAACGTCGCGGCACGAACGCACAGGGCCGGCCCGCAGGGTCGCTTCGCAGGCCCTAGGGCGCTAACCCGTACCGAGCACGATCTGCTTCCACACCGCGGTCTCGTCGATCGACACCCATTCGCGGCGCAGCCCCCACGGTCCGAACTCGGCGTGGCTGATGCCCATGATGTGCACCATCGCATCGCTCGGCTCGCCGAACGCACCGAAACCGGTGTGCTTGCCGGTCAGCGACCAGCGCACCGCGGCGCGGGGGGCGAACCCCGGATCGTCACGCCCGATCACGTGATGGATGACGAACTCGGCGAACGGGAACGCCGAGCGCAGGTTCATCCAGAATTCGTCCGCGGCATCGGTGCCGTGCGCGGTGATGCCGCCGGGCAGCTCCAGCTGGCAGGCCCGGTCGTAGCGCTCGGGAATCACCGAGAAGCCTGCCGACATGATGCGCTGCAGGATGTCCGCATAGTCGGCTCCCGGCTGATCGCCGTTGCCGCGACCGGTGTACGGGCCCACGATGTCGATCGCCGGCGTGAACGGCGGCACCACCTGGCCGCCAGCTTGCTCGCGCTCGATCATGTCGGCTGCGTAGCGCCGCGGCTCGATGCCCAGCTGGCGCACCACGGCGCCCTGATCGCGAACGATCCACTCGTCATCGATCACCCCGCCCCTGGCGGCGCAGTCGGCGATGATGCGGTACTGCAAGCGCGTGCCGGTGGGCCGGCCGTAGACGCCGTGATTGGCGTGGGTGGCGGTCGAGAGCAGCCGGTGCGAGGACAGGAAACGCCCGTCGCCGGCATCGCACCAGATGACGTCCTGGCCCAGCAGTTGCCGGTCGGGAAACTCGGCCAGCGTCATCATCGTGGCCGCGATCACGTTCTCGTTGCCGACCACGATCGAGCCCGGCCCGCGCACCACGATGTCATCGCTGTAGTAGCGGTGCAGCGTATCGATCTTCCGGTCTTCCCAGATCTGCCGGGTGATGTCCAGGACGTAGTCCGGAAAGTCGGACCAGCGCGGATCGAAGCCCTCGACGCTCATCGGAACGCAGCCTTCGGGGGTGCGTCTTCCGAACGATAAGCCGGGAGAGTCCGCAAGGGCGGCGTATCGTCGTGGGCCGGGTCATGCGCCGGGTCATGCGCTGGATCGTATGCTGGGCCGTGTGCGGATTCGGGCGCTGGGTCGGGCATGTGGGGCGGTCCTGCAAGGGTGCGTCGTCGGGTTCGCCCTTGAGGATAGCTTGCTTGTCGGAACCCGGGTCGTGAGCGGGTCGGCTGCTTGCCCGCCCGGGAACCGTACCGAGCACTGCGACACGTTGTGCCGTGCCGCCGGGTGGGGTCGCGCCCTCAGGCCCCCAGCCGACCGTGCAGTCCGCACTCCCTGAACGCGACGCCCTTGGTCGGATCGAACACCTCCGGCCCGGTGGGCAGGTCGTGCTCCTCGGCGTACAGCCGGATGTCGTTCGGCGTCCAGCCGAGCATCGGCGAGACCTTCATGATGCCGCGGGGCGCGCCCGTGTCCAGCCGCTCGAACGTCTCGACCTGGCGACGGTGCGCGCTCTGGTAGCGGCGAATGGAGGACAGCCAGACATCGACCCCCAGGTGCGCGAGCGCCTCGCGGAACGGCACCAGCTTCACCTCGTCGGTGAACGCGGCGTGGTCCGGCTCGTCGAGCGCGGGGGGCAGGCGTATCAGGTGGGCGTGCGGCCGGAAGATCTTCAGGTTCAGGCGCAGTCGCTCGGTGAGTTCGGCAACGAAGCGCAGGGTGGCCTGCGTGTCGTAGCCGGTCTCCACGCGGATCACCGGAATGTCCGGCAAGCGCTGCGTGACCAGGTGCAGGAACACCGCGGATTCCGGTCCGAACTTGGCGCTGAGCGCCGGACGTCTGGCGGTGGCCAGCGCCAGGTCGAGTGCCAGCGTGGTCTCGCCCCGATGCACCCGGTAGTTCAACCGATCACTGCTCGATATCGACTTGTTCATGCCTGACTCACCGATGCCCCGTTCACGCAGTCTGTCGAACGCGGGCGCGAACCGGTAAGACGTTTTCGGCATGTACTCATGCCATTCGGGGCCGGTCCGGATTGACACGTCCGCATGGCGGTTCCAGACTCCCCGGCCCCGTTCCAGGCCTTGCACACGTGTCCACAGAGCTGCCCGACGACCCCTTCGACAGCCGATCGCGACGCGAACTGCTCGATGGCCTGCGGGCGCTGGCGGCCGCCGACCTCGACGTCCTGCCCGAAGCGCTGGGACGCATCGCCGCGCCGACGCTTGCGTTCCGCGGCTCGCACCCGATCAACGAGCACAGCGGCGTGCAGGACATCGTGCGCGAGGTGCTCGCCCCGCTCAAGCGGGCCCTGCCCGATCTGGAGCGCCGCGACGACCTGTTCATGGCCGGGCGCTTCGAGGGCCGGGACTACGTGGCCGCCATGGGTCACTACTGCGGCACGTTCGAGAACGCCTGGCTGGGCATACCGCCCACCGGCCACCCGCTGTTCCTGCGCTACGGCGAGGTGCACCGCATCGAACGGGGGCGCATCGTGCAGAGCTCCTGCCTGTGGGACGTGCTGGACGTGATGCACCAGGCCGGTTTCCAGCCGATCGCCGCCAGCCTCGGGCTGGAGGCGCGCTGGCCCGCACCGCTGACCGCCGACGGGGTCCGGCTATCGCCCAGCGCGGCGGCGACCGGCCGGGAAAGCCTGGCGCAGACGATGGGCATGCACGCCGCGTTGGGCGGCCACGACGATCGGGCCGACCTGTCGCGCGAATCCTTGCTGTCGATGCCGCAGAAGGAGTACTGGCACCCGAAGATGATGTGGTACGGCCCGAGCGGCATCGGCACCACGCGCGGTCTGGCAGGTTTCGTGGATCGGCACCAGCTGCCGTTCCGGATCGCGTTCCCCGGGCGCAAGGGCGGTGGACAGTGGGACGACATCGCCGAGAAGAAGGCATCGATGGGCGGTGGCCACTACGCACGCTTCGGCGATGGCCCCTACTCCATGAGCGCCGGCTGGCCGAGCGTCTACGCCCGGCACGAAGGCGGCGGCTTTCTCGGCCTGTCGCCCAGCGGGCGGGAGGTCGCCATGCGGGTGATGGACTTCTACCTGCACGACGAGGGGCTGATCCGCGAGAACTGGGTGCCGCTGGACATCATCGACGTGCTGCGCCAACTGGGCGTCGACGTGTTCGATCGCATGCAGCCGGCATTCGCGCGCGGAACGTGAACGTCTTCCGGTTGCGCGCAAGCCTGCTCGACCAACGGATGGATCAGCAGTGGCCGATCATCAGGCAGCGGACTGCGAAGGATTTTTCACACCCTTGCGCATCACGCTACCAGGCGAAAGTGTGCGTCGATGACATCCCAAGGCGCCGCCACTCTACTTTCATGATCTCTCTGTATTGATCCGACCTTTCCCAACTCGAAACTGTCCACGTGGACATTCTGGTAGTCCCTGCCCAAAACCTTGGATAGGGACCTGACGCTCATCGGTCCTTCTCGTCTGAGTACCTTCAAGAGATCGAGACGCTTGGGTGTGAGAACGGCAGCCAGCATGGCGAAGTCCTCGACGTTCAGGTGGACTTCCGAGCGTGGGTCGTCACTGCCTTCCGCGTTATTCCAGGCGTTGATGAAACGCTCGTATCCTCGGCCAGCTTCCTCCACACCGACACTGATCTTGTTCTCCTTCGATCCGCTGCCCTGCGGACAAACCCTTCGACCAGAGTTCGGCGGAGCGTCCGGCAGGTAGCGAAGGTTCGCCAAGCGGGACGGGCAGGCCCCGGTGGAGGTGTTCACCGAACCGTGGCCGGAGCCGATCAGCCCGTGGTACCGGCCTCTGCCGGTTCGGCGGGGTTCCCGACCGCGACCGCGTAGACGACGCCCTGCTCCTCCGGTTCGAGTCCGAGCAGCGCGTTCAGGCGGGCGTCCCGAAAGCCGCCCATGCACAGCGTGCCGAGACCTATCTCGCCCGCGGCGAGGCAGAGGTTCTGCGCCACGTGTCCCGCTTCGAGCAAGATGTAGCGATACCCTCGCGGGCCGTACTTCGACTGCATGCGGGCGAACGAGGCCGACAGGCAGACGATGGCGTTAGCGCGCTCGATGAAGGGCCAGGTGTAGAACGCGTCGGAAGCGCCGGCACTCCAGTCACCGGCCCGGAGCCGCTCCAGAGCGTCGCCGCGCGCATCGAAGTGGTAGATCCCGTCGGGCAGCTTGTCGACGCGTCGCAGCATCGGGTAGAGCTCGAGCGGATACAGTCCGCCCGCGGACGGCACGCGCCGGCGCAGGAAGTGACCCCCGCCGCCGGGCAGTCCGGCAGCCCCGACGATTCCGTAGCTCGCTTGCAGCAGCGTGGCGAGTGCGTCGCGGGACAGCGGCGTGTCGGCGAAGGCGCGGGTCGACTGCCGGCCTGCGGCGAGAGTCGCGACGATCCCGTCCGGCGGCACGGGCAGGGGTTCCCGCTCGGCGTCCGGGTACGACGTGAACTCCTGGTGGTATGGGCTTCCGCGGTAGGCCCGTTCGTCCAGCCAGGGTTCGGAGTTCGCGTGAAACAGTCGCGAGAGAGACGTCGGATCGTCGACGGGAATCATGGCGCGTGGCGGACCCGGATCAGGCGAGGGGATGAGGGCAGGGATTGAGCGAGGCTTCGTCGGTGTCCCGCTCGCGCAGTCCCCAGCGTCGAGGCGCCTCGAACAATCGCCTGCCGCCCAGCCGCGCCTGTCCGTGCCCGAAATGGATCGGCTGCAGGCCCGTGGCGAAGCAGCGCACGACCCGCACCCCGCTCGGGCGGATGTCCTCCGCGGTGATGTCGACCCGGGCGACGCGGCAGCCGCTCGCCGTCAGGCCCGCGACCAGGCGCTCGAGCTCGGCCCGCCTGGCCGAGAGCTCATCGGCGGCATCCCCGGGGGGCGTGGCCTGCCCGGCGTTCGCGGCGTCCGGCTCGATGTCGTCGAGCGTGACCGGCTCGCTGTCGTCGTCGAGGAAGTCGAACTCCCGGCGATGCGCCGCGAGTCCGTGGAACAGCGGGTGGTCTTCGAGCTCGATCACGTCCTCGTGTCGTCGCAGCCGCTCGCCCGGGTTTTGCTCGCGAAACCGGACGGCTTCGCTCGGGCGCGCCTGACAAAGCTCGAAGACCGCCTTGTCGACGGCGGCGAGAGGTCGCTCGGCGCAGCCCATGCCAACGACGTGCACCGGCTCGATTCCGTCTGGGTTGACCGCGACCGCCAGCACCACCGTCGCCGCCTGATCCGTGGCGACACGGTAGAGCCGCACCGAGACGCCGTGGCGGCGGTAGTGGCGGATGATCGCCGCGGCGTGACAACCGTGTTCGGGAGCGACGATACGCGTCGCGGGCAGGCGGTTCAGCCACGTGATCATCAGGGCGTCGCGCTCGATCAGCTCGTGCAGTGCGCCGAGCGTTGCGTGCTCGAGATCGGCACCGGCGGCCAGGCCGTTGGAGGTGACGGCGGCGACGTGATCCTCCGCTCTCGGCAGCGGCCAGCTGAGGTAGACAAGTCCTGCCGGCACGTCAACCGGATCGCCGGAAGGCAGCTCTTCGCCCTCGATCCACGAGGTCGGTGTCTCGGGCGACCACACGCGGTACGGCAGGTGGCCCTCGGCGTACTGCACCGGTGAGTGCAGCACGCAATCGCTCGGCAGGATGGCCGTGTCCGACGGCGGGCCGACACGCACTCGCGAGGGGTCCCAGTGATAGGCGGAGTACCGCTCGAGCGCCTCGCCCATGGCGGACAGTCGCGACTGCGCCTCGGTGCTACCCTTGCCCGCATTCAGTCGCTCGGCGCGCGGCGCGTTGCGAAAGTCGAAGTGCGCGAGGTCCGCGGTGCTGAGCCACGGTGGCGTCGGCTCTTCCGGTCCGCGGGCTTGCGCCTCGACGCGCGTGATCAGCCCGCAGCGCGGGCTGACGAAGAGCTCGGTGAGGCGTCGGGCCGCGCGCTCGGACACCGGATCGGCAGCGCCTGCGCTCATGCGGCCCCCTCCGGCGACGATCGACCGCAGACCGGGCAGCCCGGCTTTTTCAGGACCGTGTGACGGGTCTGGCCGAGCGTGCGCAGATCACTCACTAGAAGCTTGCCGTCGAGGGAAGGCGGGGCGCTGCCGCCGAGGATATTCAGCGTCTCGGCCACGAGCAGTCCGGCCAGCAGATCCGCTCCACACACCAGGTTCTCGCGGCGGGCACCGAGGTCGCGCTGCAGGCGATCGAGCCGTCGCTCGAGTGCGAATCGCGATTCGGGGTTCGCCGCACAGGCGACTTCGCGCATTCGGTAGCACAGGTAGCAGGGACCCTCTCCGTCGGGGCCGAAACCCGGTCCGGCGACGATCTCGGGCCCTTCGAGGGCGCCGGCCAGCCAGCGAACCGACGCGGCGCGGCAGGCGCGGGCGAGCTTCAGCGCAAGGTTCAGGTCACCGGATTCGAGGCAGCAAAGCACGAGATCGGCGTCGGCGACGAGCGGCGCGAAGGCGTCGGCGTCGGCCGGTCGTTCGGTGACCGCCCGGCCGTCGATGTCCGGCACGACCTCCCGCACGCGTTCGAGCATGACCTCGGCTCGCGAACGTCCGATGTCGTGCGTGCCGAACATTGAAGAGAAATAGGTGTCGACCGGCCCGACCTCCGACGCGTCGATGCACACCAGCCGTCCCACGCCCGCCACGCCGAGCGCTCGCGCGACGGCGCCACCCGCACCGCCCGCGCCGACGAGGACCACGTGCGCGTCCCGAAGCCGCCTCGCGGTCGTGTCCGACGAATCGCCGAATTCGTCGAAATAGCCCTGTTGCGCCTCGAGCCGAGCGGCCGTCGATGCGCCGCCTTCGACGACGATACCGTGTGCGGACAACGTCTCGAGCGCGGCCGCCAGATCGGCCGGGTCGAACAGGTGCGCCACCCGAGCGCCGATGTCGTCGATGTGGGTCTGCCCGTCCAGCAGCGGCAGCACCTCGTGCGCGAACTCCCGGAAAGAATGCCCCTTGAGCGTCAGCGAGCGTCGCCGGGACACGATGCGCAGGCGCTCGTCACCGACCGAGTCAGGCGGCTCGCCCCAGCTCAGGAAGCAACGGGGTAGACGGGGATGATCGAGGGAGGGCATAAGGTGACGGACTCTCCGGATGGGTGATCTTGCATTGGCCGCCGCGTGCGGAACACCGCGAGACTCAGAACGCGCTCGTTGTTCCGGGTGACGAGCCGCCGCTCGTCAAGGGCCGCGAGTCGCGCCTCGACACGCGCTTCGCTCTCGCCGAGTTCGCGGGCAAGTCCGGCGCGGGTCGCGATCGTGTCACAGCGTTCGTAGAGCCGGGCGTCCGGGCCTTCGAGCACATGTTCCGTCGGCGTCCCGTCGCGCGTGTCGAAGATGGAGACGCACTCGTCGTTCACGTCGGCATCCAGCCGCGGAGCGTCCGCGTCGGGCGCCGCGTGCGCGCAAGTCCACGCGCGCGCGGCGCTCTGCAGTGCAGTGAGATAGTCGTCGGGACGGCGGCCGTCGGCGTAGTCGAAGTCGAAGAAGTATGCAAGGCGCTCGAGCGTGCGGCGGCCGAAAGGGAACACGTGAAAGTAGGCGCGAGCCGGACGTACGCGATGAAAGCCTGCCGCTTCCGCACGGGCGTGAAAGGGACTGAAGCGATCGAGCCTGACCACGCTGCAGGAGCAGGGCGGGTCGAGATGAGTCAGTCGCGGCAGGAGCTCGGCCATGCGGTCGTACTCGGCCGCGTCTTCGCCCGGAAAGCCTCCGAGGATGTTCCACGAGACCTCGATGCCGAGCTCGCGGCACCAGCGCATCAGCTGGATGTTCTGCAAGCCCGTGCAACCCTTGTCCATCAACGTGAGAACCGCATCCGAGAAGCTCTCGATGCCCGGTTGGATCTGAGTCACGCCCCCGGCCCGCATCGCGGTCAGCTGATCGCGACGAAGGTTCGCCTTGACCTCGTAGAAGAGGTCGAGATCGAGTCCCCTCTCGGCCAGTCGCGGGAAGAGCGTGCGCACATACCTCATGTCAAGAATGTTGTCGACACAGCCGATATGGCGCGCCTCGTAGCGGTCGAGCAGCGTGACGATCTCCTCGAACGCGCGTTCCGGGCTCTTCGAGCGAAAAGCCATCGTGTCGCCGTTCAGGCCGCAGAAGGTGCAGTGATGCTTCGCGCCCCACCAGCAGCCGCGCGAGGTCTCGAAGACGAGGTGCCGATCGAACTGCCCGTCGAAGCTGCACCTTTCCAGGCGCTCGAAATACCCCTCGAAGGTCGGCAACGGCAGCGCGTCCATTTCCTCGACGGGCGACGACTCCGCCGGCGTGGTTGACTCGCCCTGCACTAGGACGCCCGGAATACGGATGTCCGTGCGCTGACCGCTGCACAGACGCCCGAGCAGCGCCGGGAAGCTCAGGTCGGCCTCGCCCGAGCAGACGAAGTCGATGAACGGAAAGCTTTCGAGGATCTGCAGCCCCATCGGCCCCTCGCAATTCGCACCGCCGAAGACGATCAGCGGCGGCCGCGGGGCCCGCGCGAGTCGCCGGGCGACACCGAGGCAGGCACAGCTCTGGTGGAACACCGTCGAGAAGCCGACCACCGTCGGTGCGCGCTCGAGGATCTCCCGCGCGCAGCGATCGAGATAGTCCGGCACCTGTCGGACGGCGGCGCGCATCGCTTCGGCGAAGGCTGGATCGACACCGGCCGACGGCGAAGCGATGTCGGCGAAGTAGTCGTCGAGCGGCGGCAAATCGGGCCCGAAGAGATCCTCGGCGAAGAGTCGCTCCCCGAGCAGCAGATCGGGCGGGAAGCCCGAGGCGATGCTCTGGTAGCGACCGAGCCCGACGTGCTCGGCGAAGTCGAGGTTGAAGTAGATCGACGTTGCCGAAAACCCCGCCGCGTGGGTCTCGGCCTCCAGCAGGCTCACCCCCATCGAGGGGCGGCCGGCATCCGCGAAAGGCATGATCGCGAACAGTACATCGAGTTCGCGCTGACGTTCCGCCGACGGGTCGGGCGCGAGAACGGCGGCGGGCGAGGCCATGGGAGGCTCAGCCGCCGAGTCCGCCGAACCCGCCGTTGCCGAAGCCGCCGCCGGGGGCGCCACCGGCGCACTCGTTGATGCACTGCTGGATGCACTGCTGAACAGTACAAGCCTGGATCGAGCATGGGTTGATCACGGAGCACTGGTTGATGACCGTGCACTGACGGATTATCGTGCACGGATTGACGATCGAGCACTGCCGAATCACGCAGAAGTCCGGCACTGGCGTAAGTCCGACCGGCGAGGAAGCACTTGCCTCGGCCGCACGCGTCGCGCCACCGCCGAGCATCGCCGAGACCTTGTTGAACGCCTTCATCTCTTCTTCGGTCACTTGCATGCCCGAGAGCTTGTCCTCGAGCTCGGCAACCCGCATCTCGAGCGTCCTTTCCTTCTCCGACTTGCCGTCTGTCGTCTTGTCGTCAGCCATGGGAACGTCACCTCGTCGCTTGAGCCGTGAACGTCGAGTGTCGTCCAGTCGGAAGCGTCCGGGCAATTAATCAAACGTCGAGTGACAAATTCCTGTCGCACGGGGGCGCGGCTTCGACCGTCGGCCGGCAAGCCTGCGCCGGCAGAAGACCGCCTCCCCTGGCCAGCGCCACTTCGCGCTGGTCCGACTCGGCCTCGTGGCGCTACTCCCGGGCGACCCCGCGGCGGTATCGACTTCCGAATCGACGCGCTACGCCCGGGCTTGCAATATCGCCGCGGATTCGCCGGACGCGCGAGAAATACCAAAACGTTTCACCACGGCAGTTGGTGGTGTCACGCCGGGTGTCGACGGGGTTTGCTCGACGTTCAGTAGGCACGACCCGGCATACTGTGAGCGCGTTACGTTCACCCGTCCGACGAGATCGACGGTGAGCGAAGCAGGTTGCACGAAGATCTTGGCTACTAAGAAGATCTTGGCTACTAAAATGGGTCTTCCGGAATTCGTGTGGGTCGGCTCAGCCTGCAGCCGTTTCGGGGTAGAGATCCAGCCCGCCGAGATGAAAGTAGATCGCGCTCTTGAATCGGTCCTTGTTTCCGAAGCCGCGTGAGCGAACCTTCACCATCTTGATACGGCTGTTTGAACCGTTCGGGAAATTAAGGTGACGCTCATAGCTCGAGTGCGCCCGCACGCCAAGGCGCCGTGACGAAGGCGCACCGGGGCACCCTGAAGGGTATGAATGCGTCGAGCAGGGGCAACGCAGGCGTGTGGGCGCACTCGGGCTCCCGAAGGGCGAGTCTTGCTTCTAGATCGCCTCGTCCAGATACCGCCTCTCCAGATGCGCCAGCAGATCGCTTGCCGCCGGCGCATGACCGATCGTCTCGCTCATCAACGTGTCCGCATCCACCGTGCTGGCACGTGACCACACGCGTTGCCCCAGCCAGTCGCGCAGCGCGGGGATCGCCCCGTCACGATCGGCGGCGACCTCCTCGCGCCAGCGCGGCAGGTCGCGATCGATCGCCTGCGCGATGCCGGCGGCGTTGATCGCGCCCAGCGTGTACGAGGGGAAGTAGCCGAACGAGCCGTCGCTCCAGTGGATGTCCTGCAGGCAGCCGTTGCGGTAGTCGCCTCGCGTGTCCAGCCCCAGCAGCGCCTGCATGCGCTCGTTCCAGGCATCGGGCACGTCGCGCGCCTGCAGCCCGCCATCGACCAGCTCCCGTTCGATGCCGTGGCGAAGCAGCACGTGCAGCGGATAGGTCACCTCGTCCGCCTCCACCCGGATCAGGCTCGGACCGACCGCCCTCTGGCTGCGCCACAGGGCGTGCGCGTCCAGCGAATGCGTGGCGGGCAGGCACTCGTGCAGGTCGGTGGCGAAGGCCTCCATGAACGCCTGCGACAGGAACAGGTGCTTTTCGAAGAACAGGCTCTGGCTCTCGTGCACGCTCATGCTGCGCGACTGCCCGACCGGCTCGTCCCCGAACGCTGACGGCAATCCGCCTTCGTAGCTGGCGTGGCCGATCTCGTGGGCGGTGGCCTGCAGCGCATCGAAGCAGTCGTGCTCGCGATAGCGGGTGGTGATGCGCAGGTCGCCGCGGCTGCCGGTGCTGAACGGGTGCAGGCTGACGTCCAGCCGCCCGCCCCTGAAATCGAACCCGAGCCGGTGCGCCAGCCGCTTGCCGAGCGCAGTCTGCGCCGCCAGCGGGAAGTGTCCGGACAACGGCTCGATCGGTGCCCTCGCCTGGTGCTCGCGCACCCGCTGCAACAGCGGCGGCAGGGCCTGCTCCAGTTCGGCGAAGATCGCCGCCACCTGCACCGGATCGTCGCCGTTGCAGTACAGCGCCATCATCGCCTCGTAGCGCGAGGCGTGACCGCCGGCCTCGCGATACGCCTCGGCCGCCTCGCGCGACAGCTCGACCACCGGTGCGAAGTTGACCAGAAAGCCTGCCCAGTCGTTGGCCGGGCGCTGCTCGCGCCAGCCCGCCTCGCAGCGCGCCCCGGCGATGACCCGGGCGCGCACCAGATCGCTCGGCAGCGCTGTCGCCTCCCGCCGCTCGCGCCGCATCTCGCGAAGCCGCGCGCCCTGCAGCGCCGTGTGCGCATCGGCCGGATCGAGCGCGTCCAGCGCCGACTCGGCCTCGTCCAGCCAATCGCCCAGCTCCGGTGCGATCAGTGCCGCGTGCGACAGCGTGGCAAGCTCCGCCAGCGCTGCGCTCCGGGACTCGTTGCCGGCCGGCGGCATCATCACCATCTGGTCCCACGACAGGTAGGTCTGCGCGTGGGACAACCTGGCACGGCTGGCGAACCGTGCGCACAGCTTCTCGAACGGGGTGTCCGCACTCATCGTTCCTGCTCCTCGTCGGTGGCGATCAACGCTGCGAAACCCGGCGAGCGCCAGGTCGAGAACCCTTCGTCCGCGCGCTGCACCAGCTGCACGTGCAGATCATGACGCGCACCCAGCTGCCGCGCCCGCTCGGCACCGACCACCAGCAGGGCCGTCGCCCACGCATCGGCCAGCGCGGTGCTGTCGGCCAGCACCGTCACGGCGACCAGGTCGTGGCGCAGCGGTCGGCCGTCGCGCGCATCGATGACGTGCGAGACGCGCACCCCGTCCAGCTCGCGCCAGTCACGATAGCTGCCCGAGGAGGCCAGGTGCGCATCGTTCAGCGCAAGACCGGCATCGACCGTGCCGTCCGGCGTCTCGATGCCCACCCGCCAGGCCTGTGCGCCGGGCGCCCGCCCGCGGGTGCGCAGCTCGCCACCGATCTCGACCAGATAGTCCTCGACCCCCCCGCTCTCCAGCGTCTCGCCCAGCCGGTCGACCGCGTAGCCCTTGGCGATGGAGGACAGATCGATGCGCACGCGCGCATCACGCTTTCTCAGGCGATCGCCGAGGCGCACCAGTTGCGCAGGCCCGGTCCGGGCGAGCGCATCGGCCAGCGCCTCGGCGCTCGGCAAGCTGACCGGCCGTGCGGGCTGCCCATCGGAAACGCTACCGGGAATGCCATCGGCATCGGCCTCGACATCAGCATCGAGGGCGTGATCGGCCTCGGCGTCAGCACTCGTGCCGGGCCCCACGCCGTACAGCGCCAGCACCTCGCCCAGCGTCGCGTCGTAGGCACCGTCGCTGGCGCGGGAGATCGCGTGCGCCGCGTCCAGAAGATCGAGCAGTTCGGCCGGCAGGGCCGTGAAGCGGGTCGAGTCCGAGGCGTTGAAGCGGGCCATCGCCGATGACGGATCCCAGCCGGAGAACACCGCGTTGAGCCGCTCCAGCTCCTGCTCGAACGCGCCCTGCCACGCGTCGGCCTGTTGCTGCGGAATCTGCCCGGACAGCACCACCGTCCAGGTCGTGCCCATGGTCGGACCGCGAAAGCGCGTCTCCAGCGGTTCACGCTCGGCCGCGCAGGCACCGAGGAGTCCGGTCAGCAGCCCCGCCAGCAGTACCGTCGGCAGGGCCGCGATCCGCCGCCCGGGAAACGGCATGCCGCTCACCAGCCGTAGTCGTGCGTGAGCTCCTCGTCGGGCGCGATCGGTCGCAGCGTCACGACGTCCACGTCGGTCAGCTCGCAATTCGGGTCCTTGTCGTGATTGATGAACCGGAAATCGTTGGTGACCTCCAGCCCGAGCTCGTCATCGAGCCACAGCACGTAGATGCCGTCCTCGTGCGTGGGCATGCCGGCCAGCCGGCCAAGCGAGAGATCCGCCTCGATCGCGTGGGTGGCGAACATGCCCAGCCCGTGGATCTCGCTGTCGGCGACGTAGACCGCCGGGTTCACGTCGCTGGCGCGCGCGCCGGCGCGACGATCCTCGAGGCCGAACGCGGCACTCTTGGCGGGCTTGGCCGGCTTGGCGGGCTCGGCCGACTTGGCCGGGGCGGTCTTCGCAGCCACGCTCCGGGAGCCTCTCGACGAGGTCGGCCGCTTGCGCGCCGTCTTGCTGGTCTTGTCCACCTTGCCCGCCCTCGCCCGCATCGCTGCGCATGGTACCCAAACGCCTGCCCCCGTGGTTCGGGTCGACGGTTCGGGGCGACGGTTCGGTCGCTACATCGTCTGCGTGGGACGCTCGCCGTTCAGCTTGGCGGCCAGGAGCTGCTCGATGTTCTGCCGCGTCTGCGCGTTGTCCTCGTCGCGAAAGCGGATGCCGATGCCGGGTGCCTTGTTGCCCTGCGAGCCTGGCGGCGTCACCCAGACCACGTCCCCGGTGACCGGCGTCGGCTGGGTCTCGTCCATCAGGCGCAGCAGCAGGAACACCTCGTCGCCCAGCTGGTAGGCGCGCGGCGTCGGCACGAAGATGCCGCCGTTGTTCACCTGCGGCATGTAGGCGGAGTACAGCGCGCCCAGATCGGTCACGGAGAACGCGATGATGCCCTTGCGGGTCTGCTCGGTCATGTCAGGCGCCTTTGCGGTCGGTCAGCATGAGACGGATATCGGCCAAGAGTCCCTCGAGCACAGCCTGGGTCTTGAATCCGGGGCCATCGATGCGGTGAAGTCGCTGCACGCGGTCACGAATCGTGAACCACTGCGCATCCTCGAGATGCTCGAAGACCTGCGACACGACCGCCTGTTCAGCAGGATCCGGGCCATCGGCCAGTCCGGCACGCTTTCGCAGCGCCAGCGCGACCAGCCGGCCGAACACCGCCAGGCACTCGCGCACCGCCAGCTCGGACAGCGTGTCGCTGATGCGCCCCACGCTGCCCCGGTGCAGGAACAGGTCCAGCCACGCCTTGTACAGGCGCGCCAGCGCGGCCTGCGCATCGGGCGAGGCCAGCGCCAGCGCCGCGAACGGCGCCTGGCCCGAACGGGCCAGCAACGCGGAGGGGTCGATGTCGGCCTCGTGCCCGTCGGTGCGAATGCGCTCGCCAAGCCAGTCGAGCGCCACCGGTGCGGACTCCACCGCCAGCACCACCTCCTGGCAGCGACTGCGGATCGTGGCGGGCAGGCGCGCGGCCTGATCCGCCACCAGCAGCAGCAAGGCGCCATCGGCCGGCTCCTCCAGCGTCTTCAACAGCGCATTGGCGGCGTTGCGGTTCAGCGTGTCCGCTCCGTCCAGCAACGCCACGCGCCAGCGTCCGGCGGGTGCCGTCATCTGCTGCCAGACGAGCAGGTCGCGCACCGCGTCCACCTTGATGCCCGCGCCCTCGGGCATCAGTTCCCGGTAATCCGGATGGGCACCGACCAGCAACTGGCGGCACGACGGGCAGTCGCCGCACGCGCCGGTCTCGTCGTCCCGGTGGCACAGCGCGTACTCCGCGAACCAGCGCGTGAACGCCCGCTTGCCCACGCCCGGCACGCCGCGCACCAGCAACGCGTGCGGCAACCGGCCACCGCGCTCGCGCCGGTGCAGGGCCGCGCCTTGCTCCGCCAGCCACGGCGGCAGCACGGCCAGGTGGCGCGGTGCCTGCTCCGCTGCCGCCTCGGCCGAGCCGCGCCGGGCCGCCCGCTTCCTGGCCGCCATCAATGCCCTCCTGCCGAGCCGATCAGCGACGCCACCTCGTCGCGCACCGCCTGCATGACCGCCTCCAGCGGCCGCGAGGCATCGATGATGCGCACCCGACCCGGATCGGCGGCCGCACGGACCAGGTAAGCGTTGCGCGCCCGCTCGAAGAAGGCCGTCGACTCGCGCTCGATGCGGTCCGGCTCGCCGCGGGCACGCATGCGCGCCAGCCCCGCCGATACCGGCAGGTCCAGCAGCAGCGTCAGGTGCGGCTCCAGCGTCACGCCCACCAGCGCGTGCAGCGCCTCCACGTGCGCCACGCCGAGCTCGCGTCCGCCGCCCTGATAGGCCACGCTGGCATCCAGGTAGCGATCGGACACCACCCAGCGCCCCGCGGCCAGCGCCGGCTCGATCACCGTGCGCAGCAGCTCGTGGCGCGAGGCGGCCATCAGCAGCAGTTCGGTGTTCGCGCACAACGGCTCGCTGCCGCCCAGCACCAGCTGTCGCACGCCCTCGCCCAGCGGTGTCCCGCCCGGTTCGCGCGTCAGCACCGGCTCGATGCCGGCCGCGGCCAGCGTCTCGGTGATCGCCGTCAGGTTGCTGGTCTTGCCGACGCCCTCCAGCCCTTCCAGGGAAATGAAACGGCCCGGCGTTCGGTCGGGCCGCGTTCGGTCGGGCGTCCCCTGCACGCTCATTGACCGAGCTGGTAGGTGCGCACCGCCGCCTCATGATCGTCCAGCGTCCGGGAGAACTGGTGGCTGCCGTCGCCCTTGGACACGAAGTACAGGTAGTCGGTCGTCTCCGGATCGAGCACCGCGTTGATGGCCTCGCGCCCGACCATGGCGATCGGGGTGGGCGGCAGGCCGGCCCGGGTGTACGTGTTGTAGGGCGTATCGGTCGTCAGATCCCGTCGGCGGATGTCGCCGTCGAAATCCTCGCCGATGCCGTAGATCACGGTCGGGTCGGTCTGCAACCGCATGCGCTTGTTCAGGCGCGACAGGAACACGCCGGCGATCAGCGGTCGCTCGGCGGCCAGCGCGGTCTCCTTCTCCACGATCGAGGCGAGCACCAGCGCCTCGTAGGGCGAGTCCAGCGGCAGGCCCTCGGCGCGCGCGGCCCATTCCTCGGCCAGCACCCGGTCCAGCTGACGCTTGGCCCGCGCCAGGAACTCGATGTCGCTGGTGTCGGCCGGAAAGCGGTAGGTGTCGGCGAAGAACTGGCCTTCCGGGTGCAGCCCCTCGTGGCCGATGGCCGCCATCAGCGCCTCCCCGCGCGCAGCGGTGCCCGCCTCGGGCGGCGGCAGCTCGTGCACCATGCGCGGTGCATCGTCCAGCCGGCCCAGCATCTGCCAGAACGCATCGCCCTCGATGATGGTGTGCGCGTACTGCACCGTCTTGCCGGCGGCGAACACCGCCAGCAGGTCGCCGACCCGCAGCCCCGGTTCGAGCACGTACTCGCCGGAGCGGATGTCGGTCGCCTTGTCGTCGATCCGGGCCTGCACCTCCAGCCAGAACGGACGCCGGATCAGTCCGGTGGCCGCCAGCTCCCGCGATACGCGAGCCGCCGACCAGCCGCGCTGGATGGTGAAGGTGACCGCCTCGTCGGTATCGATGGCCGCGTCCTGATGGGTGCGGTAGTCGTGCCAGCCGTAGGCCACCAGCAACACGACCACGACCGTGCACAGACCGAACAGCCGGGACAGCGCACGCAGCACGACGGTCCCCTCAGGCAGCGTCGCGCGTGAACAGCAGCGATCCGTTCGTGCCCCCGAAGCCGAACGAGTTCGACATGGCAGCGCGCACCGTTCGCTCGCGCTTCACGTTGGCGGTGTAGTCCAGGTCGCAGCCCTCGCCGGGGGTGTCCAGGTTGATGGTCGGCGGGATGACGCCATCGCGGATGGCGAGCACGGAAAACACCGCCTCGATGCCGCCCGCCGCCCCGAGCAGGTGCCCGGTCATGCTCTTGGTCGAGCTGACCGACAGCACGTCGGCGTGCGAGCCGAACACGCTTTTCACCGCGTCGGACTCGGCCCGGTCACCGGCGTTGGTGGAGGTGCCGTGCGCGTTGATGTAGTCCACGTCTTCCGGCGCCAGCCCTGCATTCTTCAACGCGGCCGCCATGCAGCGCGCCGCCCCTTCGCCGCTGGGCAGCGTCATGTGGTACGCATCGCCGCTCATGCCGTAGCCGCCGAGCAGGGCGTAGACCGTCGCGCCGCGCGCACGGGCGTGTTCCAGCTCCTCCAGCACCATGATGCCGGCCCCGTCACCGAGCACGAAGCCGTCCCGGTCCGTGTCCCAGGGACGGCTGGCACGTTCCGGTTCGTCGTTGCGGGTGGACAGCGCCCGCGCCGCGCCGAAGCCTGCCAGCCCGAGCGGGCAGGTGGCCATCTCGGCACCGCCGGCGACCATCACGTCGGCATCGCCGTACTCGATCAGCCGCGCCGCATCGCCGATGTTGTGGGTACCGGTGGTGCAGGCGGTCACCATGCACAGGTTCGGCCCCTTGTAGCCGAAGCGGATCGACACGTGACCGGCGATCATGTTGATGATCGTGGAGGGCACGAAGAACGGGGACACCTTGCGCGGGCCGCCGTTCAGCAGCAGCCGATACTGGGATTCGATGTTGGGCAGGCCGCCGATGCCGGAGCCGATGGCCACGCCGACCCGTTCCGGGTCGAGCCCCTCGGCGTTCTCCAGACCGGCATCCGCGACCGCCTGGGCCGCGGCCGCCACGCCGTAATGGACGAACACGTCCATCTTGCGCGCCTCCTTGGCCGAGAACCAATCGGTGGCCTCGAACCCCTTGACCGAGGCGCTGAACCGCGTGGCGTAACCGGTGGTGTCGAACTGGTCGATGGGCGCGACCCCGGAGACACCGGCGGTGATCGCGCTCCAGCTGCTGTCGACCGTGTTGCCGACCGGCGTCAGCAACCCCAGCCCGGTGACCGCCACGCGTCTTTTCGTCATGAGCCTGACCCGACAGCTGATACGGCCGGCCGACGCACCGCGTATCGATCAGCGCGATGTGGCAGACCGGCCGTCACGATGCCCTCAGGCTTCGTCGATGTGCGCGTTGACGTAATCAACCGCCTGCTGGACCGTGGTGATCTTCTCGGCTTCCTCGTCCGGGATCTCGCACTCGAATTCCTCCTCGAGCGCCATCACCAGCTCGACCGTGTCGAGTGAGTCCGCCCCCAGGTCCTCCACGAACGAGGCCTGGTTGGTGACTTCCTCTTCCTTCACGCCGAGTTGTTCAACTACGATCTTCTTGACGCGCTCGTCGATACTGCTCATGTCGGGATAGACCTCGAATGTCCGGAAATCACACCGACTCGCCGTCGGTGCTGCCGCCGCTATTGTAGTGCGTCACACGCCGGCGTGCCGGCATCGGGCGCTTTCGTTGAGTGAGGACAATGGTGTCGACTCGATGCAAGGCAAGACAAGGCAAGCGCGGGCAACGCTCGTCCGGGTACCCTGCGTGAAATCCCGCGGCGGCCCGGGACTGTAAATCGTGCAAATCGTCCGCCTTCACGGCATCTGCATGCCGCCGTTCACGTGCAGCGTCTGCCCGGTGACGTAGGCCGCCGCGGGGGAGGCCAGGTAGTTGACCGCCGCGGCCACATCGTCGGGCGAACCGAGCCGCCCCAGCGCGATGTTGCCGATCAGCTGCGCCTTCTGCGCCTCCCCCAGCCCGTCGGTCATGTCCGAGGCGATGAATCCGGGGGCCACCGCGTTGACGGTGATGTTGCGCGCGCCCAGTTCGCGTGCCAGCGACTTGGTCAGCCCCAGCAGTCCGGCCTTGGCGGCCGCGTAGTTGACCTGTCCGGCATTGCCGGTCTCCCCCACCACCGAGCCGATGTTGATGATGCGCCCGGCGCGCGCCTTCACCATCGGCCGCACCACCAGGCGGCACAGCCGGTAGACCGCGGTCAGGTTGGTGGCCAGCACGTCCGCCCACTCATCGTCCTTCATCCGCATGAACAGGTTGTCGCGGGTGATGCCGGCATTGTTGACCAGCACGCCGATGGCACCGAAGCGTTCGGTGATCGCCTTGACCACCGTCTCGCAGGCCGCCGCATCGGTCACGTCCAGCGTCATGCCCTCGCCCGCGATACCCAGGCCTGCAAAGCGCTCGCCGATGGCCTGCGCCCCGGCCTCGCTGGTGGCGGTGCCCACCACGGTGGCACCGTCACGCCCCAGCGCATCGGCGATCGCCGCGCCGATGCCGCGGCTGGCGCCGGTGACCAGCACGATCTGTCCGTCCAGCGATCGATCCGTGGCCGAGGTCATGTCGAGGATTCCTGGGAAGCGGTGGTGCCGGAGGCGGCGGAAAGCGCGGCGCGGAACGTCTCGGGGGTGTCCACGGATCGCCCGTCCAGCGACTTGTCGATGCGCTTGAGCAGACCGGTCAGCACCTTGCCCGGCCCGCATTCCATGAATAGCTCGGGAGCGTACTCGTCGCGCAGCGCGTGCACGCCGGCCGTCCAGCGCACCGGCGAGAAGACGTGCGCGCGCAGGCTGTCGAGCAGGCAGGCCACGTCGGCGGGCGCCGCCGCCTGGGCGTTCTGCACCAGCGGTGCCGACGGCATGCGCCAGCTCAGCGCATCGATCGCGATCGCCAGCTGGCTGCCGGGCAGGCGCATCAGCGAGGTGTGGTTCGGCACGCTGACCGGCAGCATCATCGCTCGCCGGGCACCCGCCCGCTTCGCCTCTTCGCAGGCGTTCTCCAGCGCATCGCGGTGCCCGGAGATCGCCACCTGTCCGGGTGCGTTGAAGTTGACCGCCTCCACGATGCGCTCGCCGCTCAGCCGTTCGCACAGCTCGATCACGGCGTCATCGTCCAGGCCGATCAGCGCGGCCATGCCACCCTCGCCCTCGGGCACCGCGGCCGCCATCAGCGCCGCGCGCGTCTCGACCAGCCCCAGACCGTCGGCGAAACCCAGCGCGCCGCTGGCCACCAGCGCGGCGAACTCGCCCAGGCTGTGCCCGGCGAAGGCCACCGGGTCGGGCAGGCCCTCGGCCCGCAAGGCCCGGTACAGCGCGATGTCGGCCACGAACATCAGCGGCTGCGTGATGCGCGTGTCCGCCAGGCGCTCCGCGGGACCCGAGCGGGACAGCGCCCACAGATCGGTGCCAAGCTGCTCGGCGGCTTCGTCGAAGGTGTCGCGGATGCAGGCGTGCTCGGCCGCCAGATCGGCCAGCATGCCGACCGACTGCGAGCCCTGACCGGGAAAGAGGACAGCGGTTTTCAAGCGACGCTCCTGAGCGGTATTCGTGGAACCGGGGCCGGGCATCATCCCATGCCCGCGCCGCTATCAGGCCCGCTTCGCCAGCCCGAGCACGTCGCGCATGTCGTACAGCCCGGCATCGCGGTCGCGGACCCAGAGCGCCGCGCGCACCGCTCCGCGGGCGAACGTCATGCGATCGGTGGCGCGGTGGGTGATCTCGAAGCGCTCGCCGTTGCCGGCGAACAGCACGGTGTGCTCGCCGATGATGTCGCCGGCCCGAATGGTCTCGAAGCCGATCGTCCGCCGCTCGCGCTCGCCGGTGATGCCCTGTCGGCCGTACACGGCGCAATCGGACAGGTCCCGCCCCAGCGCCTCGGCCACCACCTCGCCCAGCTTCAGCGCGGTGCCGGACGGGGCATCGACCTTGTGGCGATGGTGCGCCTCGATGATCTCGACATCGTAATCCTCTCCGAGCGCCCGGGCCGCCTCGCCCAGCATCGACAACGCAAGCGTGATCCCGATGCTGTAGCTGGGCGCGAACACGATGGCACGCCGCTCGGCAGCCGCCTGCAGCGCCGCCAGGCCCGCCGGGTCGAACCCGGTGGTACCGATCACCACCGGCAGCGCGCTGCCCAGCCGGTCCAGCCGATCGAGCAGCGCGAGCGAGGCGGGGGGCAGCGAGAAATCGATGACCGCCCGGGTCGCCGGTGCGATGTCGGCGACATCGTCGACGATCGTGATGCCGGGCGGCACGCCGGCCGCCAGCAACGAGGCATCCTGGCCGATGCAAGGCTGGCCCGTTGCATCGATGGCGCCGGCAAGCATCGCCCCCTCGTGGGCGGCGACGGCGGCAAGCAGTTGCCGCCCCATGCGCCCGGCCGCGCCGTGCACCCCCAGGCCCGGCCCGTCCGCGCTGTCGATCCGATCGTTCATGCCTTGTCTTCCTCGGCCGCTTCATCGAGCGTATCGTCCCGGGCCGCATCGCCGGTCACCTCGTCCAGCGTCGCGCCCTCGATCAACGCCTGCAACGCCTGCTCGTCCAGCACCGGCACGCCCAGCTCGACCGCCCGCTCCACCTTGGAACCGGGCGCCTCGCCCGCCACCACCGCCGCGCTCTTCTTCGAGACGCTGCCGGACACCTTGGCGCCGCGCGCCTGCAGCAGCGCCTTCGCCTCGTCGCGGGTCATCGTCGACAGCGCACCGGTCAGCACCAGCGTGGCACCGGCTAGCGTCTGCTCCAGCACTTCGACCTCGCTTTCGGGAAAGTGCACGCCGGCCTCCAGCAGCCGCTCGATCACGTGCCGGTTGCCCGCATCGGCGAAGAACCCGAGCACGCTGTGCGCCGCCACCGGGCCGATGTCCTCGACCGCCAGCAGCGTCGGCTCGTCGGCCTCCATCAGCGCCTGCAGGGAGCCGAACCGGGTGGCGAGCGCGAGCGCGCCGGCCTGCCCGACCTCGCGGATGCCCAGCCCGAACAGGAAGCGCGGCAGCGTGGTGCCCTTCGAGCGCTCCAGCGCCTGCACCAGGTTGGCGGCCGACTTGTCGGCCATGCGCGGCAGCGCGGCCAGCGTCGCCGCGTCCAGGTGGTAGAGATCGGCCACGTCGCCGATGAACTCGCCGTCCACCAGCAGCTCGACCACCTTGTCGCCCAGCCCCTCGATGTCCATCGCGCGGCGCTGCGCGAAGTGGCGCACCGCCTCGCGTCGCTGGGCGGCGCAGCGCATGCCGCCGCTGCACCGGGCGCGCACCACGCCATCGGCGGTGATGACGTCGGCGCCGCACACCGGACAGTGCGCCGGCAGGCTCGGCCGGGCCGCGTCCGGATCGGCGCGTCGCTCGGCCACGACCCGCGCCACCTCCGGGATCACGTCGCCGGCGCGGCGCACCACCACCACATCGCCCACGCGCACGTCCTTGCGAGCGATCTCGTCCATGTTGTGCAGCGTGGCGTTGGTGACGGTGACGCCGCCCACGAACACCGGCTCCAGCCGCGCGACCGGCGTCAGCGATCCGGTGCGCCCGACCTGGAAGTCGATGCCCAGCAGGGTGGTGGTCATCTCCTCGGCGGGAAACTTCCTGGCGATCGCCCAGCGCGGTGCGCGCGAGCGACTGCCCAGCTCGCGCTGCTCGCGCAGAGAATCCACCTTGAACACCACCCCGTCGATGTCGAAATCCAGCGACGGGCGCCGGGCGGCCAGCCGCTCGAAGGCCTCCAGGCAGGCTTGCAGCCCGTCGCAGCGCACCGTGGTGTCGGGCGAGGTCGGCAGGCCGAGCTCGCGGAACCAGGCCAGGATGCCCGATTGCGAATCCGGCAGGTCCGCCCCGTCGGTCTCGCCCAGACCGTAGCAGGCCAGCGTCAGCTGGCGCTCGGCACTGCGCGCCGGGTCGAGCTGGCGCAACCCGCCGGCGGCCGCGTTGCGCGGGTTGACGAAGGGCTTCTCACCGGCCTCCTGCAGCCGTCGGTTGATCGCCAGGAAGGCGCTGCGCGCCATGAACACCTCGCCACGCGCCTCGAACACCGCGGGCACCGAGTCGCCGCGCAGGCGCAGCGGCAGGGATTCCACGGTGCGCAGGTTGGCGGTGACATCCTCGCCGGTGGTCCCGTCGCCGCGCGTCGCCCCCTGCACGAACACGCCGTCCTCGTAGCGCAAGCTGACCGCCAGCCCGTCCAGCTTGGCCTCGGCCACGTAGTGCACATCCGCTTCGCCACGCTCCAGGCGTTCGCGCACCTGGCGATCGAAGTCCACGAATTCCTCGTCGCTGAACGCGTTCGACAGCGACAGCATCGGCAAGGCGTGCCGCACCGAGGCGAACGCCGCCGAGGGCGCCCCGCCGACCCGCAGCGACGGCGAATCGGGCGCCGTCAGCTCGGGGTGATGCTCCTCGATCGCGAGCAGCTCGCGGAACAGCGCGTCGTAGCGGGCATCGTCGATGATCGGATCATCGAGCACGTGGTAGCGGTAGGCGTGCTCGTGCAGTTGCCGTGACAGCTCGGCGAGGCGTGCCGCAGGGTCCTCGTCGGGTCGTGACACCGCTCAGCTCGTGACGGTGTCGAAGTACTTCTGGCGGTGCATGTACTCGTAGATGCCTTCGCGCATGTGCTGCGAGGTCTGCTTGCTCAACGTGCTGCGATCCCCGTCCAGCACGCGGCCCCCCAGCTCCTCGGCGATCTCGCCCGCCTCGGACAGCAATACCTCGAAGGCGGTATCGGCCGCGACCGGTCCGGGCAACTGCAGGATCAGCGTGATGCCGGGCGTATCGAAGCTCTCCAGCTCGTGCGGGTCGAACCAGCCCGGCTCGACCATCTTGGCGATCGAGAACACGGTCTGGCCGTGGTACATCGAGTGGAAGATGTTCATCTCGCCGAACTCGAGCCCGCGACCCTCGAAGCAATCGATCAGGGCCTGCCCGTCGAACACGCCCTCGTCGCGCGCCACCACGTGCAGCGTGACGATCTTGCTGGCCTGCGCCTGTTGCGGTTTCGCCGCGTGCGCGTCCTCGGCGGGCGAGTGCTCGGCCACCCGCTCGGAACGGCGCGACGACAGCCGGGCGCCGATGGCCTCGATCTTCTGAGTCAGACCGCCCAGCGCACCGCTGGCGGTCTCGGCCAGTCCGGCCGGCCGATCATCGGCATAGGCGTCCGGGTAACCGTCGCCCGGATACCCGTCGACCGGATGACCGTCGAAACGGGCGCCGGTGTGCAGCCGGTTGCTCTCCTCGAGCGGATGGTGAGCCGACATCGCCGCCTCGGCCTCGGCATCCTCGCGGGACCAGGCGCGCAGGCGCGCATCGTCGAAGGCCGGATCGACGGCCTCGAAGTCGTGCGGCGCGCGGGCCGAGGCCGGCCGGTGCAGATCGTCCGGATCGACCTCGAACCCCTCGAAATCGGCGGTCATGTCGTGCGGCAGGCGGGCACCGGCCGGCGCCCCGGTGAACTTGCCCCCCTGATCATCGGCGTAGGCACCGCGCGATTCCTGCATCAGCGGATCGCTGCGGCGCGCATCCGGGCCGGCAGGCTCTGCATCGCGGCCGGGCCGCAGGCGGGGGCGTGCACGGGTCTTGCCGCCCGAGCCGCCCGAGCCACCCCGGTTCGCCTGGCCACCGGACGAGCTGCGTCCGGAGAAGTAGAGCAGCACCAGGATCGCCACACCGGCGAAGATGAGGATCCAGCGAAGGTTTTCCATCAAGCGTTGTTCCTGGCCACCGGTGGTGAAGCTGCCGGCGCCGGACGCGCGACAGCGGGCACGTCTGGTCGTCGGCCGGCGAACGTCGAGGTGCGGGCGGTGTCAGGCACCGGCAAGGGCGACCGCCTCCTGCACGTCGACGGCGACGAGCCGGGAGACGCCGGGCTCGTTCATGGTCACGCCCATGAGCTGCTCGGCCATCTCCATCGTCACCTTGTTATGGGTGATGAAGATGAATTGTACACGCTCGGACATCTCCCTCACCAACGCGCAGAAGCGCCCCACGTTGGCATCGTCCAGCGGCGCATCGACCTCGTCCAGCATGCAGAACGGCGAGGGGTTCAGCTCGAAGAAGGCGAACACCAGCGCCACCGCGGTCAAGGCCTTCTCGCCGCCGGACAGCAGGTGGATGTTGGTGACGCGCTTGCCCGGCGGCTGCGCCAGCACCGTCACGCCGGTGCTCAGAAGATCCTCGCCGGTCAGCTGCAGCGAGGCGTTGCCGCCGCCGAACAGCCGCGGAAAGAACGTCTCGAACTTGGCGTTGACCGCCTCGTAGGTCTCGCGAAAGCGCGAACGGGTTTCCCGGTCGATCTTGGCGATGGCGCGCTCCAGCGTCTCCAGCGCCTCGGTCACGTCGGCATGCTGGGCGTCCAGGTACTCCTTGCGCTGCTGCTGCTCGGCATGCTCGTCGATGGCCGCCAGGTTGATCGGTCCGAGTCGCTGGATGCGCTGTTCCAAAGTCTGCACCTCGCGCTCCCAGCCGGCGATGTCGGCCTCCTCGGGCACCTCGTCCAGCAGCGTCGCGGCATCGTAGTCCTGCTCGGCGATCTGCTCGTCCAGCGTCTTCAGCCTGACCACCACCTCCTGCGCCGCCATGCGCGCCTCGGTCAGGCGTTCGCGCAGTGCCTGCGCGCGGCCATCGTGCCGCACCCGTGCCTGCTCGTGCTCGCGCAGCCGCGATTCGACGCCCTCCAGCACCTCGCGGGTGCTCTTCAACGCCTCTTCGCTCTCCAGGCGAGCCTCGATCTGCGCCTCCAGATCGTCTTCGAGGGCCTGGATCGGATCCTCGTCGTCGGTGGCGAACAAGCGGTCCAGCTCATCGCGGCGCGCGATCAGCTCGGCGATGCGCTGCTGGGTGCGCATCAGGTTCTGCTCGGTCGCCGCGCGCGCGCTCTTCATCGATTCGACCCGGATCGCCAGCTGCTGGCCGGCATCGCGCTGCTCGTTCACCTGACGTCGCAGTCCGTCGAGCGCCTCGCGCAGCGTGGCGCCCTCCTCGTCCACGCCGCGCTGCTCGTCGGCCAGCGTCTCCAGCAGCCGCAGCGCCTCGGCCCGCAGTCCGGTCGCCTCGCCCAGCTCGGCCTCGTCGCGCTGCAGCACCCGCCGGGCCTCCTCGCGCTCCTCCTCGACGCGCCGCCCGCGGGCCTGCACCTGCTCCAGGCGCTGGCGCTCGCTGCGCAGTCGCGAACGCAGGTCGGCCACCCGCCGCACCGCATCGTTGAAGTCGTGCAGCAGCGTCTCGCGTCGCGCCTCGTGCTCGCGCAGGGTCAGGCCCAGTTCCTCGTGCGCGCGCTCGTCCTCGTCGATGGTGGCATCCAGCGTGTCCAGCTCGTCGCGTGCCGCGTCGATCTGGCGGGCGCGCAGCAGCACGCTGTCCTGCGCATCGGCGCGGGTGGCGCGCAGCCAGTGCCGCCCCAATTGCCGTCCGTCGCGCGTCACCACGCTCTGGCCGTGCGCCAGCCAGGGGCGCAGCGCCAGCGCCGCGTCCAGGTCCTCGACCGCGAACACGCCGGCCAGTAGATCGGCCAGCGCACCGTGCCCGCTGACGTGCCGCGCCAGCGGGATGCCTCCGTCCGGACCCTCCGGCGCCTGCGCCCCGTCGCCAGGCTCCAGCAGCGTGAGCCCGGCGGCGGGTTCGGCGCGTGCGCAGGCGTCCAGCCGCTCGCCGTCGGGCACGCAGATCGCCTCCAGGCGACCGGCCAGCACCACCTCGATCGCCTGCTCCCAGCCGTCGGCCACCGCGATACGGCTGGCGAAGCGCGGCGCATCGCTCAGCCGCTGCTCGCGCAGCCAAGCGTCCCCGCTCTCGCCCTCGGGCTCCAGCGCCGCCTGCTGCAGCGCATCGAGCGAGGCCAGGCGTCCGCTCAGCGCGCCGCGCCGGCCCTTGGCCTGGTCCAGTCGCACGCCCAGCTGCTTCAACTGGTCGCGCACCGCGTTCTGGCGTTCGCCGGTGCCGGCCAGCGAGCCTTCCAGCGATTCTTCCTCGTCGGCACCGATCAGCTCCTGCTCGACCAGCTCCTCGATCGCCTCCGCCAGCGGCTCGACCTCCAGGCCCTGCGATTCGGTGTCCAGCTTGTCGAGCCGCTGGCGGGCCTGCGCCACCGAGCGCTCCAGCTGGTCGGCGCGAGAGCGTTCCACCTGCGCGGTGCGCTGCGCATCGGAATGGGCGGCGGTCCAGGCATCGCGCCGCGCCTGCCAGGCGGCCAGCGCGGACTCCGCCACCTGCAGCGCCTCGGCCTGCGCCTTCTGCGTGTCGGCCAGCGAATCGAAGGCCGGCAGGTCGTCCTCGATCGTGGCGACGATGCCGGCGATGCGCTCCGAATCCTGCTCCAGGTGCCGGCGCGACTCGCCCAGCGCACGCTCGGTCTCGGCCAGCTCGCGCGAGCGCTCGGCACGGGTGGTGCGCGCGTGGGCGATGCCCTGCTCCAGCCGGGTCACCTCGCTGCCCACCTGGTAGTAGGCCTGCTGGGCGATGCCGAAGCGATCGGCCGCCTCGACCTGCTGCAGGCGGGCGCGCTCGATCGCGGTCTCGGCCGCGCGAAGCTCGGTGACCACCCCTTCCAGCTCGGTTTCGCGCGAACCGAGGTCCGAGGACTGTTCGGCGTGCTGCTGCGCGAAGGCGCGCCGGCGCAGCCCCAGCAGCTCGCCACGACGGGTTCGCTCCTCGGCACGCAGGCGCTGGTAGCGCTCGGCGGTGCTGGCCTGGCGCTTCAGCTTCTCCAGCTGCGTGTCGACCTCCTCGCGCAGATCGTCCAGCCGGTCCAGGTTGTCGCGCGTGTGGCGGATGCGCGTCTCGGTCTCGCGACGACGCTCCTTGTACCTGGAGATGCCGGCCGCCTCCTCCGGGAACACGCGCAGGTCCTCGGGCCTGGCCTCGATCAGGCGCGAGATCATGCCCTGCTCGATGATGGCGTGGCTGCGCGGGCCCAGGCCGGTGCCCAGGAACAGGTCGCGGATGTCGCGGCGCCGGCAGCGGGTGCCGTTCATGTTGTAGCGCGACTGGCCGTCGCGGCTGACCTCGCGCTTGACCGCGATCTCGGCGTAGGCGGCGTATTCGCCGCCCAGCGATCCGTCGCTGTTGTCGAACACCAGCTCCACCGAGGCCTGGCCGACCGGCTTCCTGGACGAGGAACCGGTGAAGATGACATCGTCCATCGATTCGCCGCGCAGGTGCTTGGCGCTGGACTCGCCCATCACCCAGCGCACCGCATCGATGGTGTTCGACTTGCCGCAGCCGTTCGGCCCGACGATGCCGACCAGCGAGCCGGGCAGCTTCAGGTCGGTCGGATCGACGAAGGACTTGAAGCCGGCGATGCGGATGCGGGTCAGGCGCATGGAGCATCGGCCGGTGGCGGGAAGGGCTTCAGCGCGTAGTCCTCTCGGCGGTGTCCGGCACATCGTGCGCGCGAACGAGCGGTTGAGCGCGCGAAGTGTAGCGGTCCGCAGGCCGGACCGCAGCCCGGAACGCAGCCCGGACCGGCAATCCACGAAGACGCAGCGGCACGACGCGACGTGAACCGGACGCTCTATGCTCGCAACGATGGACACAGCCCCTTCCCCGCCACGCTCCCTGCCACCCGCCCTGTACCTGCTGCGCGGGCTGCGCCTGCTGTTCGCCCCCGGCGTGAAGCGCTACGTGATCATCCCGTTCCTGATCAACGTGGCGATCTTCGGCGGGCTGGGCTGGTGGCTGGGCAGCGCCATCGGCGCCTGGCTGGATCCGGCTCCCGTGCCGATCGATGCCGGGCTGGTCAGCCGGACGCTGTCCTGGCTGCAGACCGCCCTGGCCTGGGTGGTGACGCTGGGCGCCTGGGTGGCGCTGGCCTGGCTGTACACCGTGCTGGCCAACATCATCGCCGCCCCGTTCAACGGCCTGCTGGCCGAACAGGTCGAGGCGCACCTGACCGGAGAGCCGCCACCGCCGGGCGGCAGCGTGGCCACGCTGGTGCGCGAGATCCCGCGCACGCTGGCCTCCGAGGCCTCCAAGATCGTCTATCTGGTGACCCGCTTCGTGCCGCTGCTGCTGCTGCAGTTCATTCCGGTGATCAACGTGGCGGCCCCCTTCCTGCTGTTCGCGTTCGGCGCCTGGGTGTTCGCGCTGGAATACCT
>Ga0115029_1000733_pt1 | contig 28918 bp, 21 predicted proteins | sample SidtaG_3_FD_87297 | JGI IMG/M metagenome (GOLD analysis project Ga0115029, IMG submission 87297) | Marine algal microbial communities from Sidmouth, United Kingdom - Sidmouth_Asex1 metaG | ecosystem: Host-associated > Algae > Red algae > Unclassified | place: Sidmouth, United Kingdom | collected... | reverse complement strand
AGTCGATGTGAAACGATTTGCCTATATCGAGCAACTCGAAACCTCCAACGGTCCGATTCTTCAAATGAGTTCAGAAATAGTCGGTAAAATATCGAAGCAATTTTTAGATAAGCCCGGCGATTTATTTTATGCACTACTTCCGGCTGGATCTATTACTGGCGCTCCAAAACAAAAAACCGTTGAACTCATCAACCGCATCGAAAACTTTGAAAGAGGTTTTTATACTGGAATTATGATTCATTTTGACGGACAAAGTTTTGACTCGGGTGTGCTCATCCGGTTTATCGAAGAGACACATGATGGAAAATTTGTTTTTAAAAGTGGGGGAGGGATAACATATCAAAGTCAACTCAAAAAAGAGTATGAAGAAATACTTAAAAAAATATACATACCCGTTCTTTGAATCCATACGATTAGTCGATGGTGAGCCCCAATTACTAGATTATCATCAGCGTCGTATCGACCATGTATTTAAATTTGCATATCCTTATATAAAGCCAATCTCTTTGATCGACCTGACACCGAGCATTGCTCCGAAAGGAATTTGTAAATGGCGCATTTCATATAATCAATCTGCATCAACCTCTTCAGTCGAATTGTATGAGCCACAGCAAATTGAGAAGTTCGTCCCTGTAACATGTAATATTTCTTATCCGATGAAATATACTGATCGTTCCATATACACAGCCATGAATCAGGCATGCGATAAAGATGAAGTGCCACTTATTATAACCGACGACCGATTGCGTGAAACGAATTACGGCAATATTATATTAAAAATTGATCAGGTCTGGTACACACCTATGTATCCTATTTTTTATGGGGTCATGCGCCAATATTTAATCGTAAACAACTTGGTGACCGAACGGGATCTTTTTATGAAAGACTTTCATGACTGCGATGCTATACAAATGATAAACGCCATGCGACCGCCCCGATTTTAAAGATACTGATATCGATGATGTCTGTAAGAATTGCATATTTAACTTCCAGTAATTTACGTTTTAGTGGTATAAACTAAATAGCTGTTGATAGCCAAATGCAAACATTAAATCGATTACACGATTAAATGCGGCCACAGCAAGGATTTCATAGTACACAATTGCCTAAATTCGTAACATGAAGCGACTCTTGCTTGTCATTGGATTGATTTTGCTCGTACTTTTAATACTCGGTTTTATCGCGCCCAAAACCTACGTCATTGAACGAGAAATTGAAATAAATGCACCAAAGAATCATGTGTATGAGTTCATGAATTCGTTAGAGTCGCTTTATCAATGGTCGACACTTGAGCACGCAGATAGTGCCTTAGATATTTCATTTGTGGGTACAACAGGTACAGTTGGCTCATTTGCCACATGGGAGAGTAAAGAGGAATCTACAGAAGGGCGAGAGACTATATTAAATATCAATCCATTTTATCGGATAAAAACAGAAATCAGACGCCTTCGACCTTGGGAATCTTTAAATCACAATACCGTGTCTGTCCGTGGTCAAGATGAGACGAGTACAGTGATATGGCACTTTGACGGTCATAGTCCATTCCCATTTAATATTCGCCATCTCTTTACTGACATGGATGAAGAATTGGGTCCAACCTTTGAACGTGGCCTTTCAATTCTTAAGAAGAGAGCCGAGCGGACGTTTACGGAGCTGAAATATGGCATTCAACGAAAAGAGTCAACACCATATAAACGGTTTCTCCTTGATGTGTCAGATGAAGGATTTGAAGAAATTAAGACTGACGCTATAACAGTTCTAAAAGATGAATATAAACTGCGTCTACCGGATAGCCTGTATCGCGTGATGTATCCGATGGCCTTGATTTATAATGAAGATGAGGCGGATACAACTCTTCCACGATATGCTTATGAAATGCCAATCTTTATAGACTCTAAGTCGCTTCAGACAGACACTATGTTCTCCTTCGATGCCCTCATAGCAAGACATGTGGGTGGATATGGCAGTCTCGCGAAAACCTATGATGAGGTTGAGCGATATCTTCAGAATCAAGCCCTCACTTTCAAATTTCCGATCGAGGAACGTTATGTAACGAATGCCTCAAATGAGCCAGACTCCGCAAAATGGCTGACAATACTGCGGTTCCAGTTAGAAAAATGAGGATATTTGTGCTAAATTGGAAGAATAATTGGGGGGTGTGTTCACATTTCCCGTTTCTTTTACACTATTAAAATAGATTTAGTGAATGAGTGAAAGTCTGCTTACAGAGGATCAAAGAGCAACGATTACAGAGTTGTACAACGACAATCGTGATCGACTGGTCGGATGGCTGATATCGAGAGGTAAGGATAAAACTGATGCACTTGATCTATACCAACAATCTGTCCTTGCGGTCACAGAACGTCTGGTAAAACACGGAATTGATCATTTTAGACAGGGATTGCCTGCCTATCTCTTTTCTGTGATGAAATATATGTACTACCTAAGCTTAAAAAAGAAAGGAGATAAATCGGTTGATCCATTGGAAGACGAAAAAGTACTCAACATAAGTGCTGATATCGAGGAGTTTATGCTCGAACCGGATGACCAAATTGTAAATCTGCGTCAAAAGATGCAGGAACTTGATAAAAAGTCGTATGAAATGCTACGATTGTTCTACTACGAAGGAAAATCGATGCGCGAGATTGCAGCCATCATGGGCTACAGCTCCGAGCAAGTAGCAAAAACGACGAAATATCGAGTATTAAATAAATTAAGAAAAATGATCAAAAACACTTGATCCAATAACTAAACCAGAGTGTAATTGATAGCAATCCCGAACTAAATTCTACTACCATGAGTGAAATAATTGTTAAACCCGAATTCGATGAAAAGTTCGAAGATGATGTCCGAAAGGCTATCACTTTGAATGAGCGCGAAGGATTAAAATCTTTCGTCGCCGGCTTGGAAGCGAATTATCATGAGCAAGTACATCATGAGACCATAGTAAGACCTCTATATAAAAAGAAATGGTTGATGATGGCAGCTTCTTTCTTATTGTTAGCTGCGGCATTCTTCACGTTCCGAACGATGTCTTCCTCTTCACCGAGTCAGCTCGCTGGTCAATATATGGAAGCATACCCCAATGGTTATAGACCAATTACCCGTGGGCAAAGCAACGATGCCGATGCAGAATGGTATGCTTTAACCATATACGAAGCGGGTCAATTTGAAAAGGCAATCCCTTTATTTCAAGATTTACCAGATCAAAACTCGGACATACGATTATTCACTGCAGTATCGGCCATAGAAACCGACGATCTTGTATTGGCTAAAAAAGAATTAACTCAAATTATTTCAAAAAAAGATCGTTTATTGAAACCGGCACAGTGGTATATGAGTATGGTTATGCTAGAAGAGGATAACGTTGATGCCGCTAAAAAATATTTGCAAACATTGGCAGATCAACCTGAGACTGCAAGTTATCGCGATAAGGCGATGGAAATATTAAAAGAATTGAATTGATTTCCTACTGAATAAAATGTAGGTGATTTCAAAAAAGGGCTCAACTATGGGTCCTTTTTTAATGGTAGTTGTTAGGCCGACATTCATGTAATAGCGTATTGTATTAGTTTTGATTTTTGAAAAAAGAATATTTTCAATACTATATCTTAATTGAACCGTGCTTGTATGTTAAAATAAAAAAAGACCAGCCTTGCGACTAGTCTTTGAAAATTTTTCTACAGAGAATTTATTCTTTTAACCATGAGATTAAAACTTCATTCAATTTTTCACGATGAGTAATATTTAACCCATGTAGTCCATCTTTAAATATTTCGAATCGATTATTAGGTATTCCAGCGGCGGCCTGTTTACCTGCAGTCTCTATAGGTACAATGTTGTCGGCATCACCATGTACAATCAGTGTAGGAACCGTGACATTTTTTAACTCTGGACGAAAATCCGTACTGGCCCATGATTCTGCTGCTTTGATCGTACCGATCGGCGAAGCATGCGAGGCAATGACCCAATCGTATTCCAACTGCGCTTCGCTGACGGAATCCTTGTTGTCGTTGTAGTTATAAAAGTTTTTATGAAATTCTTTTAAGAAACCTACCCGATCAGATTTTAAGGCAGACATGATGTCATTCAAATCTTTTTGAGGCACACCATCCGGATTATCATCTTTTTGTGGTACTAACGGTATGATGGAGCTTATGAGAGCAGCTTTAGCAATACGGTCGGCACCGTAATCGGTCAAGTAACGTACGACTTCCCCGCCTCCCATAGAAAATCCTACGATGACACAGTCTTTTAAATCCAGGGTGGTGATAATTGCATCAAGGTCACTAGCCAACGAACTATAATCATAGTCATGTTCTGTCACTGATGACACACCAAATCCTCGACGGTCATAAGCGATACATCTATATCCAGCTTCTACCAAATCTCCAACCTGACCCTCCCACGCGCGGTGACTTAGCGGCCACCCGTGAATGAGGATGACTGGCTGACCACTTCCATGATCGTGATAATAAATTTCTACATCTCGTTTTCCTTTGCTGTTTGTGATAAATGGCATATTAATATTTGTTTTATTTCTACGGGCTAGACGATCTTAAAATATTAATGGTTCAAATACGCAGAAATTGTCAAAAAAATGAGACCATTTTCGGTGCAAATATGTTATAAAAAAAAGCCCGACACGCATGCATCGGACTTTTATTTTTTATAGAATAGTTAATTTAATTGGCCACCTCACTCATGAACTTTAAGCGTATTAACTGGACTTCTTCTCGGGTGATTTCATCATCATCAAGTTCTGCGATTGCGTCATCGATTGAATCAGATTCCGCCTCCATAAAATAGTCATAAATATCTTCACGTGCATATTCGTCGACATTATCTTCTAAATAATAGTCGATATTTAATCGCGTGCCGGAAGAGACGATCATATCCAATTCTTCTATGAGGTCTTCCATGCTCATTTTATTCGTGCTAGCGATTTCATCTAGACCTATTTTCTTATCAATGGCCTGAATAATCGCAATTTTTGCTCTCGATTTATTAGCGACTTGTTTCATTACAAAATCCGTCGGTCGCTCGATGTCATTTTCGTCAACATATACGGCAATCAATTCGACAAAGTCCTTGGCATATTTTTCAGCCTTTCCTTTAGAGACACCCGTGATTTTCATCATGTCATCCATCGAAATTGGATACTGATTGGCCATGTCTTCCAGCGACGGATCTTGAAAAACAACGTAAGGCGGCACCTTCTTTTCATGTGCGATACGCTTACGTAAATCCTTGAGCATGCTTAATAATACTGTATCTAAGGCCGTCGACCTCTGATTCGTAATCACTTCATTAGACCCAGCCTCTTCGAAATTGTGATTAATTGAAATTTCAAAATCGGTCGGGTTTTTAATAAATGTTCTGCCGGCATCGGTTAATCGTAAAACGCCATAACGTTCAACTTCTTTATAAATTAAATTGTGTAAAAGACATTGGCGCATCACAGAATGCCAGAAATGTTCTTCATGTTCTTTTCCAGTCCCAAATAGCGGATATTCACTAAAGCCGAAGTTTTTCATTTCTTGCGACTGTCGTCCTGTGATGAAATCTACGATCGGCTTTATCGTATAGTTTTCTTTCAGCGCATCAATTGATTTTAATGCGAGCAATACTTCTTTAGACGCTTCAACTTTAGGTTTCGGGTTTTTACAGTTGTCGCACATGTTGTTGCACCGATCTGCATCGTATTCTTCTCCGAAATAATGTAATAGAAACTTCCGACGACACGCTGAGGATTCTGCATAGGCGATCATTTCTTCTAGCAGTTGAGCACCCATTTCACGCTCTGCCACTGGTTTATCACGAAGAAATTTTTCTAATCGAACGATATCTTTATGAGAATAAAAGGCGATACACCGACCCTCCAATCCGTCGCGACCTGCTCGACCTGTTTCCTGATAGTAATTTTCAATCGACTTGGGCATGTCATAGTGTATCACGAATCGCACATCGGGCTTATCGATACCCATACCAAAGGCGATCGTTGCACAAATCACGTCGATGTCTTCCATCAAAAAAGCATCTTGCACATTTGATCGGGTTTTGGAGTCCAATCCCGCGTGATAAGGCGCTGCTTTTATATCATTTACGCTCAACGCCGAAGCAATTTCTTCTGTTGCCTTTCGACTTTGGACGTATATAATTCCAGACTTATCGGCCATACCCTTGATGATCTGGACGATATTTTTTATCGCATGCGTCTTGCTAATTTTGGGACGAACTTCATAAAATAAATTATCCCGATTAAAAGACGAGATGAAGACGTTAGTGTCCTCCATGCTCAAGTTCTTGATAATATCAGATTGAACTTTTGGAGTCGCCGTCGCTGTGAGTGCAATAATCGGAATGTTATCTCCGAGCGTCTCTATGATGCTACGAATACGACGATACTCCGGCCGGAAATCATGACCCCATTCAGAAATGCAATGAGCTTCGTCTACTGCGACGAATGAAATATTCAGCTGCTTGAAAAAGATGACATTTTCTTCTTTCGTGAGGGTTTCTGGTGCAACATAAAGCAATTTCGTTTTGCCCGCCAACAAGTCTTCTTTGACTTGTTGTGCCTGACCACGCGTCAATGACGAATTCAAAAAATGAGCTACGTGATCTTCTTCAGACACACCACGAATCGAATCAACCTGATTTTTCATCAGCGCAATTAGCGGAGAGATGATCAGTGCCGATCCTTCCGAAAGCAAGGCTGGCAGTTGATAGCATAGCGACTTGCCACCACCGGTAGGCATGATGACGAATGTATCATCATCGCTGAGTATGCTCTTAATAATTTCTTCTTGTCTTCCTTTAAATTTATTAAATCCGAAGAAATGTCCAAGAGAATCCTTTAAATCTATTGATTGAACGTCTGTGACTGTCATTGGCATAATATCTAAAATGCTCATATAAATTTAATATAATTTTATAACTCTATGAAAGATAGTTTGAAAATGTGCTACTTTGACCTCTCATGAAACCTATCGCACCGCTCAGCATCCGTATTTAGATGCCGTTTGGATAGCATTAAACGACAAAAAAGCAAGCTTATGGTGTTCCCTATTGGAGACGACAATGTCAACGGAGGTCACAAACCGATTGTGGCCTATATCCTGATCGGGATCAATATTTTAGTTTTTATCTATGAAATGTCTTTGTCTAACGCTGAGCTGTCGAATCTATTTCGAGAATTTGGAGCGGTACCGGGTATCGTGCTGAAAGGGGAGCAACGCTATACATTGATAACTAACATGTTCTTACATGCTGGATTTATGCACATATTGGGCAACATGTTGTTTTTATGGGTCTTTGGAGACAATATTGAGGCGATTATTGGCAGACTGCCTTTTTTGGCATTTTATCTGGTAGGCGGCATCACCGCAAGCTTGATCCATTCACTGGTAGATCCGAGTAGTATGATTCCAGCTGTAGGCGCTAGTGGCGCCATCTCCGCAGTGATGGGAGCATATCTTGTCATGTTTCCCAAATCCCGCATTAAAATGATCTTCATTATATACTTCAAGGTATTTTATATATCAGCTTTGCTATTTCTCGGTTTTTGGATCGCCCAACAGATTTTTTCAAGCATGGCGCCCTCTAGTGGTGGCGGGTCACAAGTGGCGTGGTGGGCGCATATAGGCGGATTTTTAGTTGGTGTGTTGATCGGATTTGCGATAAAAAAATTACATCCATACACATATTCACAAGCTGGTTATACTGCGCCAGATGTAATCTCTTGAAACCGTTAGAGCGATCATGAGTTGTACTTCAAAATCCTTGTCTAGCATAAAAATGTCATTTTTTAACATGGAGTCGTTAAATTTGGCAAATTAGTCAGTAGTAAATCAATGGAGTTAAAGCTCGATAGTTATCATCCGCAGCGGATTGTGCAAGACCTTGCCAAGGAACTTGGAGTCAAGACGAACATTGATTGTCTTGAAGAATACCTCGATATCCCAAAGAAGCTTGGAAAAGGAAAGGTTTCCGGTTTCGTATTCAGTGATGGCGTAGGGCTATTGATTATCAGTGGCAGCCTCAAAGAAGATTTATCGCTAATCATAAAATCACAATCTACACCACCAGTTATAATAAAGTTTGGCGTACAAGGCAAGTTGTATCATGAGTTAAACGATAAAAAAATTGTTTTTCAAACCGATCCGATGCAAGGTTCGCTCAGTGCAACGCAGCGTTATAAAGAAGAATTGATCCGTATTGGTGGTAGTCGGGAAGTGCTCGTAATGATGGTGATTGTCGTTAGAAAACTATATGGTCAGAAAATCGACTGTTACATTGAAAACATGCCGGAGCGTTTGCAAGGTATTTTTAACGATACGAGCGGCGAGAACAGCTTCATGTACAAAGGTCACTTTAGTGCGCAAGCCATGGACGACATTCAATCCATTCGAGAAGATGTCAATGCGGATATTATTCGTGCAACGTTTTTAGAAGGCAAGACATTGGAGCTCATGTCGTCGGTTATGAAACAGTATCGGGATGATCAACGAGGCACGGAATCACAATTGCTGCTGCGTAAGTTTGATTTGGATAAAATCCGAGAAGCAAAAAACATATTGAAGGCGAATGTTAGTGACCCACCCACTATAGTTGAGCTTTCAAAAGTGGTCGGTATTAATCAAACTAAACTCAAAAAAGGGTTCAAGTACATCTACGATACGACTATTAAGAAGTTCATTATCAATGAACGTTTGGAGCTGGCGAAAATTATGATTCTTCAAGATGAGCACAATCTAAAAGAGATTTCTTCGAAGATTGGGTATTCTAACCGGAGTCATTTTAGTCGAATTTTCAAACGAAAATTCGGAGTGTTGCCTAAAGAATACGTGAATCGTTCTCGCGCACGTGTGGCCCAGATTTTATCCTCCGAAGAAGAATAATCTTAACTTTTCTGGTTCTTCTGTTTTAATTTCACATTTATTTGATTAAGTGCCGAACTTTCTGATTGCTCTGCTGCGTCATTAAATTGATAAACAAGTGAATCACTTGTGAATTTTAAAAAATCCATCGTTCGGTATTCTGTTCCGACTATTTATAAATCGGTTTAGACTAATTTCGAATGATTTAGGAACATTGAAACATTGATTCGCGATTAACCAATTAAAAAATTAAAACATGTTACGAACAATTATTATTTTACTCGTTGTGGCTTTAATAGCCGGGATATTAGGATTTGGAGGAATTGCAGGAGCTTCTGCTGGAATTGCAAAAATCGTATTCTACATTTTCTTAGTATTACTAGCTATATCACTAGTCATGAAATTAATTAACAAAGCATAAACAACCATTCCTAAATTTTTATAAAATTAAAAAAAATTATTATGAGTGAATTCACAGATAAAGTTAAAGGTAATTGGAATATCATCAAAGGAAAGCTGAAACAAGAATACGGTGATTTGACTGACGATGATCTTGCATATGAAGACGGTAAAGAAGATGAAATGATTGGACGGATTCAGAAGAAGGTGGGTAATACCAAAGAAGATGTCAAGAATTTTATTGATAAATGTTGCTAGAAAGTATTCTTCTATTGTCACTTTAGGCACTGGAGGAGAAGATATTATAATGGTCCATATTGCTTTGCGGTATGGACTATTTTCACAAATTATCAGGATTATTAAAACGAATAAATTTTTCGTACTTGAAATGAGTCATCCGAAAATTTAGATGCATGGACCATCAACATATTATTACAACTGATGATCGATGCACAAGGAGCCTTGACATGTTCGACTACCGACCGAAATGACTTGAGCTCCCTTTTTTTCTTTTTCCCGCTTGCCCATTTATTCCTTCCAAAGAATATTTCTTTAAATCTATAGGTTTTATAAAGACAAACCACGTCCATATCTTCGACACTCGTGCAAGTCCATGACCTTTAAATTTCGTGTGCAGATGCCGGGAATCGATGACATCTTTGCATTTTTCATAGCAACTGATAATGCTGGTTTCTAAAGCCAAGCATACAGAACATTCACAGGGGTAATTCCTATTTGGATGTGCCATTTTGTTTCTGTTGATAGAACCGCATTGAATATTATACTAGAGCACCTATTAGGAATTCCCAGCTTTTGGCTTTTATTCATTAGCCTAAACACCTGTCAACCTATTTTACGCGGGCGCATTCAAGCTAATAGCCTTTCATAGAATTCGTAGTATTCATCCATATCGGGACTGATTGGCATTGCTTACCTTTGCCTATTCAACAATTGAATCGCATGGAAGCTTGGGAAAAGATAGAACAGACGCAGCGTGAGATAGAATCCTACGTAATTGACGATAGTGATACCCTGGAAGCATTTCGGATAAAATACCTAGGGAGTAAAAACACAATCAAACCGTTGTTTCAAGAAGTGAGAAATGTTCCCGCGGAAGAGCGTAAGACTTTTGGTCAAAAAGTCAATGCACTCAAACAGGGAGCTGAAAAACGCTTTGAGTCGGCCAAACAAGAGGTCCAATCCGAAGCGAAATCAATCCAACAGGATATACCAGATCTTACCTTACCTGCATATCCGAATCCGACAGGTGCTCAGCACCCGATACAATTAGTCATGAATCGCATTATCAATGTGTTTCAACGAATCGGATTTACCGTTGCTGAAGAGCGTGAAATCGAAGATGATTGGCACAACTTCACAGCGATGAATACCCCTGAGAACCACCCAGCTAGAGATATGCAAGACACATTTTATGTGAAGGGTGATTTGAATCGCGTTTTACGTACGCATACATCTAGTGTGCAGGCGCGTGTCATGGAAAATAGTCAGCCCCCAATTCGCATTATCGCACCAGGGCGTGTATACAGAAACGAAACAATTTCTGCCAGATCGCATTGCCAATTTCATCAAATTGAAGGTTTATATATCGATGAAGGCGTTTCATTCGCTGATATGAAGCAGACGTTATTATATTATGCGAGAGAGATGTACGGCGAAGATGTAAAAATACGTTTGCGACCATCCTATTTTCCGTTCACTGAACCAAGTGCTGAAATGGATGTCTACTGGGGATTGGAAAATGAAATTGATTATCGGATTACAAAAGGAACAGGTTGGCTAGAAGTATTAGGTTGCGGTATGGTGGATCCGGCTGTTTTGACAAACTGTGGAATCGATAGTGAAAAATATACAGGCTTTGCATTTGGTATGGGAATAGAACGACAAGCCATGTTTTCTCATCGAATCCCTGATATTCGATTATTGTTCGAAAATGATGTTCGGTTTTTAAATCAATTCGTCGACGCTTAATGCAGTGATATTTTTTCTTGCTTTGATTAATTTACTCTTACTATGAAGCCTTCCATTTCAAAAGGAACACGGGACTTTTTACCGGATGAAGTGATTCGTCGTCAATTTATTTTCGATACATTACGCGATATTTTTGAGTTATTTGATTTTATTCCGATTGAAACACCCGCGATAGAGAATCTGCAAACCTTAACAGGAAAATATGGAGAAGAGGGAGATCGATTATTGTTTAAAATATTAAATAATGGTGATTTTATGAGCCGTGTTTCTGATGATGTTCGGATGGGCGGTTCGAGTGCTGAATTGCTGCCGCAGATTAGCAAAAGAGGTCTTCGATATGATCTGACCGTGCCATTAGCCCGATATGTGGTTATGCATCAAAATGATCTTCAATTCCCATTTAAGCGATATCAAATGCAGCCTGTTTGGCGCGCGGATCGACCGCAAAAGGGGAGATATCAAGAGTTTTATCAGTGTGACGTGGATATCATAGGTAGTGACGCTCTGATGTTTGAAGCCGAACTAGTGGCTGTATATGATCAAGCATTCCATAGACTTCAAATACCGGTAGAAATCAAAGTAAATAATAGAAAGATTCTTCAGGGAATTGCCGATGTCATTGGTGCTGGAGAAAAATTCTCTCAATTTACCATTGTACTGGATAAATTAGATAAAATTGGAGAATCGGGTGTGGCAAAACAATTTGACGAAATGGGTTTATCCTCTGATCAAATTAATCTTGTATTTGAGTTAATTAAAGAAAATGATATTGCTAAACTAGAAATAGCTCTAAATAAATCAGAAACAGGAATTAAAGGTATTGAGGAAATAAAAAAAGTTAAGCAATATTTGAGAACTCAAGAATTTAATAATAATATAATATTTGACTGGTCGTTGGCACGCGGATTAAATTATTACACAGGATGTATTTTTGAAGTCGTCTCACCAAAAGTGAATATTGGGAGTATTGGCGGCGGTGGTCGATACGATAATTTAACGGAAATATTTGGCATGCCCAATGTTTCAGGTGTGGGAATTAGTTTTGGTGTTGCACGGATTTATGATGTGATGACTGAGTTGAATTTATTTCCAGATTCACTTGAACAACGCACGAAAATACTTTTAATGGCCATGGATGAAAAAAGCCACCAATATGCGTTCGAGTGTGTCGTGAAATTGCGTCATGCTGGCATCAACTCGGCGCTATATCCGACGGCTGCAAAACTCAAAAAACAAATGAAATACGCACATGAACGAAATATTCCTGTAGTCGGTATTATCGGTTCAAATGAAATGGAAAATCAAAGGATATCTGTCAAAAATATGGATTCAGGAGAGCAAAATGATCATCAAATGGACGATCTAATCAAATTACTTTCTTAAATCTTTTTACGTAAGTCTATCATTGTCAGTGATTCGTGCGTGCACCTACAAGCTATCTCGAATAAGTATGGTGTAATATTTTAATATTAAGTCAGGCTCGCGTACTTTTGTAGCAAGCTCCAACAACTTGCCAGCAGCATCTCTCATAGTAAAATCTGCAAAATCTTCCTTGATTTTGCTTCTTTTCATTGGAATTCATCCGTTGAAGGCCAATACTATGTCATACGATGAAATGCTGGTTAAGCATGACTTGGAAAACACGCACAACATAGTGGACATGCGCTTCACACCAGTCGTGAACAGCTATCTCAAAACTTATTTGGTCAATGGAAGGTCTAAAAGTGAACGCATTGTCAATCGTATGATGCTGTACTTTCCCATTATCGAAAAACAACTTGAAGCATCAAAGCTTCCACAAGAATTGAAATATATAGCGATAGTTGAGTCGGCATTGAGTCCGCATGCGCGTTCGCGTTCGGGTGCTATGGGACTTTGGCAAATCATGAGCCCTACAGCAAAAGATTTGGGTATTCGCATCTATCATTCTGTAGATGAGCGAAAAGACCCTTATCGATCTACGGAAGCCGCACTTAGTTATTTGTCACAACTATACGATCGCTTTGGTGACTGGGAATTGGTTTTGGCTGCGTACAACGGTGGTCCAAATCGACTCGCAAAAATCATGGCTAAAACAGGTCTGACAGACTACTGGAGTTTGCGTGAACATCTACCTCGCGAAACCGCTAATTATGTGCCGGCATTTATCGCAGCAACATATGTATTCTCTGATTTTGATAAACATGGATTTGTGCCGCTTAGAGGGAACCCTGATTTTCATTTTACTTCAAAGGTGGAGATATTTGATCATAAGGTTTATTTAAAAGATGTCGCATCATTAATGAAAATTGATGTAGATTCTTTGAAATTTATTAATCCAATGTATAAACGAGATTATATTCCGGAATCACCTCACGGGTATAATTTAATTTTACCTAATCGATGTCTTAAATACTTTTATCAACTTCAAGACACATTAGAGAAATCTGACTTTGTGAAATTGGCTGAATTAAATGGGATAGAAAGTTTTCAATCAGTTTACGGTGATTCGTTAGAGAATATTTATTTAAATACCTCTTATATCGTTCAGAATAAGGAGAATTTATTTTCGGTCTCGAATATTTTTAATATTGATATTTTGCAATTAAAATATTGGAATAATTTTAAATCCTTGCATGTTGATCACGGTGTCTATGTTGATCTGCCCATCGCGATGACGTCGGGCAAGTTTTTAATACGGGACTACAAGCAAGTCAGACAGAGTTACCCTGTGCCCTTCTCTCAGATGCAGCAAGTTTCGTTTCCGCTCAATCAAACCCAATTTTATCGCTTATCAAAATCGGAGCTAGCTAAAGCTCAAGCGGCGATAACACTCCTTCATAAAAAACCTTCCAACTTTATTGTTTCTCAAAAAGGAATCAATCTGTTACATCAAACTCCTTCCATGACCGATGCGATGGTACAATCGATTGATACAAGAGGAGTCACACCAGGCAAGCGAATATTTGCTGATTAGTCCGATTTCTATCTTAAAGCGGGTAATTCCTATTTTGACGTGCCATTTTTGTTTCCTTTGATAGAACCGCATTGAAATATAATACTGAAGCACCTATAAGGAATTCCAAGCTTTTGGCTTTTAGCCATTAGCCCAAACACCTGTCAACCTATTTCACGAGGGCACATTCAAGCTAATAGCCAATTGCTCCCGATAGCAATCGGAACAACTAATTTTTCATTCGCTCTGAGCTGAGATTTAGAATATAATATTTTGGGAGCGACAAAGTTAAGAAATCACAGCGCTTCATGATGAGCATTAGCCGTCTGATTTCTATTTTAAACGAATCGTCTTTATGGCCTTTCTTGTAGTTGATTCAAATGCTTATATTGCAAGTTGATTCATTATAATTAATTGTGAAGAGATATGTTTGATGAAAGACCATGGTTAAAAAATTACCCATCTGGAGTTCCGGCAAATATCGATGCTGAAAGTTTTTCAGGCGTTGTAGAATTGCTCGAAACGAATGCGGAAAAATTTGGTAAAAAGCCTGCATTTACTTGCATGGGTGCTACAATTTCATTTAAGGATCTCGATAAGAAGAGCACACAATTTGCGGCCTATTTACAATCAAGAGGGCTTGAGCCTGGAGATCGTATCGCTTTGATGATGCCAAATTTATTGCAATATCCCATCGCTATTTTTGGATCGCTCAAAGCCGGACTTGTAGTGGTCAATACCAATCCGTTGTATACACCGAGAGAAATGAAACATCAATTTCAGTGCTCGGGTGTGAAAGCGATTTTAATCGCGGAAAATTTTGCACATAATTTGGAGAAAGTATTGCCCGAAACTGAAATAAAAACTGTTGTAATTACCAAAATTGGAGAATTACTCGGCTTTTTTAAAGGGGCAATGGTCAATGCGGTTGTCAAATATGTGAAGCGTATGGTTCCTAATTACACGATAGCTAATACCGTGATGTTTTCCGACGCCCTTTCTCAAGGGAAAAAATTTACGTTAAAACCATTTACACATACACCCGACACAATTATTTTGCATCAATACACAGGCGGAACAACGGGGCTTTCGAAAGGGGCTATGCTGACCAATAAAAATATTATTGCGAATGTGTTGCAGATTCGGTCTTGCATGGAGCCTTTTTTAACAGAAGGAAATGAAATCGCTTTATGTCCGCTTCCTATGTATCACAGTTTTGCATTTACAGTTAATTGCTGCGCCATGATGAGTTTTGGAGCACACTCTATTTTAATCGTCAACCCACGACAGTTAGATACGATTGTCAGTGCATTTAAAAAATATCCGATTTCATTGATGACTGGTGTTAATACGTTGTTCAATGCGTTGAATAATTTTAAACCGATGCAGGAGCTCGACTTTAGTAATTTTAAAGTGTGTGTAGCCGGAGGAATGGCTTTACAAAGTAAAGTTTTTCATGCATGGAAGGAAATGACCGGTGTGAGTATCTCAGAAGGTTATGGCCTAACAGAAACGTCTCCAGTGGCCACCGTTAATCCTATCGATGGATCGGGGATTGATGGCTCAATTGGTTTGCCTGTTCCATCTACGGTGGTGAAGATCGTGAAGGAGGATGGCAGCGATGCTGGAATAGAAGAAGAAGGGGAAATTTATGTCAAAGGTCCACAAGTCATGAAAGGATATTATAATCAACCCGAAGAAACAGCTAAAGTCCTTCAAGACGGTTGGTTGATTACTGGCGACATTGGAAAAATGATGGATGGAGGATATTTTGCCATCGTTGATCGGAAAAAAGACATGATAAATGTCTCTGGATTTAATGTATATCCAAACGAAATTGAAGATATCATTGCCACACACCCAAAAGTTTTGGAAGTGGCAGTTATAGGTGTTCCGGATGATCGTTCTGGTGAAGTAGTAAAAGCTTTTGTCGTGAGAAAAGATAAGAATGTAAGCGAAAAAGAAATAATCGCTTGGGCATCTGAAGGCCTCACCAAATATAAAATTCCAAGAACAATTGAATTTAGGGAAGAACTTCCAAAAACGAATGTAGGAAAAATATTAAGACGGGCTTTAAAAGAGGAATAGTAGCTTTTTAGATTATTCTATTATTGAGGTTTGGCTTTCGATAATTTCGCAAATAATTTTAGAAGTATTAAAAAAAGAAGCGCTACGCCGATGACTGCAACAATCCACCAGAAATTAAAGCCTTTCGAGAGGGGTTGCATATTTCCTATTGCAATCGTCGGCGCCCAATAAAATGGCGCAGCAAATGCATCATCCTGACTATTAATGTAATCTAATTTGGCATCGCGTAATGCTTGATCTTTGGTATTGCCAGATTTTAAATTTTGATAAAAACTACTTATTAATTCTGTAGTAGCCTGGTCACTCACACTCCAAAGTGAGGTGACGACGGAGGCCGCACCGGCATATGCAAATCCTCGCGCTAGACTTATGATGCCTTCTCCACGTTGTATCTCGCCTAGGCCAGTTTCACATGCGCTAAGCACAACCAATTCGCTTGGTAAACGCGTATTATATAGATCTGAAATATACAGGTTCGATAAATCGTCGACAGTTGTATCTGAAGCCAATGCTAAAAAAGACTTGTTTACATTTTTATTATCAATAATAGCGTGGGTCGCAAAATGTATGATTCCAAACTCAGGAGCTAATTTGGAAAACGCTTTTCGAGTTGCACGATCACCTGTTAGAACTTCGCCACGATAATATTTGCCGATAGTCTCGACTTCTTCGATGTTGCTCGTGAGCGGCATTAATTCACCAGAACGTACAGCGGCAATATCATAATTTCCATCCGAATTAAATTTTGGTGCAAATGCTAGAAGTTTATTATTGACGCGTCTCTTTATGTTGCGATTGTGCCACAGTGCAGAAGAGTATTGGTATGCTATTTGGTATCTGTTAATGATATAGGGATATTGTCCGTAGGAGGTAGTTATTTCAGGTTTCTCATATAAAAGTGCCTCAAATGGGACATATCCCAATATTCCATCGGGAATAATTATGAGGTTTGACTTCAATCCTTGAAGTGGAAGTAGTAAATTATCATTGAGGTAGATTGCAGCGCGAGTATAAAGTTGCTTTGTTTCTAAAAAATAATCTTGACTCTTTTCTGATGATAATTGATAATTGGAAATCCCGTGACGCATGTTGTCCACCGCCTGGCGTGTGGACTCAATATTACTAAGCGTATAAAATGTTGCTTGAACTTTGTCAATAACAATACCGTAAATTAAAGAATCAGAAATAAAATATTCGATTAAGGATTCGTCGGTTTTAAGCGTTTTTTTAGCCTCTTCTACCATGACAGTAGACATATTATATTTTAGATTGTAGTAAGATGGGTAAGTTGATTGAAAAATGGACAATAAGTCATTCAAATCGATGCTGCTTTCAAACAAATATTTAAGATATTCTTCTCGGCGATATGGATACTTTTCCAAACTTCGTTCGAGCAGAGCTATGCGATTTTGAATATTTCGTTCTTTATTTAATAAAGAATCAGGTACACCTGCAAACTGAATATTCTTGGATTTGTATATATTTTCAAGGAGGGCTTGAGCTTTACTTGTTTGAATTAATGAATAAAGCTTTTCGATTGTGGATTGACTGGGGTACTGCTCATGAATCGCAATGGCTGTCTTTATCGCGCCATTAAATACGTCAAAATATAAATCACCTAGGACACGTCTAGTTTTCTGACTATTCATAAACCTCCGCAATTCTTTGATAAATCTCACAGACAAGTCATAAGATTCCATTGATTCATACAAGTGCGATTTTGTTGAGTCTTGTTGAGACATCCTATGTTTAACGGCACCTTTTAAACTCAATGCGTAGATTAGCTCTTGATGGTTGCTGGGATTAATTGTTTCATTCTGAATATTTTCATCAAGTCGAAATATGGCTAATGCTTCATTGAGTAAGGAATCTGCTTTCTTCAACTGATTGTCATAGAAATATGCTTTAGCTAGATTGTAATTACCCTTTCCAAATAATTTATTATCAGGTTTGAATTTGGCTCTGTAGTCGTCAACTGTATTAGAATAATATTCGATCGCTCTGCTATAATCTTTAATTTTTAAGTAATAGCTACCATATAAAGCATTTATCTCACCATACATAAATCCATGTTGTACCCCTTCAATCAGATAACGTTCTTGAGCTTTGTCAATAAATATCTTAGCGCTATCTAAGTCATTATACTTTAAATATATATCTGCGAATCTTAAATAGAGTGATTTATTGGAAAGGCGATCATGATATTTAGCATTAAATTTTAGAATCTGTTTATATTTAGCAGCAGCCTTGCCATACATCATTGCATTGTAATATGAATCGGCTATTTGGCGATTATTTCGAATTTGCGTACTTACTTTTTTAGGTATGAATGATAAAACATAATTAGCTTGGGCGTTGTACTTGATGGCACGATCAACGTCGCCGATAGAAGAATAAATTTCGAGATATTGTGTATATATTCTCGCTAATAGTGGATGTGTATTTGGATAATAATCTCGAGCTAGGTGTTCAACTTCTTGAAGGCTTTCAATTGCCCCATTGAAATCAAGCTTGTAGTTAAATTGTTTATTCGATAATAATAGTAATGCTCGCGCACGTAGCCCTCTACCTCGCACGGGATATCGCCGACTAAATGTTATAATCTTGTCTAATTGCTTATACGTACTTTCATTGTCTCGATTGACTATGTCGGCGCCGATCCGCGCAGTGATTAGATCGTATAACATTAGACTATCGTGCATTGGCATTTTATGTAAGATATTAATTGCGCGATCTAATGTTTTAAGACTTGCATTGACCTTGAATTGATTACTTAAATGAATGCCATGTTGCATCAAAATTTTTACGAATGGTTTGTTCAACGTATCATTGGTTTGCGAAATGATTTCATAAGCGCTGAGAAAGATTTCGTCGGCCTCTTTTATATTACCCTGTAATAGGTTGAGATATATCGAACGGGTGAAAGCAGAAATGCGCGTAGAATCAGGAATTGAATTTGAACGATAAATTTCACTGTATGCCAATGATAATAGCGAATCAGCAAGTCGATAATTTCCTAAGTCTGTTTGACTAAGCCCTCCAAAAATGTAGGTGTTGGCTAGTTGATTTGCAGTCATCGAATCCGACGAATCAGCCAATAACTCGAGTATTTGATTATAGGCCATTTCAAGATTGGCAGAATCGAGAAGCGTTGATTCAATCTTTTTGAATCGCATTTCTACTGATTGACTCCAACTTGTGGATACAAGGAAGATCAATAAAACGCAAAAAATTGATGTTATGATGGGGCGCATAATCACAAAATACGCTGTTTTTTTCAAATTTGCAGCCTCGGCAATGCTTGTATTACACTTTTTGAAACTTTACCATGAATATTATCCGTCGGTTATTTTTTCGATTTAGTAGTTTGATAATCCTAGTGATTGACGTTTGCTCACATCGTTAGCGGCATTGAATTGCCAATACGGTTCCCTCACCGAATGGGTCAGTCGTGCCTTAGTTGTTCGCATCCTGCCGTCTCCAATAGAAGGGAATGAATCATCCCAACCAAGAATTGTATGTGGATGTTCGTTTTTGTAGTATATAGTTTTAACTCTGTTGGCTTCAGAAAATGTAATTTCACATCGCATCGCACCTTGTGCAAATTCGTCATTTTCAACAATCGAAGTTTTGATTTCAGCACTCATTTGAGCAATCGGCTTGTGCATGAGTCGACTGTATTCCATGCTCGGAATCACCTCGTATGTTCTATCCGAAAGTATCTCTGGATTTAATCGAATCAAATTGAATATTTCATCTTCTAATAAATGATCTTTAATATTAAAATTTTGATCGCCTTCTTGTTCAAAGTAGGAGCGTAACCCCACTTCATATACGTCTTTTTTATGGTTGAGTTGTACATAGGATGTGCCACACCATTCTGATGAAACGTGCTGTACTTTGATAGAGCCTGGAAATGCTTGCTGATCAAAGGCAGTAAACGTATTGGTCGATAAATGATAATCATAAATGCCGGTGGTGAATTTTTTCGATTGAATATTCTTTAACACAGGAGTAGAATTCTCATCTGTGTAAGTTTCATTCTTCACTTGCTTTTTTGTTAGAAAATCTTCTTTCACGAATATCATCACAACTTCGCCAGGGTGATAGTCTTTATACCTGTTTTGTGAAAGAGAATATCTCGATATTTCAGCAACACCTTGATCCCAATAATTATTGGTCGCAACGTCGGCATTTTCATTGACGATAGTCGAAGGTGATTGCTTCCATGTAAATGCATATAATATTCCTATGAAAAGAATTAAAATGACAGGAATAAACCAGCGAAACGATAATCTATTTTTCATGATATTTTTATAACTGAATACATGAAACATGACGTACGTCAAATGGTTCTATGTTTGTGTGTTAGATACGATACCATTGAATGCTTGATCGTATCTCTGAATCATATGAGACCAATCGTATTGACTGACATGTTTCGGCCAAGCCTGATGAGCCTCTATCGGCCAGTTTTGACACAGCTGCTCCAGTTTGGTTTGAAATTCGAGGTCAGTATCATAGAACTGTTTGGATGACCCTGATGGGAGGTGGTCGGAGTAGGCCAGACGCATTGGCAACAGAGGAATACACCCAGTATATATAGCTTCCACGACACTGATTCCAAAAAAATCTTGATTTGACGTGACCGGTAAAATATTTGATATACAGAGCCATTTTGCGTATTCATCTCTTTCCTTACAAAACCCCCAATGTAAAATGTTATCTTTTAATGCCTCCTTAGCTTCATTAAATATATTTGGCGATTGCATATTTGCTGCACCGAGTACGATCAGATTAAATGAGATATTATTCTCTTTTAGTTGAATTAGCGCTTCAAAAAATAATTCCGGATTTTTATCATATTCCCATCTATGATTCCAAAGAATAGTCGGTAAGGAACTAACGGCTGGATGAGTTTTCTTTACTCGATCAAAGTATTTTAAATTTAGCCCAAGCGGAAGAACTTTGGATTTTAGTTCGATGCTTTTTATCGAATTCGTGTCATTGTAGTCTGGTAATTTTTTAAATAATTGTTTCAGTCCTTCTAAAAATGAAGACCGATTATAGGACGAATTAAATAAAACTCGATCGGCAACTAACGCTGAACTAAAGTTGATAAATCCGTAGGCCAGATCACGGCCAAGTGCCGGGTCTGGATCTGTAGGGCTCCATGGATATGCCAGTTGATTTTCATGAAAATAAATGATAATGGGAATCCCACTTAATTCTTTTTTTAGTAGACTCTTAAATAGCGATAGATTAAGAAAGTCCGTGACAACGATTAGGTCAAAACTGTTTTCTGATTCATTAAGATGGTTGGCTAAAGGAATAGCACTTCCTTGCATACGCCACTTCCAATGTCGGCCGGGCAAGGAGAATAAAGTAATATCATGTCGGCTGTGATGAACCAGATCGTCACACCACTTCTTGTGTGAACCAGCATAGAACGGTTCGATTAACGCTATAGTTAGTTTCATACGATAAAAAAATAGCAGCTACTATAAACTCGCTCGATACTCGTAGTGTATTATCCCTTGTCTACGTGTACTTTCACTTTTCGGCCACGATGCCGCGCTTTTTTAAACGCCTTGTCGAGCACTTTCACTTTCGAAGATTCCAATTCAAAGATGCTGTACTGCTTATGTATACTTACATGACCAATTTCACCTTTTGAAAAACCGGATTCTTTGCTGATATATTTTAATAATTTCACTTTATCGAGCTTGTCAGACTTGCCGACATTAATGAATATCGGCACGTAGTCGCCACCGCCGCTTCTTTTTGTTCTTTTGTCTCTTGGCGCACGATCACGATTGCCCTTACCACGTTTTTTACCTTTATCACGTCCACGACCCTCATCTCGATCTCTTCGACCGCGACCGCCTCGGGATTGCGCATTAAGGTCGTCTTTACCGCCTTTCTTTTTATTACTGTCTAATTCTTGCGAAATTATTTTTGCAAGTATTTCTTCTTTTGAATAATTTTCCAAAATTGCAATAGCTTGCTCAGGAAATTCATTTATTGATATTTCTGTTTCAGATAGTTTTTCAAGCCATGTCGAGATCTTCTTTTCTTCGATTTCAGTTCGACGCGGAACTTGTATTTTTTGGATATTTATTTTCAAGGAATTTTCAAAAAATCGTAAACGGTGTTGATCGTTAGGAGAAACAATGGAAAGCGATGTGCCTTTTTTGCCAGCACGCGCTGTCCGTCCACTACGGTGTGTATAATATTCGCGATCATTGGGCAAAGCATAGTGAATAACATGCGTCAGGTCATCGATATCAATTCCACGTGCTACAACATCCGTTGCCGCAAGTATATTGACAGATCCTGATTTGAATTGACCAAGAACGCGATTACGCTGTTGCTGTGATAGATCACCATGAATGGCGCCCGCTTTATATCCATCTCGATTAAGGGCATCGGCGAGATTTTGTGTGTCCATTTTTGTCTTGCAAAATATAACGCAATACAATTCCGGTATATAATCGATTATTCTTTTGAGCGCCTCAAATTTATCGCGGTGCTCGACAAGAATATATTCATGCTCAATATTTTCATTGGTGCGTTGTTGCGAGCGGACACGGACTTCTTGCGGACTGTCCATATATTGATTGACCAGATTGCGGATTGGCGCTGGCATCGTAGCTGAAAAAAGCCAAATTTTCCGATCGCTTTTCGTATGTTTTAGTATTTCATCGACATCTTCTTGAAAACCCATATTGAGCATTTCATCAGCTTCATCCAATACTAAATACTGACACGTATCAAGGCGAATCGCTTTTCTTTTAATTAAATCGATAAGCCGACCTGGTGTTCCCATCAATATCTGTGGTGGTTTCTTTTTTAATTGATTGGCTTGCTTGTGAACTGGCGTGCCTCCATAAACGACTTCGCTTGATATCTTGGGTAGATATTTTTTAAATGTTTTGAACGCTGTATGAATTTGTTGTACTAACTCTCGCGTAGGGGCGACGATCAATGCCTGGGTTGTTCGCGCAGATGGGTCGACAAGTTGTAAGAGTGGCAGTAAAAAAGCCGCTGTTTTACCAGTACCCGTTTGTGCCAGACCGATAAAATCAGGATCGTACTCTAATATCAATGGAATGGCCTTCGCTTGTATTTCAGTCGGCGAATGAATGCTAACATCGTCAAGGGCTTTTATCAATGGCTCCTGAAGTCCTAGTGCTGAAAATTGATTCAAATCATTACTATTTATATCAATATGATGCGCAAGTCATTACATCGATCAAGTTAAAAAAATATAGCGCGCATCACTTGCGTTCCACTCAATATACCAATAAATATACAGACAACTCACCGATCAATTAGACCATGAGATTTTCCGCATACGAATATTCTGAGGAGTGACTTCTAAATATTCGTCTTCTTTGATATATTCCATCGTTTCTTCAAGAGAAAAAACAATTTTTGGAGCCAACTTAGCAGAATCATCAGAACCCGCAGCACGCATGTTGGTTAGTTTTTTTCCTTTGATCAGGTTTAGCGCCAAATCATTTTCGCGCGTATGTTCGCCGACGACTTGACCTTTATAAATTTGATCACCAGGTCCTACAAAGAATCGACCTCTATCCTGAACGCGATCCAATGCAAAAGCCAATACCTGACCTTGTTCCATGGACGTTAAAGATCCTTTTAATCGACTTTGAATATCACCTTTGAACGGTTCGAATTTTAAAAATCGGTGCGTCATGATAGCCTGGCCCGCAGTAGCAGTCAACATATTATTTCTTAGACCAATCAAACCTCGGGATGGAATCTCGAATTCGAGGTGTTGTAAATCGCCTTTGGGTTCCATAACCAATAAAGCACCTTTTCGATTCGTCACCAATTCGATTGCTTTACCAGAAAAATCTTGAGGGACGTCGATGACTAAAAGCTCGACCGGCTCATGTTTTACACCATCAATTTCTTTGATAATAACTTGAGGTTTTCCAACCTGTAATTCATATCCTTCTCGACGCATGGTTTCAATCAACACAGACAAATGCAAAATCCCGCGACCGTAAACATTAAATTTATCCTCTGTATCCGTATCCTCAACGCGCAACGCAAGATTTTTTTCTGTCTCTTTATATAGACGATCACGGAGATGACGCGAAGTCACGAATTTTCCTTCTTTTCCAAAAAACGGAGAGGTATTAATGGTGAACAACATACTCATCGTCGGTTCATCAACCTCGATTCTCGGAAGTGCCTCTGGGTTTTCAAAATCGCAAATAGTATCTCCGATTTCAAATTTTTCGATTCCGCTTATCGCACAAATATCTCCACTGCGAATTCGGTCAACTTTATTTTTTCCGAGACCTAAAAATTCAAATATTTCTTTAGCACGAACTTTGTGCACGCTGCCGTCTTTTTTAATTAAACCGTAATCTTGGTTCGTAAGTATTTCACCTCTAAATACACGGCCGATGGCAATACGCCCCGTAAATTTTGAAAAGTCGATCGAAGTAATTTGCATTTGAAGTGTACCTTCTCGCTCTGGCGCTTCAGGAATATTTTCGATGATGCAATTTAATAATGGGGTGACCGTATTTGTTTGTTCTTTCCAGTCATAACTCATCCAGCCGTTTTTAGCCGAACCGAAAATGGTTTCGAAATCCATCTGGTCGTCAGTCGCGTCAAGATTGAACATAAGATCAAACACGTCGCCTTGTACATCTTCCGGTGTACAATTGTCTTTGTCGACTTTATTGACGACCACAATTGGCTTGAGCCCGAGTTCAATTGCTTTTGATAGGACGAATCGCGTTTGTGGCATCGGCCCCTCAAAGGCATCAACTAGGAGCAAAACACCGTCTGCCATTTTGAGTACACGCTCGACTTCACCACCAAAGTCGGCGTGACCTGGGGTGTCGATAATGTTGATTTTTACACCTTTGTAATTGACTGAAACGTTTTTGGATAAGATCGTAATACCGCGTTCGCGTTCGAGATCATTGTTGTCCAATAGGAGTTCAGTTCGTTCTGTTCGTTCGTCCAGGACTTGGCATTCGTCGATGATTTTATCTACGAGTGTCGTCTTTCCGTGGTCAACGTGGGCGATGATGGCTATGTTACGAATTGATTGCATGAAAATATGTGTCAAATTTTGAGGGTGCAAAAGTAGGCTTTTAATGTCGTAAGTTTACTGATATCCAAAAGATTAGACGCGCAAAATAAGAGCGGGAGAGATATGACCAAACACCACTTTAAATTTGCTGATGGGACTACAAATCAGCTAACTCTTTGGATACCTGATGAATCGGCCTATGCAGTCTTCTTGATATTGCCGGCGATGGGCACGCGAGCGTCGTATTATAGGCACTTTGCTGCGCATTTTTCCAGTCATGGGGTGGCGGTTGCTACGATAGATTGGCGCGGGCATGGCGAGTCATCCGTGCGGCCGGATCATGGAGTCGATTGGGGATATTCGCAATTGATTGATGATGTTCAAGAGGTTTGTTGGTTGTTGAAAAAACGGATTCATTTCAATCGTCTATTTCTATTGGGTCACAGTAAGGGCGGGCAAGTAGCACATTTATCAGCAGCAAAGTTTTCCGGTTTGATTGATGGCGTATTTTCAGTAGCGTCGAGTGATCCATATTTTCGACAATGGAAATGGTATCAACAGCTACCCTTTTATTTTGCATCCATGTTGGTCTATCCGATAAGTTTGGTCATTGGCCATTTCCCGGGATATTTTTTCGGTTTTGCACGCCGAGAGGCTAAAACGATGATTCGCGATTGGGGTAGGGCAGTACGAAACGGAAATTTTAAATTGCGTGGGGATTCTTTCAATTATGAAAAAGCCAAAGAGATATATTCGGGAAAAATTGTAGCTATATCGATAGAAGATGATATACTTGCTCCATATGATGCCGTAGAGTTTACGATGAAATTTTTCCCCAATGCGACGCTTAAACAGCACGTTGAATTAAGTCAGCACGATGAAAAAGGCAATCGCGTTACGCATTTTAGCTGGGCAAAACATAGTGATGGTGTGATTGGGCATATATTGGAAGCGTTGGAGGGGTGAAACGGCTTATGGCTTTTAGCTCTTGGCAATTGGCAGTCCGTATATATTAATATTTTTAGTATTCTGATCAGATCACCTCCCCATCCATATTCGTCGTCAGTATTTCGCTCATATAATCAAAGTACGGAAGAAGCTTTTTATAAGAATCACAAACATTTTTTGAAAAACTTTTGTCATGTACTTCCTTGTTGGAAAACTCGTGTGTAAAATAATACTGTTTCATGCGAAGTAATTCGATGTGGGGATGATTTTTATCAAATCCTCGTGGAGCAGACTTGACACCTTCTCCTCGTATCTCACCAAAATGTTTTTTAAATGTTGCGCGATTCAATATTTTAATCAATGGTTTGGCATCAAGTTCAATCTCTTTTCTCACACGCAATAAATCCTCTTTATTCGGTGACCAAAACCCACCGGCTATGAATGAATTGCCGGGCTGGAGATGCAGATAATAACCGCCCCTTCTGAATTTTCCAGCACGTTTGAAACCAGCTGAAAAATGCTTTTTATAGGGCGTTTTATCTTTTGAAAAGCGAATGTCGCGATATATGCGATGCACGCGCATGTCTTCTAGCACGTCAAATTTTTCCATTCCAGTTTGGACATCTTGGAAAAACTCTTTTACGTGTTCATACTCTTTCGTATACGTTTCCTTATGTTCCGTAAACCATTCGCGATTATTGTTCTTCGCTAGTTTATTGAGAAATGTAAACGTGGATTTTTGTATTCCGCTCACGCGTGATAATTAATAATAAAATAAACGAGTTTAAAACCCAATGATAATCTTTCTGTTGACGTGACCTGTTTCATCATTAATGTTCAATAAATAACTTCCAGGCGAATATTTCCCGGCATCGAAGAAAACATGTCGCTGGTTCGGATGATACGACTCGTTATAAATTTGATCGATAAATTGCCCTTGCATATTTAATAATTGAACATTTAATTCATGCGTTCTATTCACTTGAATGGGCACAGCCGTCATGGCGTTTGCCGGATTTGGAAATACTTGCCCGACATTTATGTCTGAGTTTATTGGTCGAGTCGAACTTATTGCTTTGGGCGACACGCGATACCCACCACCCAAGCTTCCTGTCTGTGGTTTTTCCAAAATACGGCCATTCGTCGCTTCAGCTTTTATATAATAAATAAAGTCGTCGGCCAATATTGGAAGGGTGACAGTCCAAAGCGAATCATCAGCCGTCATATCAAGACTATCATACGTCACACCTTCATCAGTTGAATAAAATACCTTGGCATTTTGAATGCCTTCCCGATGTTTGATAATAGCATCAATTTCCCAATCATCTTGAATTTGCATATCTGGACTTCTGAGAGACTCATGTAAAACCCAAATAGGGTCGGAAATGCCAATTTCTTTTATGATACAATGTAACGCACCACTATATGAAATGATCTTATTACAATCGATGCCTACTATTTCATGACCAGGAAGTGCGTTTTGCCAAATATTCAAAGCCGTTGTGTCATATTGTTCTTCGTAAATAGGAACTAATACTGTTTTATTGACAAACATGGCATTGGCATAAGTGCGATATTCACCGTTTCGATCGGGATATAGATTTCGATAATCCGGAGGCATTGGAATTCGAATGATATTCCATTCACGATCAAAGGTTGTTCTAAAATTCTCTAATATATATTGAATATTGGCTTCGATTTGTGGACCGTCAGCGACACCTTGAGGATATTCACCGACAATAATTGTTTCTTCGTCAAGCATTTTCATATGCATGTCAATATGATGTATAAGATCAAAAGGTAAATTGACCATTTTTATATATTCGTTAATGCCCATAAATTCACGCATAATTTCATCGACGTCGGCCTCACTATGATTGGACATGCCCCATGAATTATTCGGTCCATTTTCATCTAAAACTAATTCAGAAGAAAATCCTTGTCCGTTTCCATTACTCATAAAATTCCCACCTGTATGCACGAGGTCATCCGGCTGAGATGCCAACTCAAGTACTTCTAATCCTAAATGATCGCCCACGGCTTGCGGCACCTGATCATCTGCATATCGCGGTCGGTTGTAAATCCAATCTACGATCACCAATGAGTCGACATCATCTAAATAAATCGTATTGGGACCATAGTCACGAATCCAAACAGTGTTATAATCTGAATTGATAAATTCCACATTTGATGAAAAATCGACACCTGCTTGACTAAGTCTTGATTCGACATCGGCCTGATTGTCGGTCACGATGTATACAGTGACTTCGAGTCGCGCGCTTCGCACAATTTCAATTTGGATGTCTCGAAAAAAATCAGTCCATGCAATGACGATTCCTTGTAGTTCTTCCCATTCGGCCATCGCACGCGGGTTCACGGGAAGGTTTGGTGCACGTTGTCCCGACGTTTGCCGTACGTGTTCTAGATATTCAGGCATCATAGCTTCCTCAATATCAGTCATATATCTCGGCAGCTCGGTTTGTTGAGCCTGGATGAACATAGAGGAAAAGATGATAGCTATAAGTATTGGCATTTTTCGCATGATCCAAAAATAATGAATTGAGCGTAGATGTGAGCCAAGTATTTTCCTCGATT